>Ga0081538_10006629_pt1 | contig 10150 bp, 12 predicted proteins | sample TabmetS5T2R1_FD_71022 | JGI IMG/M metagenome (GOLD analysis project Ga0081538, IMG submission 71022) | Tabebuia heterophylla rhizosphere microbial communities from the University of Puerto Rico - S5T2R1 | ecosystem: Host-associated > Plants > Roots > Rhizosphere ... | reverse complement strand
CGTCCAGGGCCAGGTGCGCGGGTCGCTCGCCGGCCAGCCCGGCGAGCAGGTCGCCGGGCTGGTGGTCGCCTACGAGCCGGTGTGGGCGATCGGCACCGGGCGGGCCGCCACCGCCGAGGACGCCCAGGAGACGATCGCGCTGGTCCGCGGGACCGTCGCCGAGCTGGCCGGACGGTCCGCCGCCGACGGGCTGCGCATCCTGTACGGCGGCAGCGTCAAGGCCAGCAACGCCGAGGAGCTGGCGGCCAAGCCGGAGATCGACGGCGCCCTGGTCGGCGGGGCCAGCCTGGACGCCGACGAGTTCGCGACGATCGTCAAGGGCTCCGCCAGGCACGCCCGCTGATACACTCGCCGGGTCCACAAGTCGTCACGTAGCCACAAGGACCGTTCGATGATCCCGCTGCTGATCGTCATCCACGTGATCGCCTCGCTGACGCTCTGCCTGTTCATCCTGCTGCATGCCGGGCGGGGCGGCGGCCTGTCGGACATGTTCGGTGGCGGCATGAGCACCAGCCTCGGCGGCTCGACGGTGGTCGAGCGCAACCTGGACCGCCTCACCGTCGGCGCCGCCACCGTCTTCGGCATCACCAGCGTCTTCCTCGCGATCATGCTCAAGCCGTAGGCCCGGCTTGCGCCAGCCGCCACGGCCCCCGAACCGGCGGCGCCGTGGCCATCGCCGCCCCGGCCCGCCCCAGCCCCTGGCCCGCCGGCGCCCCGGCGGCCGCGGGCGGTGGCCCCGGCCGCCCCGGGCCGCCCGGCTGCCCACCGCCACGGTCGCGCTGGCGCTCGTCCTCGCCGCCGGCTGTACCGGCGGCGGGTCGGGGGAGCGGCCCCGGCCGGCGCCGGCGACGACCCCGGGCGTCGGCGGCACCCTGGCGATCGCGCTGCTGGACCCCGGCTCCCTCGACCCCGCCCGCGCCGCCGGCCTCGAGGACCAGGTCGTGGTCGGCAACCTGTTCGACGGCCTCACCACCCTCGACGCCGCCGGGACCGTCCGTCCCGCCGTCGCCGCGTCGTGGACCAGCGACGCCGCGCTGCGCCGCTGGGAGTTCCGCCTGCGCCCGGAGGCGCGCTGGGCCGACGGCACGCCGGTGCAGGCCGAGGACTTCACGTTCGCGTGGGAGCGGCTCGCCGACCCGCGGCTCGAGCCACGCCCGTCGCCGTCGGCGTCCCTGCTGGCGCCCGTGGCCGGCTACCGCGAGGTCGCCGCCGGCAAGGCCCGCTCCATCCGCGGCCTCCAGGCGCCGAACCCCACCACCCTGGTGGTCGAGCTGGAGCGGCCGTTGGCCGAGCTCCCCGCCCTGGTCGCCAGCGCCGCGCTGTCACCGCTGCCGCGCGCGCTGGTCACCCGCGACCAGGCCGGCTACCTGGCCGCGCCGGTCGGCAACGGCCCCTTCCGCCTCGCCGGCCGCTACCGCCGCGGCCGCACCCTGACCCTGGAGCGCAACCGCGGCTACGGCGGGCCGCCCGCCCGCCTCGACGAGGTCAGCGTCCACCTGGTGCCCGACGAGCAGACCGCCTGGCTGGAGCTGCAGCACGGCCGGGTGGCCTTCGCCCCGGTCCCGCTCGACCAGGTCGCCGCGGCCCGCGCCGTCCACGGCGACTCCGCCGACGGCCACAGCCGCCCCGGCCTCCTGCAGGGCCCGACGCTCGCCACCTGGGAGCTCGGCTTCGGCCTGCGCGCCGGGCCGGCCAGCGACCCGAGCTGGCGGCAGGCGTTCTCGCTGGCGGTCGACCGCCAGGGGATCGCCGACGCCCTGGCCGGCGCCGCCGCCCCGGCCACCGGCCTGGTCCCGCTTGGCCTGCCCAGCGCGGCCGGCGGCGGGGCGGCCCCGGCCGGCCGGGCCGCCTGCGCGGCCTGCGTCCACGACCCGGTCCGCGCCAAGGCGCTGTTCGCCAAGGTGAAGGGCGGCCGCGGCCCGGTGGCGCTGCGCGTCCCCGCCGGCGGGATCGACGCCCGCATCGCCGCCCTGATCGCCGACGACCTCGCCGCCGCCGGCGTCAAGCTCCAGGTCACGGTGAACGACGATCCCCAGGCCGCCCCGGTGGCCGGCGGCGGCCGCGTGGCCGCCTACCCCGCCATGGACGCCGTGCTGCAGCGATTCTCCAGCCGCGCCGCCACCGCCGGCGGGCCCGGTGCCACCGGCGGGTCCGGCGGTCCCACGGGGTTCGCCGACCCGGCCGTCGACCGCCTCCTCGACCAGGCCGCCGCCACCGCCGACGGGCCCGCCCGCGCCGGCCTCTACCGCCAGGCCGAGGCCGCCGTCCTGGCCGGCCTCCCGGTCGCCCCGATCCTGGACCTGCGCCACGCGGCCGTGCTCGCGCCCGGGGTCGAGGGCTTCGACCTGACCCCGTGGGGCGCCGTCGACCTGGCCGCCGTCACCCTCCCGGGGTGACGGTCGGGCAGGTGGGCCCTTTGCTACAATCCGTCGGCACCCGCCGTGGTGCGCGCTCGTCGGAGTGGCGGAATAGGCAGACGCGCTAGGTTGAGGGCCTAGTGCCCGACAAGGGCGTGGGGGTTCAAGTCCCCCCTCCGACACCCCCACTGAACTGCGAGATCGCGCGTCACCTCCCTCCTGCGCCTCATGGACTCCTGGTCCCGTTGACAGCCGATTGACAGCAGAGGACCCAGCGTCCGGTTTCCGGTCGCCCAAGATCAGGCTGGCGACGGCGTTGGCGGTGCGCTCATCCATCGACGGCAGCACATGCTGGTACAGGTTGGCAGTGATCGAGGTGCTGGCATGCCCCAGCCGCTCGGACACGACCTTCAGCGGCTCGCCGGCGGCCAGCGCCGCGGTCGCGTAGCTGTGCCGCACGCCGTGCAGGGTGATCGGCGGCAGGCCGGCGTCGCGCACCAGGCGGGCGAACCGCTTGGTGACGTGCTCGGGGTGCAGGAGCTGGCCGTCCTCGCGGGTGAAGACCAGGCCGGTGTCAACCCAGGCCGGCCCCCACGCCAGCCGCTCCTGGAGCTGCCGGACACGGTGAGCCTTGAGCGCGGCGGTGGTGAACGGGTCTAGGGCGAGCTGCCGGCGGCTGGTGGCGGTCTTGGCCTCGGCCACCACGACCGGCTGCTTGTCGATCACCACGACCGTCTGGATGACAGCGAGCCGGCCGGGCGAGGCCTCCAGCTCAACCGCCCGCCACGGCAGGCCGAGCAGCTCGCCGCGGCGCATCCCGGTGGTGGCAAACAGCAGCCACATCGCGGCCAGACGGTCCCCAACGGTGGCCTCCAGGAAGGCCCGCAGCTCCTCGGCCGACCAGGCCCCGCGCTCCTGGCGGGGCACACGGGGCGGGTCGGCGACGTCGGCGACGTTGCGGGCGACCAGCCCCCAGCGCACCGCGTCACCGAGCGCCTTGTGCAGCAGCACGTGGACATGGCGGACGCTCTTGGGCCTGAGCCCACCGCGGCCATCCCGCCGCCCATGCTCGGCAAGGTCGGCATACAGGCGGTTGAGGTGGGCGGCCGTCAGCGCCTGCAGCAGGACGTGGCCCAGCGCCGGGACCACCTGGGCCTCGGCGTAGATGCGGTAGGTCGTCCAAGTGGTCGGCCGGACGGCTGCCCGCACAGTCGGCAGCCACTGCTCGATGAGGAAGGCACCCAGCGTCAGCCGGGACGGCGCCACGAAGGTGCCAGATCGCAGGGCGGCCATGGCCTCGTTGAGGGCGGCCTGCGCCTCCCGCTTAGTACGGAAACCGCCCTTGCTCAGCTGCCGACGCCGACCGGTCGCCGGATCAACGACGCCCAGGTACCACGTCCAGGTGGTCCCGCGCTTGCGGGTGCCGCCCCTCATTGGCGCTGCTCCGCCGATACGCCAAGCATGGCCAGCAGCCGAGCGGTGGGGATGTAAAATCCGCCGGCCAAGGCGCAGATTGGGCAGCTGCCCAGCTGCCACCGCTCGGTAGGCCGCGCTGCGGCTGACGCCCAGCAGCTTCGCTGCATGCTCGACGCTGATAGCCGGTGGGAGCTCGGTCACGTCTGTGGCGCTCGGCTCGGCATGACGAGACGACGGTCGGCGCCGGCTCGCGCTAGAGGATGATCCCACTCCTCGCCCCCTCCGGTGGCATGGCGAAGGACGATGCAACGGACTCGGGAGACGGTCTCACAACTGAGCTCCCAGGCAGCTGGCTCGTTGTGTTGGCGGGGTGCTGAAAAGACGACTGGTATGGACGTTTATACCAGTATCCTTGACCAGCCGCCAGTTCGGGAAGATGGGAGTAGATCAGCGAGCGGGTAGCTCATAGGACAGCACGTAGCGATCAGCCGCCATCACCGTGTCGCAGATCTCGACCGGAGTGTCCTCGCTGTCGTAGGCGACGCGGACTAGGACGAACACTGGTACCCCGGCCGGGAGCTGCAGCGCCCGGGCCTCCTCTGGCAGCGGCATCCGTGCTCGTACGTCCTCAGTGAATCGCTTGAGCCGGTAACCCATCTCCTCCAGGCGAGCGTAGATACCCCCCGGCCCCGTATCCGTCTCGGTGATCTTCGTGCCCTGCACCAGCTCCCACGGCAAATAGGAGGTAGCCACCTCCATCGGCTGTCCATCTGCCAGGTAGCGGCGACGCCGGACCAGAACCTGACTGCCTTCGGGAACCCGGAGCAGTCGCGCTATCTCTGGGGGCGCTGGGCTTGGCGCGATCTCCAGGACTTGGATCTCAGGACGGCGACCTTCCTCTTCAAGCTCGGCCAAGTAAGCAGCCTTGCCGGCGTCCCGGTGCCGGCGTGCGAAGCGGTCATAGGCCTTGCGCCGTACCGGTGGCCGACGCCGGACGAATGCTCCCCGACCGTGCTCGATGTCGACTAGCCCCTCGGTTCGCAAGGTAGCGATCGCCTGCCGGACCGTGCCCCGAGCCGCCCCGTAGCTGTCCATCAGCGCTCGCTCGGACGGGAGCTGCGCGCCAGCGCCGAGCTCACCGCTGAGGATCGCAGCCCGCAGGTGGTCAGCGATCTGCCGATATGCCGGCCGGTCACTGGTAGGGTCGATCACGCTGGACACAGACGGTACCCTTCGACCGGTCTACTGGTCTAAACCACTTGTAACAGTACCGGAGGAGGCAAGCGGTGGCCGAATCGAGCCCCCGGCACTCAGTCAGCGTGGCGGCGGCCATCGTCGACGAGGTCGGCCACCTCTTGGCCGTGCGTCGGCGTGACAACGGCCATTGGGAGCCACCGGGCGGAATCTTAGAGCTGGACGAGACCATCCAGGCTGGCTTGGTCCGTGAAGTACGCGAAGAGACCGGCCTTGAGGTAGAGCCTGAGGCCCTTAGCGGCGTCTACAAGAACATGCGGCGGGGGATCGTTGCCTTGGTGTTCCGCTGCCGGGCCGTCGGTGGTGAGCTTCGCCCAACTGGAGAGGCTGAGCAGGTGTCCTGGCTCAGTCCTGACGATGTCCAGAACCTAATGGATGAGGCCTACGCCACCCGACTCCTAGACGCCTTGCGGCCTGGGCCAGCCGCTATCCGAGCCCATGATGGGCTGTCGCTCTTGCCAACCTAGCCTGTTACAACTTTCTCTACATCTTCAAGGCCGGCCCTGCGGGCGGCCTCCGGCCGCCCTCCGGCCCGGCAACGACACGACGGTCACCGGGGAACCGGCCTCACCCTCCACGCCCGTGCTTTGATGGCCGGTAGGCCCAAGGCACGTGCACTACCGGCCACGGTCATGGTCACGCGATTGCCGACGAAACGCCGTGCCAGCGCCTGGGGCGAGCCAGACTCGCTCTGCTTCATCTGTTTGGCGCTGCACGGGTGCATGTACGACCGATGTCCTATGGACGCCGCTCAGGCCCCATGGGAGGGTGCCCCCGCGCAAGCGTCCACCGGCAACCAGGTCGCCGGGGAAAGGGGAATCCCATGAGACTGCGGATGCTGGCCTGGGGGGCGGTACTTGGCCTGTTCGTCGCGCTACTCACCCCACTGGCGGCCCTCGCCCAGGCCGACACCACCACGACCCACTTCAGCGACACCGAGACCTTTCCGGGGGTGATGAACCCCTGCAGCGGGGTGACGGGCACGGTCACCACAACGTTCAAGGGCGTGACCCACCTCACCGAGCTGCCCGACGGCAGCTTCCACGAGACCACGACGGTGACGGACCGCTTCACCTTTGTGCCCGACGATCCCAGCCAGCCGACCATCACGGGCAAGGAGACGTTCAGGGCTGGCGCGAACCTCAACAGCCAGAACAACTTCACCGCGACGGTCGCCGCCCACCAAATCGCCAAGGGCTCCGACGGCTCCAGGATCACCTTCCACGTCGTGGCGCACGTCACCCGGCACGCGGACGGTACGGTCACCGTCGAGTTCGAGAAGCAACGGATGAGCTGCCCGTAGCGGCACCACCGATCCCGCGAGGCGAGGACCTGAGCGCCCTCGCCTCGCTGAGCGCCTGGTCCGCGCTGGGTCCGCACGGCATCAGGAACCGCTGGTCCCGGGCGGGCACGAGCGGTCACCGTCGGCGAAAAGGGATCGCAGGTCACAGGCCATTCACTGCCCCCCGATATGGGACGGCGGAGCAGCATTGGACAGGGTTCGAACCCCTCAGGCCCGCAGGCGCACACGATCACAATGTGCCGGGCCATCCTGTTGTAACTCGAGATCAACCTATGTATACTACGAGTCATGCGGAGAACTCACGCACTGATCCAGGTAACCCTGGCCCTCATGGAGAACCCTACCGGCCACCACTGGGGCTATGACCTCTGGAAACGAGCTGGGGTCCGATCAGGCGTGCTCTACCCGATCCTTCACCGCATGCTTGACGAGGGCTGGCTGAAGGACGGCTGGGAAGACCCAGCCCAGCTCAACGGCAAGCGACCGCCACGGCGCTACTACGAGCTGACCGACGAGGGCAGGATCGCCCTCGGAGCGATCCTGCAAGAGGCCCGTAGCGATGTCCGGTTCCGCTCGCTAGTAGGCAGATTCGCCTGATGGGGGAGCTCCAGGACGCCATAGTGAACTGGCGGATCGGCTTGGTCGTCCTGCTGGTATTCGGGTTCAGCCCTGGAGCCCTGCTCCGACTAATCGTTCTAGCGTTTCGCCGCGACGACCCCCGGCGGAAGGAACTGCTCGCCGAACTCTATGGAGTGGCCTGGTTCGAACGGCCTTTGTGGGTCGCCCAGCAGTTCGAGGTCGCCCTGTCCGAAGGCATCGGGCCGCGCCTGGCCGAGGTGGTTACCCGCCGCTGGCATTCAGAGTCCTTGATCCACCGAGGGATCTTCCTGGAGCACCGGCGGTGCACCACTACTTCGTAAAGGTCATCAACCGATCGCGGACCCACGACATCGAAATTACCGACGTGTGGTTCGATGCCGATCCCCCATACATATCAAGTTGCCGGAGCGCCCCCTACCGACGCGGCTTAGACCTCATGAAATCTGGGAGGGCTGGATAGACGCCGCGGCATTAGCTCATATCCCAGATGTCGAACGATCCGGCCGTGTTCGTCTTGTGGGTGGGAAGCTACTCAGGTCTCGGCGCAACAAGAAACTGCCGCCGACCGGGCACGTCGGCGGCGGAGGAACCCCTACTGAGTAGCAGGTCCCGAATGCTAACCAGGTCATTTCCTGCGCGAGGGGCGTTCACCGAGGCTCCCGCCATTGTCGAAGCCCGCCGACGAGGCAGTAGCTACAGAGGACTAACCTCACCGTCACACCCAGCCGGAGCCGTCGCCGCCAGGTCCGAACCCAGGGCTCCGTCGTTCTGTCGTGATGTCGGTTTCATCGGAATCTGATCCGAGGGTGGCAAGGGGTCGGCGTCGGTCGGCGGGCGTGGCGGCGCAGCGCGGCGGCGAGGTTGACCGGCCCCGCCCGGCACAGCACCCCGATGACCAGGTTGCGCAGGCACGCCATCACGCTGGGGCCGGCGCCGCTGCGGGCCTGCGAGCCGTCTTCGGCGATGGTGACGTCGCGGAGGTGGTGCAGCGCCTCGATCGCCCGGTGGCCGCGCAGCAGGTCGGCCAGGCGGGCGGGGCGGGCCTGCTCGAAGGTGAGGCTGGTGACCGCGTAGACGGTCATCGTCCGCCACCTTCGGGCCCCAAGGGCATGGGCCCTGCGGGTGACCTGGAGGACCTGGGCAGCGTGGGGAACCCGAGGTGGCCGACGGTGACGACCCTGAGGGTGCGGTGCTCGATGCGGCCGTGCGCCTGGTCGCGGGTCCGGTCGGCGACCGGCGCGAGGGTGCGTACGGGCGATGTCGCAGGTGACGGCCGTGGGCGCGCTTGACAGGCGCCTGGCCGCAGTGTATCTAACCATACGGTTAGCTAACCGAGTGGTTCGGTACAAGTGACAACAGACCCCCTGAGCACGACCCTTGCTGCCCTGGCCGACCCCACGCGACGCGCGATCCTCGCCCGACTCGCCACGGGCCCGGCCACCGTCAAGGAGCTCTCGGCGCCGTTCGCGATGAGCGGCCCCGCCGTCTCCAAGCACCTGCGGGTGCTGGAGCGCGCCGGCCTCATCGCGCGCGGCCGCCGGGCGCAGTGGCGTCCCTGCCGCCTCCAGGCGGCACCGCTCAAGGAGGTCGTCGACTGGGCCGAGGACTTTCGTCGTTTCTGGGACGAGAGCTACCAACGACTGGATGCGTATCTCGAACAGCTGCAGGCAGAGGAGCACAACCATGGCCGCGACGGGTAGGGCCGGTGCCACCACGATCACGACGCCGTCGGACCGGGAGGTCGTGATGACGCGCGTGGTCGACGCGCCGCGCCGGCTCGTCTTCGCGGCCTGGACCAACCCCGAGCACCTGCAGCACTGGATGGGCCCCAACGGCTGGACCATGTCCGTCTGCCAGATCGACCTGCGCCCGGGCGGGGCCTACCGCTTCGTCTGGCGTGGTCCCGACGGCACGCAGCTGGGGATCGCCGGCGTCTATCGGGAGGTCACGCCGCCCGAGCGGGTGGTCTCGACCGAGTCCTGGGACGGCGATTGGCCCGAAACGCTCAACACGCTGACCTTCACCGAGGAGCACGGCAAGACGACGATCACAAACCGGGTGCTCTACCCGTCCAAGGAGGCCCGCGACGCGGCACTCCAGACGAGGATGACCGACGGCGCGGCCGAGGGCTTGGAGCGTCTGGCGGAGTACGTGTCGACGATCGGATAACGTTTTTCGGAGGGAGGATCGCAATGCTGCTGGAGGGCAAGAACGCCATCATCTACGGGGCCGGCGGGTCGATCGGCGGCCAGGTAGCCCGCACCTTCGCCGGTGAGGGGGCCAGGGTCTTCCTGACCGGGCGCACCCGCGACAAGCTGGAGGCGGTCGCCGCCAACATCACCGCCGCCGGCGGAGCCGCCGAGGTCGCCCAGCTCGACGCCCTCGACGAGCAGGCCGTCGACCGGCACGCGGACGCCGTGGCCGCCAAGGCCGGCAGCCTCGACATCTCCTTCAACCTCATCACCCGCGGGGACGTGCAGGGAACCCCGCTGGTCGACATGACCACCGCCGACTTCGTCGATCCCATCACCAGAGGCATCACGGCGACCTTCATCACCGCGCGGGCAGCCGCCCGCCACATGATCCAGCAGGGAGCCGGCGTCATCCTGGCCTTGGACAGCGGCTCCGCGTACGGCAGCCCGATGATGGGCGCCACCGGCCCGGCCGACGCGGCCACCGACACCTTCATCCGCAACCTGGCCGCCGAGATCGGCCCCCGCGGCGTGCGGGTGCTTGGCATCTGGACCGCCGGGCTTCCCGAGACCCTGACGCCGGAGAAGCTCGCCGCGGTCAACCCCGCCCTGCAGCTGGACGCCGCCGCCTTCCAAGGGCTGCTGGAGCAGCTGGATGGGATGCGGATGCTGCGCCGCTCGCCGCGGCTGGCCGAGGTCGCGGCCGCGGCGGCGTTCCTGGCCTCCGACCAGGCCGCCGCGATCACCGGCACCTTCGTCAACGTCACCAGCGGAACCTTCCCCAGCTGAAAGACAGGACAGATGGGTCATCCACCCGGCGGGCCGATGACGAACATCACCACGGACCAGGTGTCTACCTGGAAGCGGCTGATCGCCCGGCGTGTTCTGCGCCTTGACAACCCACAACGCAGCAAACAAGGTCGTCCTGCCGGGCTCCAGCTGCCGCGGTTGGGAGGGGGCCATGGACCTGCCCGCAGGCCAGTCGACGCCAACCAGCGCCCCGCCGCTGCATCCCACCCTGCGGGAGG
>Ga0081538_10006628_pt1 | contig 10151 bp, 6 predicted proteins | sample TabmetS5T2R1_FD_71022 | JGI IMG/M metagenome (GOLD analysis project Ga0081538, IMG submission 71022) | Tabebuia heterophylla rhizosphere microbial communities from the University of Puerto Rico - S5T2R1 | ecosystem: Host-associated > Plants > Roots > Rhizosphere ... | reverse complement strand
CGGACTACCCCGACGTCTACGGCGCGCGCGAGGTGATCGAGGCCGGCGCCGTGCGGGGCGTGCTGGAGCGCGACGAGCCGATCGACACCGCCCCGCTGCGGGAGGCACTCGATGAGCTCCGCGACGCGCTTCCTGCCGACGGCCACCTCACGGAGGAGGCGATCGCCGCCGACGTCCGCTTTCATCAGCAGCTCGTCCGCCTGTGCGACAGCCCGCGGCTCACGCGCGCACACGACACGCTCGCCGCCGAGACCCGGCTCCTCCTCCGCCACCACCCGGTGTATCCCGCAACCGACTACGTGGGCGACCACGAGCGGCTCGTCGACGCGCTCGAGCGCCGCGACGCGGACACGCCGGAGCTGGTGGCCGAGCATCTGCGGCTGTCGGCGCGCCTGATCGGAGATCAGCTCGCACGCGAGGCGGAGCGCCCGGTCGCATGAGCGGCGACGAGCAGCATCCGCGCCTCGAGGACTGGACGATCACTCGCCGCGACGCGCTGCGCGGCGCCGTTGCAGGGGGCGTGCTGCTGGGCGCGGGCGGCGTTCTCGCCGCCTGCGGCAGCGAGGACGTTGACGTGCCCACGAGCAGCTTCGGCGGCACTTCCTTGGACGGCGTGCGCAACGGCGGCACGCTGCGGATCGGGGTCTCGGGCGGCGGTGCCGAGGACAGCATCGACGCTCACGTCCTTACGACCGTGCCCGACATCTCGCGCGCGCACCAGCTCTACGAGGGCCTGGCCGGTCGCGACACCAACTCCGACTTCGAGCTGCTGCTCGCCGAGTCGATGGAGCCCGACAAGAAGGCGCAGGCGTGGACGATCCGGCTGAGGCCGGGCATCACATTCCACAACGGCAAGCCGGTCACGGCCGACGATGTGCTGTTCTCGCTGGGGCGCATCATCGACCCCGAGGACCCGAAGACGGGGGCGGCCTCGATCGGCTACATGGACCTCGACCGCTCCCGCAAGCTTGACAACCGGACCGTCCGGATCCAGCTGCAGTTCCCGAACGCGGCCTTTCCCGACGACATCGGCCAGTACTTCAACTCGATCGTGCCCACCGACTACGACCCGGCAAAGCCGGTCGGGACCGGTCCGTTCATGTACGAGAGCTTCACCCCCGGGGAGCGCAGCGTGTTCGTGAGGAACCCGGACTACTGGCGCGAGGGACTGCCCCGCGTCGACGAGGTCGTGATCATCGACTTCCCAGAGGACACTCCGCGCGTGAACGCGCTCCTCAGTGGACAGGTGGACGCGATCACGGACCTCCCCTCGGGGCAGATCGCCCAGGTCAAGTCCAATGACCAGTTCAAGGTGCTGATCTCGGAGACCGGCGGCTGGCAGCCGTTCACGATGCGGGTCGACCAGGCGCCCTTCGACGACGTGAAGGTGCGCCAGGCGATGCGACTGCTGGTGGACCGAAGGCAGATGATCGAGCAGGTGCTGTCGGGCCAGGGCCGGGTGGCCAATGACCTCTACTCGCCGTACGACCCCGCCTTCAACGACGAGCTACCTCAGCGCGAGCAGGACCTCGACCAGGCCAAGTCGCTGCTGAGGCAGGCCGGACAGAGCGACCTCAGTGTCGAGCTCGTCACGTCGCCGGTGGTCCAAGGCCTCGTCGAAGCGGCCCAGGTCCTCGCGGAGCAGGCCAAGGGCGCCGGGGTGACGATCAACGTGCGCAAGGTCGATACCGGCACCTTCTACGGCGACAACTACCTGTCCTGGACGTTCGCGCAGGACTTCTGGGTCACCCGCACCTACCTGAGCCAGGTCGCGCAGCACGCCCTGCCGGACTCCCCGTTCAACGAGACGCACTGGAAGGATCCCGAGTTCCTCGACCTCATCTCGCGGGCGCGCGCGGAGCTCGACGACGCGAAGCGCGCCGATCTGCTGAAGCAGGCCCAGGAGATCGAGTTCGAGCGAGGAGGTCTGATCATCTGGGCGTTCAACAACCAGCTGGATGCCTACAGCGACACCATCGGCGGGTTCCACCCTGCCCGATCGGGATTTCCACTGACCAACTACGGCTTCGGAAGGGTGGGTTTCGTTGACTAGGCTCATCGTGCGCCGGCTGGCCCTCGGCGTGCTCACGCTGTTTCTCATCTCGCTGATCGTCTTCGCCGCCGTGCTGGCTCTGCCCGGCGACGCGGCCACCGCGATCCTGGGCAGGGAGGCCACACCCGACCGGGTTGCCGCGCTGCGCGAGCAGCTCAACCTCAACGACTCGGTGGTCACCCAGTACCTCGACTGGATCGGCGGCATCCTCACCGGCAGCTTCGGCGAGTCGGCCGCGACTCAGCAGCCGGTGACCGAGCTGCTGTCGGACCGCGTCGCCAACACGGCGTTCCTCGTATTCGTGGCCGCCGTGGTCGCGGTCCCGCTCTCGATCGGGATCGGCGTCTGGACGGCGATGCGCCGTGACCGCCCGGTCGACCACGTCGTCTCCACGACCACGCTCGTGCTTGCGGCGCTGCCCGAGTTCGTGATCGGCATCGGGCTGATCCTGCTGTTCGCCACGAGCGTCTTCACGTGGTTCCCGGCCGTCTCGCTGCTTGCGCCGGACCAGCGGGCGTGGACGGAGCCGAGCGTGGTGGTGCTGCCCGCTGCCACGCTGGTGCTGGCGGTCACGCCCTACATCAGCCGGATCATGCGCGGCTCGATGATCGAGGTGCTGGAGTCGGAGTACGTGACGATGGCGCGGCTGAAGGGCCTCCCGGAGCGCACGGTCATCTGGCGCCACGCCGTTCCCAACGCAATCGTGCCCGCCATCCAGGTGACCGCGTTGCAGCTGGCGTGGATGGCCGGCGGCGTGGTGGTCGTGGAGTTCGTGTTCTCGTATCCGGGCATCGGCTCGCTGTTCATCGACGCGGTGGGCAACCGCGACATCCTCGTGGTGCAGGCGATCACGCTGCTGGCGGCGGCGATCTACGTGGTGCTCAACCTGCTCGCCGACCTGGCGACGATTGCCGTCACGCCACGCCTGCGGACGGAGGCGCGATGACCGACCAGACCGTCGAGCAGGCCCTCGACCTGGTGCCCGAGGCGGGGCCCGAGGCGCCGCCGCCGCGGCTCCAGCGCTTCCAGTGGCTCGGCATCCTCCGCAATGCCTCACGGCTCACCCGCACCCGCATCGGGCTGGGGATGGTCGGCGTCATCGTGCTGATAGCGGTGTTCGGGCCGCTGTTCGCGCCCCACTCCGAGACCGAGTTCATCGCGGCGCCGAACCACGGGCCGACAAGCGACGCGATCTTCGGCGCCGACGCGCTCGGGCGCGACGTGTTCAGCCGCTTCCTCTACGGCGGCCTGTCGGTGCTGTGGATGTCCGCCGCCGCGACGCTGATCGGCGTCGTCCTCGGCACCGCGGTAGGGCTGGTGGCCGCCTACTCCCGCAACTGGCTCGACGACGTGCTCATGCGGCTCAACGACGTCGTGCTCGCGTTCCCGCAGATCATCTTCGTGCTGCTGGCGGTCGCAGCGATCGGCCCGAAGCTGTGGCTGATCGTGCTGACAGTCGGCATCACGCATGCGCCGCGGGTCGCGCGCGTCATGCGCGGCGCCGCGCTTCAGATCGTCGAGCGTGACTTCATCAAGGCCGACGAGGTCGCTGGCGAGAAACGCTCGCGGATCATCATGGAGGGGCTGCTGCCCAACGTGACGAGCCCACTGCTCGTGGAGCTCGGCCTGCGGATGACGTTCTCGATTGGCCTGATCGCGGCGATCAGCTTCCTCGGCTTCGGCCTGCAGCCGCCCACCGCCGACTGGGGCCTCATGATCAACGAGAACCGGCTGTCGATCGCCGTCATGCCGTGGGGCGTGCTGCTCCCCGTGCTCGCGATCGCCGTCCTGACCGTCGGCACGAACCTGATCACCGACGGCATCGCCCGGGCCGCGATCGGCCTCGAGAGGAGCAACGAGTAATGAGCGCCCCCGAGACCGCGCACGAGCCGTCCGTCGACGTCATCGACCTGCGCATCGCGCTCACCGGCTCTGGCGTCGACGTGGTCGACGAGATCAGCGTCGAGGTTCGTCCCGGAGAAGTGCTGGGCCTCGTGGGTGAGTCCGGGTCCGGCAAGACCACCGTCGGCATGGCGCTGCTGGGGCACGTCCGGCGTGGCGGGGAGGTGGCCGGCGGCGTGATCCGTATCGACGGCCGCGACCTGAGCTCGTTCGGCGAGCGCGAGCTGCGCAGCCTGCGCGGCGGCGTCGTCTCGTACATACCGCAGGATCCGGGCACCTCGCTGAACCCGGCGCTGCGGATCTCCACACAGCTCGAGGAGATTCTCGAGGCGCATGCGACGGACGGTGGCGCGGAGCAGCGCAAGGCGCGGGTTCGCGAGGCGCTCGAGGAGGTCGCGCTGCCGTCCGACGACGAGTTCCTGAAGAACTACCCGCACCAGCTCTCGGGCGGCCAGCAGCAGCGCGTGGCGATCGCGATGGCGTTCGCAAACCGGCCCCACGTAATCGTGTGCGACGAGCCGACCACCGGTCTGGACGTAACGACCCAGGCGCGCGTGCTCGAGACCGTGCGCGACCTGTGCCAGAGCCATCGCGTGGCCGCCCTCTACGTCAGCCACGACCTGGCGGTGGTGGCCGAGCTTGCCGACCACGTGGCGGTCATGTACGGCGGGCGGATCGTCGAGAGCGGGACGCGTGACCAGCTCTTCCTCGAGCCGCGCCATCCCTACACGCGCAGGCTGCTGCGCGCGGTTCCCGATATCGCCGGCAAGCGGACGGTGGTGGGCATTCCGGGTCACGCCGCGCTGCCCGGCAGCCGGCCGCAGGGCTGCTACTTCCATCCCCGCTGCGAGTTCGCCCGCGATGACTGCCGCGCCGAGTTCCCGCCGGTCACCGATCTTGGGAAGGCCCACAAGGTGCGCTGCTATCACGTGGCCGACGCCGTGCAGAAGCCTCCGCCCGAGGGTGCCGGGCAGGCCGAAAAGCCGAGGGTGGGCGAAGACGTGGTGCTCGCCATCAAGGACCTGAACGCGCACTACGGCGAGAGCCAGATCCTGTTCGACATCAACCTCGACATCCACCACAACGAGTGCGTGGCGCTGGTCGGCGAGTCTGGCAGCGGCAAGACGACAACGGCGCGCTGCGTGGCCGGCCTTCACAAGAACTGGACCGGCGAGGTCGGCCTGCGTGGCACGGCGCTCGAAAAGTCCGCGCGCCAGCGCTCGAACGAGGAGCGCCGGGAGATCCAGTACGTCTTCCAGAACCCGTACGCGTCGCTGAACCCGCGCGCCCCGATCGGCCAGACGATCGCGCGCAGGCTCAAGCTCTTCGGCCGAGGCGGGGGACGGGAGATCGGCGCGAAGGTCGGCGAGTGCCTCGAGCGGGTGGCGCTGTCCTCGTCCGCCGCCGAGCGCTTCCCCGACCAGCTCTCGGGCGGTGAGCGCCAGCGCGTGGCGATCGCCCGCGCGCTCGCCGCCGAGCCCGCCATGCTGGTCTGCGACGAGGTCACCTCGGCACTCGACGTGTCGGTGCAGGCGGCGATCATCGAGTTGCTCGGCGAGCTGCGCAACGAGATGGGGCTGAGCCTCCTGTTCATCACGCACGACCTCGCCCTCATCCGCACCATCGCCGACCGGGTGGCCGTGGTCACGGGCGGCTACGTGGTGGAGTACGGGCCCACCGAGCGGATCTTCACGAGCCCCAGCGCCGACTACACGCGCAAGCTGCTCGCGAACACCCCGAGCATCGAGGTCGCCCTCGGACAGGCGACCGCTCCGGCTTCGTAGTGCTTAGACTGCCCGCGTGACGGCGGCGAGCACGATGATGAGCGGCGGCCGCGCCCTGGCGCAGGCGCTCTCGGCACACGAGGTGGACACCGTGTGGGGCATTCCGGGCACCCACAACCTCGAGATCTACGCGAATCTGCCCGGCGCCGAGATCCGCCACCTCAGCCCGCGCCACGAGCAGGGCGCCGGCTTCGCGGCGGACGGCTACGCGCGCGCGACCGGGCGGCCCGGCGTCTGCATCACGACCTCCGGACCGGCCGCCCTCAACGCCGCAACCGCGCTGGGGCAGGCCTACTCGGACTCGGTGCCGGTGCTGGCGGTCTCGGCCGGGATGCCGCTGCGCCACCCCGGCCGCGGCCACGGCGAGCTCCACGAGACGAAGGACCAGCGCGCCGCGCTCGACGCGATCGTCGCCTACAGCCATCGCGTCACGAGCGTGCCGGAGATCCCGGTGGCGGTGGCGCAGGCCTTCGCCGCGATGAGTAGCGGCCGGCCGCGGCCGGTGCACCTGGAGATCCCGCTCGACGTGCTCGACGAGCGCGCGGAGGTGGAGATCGTCGGCCCCATTCGAACGCCGGCGTCAACCCCGGACCGGGAGGCCCTCGACGCCGCGGCCGCCCGGCTGGCGGGAGCGGTGCGGCCCGCGATCATCGCCGGCGGCGGCGCGCGCGGGGCGGTCCAGGAGGTCGGCGCGATCGCCGAACGGCTGGGAGCGCCGGTGGTGTGCACGATCAACGGCCAGGGCGTGCTCCCCGAGGACCACCCCCACAGTGCGGGCGCCGGTCTGGCACGGACGGTCGTGCGGGAGCTCGTCGAGGAGAGTGACGTCGTGCTGGTGGTGGGCAGCGGCCTGTCGCCGGCCGAGCTGTGGCTCGGCCCGCTGCCGCTCGCGGGCAAGGTCGTTCGCGTGGACGTCGACGCGGCCCAGGCGGTGACGGGCGCCGCGCCAACCGTTGCGGTCGTCGGCGACGCGGCCCCCGCGCTCGCCGAGCTTCTCGGGCGGCTCGGCGAGGGAGCGGGCGACGGCGAGCGTGCGGCGCGCTGGCGCTCTCGCCACGTGGAGGAGGCGCGCGTGCTTGGCGCGCCCTGGTCGTGGATCTTCGACGGGATCGCGGCGGCGCTCGGCCGCGACGGGATCGTCGCCGGCGACAGCGCGATGGTCTGCTACCGCGGCGCGGTCGCGGCGCTGCCCGCCTATCACCCGGCGGCGTTCCTGTACCCGACCGGATACGGAACCCTCGGCTACGGCCTCCCGGCGGCGATCGGCGCAAAGGTCGGCCGCCCCGAGGCCCGGGTGATCGCGCTGCTCGGCGACGGCGGCATCATGTTCACGATCGCCGAGCTGGCCGCCGCGGCGCAGCTGCGGCTCCCGCTCCCCGTCGTGGTCGTGGACAACGCGGGCTACGGCGAGATCCGCAACGAGATGGCCGCGCGCGGGGATCCGGTGCACGCCGTCGACCTCGATCTCATCGACTTCGCCGCGCTCGGCCGCGTGCTCGGCTGCGAGGGCGCGGTCGTCGATGACCGGGACGGGCTCGCCGATGCGCTCGAGCGAGCCTTCGAGGCCGACCGCCCGACCGTGCTCCACCTCCACGAGGACGACGGGGCCCCTCCGCTGACGGCGGGCGCGGTGAGCCAAGCCGGCCCTCCCGTCGGGTGATGGACGGCTACAGCTCCCCGCTGAGGCCGGACGCCAACGCCGGGCTCGTCGCCCTGGTGAGCGGCGGCGGAACCGGCATCGGCCGCGCGACGGCGCTAGAGCTGGCCGGCAGCGGCGCGCGGGTGGCTGTCTGCGGGCGCCGCGAGGAGCCGCTGGCGCGCGTGCGCGAGCAGATCGAGAGCCACGGCGGCGAGTGCCTGGACGTGGCGGCGGACCTGCGCGAAACCGAGCAGGTCGAGCGCGTGGTGAGCGCGGCGCTCGAGCGCTTCGGCACGGTGGACGTGCTCGTGAACAACGCGGGCGGGCAGTTCTCCGCGCCCGCCGAGGAGATCTCCGAGCGCGGCTGGCGGGCGGTGAGCCGGCTTACAGTCGATGCCGTCTGGAGCCTTACCCGTGCGGTCGCCACGCGGGCGATGATTCCGGGTGGCGGCGGCCTGATCGTCTTCGTGGGCTTCAGCCCGCTGCGTGGGATCCCCGGCTTCGCGCATGCCTCGGCCGGCCGCGCGGCCGTGGCCAACCTCGCCTCGGGGCTGGCGCTCGAGTGGAGCCGCCACCGCATCCGCAGCGTCTGCGTCGCACCGGGGACGATCCTCACCGAGGGCCTCGAGGACTACGGCGAGGAGGCCCTGGCGGGCTGGGAGCGGGCGATCCCGCTTGGGCGGCTCGGCCGCCCCGAGGAGGTGGCGAGCTTGATCGCCTTCCTCGCGTCGGCGGGTGGTGCCTACGTGACCGGTACGACGATCGTGGTCGACGGCGGCGTCGACGCCTGGGGCATCGGGCAGCCGCCGCCGGGCGTGGAGGCGGTCGGGGGGTGAACGCGTCGGCCGTCGCGCGCCGCGACCTGACGGCGCTGTTCGCGCCCCGCGCGGTGGCGATCGTCGGTGCCTCCGACGACCCCGTCAAGTGGGGCAACTGGCTGGGACGCGGGGCGCTGCGCGGCGAGGGGCGCCGCGCCGTGTATCTGGTGAATCGCCGGGGCGGCGAGGTGCTCGGACGCAGCGCATATCGCAGTCTCGGCGAACTGCCCGAGCCGGCCGAGCTCGTGGTGGTGGCAGTGCCGCCGCAGGCGGTCGAGCCGACGGTCGAAGAGGCGATCGTGACCGGAGCGCGGGCCATCGTCGCCATCACGGCCGGCGAGTCGGACGGCGACGCCGGCGGACCGCGCGACGCGGCGATCGCCGCCCGTGCCCGCGAGGCCGGGGTCGCGCTCCTCGGTCCCAACTGCCTGGGGGTCTTCGACGCCGGCGCGGAGCTCGAGCTGGTACCCAATCCGCTGCCGGCGGGCAGGATCGGGCTCGTCTCGCAGAGCGGCAATCTCGCGCTGGAGCTCGGCATCCTGGCCGAGGAGGCGAGCCTGGGGTTCTCGCGCTTCGTCTCGCTCGGCAACCAGGCCGACCTCGAGGCGGCGGACTTCATCCGCGATCTCGCGGGCCACGATGCCACCGAGCTCATCGCGCTCTACACCGAGGATTTCCGCGACGGTCGCGCCTTCGCCGCGGCAGCCGCCGCGGCGGTGGCCGCCGGCAAGCCGGTCGTGCTGCTGACGATCGAGCACAGCGAGGCGGCGGCCCGGGCCGTGCGCTCCCACACCGGCGCCCTGGCGAGCGAGGGACGCGCGATCGACGCCGCGTGCTCCGCCGCCGGAATCGATCGCGTGCGCACCCCAGATGAGCTGATCCACCTCGCACAGGGGTACCTGCGCGGCAGGCCGCCGCGGGGGCGGCGCGTGGCGGTCCTGGCGGACGGGGGCGGGCACGGCGGCATCGCCGCCGCCATCGCCCACGACGCCGGCCTCGAGCTGCCGCGCCTCTCCGACGGGCTCGTCGCGCGGCTCCGCGAGGGCCTGCCCGCCACCGCCGCCTGCGCGAACCCGATCGACCTCGCCGGCGGCGGCGAGCAGGACATCCACAGCTTCGATCGCAGCACGCGATTGCTGCTCGGCTCCGGTGAGATCGACGCCGTCCTGATGACGGGGTACTTCGGGGGCTACGGCGAATACGTCGAGACGATGGCCCGCGGCGAGGCGTCGGTGGCGGAGGCGCTCGCCGACGCCGCCCGCGTGAACGAGCGCCCGCTGTTCGTCCAGACGATGTACCCGCACGCGCGCGCGGCGGACCTTCTGCGGCGCCGCGGCGTCCCGGTTTACCGCTCGATTGAGCGCGCCGTCACCGTCCTTGCGCGTCTCGCCGCGGCCGCCGAGCGCCGCCCCGGCGGAGTGCCGCCACTGCCGCCGCCGAGCGCGCCGATCGCGGGCGCCGGCTACCCCGAGGCCCGCGAGCTGCTCGCGGCCGGGGGAGTCCCGTTCGTGCCGGCGCGCACGGTCACGAGCCCGGCCGAGGCGACGGAGGCGGCCCTGGAGATCGGTTACCCGGTCGCCGTCAAGGCGCTCGGCCTCGTGCACAAGTCGGACGCCGGCGGTGTCGTGCTCGGGCTCCGCGACGAGGCCGCGCTCAGCCGCGCCCTGGACGAGCTTCGGACGCGGCTGCGCCCGCTCGCCTTCTCGATCGAGCGCATGGCGCCGCTCGGCGAGGGGGTCGAGCTGCTCGTGGGCGCGCGCTGGGATCGGCGCTTCGGTCCGGTCGTGCTGGTCGGGCTCGGCGGCGTGTACACGGAGGTCCTGCGCGACGTGGCCGTCGCGCTCGCCCCCGTCGACGCGCCCGAGGCGGAGCGGTTGCTGCTGTCGCTGCAGGCCGCGCCGCTCCTGCGCGGCGCGCGCGGGCGGCCCCCCGCCGCCCCCCCCGCGGCCGCCGGG
>Ga0081538_10006627_pt1 | contig 10154 bp, 10 predicted proteins | sample TabmetS5T2R1_FD_71022 | JGI IMG/M metagenome (GOLD analysis project Ga0081538, IMG submission 71022) | Tabebuia heterophylla rhizosphere microbial communities from the University of Puerto Rico - S5T2R1 | ecosystem: Host-associated > Plants > Roots > Rhizosphere ... | reverse complement strand
CTCGCGGTACTCGACCGAGTCGAGCTCGCGGTCGAGGGCCGCGCGCAGGAGCGCCCGCGTGGCTGCGATCGGCATCCGCTGGCCCTCGCCGTACGGTCCGCCCGTCCACCCCGTGTTGACGAGCCAGACCGCCGAGCCGTGCGCGTCGAGCTTCTCGCCGAGCATCTGGGCGTACACGGTCGGCTGTTGCGGGAGGAAGGGCGCTCCGAACGCGCACGAGAAGGTGGGCTGGGGCTCCGTGACGCCGATCTCCGTCCCGGCGAGCTTGGCCGTGAAGCCGGTGAGGAACCAGAACAGCGCCTGGTCGCGGGTCAACCGAGCTATGGGCGGCAGGACGCCGAAGGCGTCGGCCGTCAGGAAGACAACGGAGCTCGGGTGCCCGGCGCGCTTCTCGGGCAGCGCGTTCTCGATCTGCTCGAGCTTGTACGCAGCGCGCGTGTTCTCCGTTTTCGACGCGTCGTTCAGGTCCATGACGCCGCGCTCGTCGACGACGACGTTCTCGAGCACGGTTCCGAATGTGTGAACGGCCTTGAAGATCTGCGGCTCGGCGTCGGGCGAGAGCCTGATCACCTTCGCGTAGCAGCCGCCCTCGAAGTTGAACACGCCCTCGTCGCCCCAGCCGTGCTCGTCATCACCGATCAGGCGCCGCTCGGGATCCGCCGAGAGCGTCGTCTTTCCTGTCCCAGAAAGGCCGAAGAAGACAGCGACGCGGCCCTGGTCGTCGACGTTCGCCGAGCAGTGCATCGGGAACACACCCTCGAGCGGAAGGCGGTCGTTCATCACGGTGAAGATCGACTTCTTGATCTCGCCCGCGTACTCCGTGCCGCCGATCAGCACCTCGGCGCGCGACGGGTGCAGAACGATGAAGGTCTCGCTCCGCGTCCCGTCCTCGTCGGGATCGGCATGGACCGCGGGCGCGTGGAGGACGAGCGCGTCGGGCTCGAGATCACGCAGCTCCTCGTCCGAGGGCTCGATGAAGAGCGTCTTCGCGAAGAGGGCATGCCAGGGCGAGTCCGTGACGACGCGGACCGCCAGCCGGTGCGCCGGATCGGCCCCGGCGAACGCGTTCACGACGTAGAGATCCCGTTCGTTGAGGTGCTCGAGGAGCTTCTCGCGGAGCCCCTCGAAATTCTCCTCGGAGATGGGCTGATTGACCTCGCCCCACGCGATCCGGTCCTCGGACTCGGGCTCCCGGACGAAGAACTTGTCCTTCGCCGACCGGCCTGTGTGATGCCCGGTGTCGACGACGAGCGGGCCGCCTTCCGCCAGGCGCGCCTCTTCGCGCAGGAGCGCGTGCGTGTAGAGGAGCGACATCGTCGGGTTCCAGTAGACGCGGGCCTCGGGGTCGAGCCCGTGGCCCTCGAGTCCGCTGGTCGCCGTCGTTATCGCCATGTGCGGGCTAATCGTACGGGTCTTTGCCCGATTTGGGCCGGCTCGGCACCTCGAAGGCGAACGAGGTCCGCGGCGCGTACAGGAGCTCGGGATTGCCGTGTGGATGGAACCCGAGCGCGAACAGGAACTCCAGCTCCGCCGGCTCGAGAAGCTCGGCCCTCTGCCAGCCCGTCTCGCCACGCTCGATGCGAAACGCACGGAGGCCGTCGTTCTCGAAGAGGCCGATGTCGCGAAGCGGGCCCGGGTCGGCAGGAGCGCCGACGCGGTAGCGCAACCTCACGCCGCGGCCCGGCGCAGTCACGGCGCCTTCCTCGACACGGAGTCGCGCATAGCGGACCGGAGCACCGAATAGCGCACCGGGAAGGCCACCGGCACTTACACGGGAGGCGACGAAGAAGACCGCCGGCTCGCTCTTCCAGGTCACGTCGATGCGCACGTTCAGCTGGGCGTACGCAGGGACCGGGAGACGGCCGACGCGGCCTCCCTCGACCTGGAATGCGGCCAGCCCGATGCGAAAGCGGTCCTCCGCCGGTGTCGCATCGACGCCCTGCGGAAGGACGTTGTCGAGGCTCTCGCGGTCGGTTTCCCAGCTCGCGATCAGGAGGTCACGCACGCGGAGGCTCGCCCGCACGGGCAGGAAGCCTAGGGCCGAGCGGGAAGTGCCCGCCGTGGACACGCAGCGCGCCATCGAGCGCTTTCTCGAGAGCCAGGCGCTCTCCGAGTCGAGCCGCCGCGCCTACCGCGTCGACCTCGAGGAATTCGCGGCCTGGCTGACACGACGGGGGCTCGACCTCGAGTCCTTCGACGTCCGCGCGTTCGCCGACTACGCGGCCGAGCTGGGCGGCGACCGACCCGGCCGGACTCCCCGCAAGCTGGCCCCGAACACCCTCGCGCGCAAGCTCGCCGCGGTGCGGTCGCTCCTGCGTGCGACACTCGGGCCTGCGCACGTGCCCGAGCTCTCCCTCTCCGGCAGGCGCAGGCGTAGGCTCCCGCACGCGCCCCGCACAGACGAGACCGATGCGTTGCTCGAGGCGCTGTCCGGCGACGACCCGCTCGCGCTCCGCAACCGTGCGCTCTTCGAGGTCGTCTATTCAGCCGGGTTGCGCGCCCAGGAGGCCGTCGACCTGACGCTGGCCGACGTCGACTTCGAGCGGGAAGCGCTGCACGTACGCGGGAAGGGCGCCAAGGAGCGCGTCGTTCCGCTCGGCGAGGAAGCGGCTTACCGGCTCCGTGCCTACCTGCATGAAGGCCGGCCCCAGCTCGCACGCGGAGCGAACGACGCTCTCTTCCTCTCCGCACGCGGGCGGGCGCTGGACACCTCCACCCTGCGGCGGATCCTCCCGAACCCCCACCGCCTCCGGCACGCGTTCGCCACGCACCTGCTCGAAGGCGGTGCCGACCTACGAACGATTCAGGAGCTCCTCGGCCACTCGTCCCTCTCCACCACCCAGGTGTACAGCCATGTCGACGCGAAGCGACTCCGCCGCGTCTACGACCGCGCACACCCCCGCGCCTGACCCACAGGTCGAGGGATTCCTCGCGCTGCTCGCGGCCCGGCGGGCGCCGCGGACCGTGGATGCCTACCGGCGCGACCTGGCCGACCTCGCCGCCTGCCTCGGGAAGCCGCCCGCGGACGCGAGCCGCGACGATATCGAGCTTTGGCTTTCGAACCTCCGTGCCCGCGGGCAGGCACCGAGCTCGATCGCCCGCCGCGGGGCGGCCGCGCGCGCCTTCTACCGCCACCTAGTCCTGCTCGGCGCCCGGGAGGACAATCCGGCCGCCGAGGTCCCGCTTCCCCGGCGCAGACCGCGGCTTCCACGCGCACTCTCGCCGGCAGAGGTCGAGCGCCTGATCGATGCCGCAAACGGCACGACGCCGAGATCGCTTCGCGATCGCGCCCTGGTCGAGCTTCTCTACGGCGCGGGACTGCGCGTGAGCGAGGCGGTTGGTCTGGAGCGCGGGTCGGTCGACTTGGAAGGCCGGCTCGTGCGCTGCATCGGCAAGGGGGACAAGGAGCGGATCGTCCCGATCGGGCGCGAGGGAGCCGAAGCACTACGCCGCTACCTCGGCCGAGGCCGTCCTTACCTCGACCGCCGCCACCGGCCGGAGCTCTTCCTCAACGCCCAGGGGGGCGCGCTCACGCGTGCAGGCGCGTTCCTGATCCTCCGCCGCCTCGCTGCGAAGGCGGGGCTAGACCCCAAGCGCGTGCATCCCCACCTCCTGCGCCACTCCTTCGCTACGCATCTGCTCGAGGGGGGCGCCGACCTGCGCAGCGTCCAGGAGATGCTGGGCCACGCCGACCTGGGCACGACCGAGCTCTATACCCATGTTTCAGACCGCCGACGGCGTGACACGTACTTCTCAGCGCATCCACACGCGCGCCGTCGACCGTAAGGACAGACGTATGGAAGACCTCCACACCCAGATGCTCGGCGTCTTGAGCATCACCGCGGGTCTCAGCTTCGCCATGGTGTGGCTCGCAGCACGCACGAGCATGATCAGTCTTCGCCGTCCGCAGAAATGCCCCGCGTGCGGCCGCCTGCGCCGTCATGGCGCATGCGGCTGCCCCCAGGACTAGCGGGCGGTCGACTTCTTCTTCAGCGACTGGTGCACGGCCGTGGCCGCCGCACGCAGGTCCTTCTCGTCCGATTCCTCGCCGAGATGCGCGAGCAGCGTGATCGTGTCCGCCGTCGGCGATCCGTTCCGCAGGCAGAGGACGGCGAGCCGGCGCACGGCCTGATTGGGATCGTCGTTCGCGAGCGAGTGGAGACGGCTGCGCGTGGCGTTCACGAGCCCCGGATGGTCACGCGAGAGGAGCTCGAGGGACAGTAGGGCCGAGCCGCGACAGGCTGGGCTCGAGTCCTCGAGCCCGCGCCGGAGCAGCTCGGTCTTCTGGTTGAAGCGCAGCTGGCCGATCGCCCGGTAGGCAACGGCCCGCTCGCGGTAGTCGGCGCTGCGTGCTGCGGCCTCGACCTCTTCGGCCACCTCGCGTCGCAGGTCGGCCAACTCACGTTCGTCGGAGACCTCCGCCGCCCGCGCGGCTGCCTCGGCGAGCGTCACACGGATTCCAGCGAACGAGTCCCGGGGCCCGTGTACTTGGCCGACGGGCGAATGAGGCGCCCGGTCTTCTTCTGCTCGAGGATGTGCGCCGACCAGCCGGCGACCCGCGCGCACGCGAAGAGCGCCGGGAAGAGCGAGGGCGGGATCTCGGCGATGTCGAGGACGACCGCCGACCAGAACTCCACGTTCGTGGCGAGCACGCGCTCGGGATGCCGAGCCCTGAGCTCGTCGAGCGCCGCCTGCTCCAGAGCCTCCGCGACCTCGACGCGCGGAGATTCCAGCTCGTGCGCCGTCCGCCGAAGCACGCGTGCGCGCGGATCCTCGGCCCGGTACACGCGGTGTCCGAAGCCCATGATCCGCTCGCCTCGGTCGAGCAGGTCGCGCACATACCGGGTCACGTCGTCGGTCTGCGCAACCTCGTCCAGCATCTTCAACACCCGTGTCGGCGCGCCGCCGTGCAGCGGTCCGGAGAGAGCCCCGACCGCGGCCGACATGGTCGCGCCGCAATCCGCGCCCGTCGAGGACACGATTCGCGCGGTGAAGGTCGACGCGTTCGCGCCGTGCTCGGCCGCCGAGACCCAGTAGGAGTCGATCGCGCGCACGTGGCGCGGGTCTGCCTCGGCCCGCCAGCGAAGCAGGAACCGCTCCGCAGCCGTGTCCCCGGTCGAGACGACGTCGTCGGGAACGCGGTCGACGCCGCGCGCCGACTGTGCCACGAGCGAGATCATCCCCGCGGAAAGTCGCGCGAGGTCGTCGCGCGCCTGGTCGTCGGAGATGTCGATCAGCTGACGAAGGCCCCAGTGGCCGGCGAGCTCGGCCGTCGAGGCCTGCAGGTCGGCCATGGCGCTACCCGTCCGCGCCGGCAGCTCCATGTCCTCCGCGCGGGGCATCCCCGGCTCGAAGGAATCGTCCACGAGGAGGCCCCAGACCTTCTCGTAGGGAACCTTGCCGACGAGCTCCTCGATGTCGACGCCGCGGTAGCGGAGGGCGCCCCCCTCCTTGTCGGGCTCGGCGATCTCAGTCTCGAAGGCGACGACGCCTTCGAGCCCTGGCTTGAACTCGTTCACGCTGCCAATCTACCCGGAACCCTTGGCAGCAAGCCTGGGTAGAGTCCAAGGCGAATGGCCCATCGCGTCACCTTCATCCCCGGGGACGGGACCGGGCCTGAGATCGCTGAGGCGACGCGCCGCGTCCTCGAGGCGAGCGGCGCGGAGTTCGAGTGGGACGTCCAGCACGCGGGCGCCGACGTCATGGACGAGTACGGCGGCAACCCGCTCCCCGAGCACGTCCTCGACTCCATCAAGCAAAACGGCGTCGCGCTGAAGGGCCCGATCACGACGCCCATCGGCACGGGCTTCCGGTCGGTCAACGTGGCTCTGCGCAAGACGCTCGACCTCTTCGGCCAGGTTCGGCCGTGCAAGAGCTACTCAGGCGTTCGCTCCCGCTACGCAGACGTCGACCTGGTCGTCGTGCGCGAGAACACGGAGGATCTCTACGCGGGCATCGAGTTCGAGGAGGGGAGCTCGCACGCGAGCGATCTCATCGAGTGGGTCGAGCACCACGGCCACTCAGGGCTGCGCCCCGACTCCGGGATCTCGCTGAAGCCCATCTCGGTCGCGGGGACGCGCCGGATCGTCGAGTTCGCCCTCGACTACGCGCGCAAGCACGGCCGCCGCAAGGTGACGGCCGTCCACAAGGCGAACATCATGAAGTTCACCGACGGCCTCTTCCTGCGCGTGGCCCGAGAAGTGGCCGAGGAGACCGGGGACATCGCGTTCGAGGACCGCATCGTCGACAACCTCTCGATGCAGCTCGTCCAGCGGCCCGAGGAGTACGACGTGCTCGTCTGCCCCAACCTCTACGGAGACATCGTCTCCGACCTCTGCGCCGGGCTCATCGGCGGGCTCGGACTGGCTCCAGGAGGCAATTTCGGGACGCACGCGGCCGTCTTCGAGCCGACCCACGGGTCGGCGCCCAAGTACGCGGGCCAGAATCGGGTCAACCCGATGGCGATGATGCTCTCCGGTGTGATGATGCTGCGGCATCTCGACGAGCCCGAAGCGGCGGATCGCGTGGAGGCGGCCATCGCCGCGGTCATCGCTGACGGGAAGTCGGTCACCTACGACATGAAGGCGTCCCGGGACGACGCGACCGCGGTCGGGACGAGCGAAGTCGCCGACGCCGTCATCGACGAGATGGGAGTACGGGTTTGAGACGCAAGATCACGGTCGTGGGAGCCGGAAACGTCGGCGCGACTGCCGCGCAGGAGATCGCCCGCGCCGACTACGCCGACGTCGTCCTCGTGGACATCAAGGAGGGTCTCCCCCAGGGAAAGGCGCTCGACATCAACTCCGCGGGCCCCGTCCTCGGCTACGAGCCGAGCATCGTCGGCTCGAACGGCTACGAGCAGACCGCCGGCTCGGAGATCGTCGTCATCACCGCCGGAGTGCCCCGCACCGGGGACATGAGCAGGGACGACCTGGTCACGACGAACGAAGGCATCGTCTCGTCGGTGACGCGCGAGGCGGTGGAGCGTTCGCCGGACGCGGTGCTCATCGTCGTCTCGAACCCGCTGGACGCCATGTGTCACGTGGCGAAGGACGTCTCCGGCTGGCCGCGCGAGCGGGTGTTCGGCATGGCCGGGATCCTCGACACGGCGCGCTTCCGCACGTTCATCTCCTGGGAGACCGGGGCTTCTTCGAAGGACGTGCAGGCGCTCGTCCTCGGCGGCCACGGCGACCAGATGGTCCCTGTGGTCTCGGCCACCACGGTCGGGGGCGTGCCGCTCCGCCAGCTCGTCTCGGAGGAGCGCATCGACGCGCTCGTCGAGCGAACGCGCAAGGGCGGCGGGGAGTGCGTGCAGCTGCTCGGCACCTCCGCCTGGTACGCGCCGGGGGCGGCGGTCGCGGAGATGGTTCACGCGGTCGCGCTCGACCAGAAGCGCGTCCTCCCCTGCACGGCGTACCTGGACGGTGAGTACGGCATCGACGGCCTCTACATGGGAGTGCCCGTTCGCCTCGGCGTCGGCGGTGTCGAAGAGATCGTCGAGCTCGAGCTCTCGGAGGACGAGCGGGCCGAGGTCGACCGCTCGGCCGACGCCGTCCGCGAGGTCGTCGGCGTCCTGGCCGGATCGCGCTGAGACGCGCGGCCTTCGTCCTCCTCCTCGCGCTCGTCGTCGTCGCGGGGATCCTCTGGTTCGTCCCCTCCGGCGAGTACATCTACCTCCCCGACGAGCCGCGCAACGTCGACAGCCTGGTGCAGGTCCCCGGAGAGGGCGAGGACGACGAGGGCGACGCCGCGGGGATCTACATGGTCGACATCGTCATCCGCAAGGCGAGCCTGCTCGAGCGCCTCATCCCCGGGATCCACGGCGGCGCATCTCTCGTTCCCGCGCGGGAGTTCAACCCCGAGAACCTCCCCGACCGGGTGCGACGCGAGCAGAGCCTCGCGCAGATGTCCGCGTCGCAGCAGGTCGCGACCGCCGTCGCGCTGCGGGAGCTGGGTTACGACGTGGAATCGCTGGGCGTCGAGGTGAGCGAGGTCGAGGTCGGCGCCCCTGCCGACGGGCCCCTCGAGCCCGGCGACGTCATCCTCGAGGCCGAAGGCGAGAAGGTGACCACGCCGGACGAGTTGCGGGCGGTCATGGAGGACGTTACCCCGGGTGATTCCGTGCGCCTCCACATCGAGCGCGACGGCGCCGAGCGGGACGTGACCGTGGGGACGGAGGCCCGCGAGGGGGCGCCCGATGACGCGATCATGGGCATCCTCATCCAGCCGAAGCTCGAATTTCCCGTCGACATCTCGATCGACGCGGGCGATGTCGGCGGCCCCTCCGCCGGATTGGCGTTCGCCCTCGACATCTATGACGAGCTCGGCGAGGACATCGACGAAGGCCGCAAGGTCGTCGTGACCGGGGCGCTCGACCTCGATGGAACGGTGGTGCCGATCGGCGGGATCGAGCAGAAGACGTACGCGGCGCACGAAGCCGACGCCGACCTCTTCCTCGTGCCGGACCGCAACGCGGCCGATGCCCGACGCTACGCGGAAGGCACCGAGGTGGTCCCGGTCTCGACCTTCGACGAGGCGTTGGCTGCTCTGACAAACTCGTAGTTAGCAGAAGCGGCAACGAAGAAAAGGTTCTTCGCGGAAATTGCGGCAATTTGGCGCCTGCGCCGCTTCACCCGGGCGGAGGGGGCTTGTACCCTCGCGGACGGCGTTGGCGAAGCGGCCCGAGACCACCTGCAACGATTGCTTTTTCCGCCGAGCGGAGCTCTGCGCGATCCCGGGCAACTGCGTCTGCCCGACGTTCCGGCCGGCGAAGGGCGCGCTCGAGCCGCCCAAGCAGCCGCGCCTCGTCGCGCGCAGCCTCCGCGGCGCTACTGCGGCGGCTTAGGGAACCGCGGGTCCTCGCGAATCGCGTCGAAGTCCGAGTCCGTCTGCGCCCACTCGCGCGTGCGGGGGTCGGCCTCGACGGCCTCCGCGAGATGGGCCAGCGCTTCGTCAGGGTGGTCGGCGAGAGCCTCGAAGCAGGCGAGGTTGTAGAGCACGTTCGGGTTGCCCGGATAGCGCTCGAGGGCTTCGAGGAAGACTCCGATGCCGCGCTCGGGCTCTCCAGCCTGCTGGAAGCGCATGGCCGCAAGCCAGGACTCCCATGGCGACGCCTGGAAGGATTGGCCGACGACCCCGCCCACGACGAGGACGGTCGTGCCCTCCTCCTTTGCGACCGCGCCCCTGCGTACCGCTGGGTCGCCGACGAACACGAGCGTTCCCGCGGGCGCGTCGACCTCCTCGCCCGCCAGTTCGAACACCGCATGCCCCCGGGCCACGAGGTAGAGCTCCTCGTGCCGGCCCGCTCCGGCGCCGAGCTCGTCGTGCTCCTCGATCACCCGCCCACCGGCGCTCTCGGCGGTGTAGGCGTTCACGCCGAACGACTGGATCCCGAAGTGCAGGCGCACCGGCTGGATGGCGAAGGCCTCGGAGCTCGGAACGCTGCCGATCGAATCCAGCGAGGCGACGGCGAAAGGCTTCGCGGCCAACTAGGCGGCGACCGCGGCCGCGTCCCGGACGAGGCGGCCGAGGCGGCCGATGCCCTCTTCGATCTCGGGCGCCGTCGCGAAGGAGAACGCCAGCCGCGCGGATTCCTCGCCGCCCCCGTGGAAGAAGAAGTCCGCCCCCTTGATGAAGGTGACGTCCTCCTCGCCTGCACGCGCGAGCAGCGCCTCCCCACGAACGCCGGCCGGCAGGTCGAGCCAGAGGAAGTACCCGCCCTCAGGCCTGCTCCAGGTCGCGCTCTCTCCGAGCTCGCGCTCGAGGGCCTGCATCATCGCGTCGCGCCGGATTCGCAGGCCCTCGCGCACCCGCTCGAGGTTCGGCTCGTAGCGCCCGCTCGTGACGAAGTCGTGGAGCGCCGCCTCGACGAAGATCGCGGGCGAGACGTAGTGCTCGAGCACGAGCGCCTCGATCTCGGGGACGAGCTCAGCCGGGAGGATGAGATAGCCGGTGCGGATTCCCGGCGCCACGGTCTTGGAGAAGGAGGAGAGGAAGAGCACCCCCGCTCCGCCCGAGAGCTCGAAAAGGCGTGGGAGCGGGTCGCCGTCGAAGCGGAGCTCTCCGTAGGGATCGTCCTCGAAGATGAGCGCGCCGGCCTCCCGGGCGAGCTCGACGAGCCGCTCACGGTTCTCACGCGAGAGCGTGCGGCCGCT
>Ga0081538_10006626_pt1 | contig 10154 bp, 11 predicted proteins | sample TabmetS5T2R1_FD_71022 | JGI IMG/M metagenome (GOLD analysis project Ga0081538, IMG submission 71022) | Tabebuia heterophylla rhizosphere microbial communities from the University of Puerto Rico - S5T2R1 | ecosystem: Host-associated > Plants > Roots > Rhizosphere ... | reverse complement strand
GGGGAAGAGTCAGGGTGAGGGTGTATGCTCCCCGCGACGGGGGAGGAAGATATGGGTAAAGCTTATCTTAAACGGAGCGAGAACCCGGGACCACCGAAGCGCTTGACACCGCAATGCACTCCCTTTACTCTGGCGCCATGGAGCGGTAAGGCCAGCGTCCGCCCTCGGCAGGAGAGAGGAGTGAAGTCGCACATGAGAGCATGGGAGGGTGCGTCATGAGCGCTGATAAACTGATTTCGTCCGATTCCCACATCGTCGAGCCCCCAGACCTGTGGGCCAGCCGCATGGAGCCGAAGGTCCGCGATCGCGCCCCGCGTGTGGTGCAGGAGGAGGATGGCGATTGGTGGATGGTCGACGGCGTCCGCACCAATTCGTTCCAGGGGGGCGCTCAGGCGGGGAAACGCTTCGAGCACCATGACGAACTCCGTCCGGCGGCGCGTTTCGCGGAGGTGCGTCCGGGTGCCTACATCCCCGAGGAATTCATCAAAGACAACGAAACCGACGGCGTGTACGGCTCGGTGGTCTATCCCACCGAGGGCTTGCAGCTCTTCAGCGTCCCCGACAGCGCGTTGCTGACGGCGATCTTTCGCGCTTACAACGATTGGATTGCCGACTTTTGCCACGGCCATTCCGGCCGACTCAAAGGCATTGCGTTAATTAACGTCGACGACATTTCCGGGGCCATCGAGGAGCTGGCACGTGCCCGCAAGCAGGGTCTGGCGGGGGCGATGATCACCGTTTACCCCTCTGAGGAGCGCTCCTACGACCGCCCGGAGTATGAGCCCTTTTGGGCCGCCGCCCAGGACCTCGACATGCCCTTGAGCCTGCACATCGCCACCAATCGCCCGTCACCAGGGGTGCCCCTGGAGGATAATCGCCGCACCCGACCCTCCCTCCTCGCCAATGCCGATCATTGGGTACGGGTGTCGCTCGGGCACGTGATTTTCGCCGGCGTCTTCGAGCGGTATCCGCGGCTCCGCATGGGCTCGGTGGAGCATGAGCTGAGCTGGGTGCCGCATTTCCTCGACCGCATCGACTATACGTATACCCAACGGGCGCCGCGGGCCTGGTGGTACCGCTTCAACAGCGACATGCTGCCGAGCGATTTCTTCCGCCGCAATATCTTCCTGAGCTTTCAGGAAGACCATCTGGGCATTCGCGATCGGGCGTTGATCGGGGTCGATGCGCTGATGTGGGGCTCGGACTATCCGCACACGGAGGCCACTTTCCCACGCTCGCGGCAGATCCTGGAGCGGATCTTGGACGGGGTGCCGGAGGAGGAACAGCGCCGAATCACCGCCGTGAATGCCGCGCGCTTGTATCATTTCGAGGTGAACTGAGCCATAGTTGGCTACGACTGTGCACCAGCGATCCTCCGCCGGCGACGTGCCCCACCCAACCTCCCCCGTGGAGGCATAGGCGCCAGGTTAAGCCGTAGATCCCTACGGGCGAGCAGCTGCTCCCTTTTCCCCCTGGCGGGGGAAAGTTGGGATGGGGGGGAGGAGGGAGGAAAGGGTGCCTCCGATGGGAACTTTTTGCTTGCAGCATGAGGGTATATACCCGTATAATTCCATGCAAAACCGCGATTGGAGCGGGTTTGAACCGGATTGAGGTCGGCATCGATCAGCCAGGCCAGTGCCTGGCCACACCTGCTAGAGTGTGTGAGGGATGTGTGAAGCTCTGGGCTGATCTGCGAAAGGCATGGAAAACTATGCTGCAGCCGTATCGTATGTATCCAGGCCAGCCGAAAACCTTGTTCACCAAGACCAGCGATCATCATCACATCATCGTCACTGACGACGGGGAGGTCCGGCACCTCAAGTTTGGCGACTCACTCCAAAGCGGTATGTACGTGGTCGATCCGGCGCGGAGCGACTTCCGATATACGGAGTATTTTCACCTGGCGTGGGTCTTCAAACGCGATATCCGTTCAGTGCTGTTCCTGGGCCTCGGGGGCGGGTCCACACCGAAGAAATTTCATGCCGATTATCCGTCGATCACCATGGACATCGTCGAGATCGACCCGGCAGTGGTCGAGGTGGCCGAGCGCTTTTTCCACTTTCAGCCCGGACCGCGCCTCAGCGTCATCGTCGATGATGCCCGCGCCTACTTGGCGAAAACCGACAAACGCTATGATCTGATCGTCCATGATGCCTACTTTTCAGAGGCGGTGCCGTTTCACCTCATGACGCGGGAATTCTTCCATCTCGCGGTGAAACGCCTGGCGCCGACGGGCGTCTTTGCCTTCAACCTCATCAGCGATGTGGTCGGCCCCGAGAGCACGCTCTTCCGCGCCGTCTACAAGTGCTGGCAAGAGCTCTTCACGGCGATCCATGTGTTTCCGGTCGAGGGCAAGCGTAATATCGCCATGATCGGCTGCCTGACGGGCGAGCCGGTGCCTAAAGATGAGGTGGTCAGGCGTGCGGCGCAGCTGCGTGAGGAGTGGGGCAACGTGCCGCTGCTCGAGACCCATGCGAAACACATGCGCACCGGTAAAGTGCGTACCGATGATATCCCCTTCCTCACGGATGAAGTGTCAGGATCGGAGGGGGACCGAGGGTATATGTCAGTGCGCTAACGGCTGCGCGCTAGACGGCGGGCAAATGGGATCGATGAATCTTGGGGTCTTCAGTCTTGAGGGACGCACCGCTATCGTCACCGGAGCAAGCGGCGGGCTCGGCAAAGAGACGGCTCTGGCGTTCGCCGATGTCGGCTGCGACGTCGCTGTCGCAGCTCGCAACCGGCAGGCGCTGGAAGAAGTGGCCGCCGCCGTGGAGCAGAAAGGGCGTCGCTGTCTGGCCGTACAGACCGACATCACCCAGGCGGCCGATGTCCAACGCCTGATCGATCGCACCGTCGAACGCTTTCATAGGGTCGATATCCTGGTCAACAACGCCGCCGTCGCGGTGGAGAAGCGCATCGCCGATCTCACCGAGGCGGAATGGCGACGCGTCATCGATACCGACCTGCACGGCACGTTCTTCTGCGCCCAGGCTGCCGGCAGGCAGATGGTCCAACAAGGCGGCGGGCGGATTATCAACGTCGTCTCAGCCGCCGGGCTCGTGGCCGTACCGCTGTTGGGAGCCTACGGCGCGGCAAAGGGGGGGGTCGTCCAGTTCACCCGTGTCCTGGCGGCCGAGTGGGCGCGCTACCAGATCACCGTCAATGCCCTCGCCCCTGGCTATTTTATCTCGCCGATGAATGAGGCGCGGTTTGCAGACCCCGAAATTCTTCAAAACACAATCCGGCGCATCCCTATGAAACGCCTTGCCACCTATGACGACTTGACTCCGGTGCTGATATTCCTGGCATCGGAGGCGGCTCAGTACATGACTGGGCAAGTGATCGTCGTCGATGGCGGCTGGACGATCCTCTGAGACACATGCTCCGTCACACGTTTCAACATATTCCGGGCCTCGGTGAACGCCGGGAGCGCGCGCTCTGGCGTCGCGGCATCTACACCTGGGATGATTTGCTGGCGGCTCCCCGGCGTAGTGGCCTACCGGCGACGGTGCTGCGGGATGCCCAGGCGATCATCCACCTGTCGCAGGAGGCCCTGCGTCAGGGGAACATTTATTTCTTCGCGCAACTATTGCCTGCGCGCGAACATTGGCGTCTGTATGGGGATTTTCATGGCGTGACCGCCTACCTCGACATCGAGACCGGCCCACTGGGGCATGGCCGACAGGGCATCACCGTCATCGGACTCTTCGATGGGCGAGAGTTTCGGACCTTCGTGCGCGGCCACAACCTGCATACCTTCGAAGACTATCTCCGACGGTATGACCTGTTGGTCACGTTTAACGGCAAGACCTTCGATCTGCCGATGATCGAGCGTGATCTGGGGATTCCCATTTATCAGGCGCAAATCGATCTGAAAGTGTTTCTGCACCATCTCGGCTATCACGGCGGCTTGAAGCGCATCGAGCGCCAGTGGGGAATTCTCCGCGAGGATGAGATCGCGGGTTTAACCGGCTTTGATGCGGTCTTGCTCTGGGCCCGCTATCGGCATGGAGACGCCGCGGCGCTGGATCGGCTCATCGCCTACAATCGCGCCGATGTGGTGAACCTCGAAGTGCTTTTGAAGCGTGGCTATGAGCTGGCCCGAGACCAAGTCAGGGCCGCCGCCGAAACGACCGTCCCGGCCAGGAGTGGGGGAACGGTGAAAGGATAGGTATACCATGGCATCTTTGAAGCCTGCCACACGTCAGATTGACCCCGAGCTACACGCCATCACAGAATGGCTGCAGCGGCCAGGGAGCGATCATTTCCTGGTCACCTCGCATGTCAATCCAGACGGCGACGGATTGGCGTCGATGCTGGCCTGTGGGCGTATTCTGCGGAGCCTGGGCAAGCAGGTGTGGCTGGTAACCGATGGCTTCCTGTCGCCCCGGTATGGCTACTTACCGCAAATCGACACGGTCGTCTCTTACCGGCAAGGGCTAGAGGCCGAGTTACCGGTCGCCAATGTGATCACCGTCGATGTGCCGACCCTGTCGCGGCTTGAACGGGTGGCCCACCTCGTTCCCCGTGATGCGGCGATTCTGAAGATCGATCATCATCCGAGCGACGACCACTTCGGGCGGTTTAATTATGTTGACACGGCAGCCAGCTCGACGGCTGAACTCGTCTACCGCCTCTGCGTCGGCCTCGGCCTACCCTTCGATGCGGCGCTGGGGACCTGGATCTACACGGGCATTGCGTTCGACACCGGGCGCTTTCGTTTTTCCTCGACCACACCGGACGCCCTGATCATCGCCGGAGAAATGGTGCGCGCCGGCGCCAACCCGCAACTCATCGCCGAGCAGCTGTTTTATGAGTATCGACCCACGACGTTGTCCATGCTGGCGTCCACGCTGCAATCGCTGGAGCGCGTTGTGGATGGGCGTGTGTCAATCCTGTCACTCGATCATACGGTTCTGGGCCAGGCGCGCTATCGCGACGAGGATGCGGATGGCTTCGTCGATTATGCGGTGTCCTTGCAGGGAGTTGAGGTCGCACTGTTCCTGCGCGAGCACGAACCTGGGCAGATTCGCGTCAGCTTACGCGCCAAGCACGATTTCGACGTGCGTGCAGTGGCCGAGGTCTTCGGCGGTGGGGGGCATCGTAAGGCTGCTGGGGCGCGCATGACGGGGACGCTTGCAGAGGTGAAGGCTCGGCTAGTGGGCGAGATTCAACGGCGCCTGGAGGCGTCAAACGAACGGTCGGCTTGACTCATAGAGGCTTTTTCTCTAGACTGCCGGGGGATGGGAAGCTTCGGGAGGAAGCTGACGTCGGCAGATGAAGTGAGGGGAGCAGTTGTGCGCGGTCGCGTCGCATTCTTCACGTTGGGATGTAAGCTCAATTCTTACGAGACGGAGTCGCTGCGCGGTGTCTTTCATCGGCATCGTTATGACGTCGTCGACTTCGATCGGCCTGCCGACTACTATGTGATCAATACCTGTGCGGTCACCGGGCACGCGGAGTCAGACGCTCGGCAACTCATCCGCTCGGTCACCAAGCGCAATCCCGAAGCGCGGGTGATCGTCACCGGCTGCTACGCCCAGCGGGATGCCCAGACACTGGCGGCGATGCCCGAGGTCGCCCTGGTCGTTGGCAATGCCGAGAAGACCCAACTCTTCCAGCTCTTTGAATCGACGATTCGCAGGCCTGACGCAGGCGAGAAGGTCTTCACCTCACATCTGTTCAAAGGTCGGCCGACGGAAAAATTCGCCTTCGGCGAATGTGGCGATCCTACCGCCGTCAGCCCCTTCACCCGTGCGACCATCAAAGTGCAAGATGGCTGCGACGACTTCTGCACGTTTTGCATCATTCCGCATCTGCGTGGCCCGAGCGTCAGTCGGCCCATAGCTGCCATCCTCGAGCATGCACGCGCCCTCGCCGCCGCAGGCTATAAGGAGCTCGACCTCACCGGCGTCCATACCGGGGCCTATGGGGTGGATCTCGAGCCCCCCACGACGCTGTTGGCGATGCTCGAGCAACTGGTGCGGGTGGAAGGGATCGAGCGCATTCGCCTGAACTCGATCGAGCCCGCGACGGTCAGCGATGACTTATTGGATTTCCTCGCAGCCTCCCCGAAGGTCTGCAAACACCTGCACATCTGCCTGCAAAGCGGCGATGACGATATTCTGCGCCGGATGCGGCGACACTATGATGTGGGATTATACGAGCGTTTGATCTTTAAAGTGATGGCGCGCATGCCGGAATGTGGATTGGGGAGCGATCTGTTAGTCGGCTTCCCAGGCGAGACGGAGAAGCATTTCGAACGGACGTTCAGCGTCGTTGAGCGCCTGCCGTTTTCGTACCTGCACGTCTTTAGCTACTCCGCCAGGCCGGGGACGCCGGCCACCAAATATCCTGACCAGGTGCATCCCGCCGCAAAAAAGGAGCGCAGTCGGCGCCTGCGCGAGTTAGGCCGGGCGAAGAAACAGGCCTTCGCAACGCGATTTTTCGGCCGAAAGGTGGCCATCCTCCTGGAGGGCAAGCGTGACAACACGCGACAATTCCTGTCGGGCTTGACGGAGAACTACATACGCGTGCATGTCGATGCGCCAGAGGCGTGTGTGAACCAGCTGGTACCAGTCCGTCTGGTGGCGATGGCAGGGGACGAGGTCCTGGGCGAGTGGGTTGGAGGAGGTGGGGTCGCTGTCGAGCCGGTGGAGCGGGTGAATGCGGCGATTGACGCGGACTTGCGCACGTTCCGGTAGGGTATAGCCGACCATGGAGGACGATGGATGATTATCGACATGCACGTACACTCGGATGTCTCCGATGACGGGATGGCGAGTGTCGAGACCTATATGAAATGGATCACAAAGCTCCGGCGCAACTACCGCATCGATGGCATGGTGTTCACGGAGCATCGACTCTTCAACAGTGACGCTGACTACGAGGCCCTGGCCCGCCAGTACGATATCCTCATTTTCAAAGGGACGGAGGCGGACACCGACTGCGGACACGTGTTGTGTTACGGCATGAACGAGAAGATTGTGCAGCACTTTGATCTGAAGAACGTACATCTGAGTGGACGGGAGCTGATCAACGCCATGGAGGACACCGGTGGCATCGGCATCCCTGCTCATCCTGGGCGGCGGCACATCGGGCTCGTCGAACATCTCGAAAAAGGCTACGACATCGGCCCCGCGCTGCGCGCCGCTGAGCAACTCAACGGCGGCAGCAGCAAACAGGAGAACGCTCGCGCCCAACAACTGGTTGCCGAGCGCCAACTCTTTGGCATCGGCGGCAGCGACGCACATTTCGTCAGTGCCGTGGGCAAGTTTATGACGGAATTCAAGCGCCCGGTCCGCACTATGCAGGATCTGGTGGAGCAATTGTACTCGGGTGATTACCGTCCCATCACCCTCGAGGAGGCCCGAATCCGGGGCTGAGACGGAGAGGAGAGTGAGGCCGTGATCGAGTTCGATCGGAGCATCCTCGGCAAGGAGTTTGTGTTGGGTACGTTCCAGGTTACCGAGGACATGATGCTCGCATTTGCGCAGGCCGTCGGCGAAACCAGCCCCCAATATGTCGATCCGGATGCCGCCAAGAACACCGCCACCGGTGGACTCGTGGCCCCGCCCATTTTCTATGATACGTTCCGTGCTGACCAGATCCCAGACCCGAAAGTGCAATTCGGCAAGGTATCCTTCAATGCCGGGCAGCGCTGCGAGTTCTACGCCCCGATCCGTCCTGGCGACACCATCACCATGAAGGCGTGTATCACCGACGTGTATGAGAAAACGGGGCGCACAGGCAAGATGGTGTTCATCGTCCGCGAGACCACCTACGAGAACCAGAAGGGCGAGAAAGTGGCTGTCGTTGAACAATCGCAGGTCCGACGCGAATCCGGGGTAGGGCGGGAGTGAGGGAGACATGAGCGGGAACGCGGTGTATTTCGAAGACGTCGACATCGGGGATGAGATCACCCCACTGCCGATGAATCCGACACGTGAGACGATTGCGGCGTATGTGAAAGCCTGCCATATCACCGAAAAGCGTTTTACGGATGACGCCTATGCCCATAGCCTGGGCATGGATGGCATCATCGCGCCGGGCAACATGGGGTTGGCCTATCTGTCACGGATGATCAACGATTGGGCGCAAGGGGCGTTGCTCCGCAAGCTCGATGTGCGCTTCCGCGGCTTTGTCAAGCCTGGCCAGCAACTGACCTGTAAGGGACTGATCGTCGAGAAACACGTGCGCGGCAGCGAGAACTCCATCGAATGCGACGTCTTCATCGAAAACGAAAATGGGGACCGCCCGGTGGCCGGCAGCGCCACGGTGATCTTGCCGACGCGTGGCTGAGATAGCCCCGTTCTCGTGCACACCACAGTTTCCCATGGATGGAGCGTATCGAGGCAGTTTAGGGGCAGGTAGAACGCCCATGAGGCGCATTCGCGCGCTCTGCCCTCCTCTGGCACAGGCCACTGCCCCAGCACCCTGGCTTTCAGTCTGCGCGCACGTCCGCAGCTCGGCCTCTTTGGTGGTGCGGTCCAGTCAGTCTGTCGAGTTCGGCACCTTGCACTGCTGTGAAAGGTGGTACTTGGGTGGGGTTCATACCTCCTGGAGACATGCATTCGTCGAAACTATCATGGTTCTACTTAGCGCCCGTGAAGGCTAAAACGCAGGAAACGATGCTTACAGCCCTCGCAGCGAAAGGGATAGAGGCGGATGGCCCGCAGCAACCATTCCCACTGACTGCGGCGGCGGGACCGCCGAACCTCCTGGCTCCCACACCTTGGGCACAGTCGCCTGGCCACATACCTAGCCGTATATCCTGAGCGGCCCCTCTTCTGGACTGCCCGTCTTCCCGCGCTCTTACTGCCCTTCCGCCACCACATACGGCGCTACCTCACAGTGGAAGCAGTGCCTCTCCCCCTTGTTTCTCTATTCATCTTAAGGCCTGGTCTGATCCATCCGCAAGACCACCGGGCAAGCCCCAGGCTGCATGTTCTCTACTGCATTAACACTCCATAGCTCTATTCTCTGCGTTATCTGACGGGCCGAAAGGTTAGGAAAGCCTGGTATGTGGCGGAGGTCAATCTAGCCACGTCTCTATCGGACTCGCCACCCTATCTGCGCAAAGGGGGGAGAGGTAACGTGAGGGGAGGCCGGGATGGATGGCCTCACCGGCCAAGCCATCTTGGCCTCCAGGCTGGAGGGGATACCCGCCACCGACCGCCGCTTGCAACGTGAGGACCGCTGGGGTATGCTTGGGTGCCTCGCGCAGGTTGACCTTTGGGATACTAACCCACACAGCTCTGGAGGGACCTATGAAGCCACTCAGCCTTATTGCCGTATGCGCTGCCGTCGGTCTCCTGCTCTCTACACCGGTCCTGGGGGCCCAGAAGGCGACATCCAAGGCGAATCCGAAGACCAAGGAGGAGAAGATCAAGAATGCCATGAGTGCAGCCCCGAAAGCCATTGCCAAGGATGCGACCATCATCGATCATCCGGCGAAGGAAGGGGGCGAGATGCCCGTCCTCCGCAAGGGCTCGAATGAGTGGACCTGCTTGCCAGATGACCCGAGCACCCCAGCGAATGACCCGATGTGCCTGGACAAGATGGCCATGCAGTGGGCGCAAGCCTGGATGACCAAGCAAGAGCCGAAGCTCTCAGCGGCAGGCATCGGCTACATGTTGCAGGGTGGTGGTAGTGCGAGCAACACGGACCCCTTTGCCAAGAAGCCTGCCCCCGGTGAGACGTGGATGAAGGAGCCTCCGCACATCATGGTGTTCCCCGCCGGCAAGCTGGACTCCAGCGTCCATTCGACCGACATGCACTCGGGAGGACCGTGGATCATGTGGGGCGGGACCCCGTATGAACACCTGATGGTACCGGTGCGGTAACGGCCTCTGTTGCCCCGACGCTGGACGAGGCATCGGTTTAGTGGCGACCTAACAGCCGACGGGCCGATGCCTCCCGTTGCCTCAAGTGAATGTCGGCGCTGGCGCCGGGTCATATGGACCCGCTCAGCGCGTGGAGCCGTTCCCATGGCTGGTTCGTCAAGCCGCCTCGGGTCATACCCCGGCGGAGACTGGGCCGAGCGGAGGTCGCACTAGCGATCTAGCCCCAGGCAGCCGTCGAGCAGCGGCCGGGTTGGAGATGAGCTTCGTGCGGTAGTGTACAACAGCAATTCGATCTCACCCTCACCG
>Ga0081538_10006625_pt1 | contig 10155 bp, 9 predicted proteins | sample TabmetS5T2R1_FD_71022 | JGI IMG/M metagenome (GOLD analysis project Ga0081538, IMG submission 71022) | Tabebuia heterophylla rhizosphere microbial communities from the University of Puerto Rico - S5T2R1 | ecosystem: Host-associated > Plants > Roots > Rhizosphere ... | reverse complement strand
TCGCGCGCAAGCCCGGTCACCCGGTACCGGAGTGCGCCGTCTTCGGTGATCGGACCGGTGAAATCGAACTTGCCCTCGAAGCGCTCGAACGTGCCGGTGCCAACCTCCAGTTCGTACTGCGGCTCGGCCGCCGGCCGCTTGGAGACGTAGTTGATGACGCCCGCCGGGCTGCCCTGACCATAGAGCACCGATGCCGGACCGCGCAGGATTTCCACGCGCTCCGCGCCGTAAAGGTCAAGCGCCAGGAACGAAGCGAATGACGTGCCCTTGAGCTGCAGTCCGTCCTTGTAGAAGCTGTTCTCGTCTGCTTCGAAGCCGCGGATCTGGATGCCGAAGCCGCGCTGGTCCAGGCCCCACAGTTCGCCTGTCACGCCCGGCGTGTAGCGCAGACCTTCCGCGAGGCTGCCGGCGGCCTGCGCATCCAACTGGTCGGCGGTGATCACGGAAATGGATTGCGGCGTCTCGATGATCGGCGTGTCGGTCTTGCTGCCGGTCGTGCTCTCGCTCGCCACATAGCCGTCGACCGGCCCGCTTGCATCCTCGCCCTGGCCCTCCACCGTGACCGGGCCCAATGTGATCGGTTCTTCACTCTCGGTGTCCTGCGCCAGCTGTGGCGTGCCGACATCGAGCCTGACCGGCGCGCCAGCTTCCAGCGCATCCAGACGCTGCTGCCAGGTCTCAGCCTGCGCCTCGCCCCATCCCGCCGCAGCCGCGGCAGCCGCGACAGCCGCCAATACCATCCCCGCCCGCGCGCCATGCCTGGCGGCGTTCCGCAGCCGATCCATCTCGATTCGTCCCCCAATCGCTTCACGCAACCTGCGAAGCACCAGCGGTCGCGGGCCGGTTGGGGGCTACCTGCGAATGCGTCGCATTCTCCTCCTAGCCCAAAAAACGGAGCGCCGCAATGCCGCGATACAATTCGGTCGCATTGGTCAGGAGGTCTGAGAAAGAAATCGTCGGATCAGGCGCCGTCGTCGAGCACCTGGCGCACCTTGCGGGCGAGCTCGACCTTGCGGAACGGCTTGGTCAGCAGATGGACGCCCTTGTCGAGCACGCCGTGATGGATAATGGCGTTGGCGGTGTAGCCCGACATGTAGAGCACCTTCAGCTCCGGCCGGCGGCGCTGCGCCTCGCGCGCCAGTGCCGTGCCGTTCATGCCCTTGGGCAGCACGACGTCGGTGAACAGGAGATCGACGCGGCCGGCGCGCTCGAGAATTGCCATGGCTTCAGGGCCGTCGCGCGCTTCGAGCGCCTGATAGCCGAGCATTGTCAGGAGCTGGACCGCGAGGCGCAGCACCATCGAATCGTCCTCCACCACCAGCACGACCTCGCCGGGCCGCGCGGCCGGCAGCTCGCTCTGGTCGGCGACGACGTGGCCGTCGTCCTGGTCGGTCGCCGCAGCGGGCAGATAAAGCTTCACGGTCGTGCCGTGGCGCTCCTCGCTGTAGATCTTAATGTGACCCTTGGATTGCTTGACGAAGCCATAGACCATGCTGAGGCCAAGGCCGGTGCCCTGCCCGGTCGGCTTGGTGGTGAAAAAGGGCTCGAGCGCGCGCCGTGCGACCTCGTTGCTCATCCCCACGCCGGTATCGGTGACCGCCAGCATCACGTACCGGCCGGGCGCCACCTCCAGATGCTCCTCCGCATAGGCCGCATCGAGGATGGCGTTCTGCGCCTCGATCGTCAGCTTGCCGCCGTTGGGCATGGCGTCGCGCGCATTCACCGACAGGTTGAGCAGCGCATTCTCCAGCTGGTTGGGATCGATCAGCGTCTTCCACAGGTTGTCCGGCACCTGGGTCTGGATCTCGATCGTCTCGCCGAGGGTACGGTGCAGCAGCTTGGTCATGTCGACGACGAGCTTGCCGAGGTCGAGCACGCGCGGATCGAGCGGCTGCAGCCGCGAATAGGCCAATAGCTGGTGGGTCAGGCTGGCGCCGCGCGCCGCTGCATTCATCGTGTTCTGCACGATCTGGCGCAGGTCCGGCTGGTCCACCAGCGCCTCGTCCAGCAGGTCGAGGTTGCCGTAGATGATGGCGAGCAGGTTGTTGAAGTCGTGCGCGACGCCGCCGGCCAGCTGGCCGACCACCTCCATCTTCTGCGCCTGGCGCAAGCGCTCCTCGCTGATTCGAAGCGCGCGTTCGGTGCCGCTGCGCTCCAGCACCATCTCGATGGTCGCCCGCAAATCGCGCTCCGAGAACGGCTTCAGCAGGTAGCCGTACGGCTTGGTGGCGCGCGCCCGCTCCAGCGTTGCGTCGTCGGAATAGGAGGTGAGATAGACGACCGGGATATGATGGCTGGCCGGAATGCGGGCCGCGGTGTCGATGCCGTCGATCTCGCCCTCGATATTGATATCCATCAATACGAGGTCCGGCACCGTCTCCTCGATCGCCCGCAGCGCCTCTTCGCCATTGGCGACATTGGCCACGACATCGTACCCGAAGCCGTCCAGCAGCACCTGCATATGGAGGGCGACAATCCGCTCGTCTTCCACCAGCATGATGCGGGCGTTGGCCATGCGCTACACGCCCTTCTGTGCAAGCGAGGCGCAAGCCGGGAGTGCTGCGCTGATCGGTCGCAGCGCGGATTGGTCGCTCCTGCGACGATCGTGTTCGAGATCCTCGGGCCGGTCCTGGCCGGCCGCTGCAATCGTGTCTGCCACGAGCCCTCTTCGAATGTGGCTCAGCCGGTGCGATACCGCCGGCTGGTGCGGTTCCGCACCTTCAGCATTGTCGAGTATACGCACAAATTCGCAGGACGGAACACGCGGAAAGCACCACCTCGTTCTGTGCGACCGTGGAACTTATCTGCAGGCAGCCCGTTTATAGCGCGGCGGCCGTATTCCCAGCGGCGGCCATCCCGTGGCTGCAATCCGCAGACGCTCAATCGGAACCGTGGAGGGTGCGATGCATCGTGCCGGCGCTGGCCTCTCCGCACTCATCGCACTCATCCTGGCGATGCTGGCGCTCGGCGCCTGCACCACGATGCGCGAGACCAGCCCGCAACGTTCGGCGACCGAGCAGTTGCTGATCTCGACCGCGGTGGATCGCGCCATCGCGCAGGTCAACCTGAAGATTCCCGCCGGCACCAAGGTCTTTGTCGATTCGGAACAGCTGGACGGAACCGACGGCAAGTATGCCGCCGGCGAGATGAAGGACCGCCTGTTGCGCAGCGGGGCCAGTCTCGTCAATGACAAGGGCAAGGCCGATGCGGTGGTGGAAGTCCGCGCCGGCGCGCTGTCGATCGACGACAAGCAGACCCTGGTCGGCATCGATACCTTCGATGCGCCGATCCCGTTCGCGGGCCAGGCCGCCAAGATCCCGCAGATCGCGCTGTACAAGGACCGGGTCCGGCAAGGCGTCGCCAAGATCGCCGCCTTCGGCTACAGCACGTCCGACGGCAAGCTGATCGATATTGCCGACCCGCAATTCGGCTACTCGCACCAATTCGAACGGACGGTCCTGTTCTTCTTCACCTGGCGCTCCAGCGACCTGCCCAAGGAACAAACCGACGACCTGCTCGATATCGAATGAGGGAAAAGACCTCACGGCCTTCCAAGATCGCGACCTGCCCGCTATAGATGGCGCATTCGCGATCTCGGCGGAAGGAAGCGCCCATGAAACGAGTGGTCTTTACCGGCGGCAGCGGCAAGGCGGGCAAGCACGCCCTGCAGGTGCTGCTGGATCACGGCTACCAGGTCCTCAATCTCGACACCAAGCCGCTGGATAACCCCAAGGCGCGCACCCTCATCACCGACATCACCGATTCCGGCCAGGTGTTCAACGCGCTCACCCACTATACCGGCCTGCATGAGTTCGACCCTGACCTGCGCCCGCAGCCGATCGACGCAGTGGTGCATTTCGCCGCCATCCCGCGCATCATGATCACGCCGGACAACGAGCTCTACCGCATCAACGTGATGGGCACCTACAACATCATCGAGGCGGCGGTGAAGCTCGGCATCAAGAAGATCATCGTGGCGTCGAGCGAGACCACTTATGGCGTGGTTTTTGCCGAGACCCCGCGCGAGCCGGATTATTTCCCGCTCGACGAGGAATACGACGTCAACCCGATGGACAGCTACGCCCTGTCCAAGGTGATCAACGAGCAGACCGCCCGCGCCTTCGCGCAGCGCACCAATGCCGACATCTATGCCCTGCGCATCGGCAACGTGATCGAGCCGCACGAATACGCGCTGTTCCCGAAATGGTTCAAGGATCCCGGCTTCCGCAAGAAGATCGCCTGGAGCTACATCGACGCGCGCGACCTCGGCGAATTGTGCCACCGCTGCATCGAGACCGACGGCCTCGGCTTCCAGGTGTTCAACGCGGCGAGCGGCGACACCTCGTCCGACCTGCCGACCGCGGAGCTGTTGAAGCGCTTCTATCCCAAGGTGCCGGTGAAGGCGAAGCTTGGCGAGTTCGAGACCCTGCTCTCCAACAAGAAGGCGCGCGAGAAGCTCGGCTTCCAGCAGAAGCACTTCTGGCGCAACTACGTGAAGGCGTAAGCCTTACGCACTCGGAATCGGCGCGCCGCAGGCAAGCGCGGAATCGCGCTGCGTACTGGCCCAGTTGCGCGCCGTGACGAGTTGAGCACAGTTCAGGAACTGAGCGCTCAGGAGCACCGCGCCGTCCAGATCCGCATCCTCCAGCACCGCCTTGAACAGGTTCGCGCCGTCCAGCCGCGCGCCCGCCAACGATGCACTGCGCAGGATCGCGCCGCGCAGATCGGCCTCGTGCAGATCGGCTGCACTGAGATCGGCCCCGGCGAGATCGAGTCCGCGCAGGGGCGCGCCGGCCAGATCGGGCGCGGCGCCAGGATGCTGGTCGCGCCAGCCATTCCAGGCCGAAACGCCGGAGCGCAGCAGGGCAACCTGATCGGAATCAGCCATCGCTTCCTCCTCAGCCCAGATCGGGCGGCAGCCTGGTCCGGTCGTCTCGCCGGGCCGACGCAACCTGCGCCGCCGTCAGTCCGACGGCATCCCGCAGATCGGTCCCGGCGAGATCGGCGGCGTCCAGCTTCGCCACCCGCAAATACGCGCCCGTCAGATCGCAATCGCGCAACGAGGCGCCGCTGAGGATCGCGCCACCCAGCCGCGCCGCGCGCAGGTCCGCGCCGTCGAGCCGCGCATTCTTCAGATCCGCGCCACGCAGATTGGCCCGCTGCAGATCGGCGCCGCCCAGGTCCGCGCCCGCCAGGTTGGCCCCGCTGAGATCGGAATCGGCAAGGCGCGCGCCAACCAGGATCGCCTCTGCCAGCAGCGCGAACTCCATGTCCGCCTTTTCGATCTGCGCCCGGCTCAGATCGGCGCCCGCGAGTTGTGCGCCGCTCAGCCGCGCCTCTGCCAGATTGGCCGCACCGAGCAACGCGCCGCGCAGGCTCGCTCCCGCAAGATTCGCATGCTGCAGGTCGGCGCGGCTGAGATCGGCATCGTCGAGCCGGGCATGAGCCAGCCGTGCGCGCCGCAGGTCGGCCCCAACCAAGTTGATGCCCGAAAGATCGGCGCCCCGCAGATCGGCACGCGCACCCTCCCGCCGATCGGTCACGAGATAGCGGCGGTGCGCATCCAGGATGCGGGCCAGGTCAGCGCCGGCCATGGGTTCGTCCCTGATCACGCATTCATTCTAGACCAATAGCGCCCGATCTCATCGCCTTACCCATACTCCAGCACAATCTTGCGGAATCCCGCCGGCAGCATCACATTTAATACGTGCGACAAGAGTAGAGCGCGACAAGGGACCATGTGGCGTATCGTCGACGCACCTCTGGCACGCAGGTTCGGCCGACCCGTCGTTGGCATGGCGATGCTGTTGCTTGCTGCGCTCATCGCCCCGTTGACGATTGCGCAGCAACCTCCTCGACAAGCCCTCGTCATCGATATCGAGGGCGCGATCGGCCCCGCCATCGCCGACCATGTGGTGCGCCATCTCGCGTCCTTGGACAAGGCCACCGTGGGCCTCGTCATCCTCCGCATCGACACTCCAGGCGGTCTCGATATCGCCATGCGCAAGATCATCCGCGCACAGCTGGCTTCACCCGTTCCGGTCGCGGTCTATGTCGCGCCTGGTGGCGCGCGCGCCGCAAGCGCCGGTACCTACATCCTGTATGCCGCATCGGTCGCCGCGATGGCGCCGGGCACCAATCTCGGCGCGGCAACGCCGATCGTGATCGGCGGCATGCCGGAAATGCCGGGCCGTGAGCCGGCCGCGCCGGAAAAGAAGCCGGATGAGGCGGACAAGAAGGACGACGGCAAGGAAGACGCGAAGCCGGCGCCGGACGAAGGCGGCGCGGAGACGCGCAAGATGGTGAACGATGCCGTCGCCTATATCCGCAGCCTGGCGCAGCTGCATGGCCGCAATGCCGACTGGGCCGAATCCGCGGTGCGCGGCGCCGCCAGCCTGCCTGCCGAAGAAGCGCTGAAGCTGGGTGTGATCGACGTCGTCGCACCGACTCTCCGGGCGCTGCTGCAGAAAATCGACGGTCGCGAGGCGATCGTCGACGGCGAGCGGCGAAAGCTCGCGACGGCCGATCTTCAGCTTACGGAGGTCGAGCTCGATTGGCGCACGCGTCTCCTGAGCGTCATCACCGATCCTAACATCGCCTACCTGCTGATGCTGATCGGCGTCTATGGGCTGATCTTCGAGCTCTCCAATCCCGGCGCCATCCTGCCCGGCGTGCTGGGCGGCATCTGCCTGCTGCTGGCGCTGTTCGCCTTCAGCGTGCTGCCGATCGACTATGCCGGCGTTGCCCTGGTGCTGCTGGGCATTGCGTTGATGGCCTCGGAGGCGTTCGTCACCTCGTACGGCATCTTGGGACTGGGCGGCATTGTCGCATTCGTCATCGGGTCGATCATCATGTTCGAGCCCGGCTCCGGCAATTTCGGGCTCTCGATCTCGGTCGTGGTCGCCAGCACTGTCGTCAGCGCCGGACTGCTGATCCTGGCTCTTGCGATGCTGGTGCGCTCGCGGCGCAAGGCGGTCGTGACGGGCGGCGCGGCGCTGATCGGCGCGGTCGGCAGCGTGGTCGAATGGGGCGATGGCGAAGGACGGGTGCGCGTGTCCGGCGAGCTCTGGCGCGCCCGCGCCGGCACGGAGCTCCAGCCCGGCGAACGCGTCAACGTGCGGGACCGCGACGGCTTGGTTCTGTTGGTGGAGCGCTTCGAAGATCGATAGGCCCAGGAGGCATCAATCATGACCATCACCCTGGCGTTCGTAGCAACGATCCTCATCCTGGTCGGATTCATCGTGGCGTCGGCCATTCGCATCTTCCGCGAATATGAGCGTGGCGTTGTCTTCACCCTTGGCCGTTACACCGGCACCAAGGGACCGGGCCTGGTGCTGATCGTGCCCTTGATCCAGCAGGTCGTCCGTGTCGATCTGAGGACCATCGTCAACGATGTCCCGCCGCAGGACGTGATCTCGCGCGACAACGTCTCGGTCAAGGTGAATGCCGTGATCTACTTCCGCGTGGTCGATGCGGAGAAGGCGATCATCCAGGTCGAGGACTTCATGGAGGCGACCAGCCAACTGGCCCAGACCACGTTGCGCTCGGTCCTTGGCAAGCACGAGCTCGATTCCATGCTGTCGGAACGCGACCGGCTGAACGCCGATATCCAGGACGTGCTCGACAAGCAGACCGATGCCTGGGGCATCAAGGTCTCCAACGTGGAGATCAAGCGCGTCGATCTCGACGAAAGCATGATCCGCGCCATTGCCAAGCAGGCCGAGGCCGAGCGCATCCGTCGCGCCAAGATCATCAATGCCGAGGGCGAGCAGCAGGCCGCCCAGAAGCTGGTCGATGCCGGCAGCATCCTGGCGCCCGTGCCACAGGCGATGCAACTGCGTTATCTCTCCGCGCTGCACGACATCGCCAGCGAGCGCAGCTCGACGGTTGTGTTCCCGTTCCCGATCGATCTCGCGGAGACCCTGACCACCCTCACCAAGCCGCGCGCCGGCTAGAACAAGCTGGCCGGATTGCTTGGCGTCCGGCATCATGCCGGTCGGTTGCGTGTGGGGGAGAGGTACCATGTCGTTCAACAGCTTTTCCGAAAGCTATGCCGAGGCGCGCGGCAAGTTCCTGGCCGCAGCCACCGATACCGGTGCGCGTATCCACACCTACGGCCGCGATGATGTGAAAGGCATTGAGGGCGAGCATCTCGCCTGCGATGTCGCGATCCTAGGTCCGGAGAACGCGGCGCGCGCCGCGCTCGCAATCTGCGGAACGCACGGCATCGAAGGTTTCACCGGCTCAGCCGTGCTCCATCGCTGGCTATCAGCGCGCACCGACGCGCACGCTGACGTCAAGGTCGTCCTGGTGCATGCCATCAATCCGTGGGCCTTCTCGCACAAGACGCGCACGACCGAGAACAATGTCGATCTGAACCGCAACTTCATCCGCGACAACGTCGGATATCAGCGCGAGAACCCCGCCTATGACACGCTGGCGCCGTTCCTGCACATCGACCCGAGCGATGCGCGCCGCAGCCTGGCCGCCTATCGCGCCTACAAGAGCTACCTGGATGAGCATGGCTGGCATCTCGAGAACGAGATGCTGGAGGGCCAGTATCGTCATCCCGACGGCCTGTTCTATGCCGGCAAGGAGCCGGAATGGTCCAATCGCCTGTTCCGCCGGATCCTTGCCGAGCATCTCGTGCACGCCGCCACGGTCGGCTTCGTCGACTGGCACACCGGCGTCGGGAGCTTCGGCGAGGTCGTCTATCTGATCACCGGCGACAAGGGCAGTCCGGAATATTCCACCGCCGCGCGCTGGTGGAACCGCGACGAAGACGAGACGTCCGCGTTCAAGTCGGGCATGACGCCCAAGTATCGCGGGCTGCTGTCGCAAGCGATCCGACAGGAACTGCCGAACGCGCGGGTAGCCGGCGGCGTGGTCGAGTTCGGGACAGCGGACGAATATTCGATCATCCGCGGCGATTGCCTCGACCGCTGGGTGCGCTTCGAAGGCCGCAACGACCCGGACGTCGCGCACTTCCGGGACGCTTACAAGGACATCATGAACCCGCCAGACCTGTCCTGGCGCCGCGTGGTCCTGGATGAAGGTCCGGCCGTCATGGACAAGCTGATCGCCGGCGTTGCCGGCTGGTAGCGCTAGACGATAAAGCGGTCCAACCGCCGCAATGCTCGTTTGTAACGTCTCTGCGACAATTGCCGCTCATCCTGACAAACATCTGCGACAGACAAACCTTATGCTCGCACCGGCTCGATGAACTGAGTGTGCCGCGAAGCCCGCAACGCAAGGAGACCACGTGAACCGACGCGACTTCTTCGTCGGCGGAGCAGCATTGCTCGCCGGTCCAGCCCTCGCCCAAACCCCTCATCAGCACGGCCCGACGCTGCAGCCGATGGCTGCCACACCCGTGGAGGCGGCAGACCCTGTGCTCGCTCCGACCGGCACGCTGCGAGCCGCATACATCGTTGCCAATCTAGCGCAGGCTCGTCTCGATCGTAGTACCGGTGCCATCACGGGGGTGGTCGCAGATATCGCACGAGAACTGGGCCGTCGGGCGGGTGTGCCAGTCACGATCACGCCGCTCGCCACGGCGTCGGATGTACTCCAGTCTGTAAGGACTGACGCGGCAGATATCGGCTTCGTGGCGCCGAACCCGGAACGAACCGGCGCGGTGCTCTATTCACAGACCTACATGCTGGTGCAGCAGAGCGCGCTGGTCCGCGCCGACTCACCGCTGCAATCCGTACGGGACCTCGATCGGACCGGGAACGTGATCGGAGTGAACAGCGACGACAGCGTGGGTGTGTGGTTGCAGCAGCGCCTCACGGTTGCCACCGTCCGCACTACACCCGACTACAGTCTACGTGAGGCCGCACAGTGGTTGCAGGAGGGGGCGGTGGTGGCGTTCGCCGGCGGTCGGCAGCGGCTGAGCGCGGGCACGCGAGCCATTTCTGGTCTACGGATGCTGGCAGACAACTTCTATGGCGTGCCTCAAAGCGTCGCAGTGCCGCTGGAGCGCGCGGATCGCCTTGCGCTTGTCAACGCAACCCTCGATGAGTTGCGCGCCAATGGATTCCTCGCGGATTCAGTTGCACGAAGCAATGTGGATGGACTTTCAGTCGTCCCGGCCGAGACGCTGCGCTAGCGCCTCGTCCGCTAGACGATAAAGCGATCCCAGCCGCCGTAGTG
>Ga0081538_10006624_pt1 | contig 10155 bp, 6 predicted proteins | sample TabmetS5T2R1_FD_71022 | JGI IMG/M metagenome (GOLD analysis project Ga0081538, IMG submission 71022) | Tabebuia heterophylla rhizosphere microbial communities from the University of Puerto Rico - S5T2R1 | ecosystem: Host-associated > Plants > Roots > Rhizosphere ... | reverse complement strand
ATGGTCGCGGTCGCCAAGACGCTCAACGAGACGGCCAGGCGCACGAAGGTGCTCGAGATCAAGGGCGGCATCCTGCAAGGAGCGCCCCTGGCAGCCGAGCAGGTCGTCGAGCTGGCGGCGCTCCCGCCGGCCGAGATGCTCAAGGGTCAGGTGCTCGGCGCTATCGTCGGGCCGCTGAACTCGATCGTGGGGCTGTTCGCGGCCCCGCTCCAGGACTTCGTCGGTCTGCTCGACGCACGCGTGGAGCAGCTCGGCGGTCCCGACGCAGAAGCGGCGCCCACCGAGGCGTCCGCGGAGACATCCCAAGACACGGCTGACGATGCAGCCGAGGAGACCACAGAGGAGGAATAGCCATGGCTGCAAGCGCAGTCGACAAGGTGTTCGACGAGCTCGGGAAGATGACCGTTCTCGACCTCGTCGAGCTGAAGAAGAAGATCGAGGAGGAGTGGGGCGTCACCGCCGCCGCTCCGGTCGCGGTCGCCGCTCCGGGCGCCGCCCCCGCCGCCGCCGGCGACGGGGCGGCCGCCGAGGAGAAGAGCGAGTTCGACGTCGTCCTCACGGGCGCCGGCGACAAGAAGATCCAGGTGATCAAGGTCGTCCGCGCCATCACGGGCCTCGGCCTCAAGGAGGCCAAGGACCTCGTCGACGGGGCCCCCAACCCCGTCAAGGAGGGCGTGGCCCAGGAGGAGGCGGACTCGATCAAGGCGCAGCTCGAGGAAGCGGGCGCCAGCGTCGAGGTGAAGTAGCTCCAGGTACTCGGAGCGGGCGAAGGGGCGGGGCCCCCGGCCCTTCGCGCACCGGTCGCCCGCACCGTCCCTTCTGGCCACGGCCGGGGGACAGGCCCCGGACGTGGCCGCCGCGGACGTGCTCTTCGCCCCGCTCGGCGTCCACATTCGCGTCCTGCCCTGGTTCGGCGCCGAGACGCTCCCCGGCCCCGTCTCTTCCGGCCACGCCCGGGGACAGGCCCCGGACGTGGCTGCCGGGGACGTGCTCTTCGCCCGCTTGGCCTCGACGTTCGCGTCCTGCCCTCTTTCGGCGCCGAGACGCTCCCCGACGACCTGGTCGCGATCGTCGGGGTGGCGGCGTAGAACGCGCGAAGAGGCCCGTGGCAGCGGGCCTCTTCGCTGGGAGGAGGGATGTGCGGATGAAGTCGCTAGGCGGCTGTGTCCCAGTGCAAGGCGCTGCCGCCGGAGCTGTCGCCGTCGCCTTCCGGCCCGTCGAAGCCGGGCCCGAAGCCGTGGCGGAAGCGGGGGCCGGGGAACGTGCCGTCGACCAGGTCGTCGATGGAGCCCTGGAGACGCTCGTAGATCGCGTCAGCCTGCTCCCGCGTCAGGCGCTCGTTCTCGACCGCCTCGTCGAGCGCCGACCTGGCGCCGGCCAGGATGGCCTGCTTCAGGCCGTCCACGGACTTGCCCTCGGCCTCGGCGACGTCGGCGAGGGACTTGCCGTCGGCGAGCTGCTTCCGCAGCTCGGCCTGGGTAAGACCGAGGTACTCGGCGGCGGACGACAGTTTGTCGCCGAAGAACATGTGGTGGCCGGGGCCTCCCCGTTCCGCGTGGCCGAACTCGAAGAGCCCGGGCCCGACGAGCGCAGGGCCGAGGAAGCCCGGGAAGTCTCCCGACTCGATCCGCGACTTCAGCTCGTCGGCCTGCTCCTGGGTGATCCGCCCGTCCTCGAGGGCCTGGTCCACCTGGTCGATCGCGGCCGCCCTGGTCGCATCCTCGAGCTCGGCCGAGGAGATTCCGAGATGCTTCGCCACCGAGTCGAGGAACGAGGAGGCGGGCGAGTCCGTCTGGGAAGCCGCGATCGCGGCGCCGCCGCCGGCGACCGCGAGGCCGGCCACGGTGGCGGCGAGAACCTTCTTCGACGTCAGCTTGCTCATGGGGAGAGTCCTTTCGCTCGCTTTCCCACGATCGAATCAGCGAGGTCTAAGGACGACCTGAGAGAGCCCTAAGAAGAAGCTAAGAAGCCGCGGGACCGCCTCGTGCGCGGCCCCCGCGGCTTGTCCCGGCCTTCTCTGCGCGCTAGGAAGGCCGTGTCCCGAGGGACACCTCGACAGTGGTGCTCTCGCCGTTTCGCGTGAAGGTGATGGAGACCGTGTCGCCGGGCTTCTTCGCGTCGATCGCGCTCTGGAGGCCGGCGCCGTCGGTCACGGCCTCGCCGTCGACCGCGGTGATCACGTCGCCGCCGGTCGGGTAGCTCTGGCCGTCGACCATCGTGGAGCCGCTCGCGGGCCGGAGGCCGGCCTCGGCGGCGGCCGTCCCCTCGCGCACCTCGGTCACCATGGCCCCGGCCGGGACGCCGAGCTCCGCGGCGACGGACTCGGAGATCGAGGCGACGCCGACGCCGAGGTAGGCGTGCTCGACCGAGCCGCTGGAGATGATCTGCGGAACGATCGAGGCGACGGTGCTCGACGGGACGGCGAAGCCGATGCCGTCGTTGCCGCCGGACTCGCTCTTGATCTGCGTGTTGACGCCGATCACCTCGCCGGCTGCGTTCAGGAGCGGGCCGCCCGAGTTGCCGTGGTTGATGGCGGCGTCGGTCTGGATCGAGTTGTTGATCGTGAAGCCGTTGGGGGAGGTCATCTGCCTGTTGAGGGCGCTCACGATGCCGCTCGTGACCGTGCCCTCGAGCCCGAAGGGGCTTCCGAGGGCGACGACGCCCTCGCCGACGGTCAGCTGCGTCGAGTCGCCGAGCGTAAGCGGAACGAGCGCCGAGGCCGGAGCGTCGACCTTGATGACGGCGAGGTCGGTGGAGGGATCCGTGCCCACGACGGTCGCGTCGTAGGTCGAGCCGTCCCAGAAGCGGACGGACACGCCCTCGGCGCCCTCGACGACGTGGTCGTTCGTGACGATGTGGCCCTCGGCGTCGAAGACGAAGCCGGAGCCCTGGCCCTGGGCTTGCTGCTCGCCGCCGAGGCCCGACTGCCGGCTCGACGTCGAGGTGATCTCGACCACGCTCTTGTGCGCCTGCTCGTAGATCTCCCCGGCGGAGAGGGACTCGGAGGTCGAGGCGACAGGCTCGGGCTCCGAGACGGTGATGCGGCCGGCGCCGTTGCTGCCGTCGTCGGACCCAAGTGCCGCGTAGGTCGCCGCTCCACCCCCGGCGCCGACGGCTGCGGCGGCAACGAGCGCTGCGGTGACGGTGACGGTACGGGTGGTGCGGGATCTCATCGTGCGTTCCTTTCCAAAAACGGTGACGGCGTCCATGCCAGCAACGCCGCCTAAGACGCACCTGAGATCGGCCTAAGAAGTCGCTAAGAGTCCCGTGCCGCTTAGCGCAATCTCAGGTTTCGTGCGCACAATGGGCGCATGCGGATCCTCGTGGTGGACGACGAGCGGGCCGTGCGCGAGTCCCTGCGGCGCGCGCTCGAGCTCGAGGGCTACGACGTCGAGCTGGCCGAGGATGGCCAGGAAGCGCTCGAGCGGCTCCAGGCGGAGCCCGAGCCGGACGCCGTCGTGCTCGACGTCCTCATGCCCGTGCTCGACGGGCTCGAGGTCTGCACCCGCCTGCGGCGCGCCGGCAGCCGGCTGCCCGTGCTCATGCTCACCGCGCGCGCGGAGGTCGAGAACCGCGTCGAAGGCCTGGACGCCGGCGCGGACGACTACGTCACAAAGCCGTTCGCCCTCGAGGAGCTGCTCGCGCGCCTGCGCGCGCTCCTGCGCCGGACGACGAACGGCTCGGGCGAGCCCCTGCGCTTCGAGGACCTCGAGCTCGACCCCAAGACGCGCGAGGTGCGCCGGGGCGACGATCCGATCGAGCTCACCCGCACCGAGTTCGCCCTCCTGGAGCTCTTCCTCCTCAACCCCCGGCAGGTCCTGACGCGCTCGCTCATCTTCGAGCGCGTCTGGGGCTACGACTTCGGCGCCACCTCGAACTCGCTGGACGTGTACATCGGCTACCTGCGCCGCAAGACCGAGGCCGGAGGCAAGCCGCGGCTGATCCAGACCGTGCGCGGCGTCGGCTACGCCCTGCGCGAGCCCTCGACATGAGCTTTCGCGCGCGCCTGACTGTCGCGGTCGCGATCGCGGTGGCGATCGCCGTCGCCGTCGCGTCCGCGGCGGCCTACCTCGCCGTTCGCAGCCAGCTGCGCGGGCAGGTGGACGACGCGCTCGCCGACCGGGCGCGAATCATCGGCCAGATCCCGATCAACGTCGTCCAGACCGCGGAGAACCAGTACTTCCTCCGGATTCCCGGGCCCGAGCTCGGCGGCCCCGGCGGCTACGTGCAGGTCTTCGGCCCTCAGGGGGCGATCCGGGCGCCGGGTGACGACGTCGCGCTTCCCGTCGACGAGAAGACGCGCGAGGCGGCGCAGGGCGACCGCGGGGCGTACTACGGCGATGCCGACGTCGCCGGTACCCACGTCCGCATCCTGACGACGCCGGCCGGCAACGGATACGCCCTCCAGATCGCGCGACCCCTCACCGAGGTCGACGCCAACCTGGAGCGCCTGCGCACGATCCTCGTTCTCATCGCCCTGGGAGGCGTCGGGCTCGCCGCCGCGCTGGGGTTCGTGGTCGCACGTACCGCGCTCGCCCCGGTCCGCCGGCTGACCGAGGCGACAGAGGAGGTCACTGCGACGCGGGACCTCTCCCGCCGCATGGCCGACGAAGGGACCGACGAGCTCGGCCGCCTGGCGGGCAGCTTCAACACGATGCTCGCCGCGCTCGAGGACTCTGCGCGCAGTCAGCGCCGCTTCGTCGCCGACGCCTCGCACGAGCTGCGAACGCCGCTCACGAGCCTGCGCACGAACATCGAGGTGCTTGCGCGGGCGGACGCGCTCGCGCCCGAGGAGCGCGAGCGCCTGCTCGCCGATGTGGTCGAGCAGCTCGCGGAGATGAGCGAGCTCGTCGCCGAGCTCGTCGCTCTCGACCGGGTGGAGGACGGCCCGGCCGACAAGCAGGACGTCCGCCTCGACCTGGTCGCCGGCGAGGCGATCGCGCGGGCGGAGCGAAACCGCGCCGGCGTCACGTTCACCTCGATGCTCGAGGAGTCCGTCGTCCGCGGGGTTCCGGGCTCGATCGAGCGCGCCATCGGCAACCTGCTCGACAACGCTGCCAAGTGGAGCCCGCCCGGCGGCGACGTCGAGGTGAGGGTCCGCGACGGCGAGGTAGCCGTCCGCGACCACGGTCCCGGGATCGACGAGGACGACCTTCCCTACGTCTTCGACCGCTTCTACCGCGCCCCCTCCGTGCGCGGCCAGCCCGGCTCCGGTCTCGGCCTGGCGATCGTCCGCGAAGTCGCCCGGGCGCACGGGGGCGAGGTGGCCGCAGAACGTGCCGAGGGCGGCGGCACGCTCGTGCGCCTGCGCTTCCCCAGCGGACGGGGGAACGGCCGCCCTGCGACGGGTCGCTAGCGCATTTCGCCGATCCGCGCTATCATGCACACTCGATCAAGCGGTTTCCGCGCGCGTCGCGTTGCGCGGGGACCGCTCGTCGTGCTACTCTTAGCGGTCGCGCCGCTGTACTGCAAGCTCTGCCTGTTTTTTGTCGCTAGACCCTGCCTAGAGGGAGGTCTCCGTCCTTGGCTACCAAGGTCGCTGCGCGTCCTGCGCGCAAGTCGTTTTCTCGTCTGAAGCACGTCATCGACCTACCGAACCTGATCGACATCCAGAAGGCCTCCTTCAACTGGTTCCTGGAGGAGGGCCTCAAGGAGACGATCGCCGACATCTCGCCCATCGAGGACTACACCGGCACGCTCGCGGTGGAGTTCCGCGACTACGAGTTCGGCGAGCCGCCCGTGTCGATCAAGGAATGCCGTGAGAAGGACCTGACGTACCAGGTCCCGCTCTCGATCTCCGTCCAGTTCGTGAACAAGGAGACGGGAGAGATCCGCGAGCAGACGGTCTTCATGGGGGACTTCCCGATGATGACCGACCAGGGAACCTTCATCATCAACGGGACCGAGCGCGTCATCGTCACGCAGCTCGTCCGCTCCCCCGGCGCCTACCTGATGGAGCCGAAGGACGCGACGAAGCAGGTCTTCATCGCGAACCTGATGCCGAGCCGCGGCTCGTGGCTCGAGCTCGAGATCGACAAGAAGGGCGTCGTCTACGCGCGGATCGACCGGAAGCGCAAGCTCCCGATCACGACCCTCCTGCGAGCGCTTCCGGCCGAGGACCCCTCGACCGGATTCGTCCTCGACACGAGCACGAACGAGAAGATCCTCGAGCTCTTCGACAACTCCCACTTCATCGCCGCCACGCTGGACAAGGACACCACCACGCGCGAGGAGGAGGCGGTGGTCGAGGTCTTCAAGAAGCAGCGGCCGGGCGAGCCTCCGACCCTCGAGAACGCGCGCAACCTCCTGCGCGGGCTCTTCTTCGACCCGAAGCGCTACGACCTGACCAAGGTCGGCCGCTACAAGCTGAACCAGCGGCTCGAGGTGGACGTGCCCGACAGCGTGCGCGTCCTGACGACGCAGGACATCCTCGCGCTCGTGCGGCGGCTGGTCAGCCTTCCCGACAAGCTCGGCGTGCCGGAGGAGTCCAAGGACTACGCCGCCGACGCGATCGTCCTCTCCCGCGAGCCGATTCGCAGCGAGCTCGACGAGTACGAGCACTTCGGCAACCGCCGGCTTCGCACCGTCGGCGAGCTGATCCAGGAGGCGTTCCGCGTCGGGCTCTACCGCATGGAGCGCGTCGTCCGCGAGCGGATGACGACGGAGGACGTCGACACGATCACGCCGCAGACGATCATCAACATCCGTCCGGTCGTGGCGGCGCTGAAGGAGTTCTTCGGCTCCTCGCAGCTGTCGCAGTTCATGGACCAGACCAACTCGCTTTCCGGGCTCACCCACCGGCGCCGCCTGTCGGCGCTCGGCGCGGGCGGGCTCACCCGCGAGCGCGCGCCGATCGAGGTGCGCGACGTGCACCCGACGCACTACGGCCGCATGTGTCCGATCGAGACGCCCGAGGGCCCGAACATCGGCCTGATGGGCTCGCTCGCCTCCTACGCGACGGTCTCCGAGTTCGGCTTCATCCAGACGCCGTACCGGAAGGTCGCGAACGGCAAGGTGACGGACGAGATCGTCTACCTCGACGCCGCCGAGGAAGGGCAGTACACGATCGCCCAGGCCTCCGAGCCCGTCGACGAGAAGACGGGCAGGTTCCTCCACGACCAGGTCCTGTGCCGGTCGAAGGAGGGCGAGGCGGTCATGGCCGCGCCGAAGGAAGTCGAGTACATGGACGTCTCGCCGGCGCAGATCGTCTCGGTGGGCACGGCGCTGATCCCGTTCCTCGAGCACAACGACGCCAACCGTGCGTTGATGGGCGCGAACATGCAGCGGCAGGCAGTGCCGCTGATGATCACGGAGCCGCCGCTCGTCGGCACCGGGCTCGAGTACCGCGCTGCCGTCGACACGGGTGACGTCGTCGTGGCCCAGAACGCGGGCACGGTCGTGGACGTCGACGCCGAGCGGATCGTCATCGAGACGAAGGACGGCACTGACGACTACGAGCTGACGAAGTTCATGCGCTCGAACCAGGGGACGCTGATCCACCAGCGCCCGATCGTCACCTTGGGCGACAAGGTCCGGGCCGACGACGTCCTCGCTGACGGCAGCTCGACCTCCCAGGGCGAGCTCGCGCTGGGCAAGAACATGCTCGTCGCGTTCATGCCTTTCGAGGGCTACAACTTCGAGGACGCGATCGTGATCTCCGAGAAGCTCGTCAAGGAGGACGGGCTTTCCTCGATCCACATCCACGAGTACGAGGTAGACGCCCGCTCGACGAAGCTGGGCGACGAGGAGATCACCCGCGACATCCCGAACCGGTCCGAGGAGTCCCTCAAGGACCTCGACGAGCGCGGCATCGTCCGCATCGGGGCCGAGGTCGGCTCCGGCGACCTGCTGGTCGGCAAGGTCACGCCGAAGGGCGAGACCGAGCTCACCGCCGAGGAGAAGCTGATCCGCGCGATCTTCAAGGAGAAGGCGCGCGAGGTCCGCGACACCTCGCTCAAGGTCCCCCACGGCGAGGGCGGCGTGGTCATCGACGTCAAGACCTTCAGCCGCGACAACGACGACGACCTGCCGCCCGGGGTCAACGACCTCGTGCGCGTGTACGTGGCCAAGAAGCGCAAGATCGCCGAGGGCGACAAGCTGGCCGGCCGCCACGGCAACAAGGGCGTGATCTCGAAGATCGTGCCCGAGGCCGACATGCCGCACCTCGAGGACGGCACGCCCGTCGACGTGATCCTCAACCCGCTCGGCGTGCCGAGCCGTATGAACCTCGGTCAGATCCTGGAGACGCATCTGGGCTGGGTCGCGGGCAACGGCTGGTACGACGACGGCTCCGAGGCCTACAAGCACGCCGCGCAGGACGGCGGGCGCGTGAAGGTGGCCACGCCGGTGTTCGACGGCGCCACCGTCGAGGACGTCGACGAGGCGCTCTGCCGCTGGCAGGAGCAGCACGGCCAGGGCCGCGGGATCAACTTCGAGGTCGAGCAGTCCGAGCGCCCCGGACGGCGCTGCTCGGGCAAGGTGCGGCTCTACAACGGCCGCACCGGCGAGCCCTACGAGGAGCACGTCACCGTCGGCTACATGTACATCCTGAAGCTGCTGCACCTCGTGGACGACAAGATCCACGCGCGCAGCACCGGCCCCTACTCGCTCGTCACCCAGCAGCCGCTGGGCGGCAAGGCGCAGTTCGGCGGCCAGCGCTTCGGCGAGATGGAGGTGTGGGCGCTCGAGGCCTACGGCGCGGCCTACACCCTCCAGGAGATGCTCACGATCAAGTCCGACGACACGGTCGGCCGCGTGAAGGCCTACGAGGCGATCGTGAAGGGCGAGAACATCGCCGAGCCCTCCATCCCGGAGTCGTTCAAGGTGCTGCTGAAGGAGATGCAGTCGCTCGCGCTCGACGTGGACGTGCGCTCCGAGGAGGGCGCCGGCGTCGAGATGCGCGACGAGGACGACGACCTGCTGCGCGCCGCCGAGGAGCTCGGCATCGACCTGTCCGGCGTGCGGGCCACAGACGGCTCGGCGGCGGACGAGACCGAGGAGAAGGTCGAGGCCGAGGGCGAGGGCGGACAGACCGACGAATCAGAAGCTGAGCAAGACGCGGAGTACATCGAGGAGTAGGGACCGAAACGCATGATTGACATCAACAACTTCGACGCCATCAAGATCGGGCTGGCGTCGTCCAAGCAGATCCGGTCCTGGTCCTCGGGAGAGGTGACCAAGCCGGAGACCATCAACTACAGGACGCTCAAGCCCGAGAAGGACGGGCTCTTCTGCGAGCGCATCTTCGGTCCCACGAAGGACTGGGAGTGCTACTGCGGGAAGTACAAGCGCGTCCGCTACAAGGGCATCGTCTGCGAGCGCTGCGGCGTCGAGGTCACGCGGTCCAAGGTGCGACGCGAGCGCATGGGGCACGTGGACCTGGCCGCGCCGGTCTCGCACATCTGGTTCTTCAAGGGCGTCCCGTCGCGCATCGGCTACCTGCTCGACATGGCGCCCAAGGAGCTCGAGAAGGTGCTCTACTTCGCCGCCTCGATCGTGACGTGGGTGGACGAGGAGGCGCGCCAGCAGGACCTCGGGAAGCTCGAGAAGGAGGTCCAGAAGCAGATCGACGCCTACGAGGCCGAGCGCGAGCAGCGTGTGCTCGAGCTGCGCGAGTCGCTCGAGCGCCGCGTGGAGTACCTGTCGACGGGGAAGCAGTCGACGTTCAACGACGACGACCTGCTGTGGGCGGACACGCTCGAGGTGAACCTCAAGAAGCTGTCGGACGAGGACCGGGGAAAGATGGAGAAGGACCTCCGGAAGCAGTTCGAGGCTGACATCGCCGACACCGAGGCGTACATCGAGGACGCCGTCGAGCGGATGCGCCAGGTCTGGGAGCTCTTCCAGACCATGGAGTCGAAGCAGGTGATCGCGGACGAGACGCTCTTCCGTGAGCTGAAGGACCGCTTCGGATCGCCGTTCGGCTGGGGCGAGTACTTCCGCGGCGGCATGGGCGCCGAGTCGGTGCGGGACCTGCTGCAGCAGGTCGACCTCGACGCCGAGCGCGAGGAGCTCGAGGACCAGGTTAAGACCGCCAAGGGTCAGAAGCAGTCGCGCGCGGTCAAGCGGCTGAAGGTCGTCTCGGCCTTCATCCACTCGGACAACAAGCCCGAGGACATGATCCTCGAGGCGATCCCCGTGATCCCGCCGGAGCTC
>Ga0081538_10006623_pt1 | contig 10156 bp, 6 predicted proteins | sample TabmetS5T2R1_FD_71022 | JGI IMG/M metagenome (GOLD analysis project Ga0081538, IMG submission 71022) | Tabebuia heterophylla rhizosphere microbial communities from the University of Puerto Rico - S5T2R1 | ecosystem: Host-associated > Plants > Roots > Rhizosphere ... | reverse complement strand
CACCGTCGCCGAGGTCGCCCCCGACCTGGTCCTCAACGCCGCCGCCTGGACCGACGTGGACGGCTGCGAGGCCGATCCCGACCGGGCGTTCCGGGCCAACTGCCTCGGCCCCCGCCACCTCGCCCTGGCCTGCCGGGAGGTCGACGCCGAGCTGGTCCACCTGTCCACCGACTACGTCTTCGACGGCGACGGCGCCGCCGAGCGGCCCGACGGCTACGGCGAGTACGACCAGCCGGCGCCCGCCGGCGTCTACGGCCGCTCCAAGCTCGCCGGCGAGCATGCCGTCCGCGACGTCTGGGGCCGCAGCTACATCGTGCGCACCGCCTGGGTGTACGGCGCGACCGGCCGCAACTTCGTCAAGACGATCCTGCGCCTGGCCGCGGAGCGCGACACCCTGTCGGTGGTGGACGATCAGGTCGGCAGCCCCACCTGGGCCGCCGACCTGGCCGGCGGGCTGCGCGCGCTGGTCCGCACCGGCCAGCACGGGACCTACCACCTGACGGGCGGCGGAGCCTGCTCCTGGTACCGGTTCGCGCGGGCGATCCTGGAGGGCACCGGCCAGGACCCGGAGCGGGTGCGGCCGACCACCACCGCGGAGTTCCCGCGCCCGGCGCGGCGGCCGGCCTTCTCGGTGCTGGACAACCGGCTCGCCCGCCTGGTCGGCGTGCCGGCCCTGCGTCCCTGGGACGACGCCCTGAGCGCCTTCCTGGCCGCCACCCGCGGCACGCTCTGGCAGGGCTGACCCCTCCGAACGGCGCACTCCTCGGCAGAACTACCTGGTCTGCTCAAGAGCCCTGACGGTGGCGCCGACCTTCCGAGGGTGCAAGACGCCGTCGCAGGGGGGCTCGGGATGCCAGTGAGGGTTCGGCTTCGCGCCGTCGGCGCAACGGTCCTGGTGCTGGCCCTGGGGCTGGCCGTCGGCGGGAACCGGCCGAGCGCCCTGGCGGCGCCCTCGACCTTTCATATCGTCGGCGGCGGCTACGGCCACGGCATCGGCATGAGCCAGTACGGCGCCCACGGCATGGCCCTGCGCGGCGCCAGCGCCGGCAGGATCATCAGCTTCTACTACGGCGGGTCGGCGGCCAGGCCGGCGACCCTGCCGGCCACCATCCGCGTCGGGCTGCTGCAGGCCAACCGGGACCCGAGCACCGGCGGCCGTCTCGGCCGGGTCCTGGTCAGGGGCGTGGAGGTGCCCGGGCGCGGCGGCAGCGGCCGCTTCACCGTCTCGGGCGTGGCCAGCGGCGGGCGCGTGCACACGCGGGCGCTGGCCGGCCACGTCACCTGGTCGATCCGGCCGCAGGCCGGCGGCACCTCGGTGTTCGACCCGGGCGGGACGCGGGTGTTCGGCCCGACCCGGCCGGGCGCCGGGGTGGTGCTCCGCTACCAGACCGCCAGCCGCCCCACCCGCCTGCTGCTGCCCCAGACCGGCCAGCAGCTCCGCTGGGGACGGCTGGACGTCCACCTGGTCCGCGACGACCGCGGCACCCTGCGCCAGCGGGCCGTGGCCGTGCTGCCGTTCAACCGCTACCTGCGCGGGCTGGCCGAGATGCCGGGCTCGTTCGCCAACGAGGCGCTGCAGGCCCAGGCGATCGCGGCCCGCAGCTACGCGCTGGCGTCGGTGCGCGCCCGCGGGCAGACCTACGGCAGCGCGAGCTGGGACGGCTGCCGCTGCGCGGTCTACGCCACCGTGCGCGACCAGGCCTACGCCGGCTACGCCAAGGAGACCGGCTACTGGGGGGCCCGCTGGGTGGCGGCGGTGCGCGCCACCGGCTCGCTGGTGGTCCGCTACGGCAGCCGGGTCGTGCAGGCGTTCTACTCGTCCTCGTCCGGCGGCTACACCTCGAGCAACGCCCAGTGGGGCAGCGCTCCGGTGCCCTGGTACCCCAGCCGCTCCGACGACCCCTACGACCGGGGCGGCGGCAGCCACCGCAACCCCAACTTCCGCTGGCGCGTGGACGTGTCGGCGGCGACGCTCGGCGCACGCCTCGGCGTCGGCACCGCGCTGGCGGTCGCCGAGACCAAGGTGCCCTCGTGGGGCGGCCGGGTGTCGAGGATCAGGGTCCGCGGCACCGGCGGGACGGTCACCGTGACGGGCTCGCGGTTCCGCAGCGCCTTCGGGCTCAAGTCCACGAAGTTCCACGTCACCCCATAGCCGAGGGGCGTTCGGCCTCTCTCGCCGCACTACTGGAGGTCCGCTCGTGCTGTTCCGGTCCCTGCGCCGGCTGGCCCGCCGGGGGATGCTCGCCGGCGCCGCCGGCGCCGTCGCGCTCACCGCCTTCAACGTCGCCCAGCCGTCGCTCGGCGGGCGGCGCATCCACCCGGGCACGGTCCGGGACGTGCAGCTCGCGCTCGCGCCGGCCGCGGTGGTGGGGGCGCCGGCCCCGGCGCCCGCGCCCGGTTCCAGCGGCGTCGGCAAGTCCGGCGCCCCCACCACCGCGACCGCGTCCGGTGCGTCCCGCGCCGGCACGGCCGCCGCGCCCCCGGTGCTGGACTCGCCGCCGGTCGCGGTCGGCACGGCCAGGTTCGTCGGCTTCTCCTGGCCGAGCCCGGCCGGCGGCGGCGCGAAGGCGGCGGCGGGTGGCGAGGCGACCGGTGGGGTGTGGCTGCGGACCCGGTCGGCGAAGGGGTGGTCGGGGTGGCGGGAGGTGGAGCCTTCCGGCGACGGGCCCGACCCGGGGAGCCGCGAGTACCGCCCGGGGCGGGTCTTCACCGACGGGGTCTGGCTGGAGGCGGGCACCACCGACCTCCAGGTCCGGGTGGAGCGCCCGGCCGCCGCGTCGCCGGCAGCCGCCGCCGCGGGCGCGGCCCCCGCGGGCGGGCTGGCCGCCCACCTGGTCACGCCGGACATGACCGCCACGCCAGGGACCGGGCCGGCCCGCCCCGGCGAGGCGACGGCGATGACCACCCGCCCGGGGATCATCAGCCGCGCCGGCTGGGGCGCCGACGAGTCCATCCGCCGGCACGCCCCCGAGTACAGCGACACCGTCAAGGCCGCCTTCGTCCACCACACCGTGCAGACCAACAGCTACTCGCCGTCGGAGAGCGCGGCCCTGATCCGGGCCGACTACCTCTACCACGTCCGCAGCAGGGGCTGGAACGACATCGGCTACAACTTCCTGGTCGACCGCTACGGCCGCGTCTTCGAGGGCCGCTACGGCGGCATCACCCGGCCGGTGCTGGGCGCCCACTCCGGCGGCTTCAACACCAACACCACCGGGGTGGCGCTGCTGGGGACCTTCACCACCAGCCGCCCGCCCGCCCGCATGGTCGCGGCCCTGCAGCGGCTGCTGGCCTGGAAGCTGGACCTCACCCACGTCGACCCGCTCGGCCTCACGGCGCTGACCAGCGCCGGCGGCGCCAACACCCGCTACCCGGCCGGCCGCCGGGTGGCCGCGCACACCATCCTCGGGCACCGCTCGACCTCCTACACCACCTGCCCCGGCGACCCGGTCATCGGCCGGCTGCGGTCCATCCGCTCCGCGGTGTCCAGAATCGGGCGGCCCAAGATCTACGGCGGCGCCGCCAGCGCCTCGCTGGTCAGGCCGGAGGACGGCGGCTCGGTCGGCGTCCACGCCCGCTTCAGCTCCACCGCGCGCTGGCGGGTCGGCGTGACCGGCTCCAACGGCGCCAACGTGCGCAGCTGGACCGGGACGGGCAGCCAGGCCAAGGTCCGCTGGAACGGCCGCACCGCCTCCGGCGAGCTCGCTCCCGCCGGCTGGGCGACCATCACGGTGACCGCCGCCGCCGGCGGGGCGACCGCGCGGCCGGCCACCAGCCAGGTCTTCGTCGACCGCGCCCCGCCGCCGAGCGGCACCAGCACCGGCGGGTTCTCGGCCGGGGCGTGGTCGGTCAGCAACGTCAACGCCGAGCAGCGCTCGACGTCGTCGGGCGCGTTCGCCAGCTACCGCTGGGGCAGGGCAGGCGACCTCCCGGTGGTCGGCGACTGGGACGGCGACGGCATCCAGACCGTCGGGGTCGTCCGCCCCAGCGCCAGCGTCGGCAGCAACCACTTCCTGCTGCGCAACACCGACGGCAGCGTCGCCGACTTCTGGTACGGCGCCTACGGCGACCGGCCGGTGGTCGGCGACTGGGACGGCGACGGGGTCTGGACGCCCGGCGCGGTCCGCGCCGGCGTGTGGCGGCTGCGCAACAGCAACACCTCCGGCGCCGCCGAGGTGACCTTCCGGTTCGGGCGCTCCGGCGACCGCTACCTGACCGGCGACTGGGACGGCGACGGCGACTTCACGCCGGCCGTGCAGCGCGCCGGCACCTTCTGGTTCCGCAACGCCGCCACCACCGGGCCGTCCGACTTCCACCTCCGCTTCGGGCGGGTGGACGACCTCGGCTTCGTCGGCGACTGGAACGGCAACGGCACCTGGACCCCGGGGGTGCTGCGGGACGGCGCCAGGTGGTACCTGAAGGACTCGTTCACCGGCAGCACGGCAGGGCTCGGCCTGCGCAAGCAGACCCCTGGCACGCCGGTCGTCGGCGACTGGGACGGCAGCCCGTGATGTGACACGGTGTTTGCGGCCGGACCGGGACGGGAACGTGTCCTGGCACCTTTGGGAGGAGGGTTCGGCCATGCTCGCGAGCGTTCTCGCAGTCGCCGTGGTGGTCGTGGTGGTCGTGCTCGCCTACGTCACCGACGTGCTGGCCGCCCGCGAGCGGGTCGAGGCCTGGCGCCTGGCCAGGCCCGGCCGGACCCAGGGCGCCCACGAGCGCCGCTCCCGCCCCTCCTGACCCCGCCTTGACCATGCCGGGATTGGCGAAGGCGTCCGTTCCTGACATGCTTTGACCCCAGTTGTACGGGTTCGGAGGTGGGGGCGGGGAGGTAGAACCAATGCGGGTTCGCAATGTGGCACGAGGCGTGGTCCTGGCGACCACCCTCGCCGTGCTGGCGGCGATGCTTCCCGGCACGTCGGTGGCCGCGCCCAGCGGCGCGACCAAGCGCTACCTGGTGGTCGCCAAGAGCGCCGCCGACTACGGCGCGCTGCGGGCCAAGGCGGTCCGCGAGGGCGCCCGCGTCCTGCGCGAGCTCCCACAGGTCAAGGCGCTGGTGGTCAGGGGCTCGGCGAGCACCCGCAGGAGCCTCGCCGCCGACGGCAGGACCCTCGGCGTGGCCAGCGACCACGTGGTGCAGGTCGCCGCCGAGCGGCCGCAGGCGGCTCCCAACCTGGCGGCGCCAGGGCTGCGGAGCGCGCAGCGGGTGACGGCCCGGGCATCGGCGGCCGCGGCAGGGGCTGCCGGGATCCGGCCGGACCCGGCGTTCTCCTACCGCGGGCTGATGTGGGACTACCGGCGCATCGGGCTCCCCGGGGGCTGGAAGAGGACCGCCGGCAGCCCCAGGATCACCGTCGCGGTGGCCGACACCGGCCTGGACTACACCCACGCCGAGCTCGCCCCCAAGGTCGAGCGCGTGGTCGACTTCACCCAGTTCGAGGACCCACCGTTCTGCAAGACCGAGTTCGGCCTCTCCGACGAGGACCTCGCCGCCGAGTTCGGCGGGCCGGCCGACGGCGACTGGTACGGCCACGGCTCCTGGATCGGCGGCAACATCGCCGCCGCCCTCGACGGCCAGGGCGTCAACGGGATCGCCCCGAGGGTCGGCCTGGTGTCGCTCAAGATCGCCCAGTGGTGTGGGTTCGCCTACGACTCCAGCCTCATCGCCGCCTTCATCACCGCCGCCGACCTCGGCATCGACGTCGTCAACATCTCCTTCGGCGGCTACCTGGACCGCTCCGACCCCGACCAGGAGCTGCTCTACCAGCAGTTCGTCGACGCGGTGGCCTACGCCCGCAGCAAGGGCACGGTGATCGTGGCCTCGGCGGGCAACGAGCACCTGCGCATCGGCGCCGGCGGCAGGGTCATCTCCCACGGCCCGACCGTCACCCCGGGCACCCCGCCCGCGGAGTTCCAGGACTTCTTCGGGCTGTACGAGGTGCCGGGCGGCATCCCGGGCGTGGTGAACGTGTCCTCCACCAACAACGTGGTGGTGCCCTCCTCGGCGAGCTGCCCGCCGGGCACCGTCGGCGACCCCGGGCCCCCGCCGAACTTCAACGCCACCTGCAAGCCGGCCAGCGACCGCCACCAGGCGGCCGGCCAGGGCAGGCGCAACCAGCTCGCCTACTACTCGAACTACGGCCCGCGGATCGACATCGCGGGGCCGGGCGGGGCGCGCAAGTTCAACCTGCCCAACTACGACCGCGGCGGCACGCCCGGCTTCCCTCACACCAGCGAGGACCTGACCAACGTCTGGCAGGAGTTCAACATCACCTCCAACTTCGCCACCCAGATCCCCTGCTTCGTGCTCACCGCCCCCGGGTTCCCGCAGGGCGAGTGCTACACGTCCATCCAGGGGACCTCGATGGCCGCGCCGCACGTGGCCGGCACGATGGCGCTGTCGGCCAGCGCCCACCGCGGGCTGCGCAAGCGCCCGGCGGCGCTGATCGCCTGGGTCAAGGCCCGCGCCAACGACAACGTCCACAACCTCACCCGGGCGCTGTCGGCCACCGACACCAGCGGCGGTGACCTCACCGGCGGCTCGTGCCCGACCGGCTACTGCCACCTCGAAGGCCCGCGCATCTCCAACCGCGACGCCTACGGGGCCGGCCTGGTGAGCGCTGCCAGGCCGTAGCGGCAAGCGGAGGGGCCGGCCGACCCGGCCGGCCCCTCGGGTCGTGCGGGGGCTACCCGCCGACGAGGTTCTGGACCGAGCGGTCCTGGCTGAGCGCGTCGAACAGGGCCAGCGCCTTCTCCCGGTCCCACAGCACCACCGAGCCGGCGCCGCTCACCGTCTGGGTGCCGGCCACCGGCACCGTGGTGGCGACCCCGCCACCGTTGCCGATGGAGCGCATCGCGAACGGGACCCGCGCCAGGCTCCAGACGTGGTCGCCGTCGTCGACGGTGACGGCGTCGGTGCCGTTCAGCATGAGCCGGAGGTTGCGGAACGGGTTGAGGAGCACGCCGGGGCTGGTCGACTTGTCGATCAGGGCACCGAGGAACTCCCGCTGCCGCTCGACCCGGTCGAGGTCGCCGCGGGCGGAGGCGCGGGTGCGGACGTAGCCGAGCGCCTGCCTGCTGTTGAGCTCCTGGCAGCCGGCCTTGAGCCGCACCGCGTTGGGGTCGTTGATCGGCTCCTTGACGCAGATCCGCACGCCGCCGACGGCGTCGACCACCGAGGCGAAGCCGTCGAAGCCGATCTCCATGTAGTGGTCGATGCGGATGCCGGTCACCCGCTCGACCGTCTGGGCCAGCAGCTTGGGCCCGCCGAAGGCGTAGGCGGCGTTGAGCTTGTTGCGGCCCCGCCCGGGGATCGGGACGTAGGAGTCGCGCGGCAGGCTCACCAGCGTGGGCGGGCCGCTGCCACGCGGGATGTGCAGCAGCATCATCGTGTCGGCGCGCCTGCCGGCGGCCTGGCCGGTGCCGAGCCGGCGCCGCTGCTGTTCGGTCAGGCCCTGGCGGCTGTCGGAGCCGACGATCAGCCAGTCGGCCCCTGGCGTGGCCGGCGGCCGCTCGGCGTAGTCGGTGAGCGCGTCCACCCGGTGCAGCCGCAGGTCCACCCACACGGCCAGGCCGAGCAGCAGCGCGAGGATCACCAGCAGGGCGACCCCCACGCGGCGACCCCAGCGGGGCCGGCGCGGGCGTACCCGCATCCAGCGGGGCAGCTTCTGGGGCGTGGGACTGACCGTCCCGACCTGCCCCCGGTAGTCGCTCATCCTGGCGGAACCTCCCTTTCGCAGCCGTCGACAGGATAGAGGCGGCTGCCGCGTCGTTGCCGGGTCGTTGCCAGGTCGTGGCCGGCCGCGAGCCGGCCAAAGTAGAGTGCTACCGCAGCGGCCGGGCGTCGGGAACGCGACAACCTGGAGGGCAACGTGACCCGGGTGGAGAGCGACTACTACTCCTACATGGAGTTCGATCCCGAGCACACGCGCGAGGTCCTGGCCCACTACGTGCCGCTGTTCCAGGACAAGGCGCCGGTGCTGGAGCTCGGCTGCGGCCGCGGCGAGTTCCTCGCCCTGCTCGCCGAGGCCGGCATCGAGGCCAAGGGCGTCGACAACGACGAGGGCATGGTCGACAAGGCCCGCGCCGACGGCCTGGACGTGGTCTGCGCCGACGCGATCGCGTTCATGCAGGCCGACCCGCCGCCAGGCCCCTACCAGGGGGTGTTCTGCGCCCACCTGGTCGAGCACCTCACCCCCGACCAGGTCCAGGAGCTGCTTCAGGGGGTCCGCCGGGTGCTCGCGCCGGGCGGCCGCTTCGTGGCCGTCACCCCCAACCCGGCCTGCTACGCCGTGCTGAGCCACGACTTCTGGCGGGACCCGACCCACGTCCGCTTCTACGACCTGCCCCTGCTGGAGTTCCTGTGCCGCCAGGCAGGGCTGGAGGTGGAGCGGTCCGGCACCAACCCGGCCAACCATCCCGGGCCGCCCCCCGAGTTCCTGACGCCGGAGCCGGTCACCCCGCCGCCGGTGCAGGACCTGATCGAGAAGGCCACGGCGGCGGTCCGGGAGGGCCTCCAGCACCACGACCGGCGCGGGCGGGCCAGGGACGGCCACGACCCGCAGTGGGCCTACGACCTCGCCCACGTCGTGGGCGTGCTCGCCACCCGCCTCCAGGAGACCACCGAGGCCCTCCGCGACCTCCGCCGCGCCCATGACAAGCTGGTCTGGGGCCTGTACCAGGGCAACGAGACCTACGTCGTCGCCCGGGGCTGACCGGGCCAGATCCCCCAAGGAGTCTCCGAGCGTTGAAGGTTGCGGTCTACAACCGGTTCCTGCAGTCGATGGGCGGCGGGGAGCGCCACTCCGGCATGCTCGCCCAGGTCCTGGCCGACGACGGCCACGAGGTCGACCTGGTCGGCCACCACGACGTCGGCAAGGACCTGCTCGCCGACCATCTCGGCCTCAACCTCGGCAAGGTGGCCATGCGGATCGTGCCCGACCGGGGCGAGGAGGCGGTGGCGCGCCTGTCCGGCGAGTACGAGCTGTTCGTCAACGCCTCCTACATGAGCCGGGTGCGCGCCCAGGCCGACCGCAACCTGTACCTCTGCTACTTCCCGACCCCCGTCGACCACGACCTGGTCGGCTGGCGGCGGCTGCTGGCCCGGGTGGCCGGCCGCTGGGTCCGCGAGGGGCAGGCCGGGGTGGTCGGCTGGAACCCCGGGTGGCACCTGCCGGAGGGCAGCCGCCGCCGCCGCTGGGTGTGGAGCAGCGGCCGCGCCGGCGTGCGCTTCCCCGCCGGCGAGGCCAAGCAGGTGGCGTTCAGCCTCGGCCGCCCCGGCGCCCCCGGCCCGGTCGAGGTCACCGTCACCCACCGCGGCGCCGAGCTGGCCCGCCTGGAGGCCTCCCCGGCCCGCTTCCGGCGCCAGCGGCTGGACCTGCCCGCCAGCGAGGACGAGCGCGAGCTGGTGTTCCACAGCGACACCTTCGTGCCGGGCGGCCACGACGACCGCGACCTCGGCGTCGCCGTCAGCCGGCTGCGCATGACCGACGGGAGCTGGTCGCCGCGCCAGTGGGCCGGCGGGCGCTTCCCGTGGCTGCTGCGCGACCCCAGCGACCTCGGCTTCCTCGGCCACTACGAGCGGGTGCTGGCCAACTCCGAGTACACCCGCGACTGGGTGCGGCGGCTGTGGGGGGTCGACGCGGAGGTGCTGTTCCCGCCGATCCGCGTCCAGGACCTCCGCCCCGGCCCCAAGCAGCGGCGCATCCTGACCGTCGGCCGCTTCATCGCCCGCCGCGTCGGCCACTCCAAGAAGCAGCTCGAGCTGGTGCAGGCGTTCGGCAACATGGTCCGGCGCGGCGGCCTGGACGGCTGGGAGCTGCACGTGGTCGGCGGCTGCGAGCCGTCCATGCGCCCCTACCTGGCCGAGGTCGAGCGGGCCGCCGAGGGCCTGCCGGTGCACGTCCACGCCAACGCCCCCCGCTCCCTGGTCGAGGAGCTGTTCGCCACCAGCTCGATCTTCTGGGTGGCCACCGGGCTCGGCGAGGACGAGGAGAAGGCGCCCTGGCTGTTCGAGCACTTCGGCATCACCACCGTGGAGGCGATGGCCGCCGGCTGCGTGCCGGTGGTGATCGACAAGGCCGGCCAGCGCGAGATCGTCCGCAACGGGACCGACGGCTACCGCTGGACGACCCTGGAGGGGCTGGGGGCCCTGACC
>Ga0081538_10006622_pt1 | contig 10158 bp, 8 predicted proteins | sample TabmetS5T2R1_FD_71022 | JGI IMG/M metagenome (GOLD analysis project Ga0081538, IMG submission 71022) | Tabebuia heterophylla rhizosphere microbial communities from the University of Puerto Rico - S5T2R1 | ecosystem: Host-associated > Plants > Roots > Rhizosphere ... | reverse complement strand
CTCCTCCCGGCCGAGCATCACCTGCCACTCGGCCTCGACTCCCACGTCGTTCATGAGCGGGATGAGCGTGTACAGGATCTCCGCGACGCCGCCCCCGAATGCGGTGGCCGACAGGTGCAGCACACGCAGTCCGTTGAGGTCCTCCACCAGATTCCTGATCTCCTGGATGAGTGGCCGGCCGGCGAGGTGGGTGTAGTCGGCCAGGCTCTTGTGGCCTACGGAAACCGGCTGCAGCACGACGCGGCAGCCTACCCTGAGAGGTACTTCACCAGCCGCGTGCGGTCGCCGCTGAACCCCGACTCGTCCACGGTTGCGTCGATGATCGCGCGGCTCAGTTCCCGTTCGACCGGGGCCACAGGGCTCGGCGGCCCTTCGAGCTCCATCACGAGGCGGTCGTCGCTCAAGCGGAACGCGAAGTTCACACGGCTCTCGTCGTCGAGTGGGCGAACGTCGTCCACGTAGTCGTTGGCCGCCTCGGTGATCGCGAGCTTGAGGTCGGCGACCTCCTCGTGCGACAGGGCCGTTAGCCGGCACACGGCCGACAGCGCAAGGCGAGCCAGGACAAGGTAATCGGGCCTGGCCGGAATGGTCAGCGAAACGTCGCGGCTGTCGGTGGCCCCTGGCTCCACCACGTCTGGAACGTACCCGGAAACGCGGCGGATGCCAGCATCCCACCTATTCCACCGATCCCGCCGGCCGGCGCCCGAGTGTCACAACGACCGCGCGGCGCTCCCCGTCGCGCAGGAGCTGGAGCCTCACTCTGTCGCCGGCGCTCTTCGAACTGATCACGTCGGCGAGGTCCTGGTGCAGGGTCAGGCGCTTGCCGTCGACGGCAACGATCACGTCGCCGCCGGCGGGGACCGGCCGGCCCTGGAATGTGATCTCGTCGTCGCCGGCCTTGATACCAGCGTCCTCGGCCGGGCTGTCCTTCTCCACCTCCTGGACCAGGGCGCCGGCCCCTACGTCGAGGTCGAGCCGTTCGGCGAGCTGCGGATAGAGCACCTGGCTCCCGACGCCGAGATAGCCGTAGTCCACCCGGCCGCGGCGGCGCAGCTCGCGCAGCGAGCGCCGGACGGCGTCGACCGGAACCGCGAAGCCCACCCCCTCGCCGCCGCCGGATCTCGACCTGATCTGGGCGTTGATACCGATCACGCGCCCGCGGGCGTCGAGCAGCGGGCCGCCGGAGTTGCCGGGATTGATCGCCGCATCCGTTTGGATGGCGTCGCCGATCTGGAAGCGCGTGAGCGACTGGATGCTGCGGTCCAGGGCGGAGATCACGCCGACCGAGAGCGACTGCGACTGCTGCTCTCCGAACGGGCTGCCGATGGCGGCGACCGGCTCGCCGACCTCGATCGTATCCGGCACGCCCAGTCTCAAGGGCGTCAGCTTCAGGCCCTCCGGATCCACCTTGAGCAGCGCCACGTCGGCGTTCGGGTCGGTCCCGACGATCTCCGCGGCCACGCGGTTGCCGTCGAGGAACGCGACGTAGATCTCGTCGGCTCGTTTGGTGCCGGAGACGTCCTCCATCGTGACGACGTGCGCGTTCGTGGCGATGTAGCCCCGACCGTCCACGACGAAGCCCGAGCCCTGGCCGGCCTCTCCCTGGTCCTCGAGAAGGTTGGCCTCGCCGTCGAAGACCGAGGTGATCGTCACCACTCCGGGAGACAGGCGCCTGTAGATCTGCCCCGGATCGAAGCCGCCGTTCTTGCCTATGCCCTCGACCACCTGGACGCGGGTGGTCGTCACCTCGCGCGGCGCGCTCGAGCCGGCGTCCTCGTTCTCGTCCCCGCCGCCGTCGCAGCCGCTCGCGGCGAGCGCCAGAGCCGCGGCCAAGGCGGCCGCCCGCCTCACGAACCCGGCCCGTCCGAGGGCAGCGCGAGCGTAAACGCGGTCCTGCCGGGTCGCGACACGAGCACGAGCCGGCCCTCCATCCGCTCGGCGAGCTCGCTCGCGATGGCGAGGCCGAGCCCGGCCCCACGGGCGGCGTCGCCCGTGTAGAAGCGCTCGAACGCCTTCGCGCGGGCGGGCTCGGGGAGGCCCGGGCCCGTGTCGGCCACCGTGAGCTCGGCGGCCCCATTGATGCGGTCTGCCCTCACGGTGACGTCTGTCCCTTCCGGGGTGTGCCGGAGCGCGTTGTCGAGCAGGATACGCATGATCTGCGCCACCCGTTCGCGGTCGCAGCGAGCAAGGGGACCCTCGTCCGGCAGCAGAACGTGCAGGTCGGTGCTGTGTTCGGCGAGTGCTGGCTTGAACTCGCCGAGCACCGTGCGGGCAAGCTCGGCGAGGTCGACCGGTTCGGCTTCGAGCTCGATCGAACCGGCGTCGAGGCGCGAGAGGTCGAGCAGATCGACCGATAGCTTCTGGAGCCGGGCGACCTGTCCGCTCATCGTGTCGAGGAACTCGCGCCGAGTCTCCTCGTCCAGGTCCTCGTCCTGGAGGAGCTCAACGAAGCCGCCCAGCGAAAAGATGGGCGTGCGTAGCTCGTGCGACGCCGTGGCGATGAACTCCTTGCGGGCTACGTCGACCTCCTGCAACTGCGCCTGCATGGCGTTGAAGGTGCGGGTGAGCTGTCCGAGCTCGTCCTCGGAATCCACGGGCAGGGGGTCCTTGAAATGACCCCGCGCAACCTCGGCGGCGGCCACCTCCACCGTCCGGACGCGCCGCGCCAGCTGGCGCGCGACGAGATAGCCGCCTGTCAACGCGATGAGGAGCGCCGCCAGCGAGGCGAGCAGGACGCGGCCGCGGATGAACGCGACGGTCTCCTCGACCTCCTCGAAGTCGCGTGAGTACAGCGCCACTCGCTCCGGCTCGCCGCGGAGCAGCAGCGGTTGTGCCACGAGGCCGACGTCCTGGCCGAGGAACCTGTCGAAGCCGATCTGGGGGCGGCGCGTGCGGACGGCGCGCCGCAGCAGGGCGACGTCGCGCGGAAACGCCCGCTGCTGGGCGGAATCGCTCGCCGGGTAGAAGAGCAGGTTGCGCGCGTCGCCCTGGGGTCCCTGGATCGCCTCGTCCCAGGTGAAGAGGGTCACCCGCGCCTCCGCGGCCTCCGCCACGGCCCGCACCCTGCGGTTGAGCTTCGGCTCGGACAGCTCGCCCACGAGCAGCCCCTCGAGCTCGGGCTTGTAGAACTTCGCAACCAGCTCGAGGTCGTGCAGCCGCCGCTCCTCCAGGTTCGACTCGGGCTGGGTGACGACGGTGAAGTAGAGGACCCCGAAGGCCGTCGCCGTGATGGCGAAGAAGAGCAGGGCGATCTTGTTCCGGAGCGAGCGAAAGGGTCTCATCGGTCGCGGAAGCGATACCCAACGCCCCGCACGGTCAGGATCAGCTCGGGGTGCTTGGGCTCCCGCTCGAGTTTCTCCCTCAGGTGTCGGATGTGAACGTCGATGGTGCGCGGATCGCGGTAGGCGGCGTCGCCCCAGACGCGCTCCAGCAGCATGGTACGGCTGAACACGCGCCCCGGATTACGCGCCAGCGCGGCGAGGATCTCGAACTCCACGTAGGTGAGCCGCACAGGCTCGCCCCGCGCCTGCACCTGTCGCTTCTCGAAGTCGACGCGCAGCTCGCCGGTCTCGATCGGCTGCTCGAACTGCTCATCGGGGGCCGCGAGGGCGGCACGGCGAAGCACGGCCTTCACCCGGCTGCGGAACTCGCGTACGGAGAACGGCTTCGTGATGTAGTCGTCGGCGCCCAGCTCCAAGCCGAGCACCTTGTCGATCTCCTCGGTCTTGGCGGTGAGCATGATGATCGGGACGGTGCTGCGAGCGCGAATCTGGCGGCACACGTCCAGGCCGTCGATCTTCGGGAGCATCACGTCGAGCACGACCAGGTCGAAACTGTCCTCACGGAGCCGGTCGAGCGCCTCCTTGCCGTCCAGCGCCGGGACGACGTCGTAGCCCTCCTTGCGAAGCGGATAGGTCAGCAGCTTCTGCACCGACACCTCGTCATCTACCAGCAAGATCCTGGGTGCAGAGGCCGTCACCTTCGGAATTGTAGGTTGGGGTCGTCGTGATCGAGCCGCGTATCTACCGAGCGGCGTTCGTGCCGGCGCTGCTGGCGCTCGTGCTGACCATGTTCTCGTTTGAGAGCAGGCCCCGGCCGCTAGCGCAGGGCCTGGCGGCCGACGTGCTCTTCGACGGCCGCCAAGCGGCTCAGCTGGCGGCCGCAATCGCCGAGGATCAACCCGACCGGCGGGCCGGCCGGCCCGGCGACCGCGCGACGGCAGCTCTGGTCGCCGAGAGCTTCCGCCAGCGGGGCTTCCGCGTCGAGCGCCAGCGCTTCAGCCATGCCGGCCACGATCTGGAGAACGTGATCGCGCGGCGAGCAGGCCGCTCGCGGAGCCAGATCGTGATCGTCGCAGCGCGCGACGCCGCCGTCGTGCCCGAGGCGACGGGCAGCGCCGCCGACACCGCCGCGCTGCTCCAGCTCGCCCGCGTATTCCAGGGACGGGCCTCGCGCAAGACCCTGGTGCTCGCCTCGGTGGACGGCTCGACGCTCGGCGAGGTGGGCACGGCCAAGCTCGTCGATGAGCTCGGTCCAAGGGGGCTGATCGACGCCGTTCTCGTGGTCTCGGACCTCGGCTCGCGTCCGCGCAGCGGCTCCTTCGTCCAGGCCTGGTCGAACGACTCGGGCCGTGCGGGCATAGGACTTCAGCGCACGGTCGCGGAGTCGATCCGCGAGGAGCTCGACCAGCCGGTCGAGGGGACCGGCGTCGTTGGTCAGCTCGCGCGCCTGTCGTTCCCGATCGGCCTCGGACCGCAGGGCGTGCTGCTCGAGGACGGCTTCGATTCCGTGCGCGTCTCGGGCAGCGGCGATCTGCCTCCGCCGGGCAACGGCCCCGTGGAGGCAATCGACGAGGACCGGATGGGCACGCTCGGCCGCGCAACGCTGAGAACGGTCACCGCGATCGACCAGAACGGCCGCCCCGAGCACGGTCCCGATAGCTACGTGCTCGTTGTGAGCCAGGTTCTGCCGGGCTGGATCCTCGCCCTCTTCGCCGGCACGCTGCTCCTCCCGGCGCTGGTCGCGTCGGTCGACGCCTTGGCCCGAGCCCGCCGGCGCCGGCTCCCGGTGGTTCCCTGGCTGCGCTGGGTCGCCGCCTGGACCGCGCCGTTTCTCGCCGGCTTTGCGCTCGCCGAGCTGCTCGCGCTAACCGGGGCGACCCCGACGCCGCCGGCGGCCCCGGTCCCGCCGGGGGAACTGCCGGTCGACGGCCCGGCCCTTGCAGTCTTGGGCGGAGTGGCCGCGGCGATGGCGCTGGCGTTCGCGCTCGCCCGCTTTCTCGCGGCGCGGCCCGACCCCTCCCTGCGCACGCCGGTCGAGCCCGGCGCGGCTGTCGCGCTCGCGCTTGCTGTGAGCGTCTCCGCGTTGGTCCTGTGGCTCGTGAATCCGTACGCCGGCCTGCTGGCCGCGCCCGCCGCCCACCTGTGGATGCTCGCCGTGCTCACGCGGCCGGTCCCACGGCGCCGTACACGCGGCGTGATGATCGCGATCGGCATCGTGCCGCCGCTCCTCGTGGCGCTCTACTACCTGGTGGCCCTGTCGATGGACCCGCTCGAGGGCGCCTGGTACCTGCTGATGCTGGTCACGGGCCACACGGTCGGGCTGGTTACGACGCTGGTGGCCTGCGTGATGCTCGGCGCGCTCTGCGGGACGATCGAGATCACCGTGCGCGTGCCGGACCAGCCGAAGGAGGAGGAGCGGCCCGAGCCGGGTCCGTCCGTCTACGGGCCCGGCGCCCACGCGGGCCGCGGGGCGCTTGGGGGGACGGAGTCGGCTCTGCGGAGGTAGCGGCGGGTGCGGGTCGTCGGCGGAGGCCGGCCAGGCGTCGGACGACGGCTCGTTGACGCGAGCACCCCCGCGCTAGGGTAGCCCGGTGTCGCTGTTCAAGCGCGCGTCGAAGCTGAGCCCCGACGAGTACCAGGAGGCAATTGATAAAGGGCTCAACCGTGCGTTCGAGGACGCGAAGCGAGATACGGTCGACATCTCGGCGCTGAAGGTTGTTGTCTTCTCGGACCTGCACCGCGGAGCCCGAGATCGCGCCGACGATTTCGAGCGTTGCGAGCGCGCCTATAGCGCTGCGCTCGGCTGGTACCTCGAGCAGCGATTCGCGCTGTACCTGCTTGGCGACATCGAGGAGCTCTGGGAGAACGCGGTCAAAGAAGTCCTGCCCGAGTACACCGCCGTGCTTCAGCTCGAAAAGGACTTCGCGACCGGACCGGGGCTCCGCCGCTTCTACGGCAACCATGACCTCGACTGGAGCCAACCGAAGCGAGTTGCCAAGAACCTAGCCGAGTGGCTCCCCGGCTTGGAGGTGGCGGAGGCGCTGCGGCTCCGGGTTCTTGATGACACCAACGAAGCGGGCCTCTTGTTCTTCGTGCACGGGCACCAGGGAACGTCCATGAGCGAGCGCTGGGCATGGCTGTCTCGGCTGGTGCTGCGCTATGTGTGGCGAGCCATCCAGCGAACGCAGGGGTGGCTGTCGACGACACCGGCTGAGAGCCTCGATCTTCGCCACAAGCACGACATCGCGATGAACAAGTGGGTTCAGCAGCGGGTGCTCGGCGCCGCCAAAGCCGAGCGGCCCGTGCTAATCGCTGGACACACGCACCATCCGGTGTTCCCAGGAAAGCCTCCGAAGCGCCCCGGGTCGTCTGATGAGGCAGAGCTTCGCGAGCGGCTCGAGCGCGAGCGAGATGACGCGCAGCGGCGGACGCTGCGCGCCGAGCTTGAACTCGTGCGCGCTCGCCTCCGGGAGGACTCCTACGACCCGCCGTTGATCGATCCCCCGTGCTACTTCAACAGCGGGTGCTGCTGCTTTCCGGACCGTGATGTGACCTGCCTTGAGATCAGCGGAGAACGGCTCGAGGACGTGTCCATGAACGACGAGCACGACGGTCGAGGCAAGATCCGACTCATGCGCTGGCTAAACGACCAGGCTGAGCCGCGGCCCAAACAGCTTGCCGCTCTACCGTTGCGCGACGTGTTCCAGCGCGTGGCAGCTACTTGAGTAGCCCGGCCATACGGGCCGCCTGCATAAGCCCTTTCGAGTGTGGCGGTCGGGCGGGACGTGGGCAACGATTCATTCGTGACGGAAATTGCCGGCAAGCCGCCCAGCCCCGAGAAACGCCGTGGCGCCTGGCGGGTCGAGATCGCTGTGCGGATAAGAGAGCTCGAGCATCGACTGGGCGTGGTGGAGGCGGACGACGCGCCGGTAGTACCGGAGCGGTCTACTACACGGTCGTCACTGCGGCGGGCCGACGTCCGCCGGGCGCACATGAAGGCCGCTCATCAGGCCCTCGACCACGCCCGTGAAGCAATCGTCCGCCTCAACAAGTGGGCGCAGCTGCGAGCTTGGTGGACCGGCACGCACCTCACCGCCGGCTGGGACGCCGTTCACGATGCCGAGGCCGAGCTGGTCCACCTGGAGCGCGAGGAGAGCGTTCGCGCTGCGCTGCCACGCCTGATCACCTGGCTCCAGGACGTGATGCCGAGCGGCGAGGAGCGGACGCGCTACGAGCGCGAGCTGGCGGACTTCATCGACGGCAGGAAGCGGCTCGACCGGACAGTCGTCAGGCAGGCCTACCGAGAGACGATCGACGCCAACAACGAGAGGCACGCAAACCTGCGCACCTTTCGCAACCTGCTCGCGCTGGTGACCGCCGCCCTGGCGCTGCTGCTGGTGGCGCTGGCCGCCTGGCATGCGGCCAACCCAAACTTCGTCTCGCTCTGCGGCAGCCCCATGGAGGGCGCTGCGCCGGCGGGCTCGGAAAGCAGTGCAGCCAGTGCGGTCCGTCGCTGCTTGACCGGCTCGGAGCCGAGGCCGGCCGACGTCGCTGAGATCGAGCTCGTCGGCGCCGTGGGCGGCATGCTCAGCATCGCCTTCGGTTTGGGTGCTGTGCGGACGCCGCCTTCGCGCTACAACCCACGTCCTCAGCAGGTGGCGCTCAAGCCGGTCGCTGGCGCGACAACTGGCCTGATCGGGGTGATGCTGGTCCAATCCGACATCCTGATCGCGCCTGCGGGCAGCCCGTCGGAGACCCTGCTGCTCGCATATGCCGCGATCTTCGGCTTCGCCCAGCACCTGCTGACTCAGTTCGTCGACAAGCGGGCCGGCGAGCTGCTTGGAGAGCAGGACGCGGCCGCGTCCAGCACGGGGGCTGGTACGTCGCCTGCCTGACGGCCGATCCAACGCGGAAGACGCCCGCAGCCCTCGGGCGATCGCGCTCGACATTACGCAGGCCCGGATCTATCAAGACGCCAGAGCGGCCACGCTAAGGGTCGAACAGCCGGCGGGTGAACTCGTTGGCGAACTTCTGCTGGGGATCGTGGTGCTTAACGAGCTCGAGGAACTTGTCGAACTTTGGTCCATACAGCCTCGCCATTTCGGCCCTGTCGAGCCCCTCACACCACTTCCCCAGGTGGCGACGGGCGCCGATCTGGTTGACCGCCTCCTCGGGGTCGTTGATGACGTCCTCGGCGGCCGCGTAGTAGCTCTTCACGCCGCGTGAGTCGTTGCAGATCAGGTCTATCCAGGCGCAGCGGCGATCGCCGCCTGGACCGATTAGGGTGCGGTCGTGGCCGGCCGGCGTGAACCGCACCTCAATGAGAGTGAAGGGTACCCGCTCCTTCTCATACATCTTTTCGTAGAGGTCGATGAAGCGCCTGCATGTGGGAAGTGCCTCATCGAACGGGACCGAGAACTCGAGCTCCTGATGCAGGTGGTAAAGCGTCCGATTGAACGCCCTGTTGCTCTCCAATACCAGGCTCGACAAGACCTCTGCACCACGAACGATGGCTGTGATGGCGCGCAGCCGCTCCTTGTCCAGCCACCTCATGTACGCGACCAAGCCCCCGAACCAAGCCGCGAGCAGGACATCAATAGAAATGTTGAGGAACTCGCGCTGACGTCCCAGCCGCGACCGGGGCTCAGTGGTTCGCTCCCAGATGTTCACCTGGCAGATGTCGCTGAACGGGAAAATGTAAAGACTCAGGTGGTCGTGCTTCTCTACTAGGCGGTCGAGGTTCCTCTCCACCTCCGAGAGGCGTCTACCTTCGACCCTTTGCTCTACGTCAAAGCGGTCGACACCCTGCACGACCACCTCGGTGATGACTCCGACCGCGCCGATCCCTCCGACCGCCGCCTTGAAGAGGTCGTCCGAGGGCCCGCACTCGTGCGTTTCTCCACGACCATCCACCAGCCGGAGGCGCACCACCGACTCGCTGATGAAGCCACGCTTGGTGCAGCTGCTCGTTCCATGAACGTCAGTGGATAGGACCCCCGCAATGCTCTGAGCGTCATGCGACGGCAGCGCGGGAAAAGCGAGCTCCTTGGCGCGGAGCAGGCGGACGACTTCACGGATGCGGGTACCACCCCGCACGGTCATCTGCTTTAGCTCTGGGTCGTACCTAACGCAGCCTCTGTAGTCGTCGAGCGACATGAGCGTCTGCTCGGACACGATCCCACTGTTGAACGAATGGCCCGAGCCGCAGACGCGTAACCTCGCCGAGCCGTTTACGTACTCAATGATCTGCTGCTCGGTCTTCGGCTTCTTGAACGGTTTGGGCTTGTAGCGATAGTGCCGGCCCCAGTTCAAGAAGGAGCCTCTCCGCACCCTGCCCTCAAGCCAAATGTAGTAGCCCAGGGTTACTGCGTTGGCGAGGACGTTGATGGTCGTGGCAAGGCCCACCCGGAGGCAGCTCAAGAGGGTCACACCGGCGCCCGCCGTCGGTGGTCCCCCTTGGCGCGGGGACACGCGCACAATCATCGAGCTGAGCTTGCTCATACCGAAGCGGTCTTTACCAACCAAAACGTCATGCTCTCCGAACACAAACCCGTGGTCAAGACTGGGCCGGAGAGGACGCGCTGAACGTCGCAGGGCGCCTCGCAGCGGTAGCCCTCCGGGGTTGGAATGCGCAAGGGGCGCTACGCCGCTCCTCGCCGGCTAATCCAGTCGTTGCGCTGTGCTTGCATCGGAGCCGCGCTCATCCCGAGCGGCCAGGCCGACGCGGGGACGCCCTTGCGTAGGACGGGGCGCCCGCGCGCGAAGTAGGCTTTCCCTGCGGGGACTGTGACGGGACGGCGGTGCGTGCGGTCGCGGACCGACACCCGTCCCCGACCCACCTCGGTAACCGTGCCGTCGCAGCGATCAGTGACGGTCC
>Ga0081538_10006621_pt1 | contig 10160 bp, 11 predicted proteins | sample TabmetS5T2R1_FD_71022 | JGI IMG/M metagenome (GOLD analysis project Ga0081538, IMG submission 71022) | Tabebuia heterophylla rhizosphere microbial communities from the University of Puerto Rico - S5T2R1 | ecosystem: Host-associated > Plants > Roots > Rhizosphere ... | reverse complement strand
GGCGACGAAGGAGACAGCTTCTACATCGTCGGCGACGGTGAGCTCGACGTCTCCGCCGAGGGTCTACGAAGGACCGCGAAGCAGTCGGACTACTTCGGCGAGATTGCCCTACTTCGGTCGGTGCCCCGAACGGCGACCGTGACGGCGCGGGTCGACAGCCGGCTCTACAGCCTCGGGCGCGACGACTTCCTGGCCGCGGTGACCGGGCATCGCGGGGCCCACGCGGAGAGCGAGGCGGTCGTCGAGGAACGGCTCAGTCGCATGAGCCCGGCGTGAATGGGCGTGGCAAGGATCGAACTTGCGACCTCCCGCGTGTGAAGCGGGCGCTCTCCCGCTGAGCTACACGCCCCGGGAACTCTCACCTTAGCGGCCGCGTTACGAGGAGGCAGGCTTCCCGAGGATGGCGGCGAGCGAGGCGGCCTCGAGGAAGACGCTGCGCAGTTCCTCGATGCTCTGCTCCTTCCGCAGGTAGCCGCTCGCCCCAGCCTTGGCGGCCTCCTCGGCGCCGATCGGCGCGTCGGTCCCGGTCAGGATCAGGATCTGCGACTTGAGACCGCGCCCCCGGATCCGGCGGGTGGCTTCGAGCCCGTCCATGATCGGCATCATCAGATCCATCAGGATCAGGTCGGGCTCGAGGTCCGCCGCAAGCTCGACCCCGACGGCACCGTTCTCGGCGATGCCGACGACCTCGACACGATCGTCTTCGCTGAGGAGGGCCATCAAGGACTCGGCGAAGAGGCGGTGGTCGTCGACGAGGAGGATCCGGACGGCCCTCCCGAAGGAGGGCGTAGAGAGCATCGCTTCAGCGTACGCGTTGGGCTACAGGCCCGGTAGTCCAGCTTCGTCCGGAGGTGCTGTCCGGAAGAGGGTGGGCACCGTCTGCGAGAACACGGTCGGCTGATTTCGTATTTCACTCATCCGGGGCTTTAAAAACGGTTGATTCTGGGGTATATGACTACCCACAGGCGACCCGCGGCCCGGCCATCGCTATGCATTCACAGACACCAGTGCAGGCAGTCCTGCTGGATCCTCATCCGATCTGGCTCGACGCGATCGAGATCGTGCTCGAGCGAGTGGGGGTCGGAGTCGTCGCAAAGACCACGTCCGGTGCCCAGGCGATCGAGCTCGTCGAAGCGCTCCAGCCTCGGCTGTTGACGCTCGAGATCGACTCGCAGCCCGGAGAGCCGGAAGGAATTGCCGTCCTGCGTCGGGCGCGCGCAGCTGCCGTGAACCTGAGATCGATCGTGCTCTCACGCATTCACGAGACGCGCTTCGTCGATGCCGCCCTGGCGGCCGGTGCTTCGGCATACCTCGTCAAGACCGCCCACCCGGATGACGTAGCCGCGGCCGTGCGACAAGCATTTGACCACTCGGCGGACGCACCGGCGACGTCCGTGAGCAACGGAAGGCCGGCGCGCCGGCGCGCAGCCCGGAAGCTCCCGGGCGGACTGACGCGGCGCGAGCTCCAGATTCTGAAGCTCGCGGCCGAAGGACATTCGAACGTGGTCCTGGCCAGGATGCTGTGGGTCACCGAGCAGACGGTGAAGTTCCACCTCTCGAACGTCTACCGAAAGCTCGGGGTCACGAACCGCACCGAGGCGGCCCGGTGGGCGCAAGTGAACGGCCTGCTCGGCGACGAGCTGACGATCGCGTAAGGGCGTCGCCGCACGCGCGCGCGGCCGCCGGCGCTCAGCTGGTTAGCAGCTGGAGACGGTGATCCCCGGGAACTTGAGCCCGTTCCCGCCGCCCCCCTTCTTCACCTTGCATCCTGCCTTTAGCGTGAGCTCGTAGACGCCGCCGATCTCGAACAGTTTCGGCGCCTCATATTCATGTTCGCCCTCGGCGGGATTCCCGGTTGGCGTTGGCCGCAACAACGTCACTCCTGTTCTTCAAGGTGCCGGATTCCTGACCGGCAGTCGGACGCAATGTAGGTCGATCATGAAGGGTCGACCACTGACCGACAGGCTAGGGTTCCGCGGCCGATGATGCCGCCAACAGGGCCGCAGGAAAGGCCGCTCGGCGCGTACGGGCTCCGTCTCGAGGGTATCGGTGCAGCGCGTTCCCTCCTGGTTCCTGCGGATCCGAACTGGCCCACGCTGGAGATGCGATCCGAGATTGGGAGCCCACCGTGGCGGGACTCGGACATCGTCTCGGACGCCGACGCGAAATTACGGCTCCAAACCGGCGGGGAAATTCGTATGGAGCGGGCCACCGGCCTCGTCGTCTTCACGATGCAACGCCCGCTCGGCGAGCGGGAGATGATCCACCCGTACCTTGCCCCTGTCGCCGCCGTCGCCGGCTACTGGTTCGATCGGGAGAGCTTCCACGCCGGGGCCTTCGTCGCGGACGGCTCAACCTGGGCCGTGCTAGGGGTGCGCGAGGCGGGTAAGAGCACGCTGTTGGCCGCCCTAGCCCTTCGCGGTATCACCGTCGTCTCCGATGACATGCTGATCCTGGACGCGGGCACGCCCTTTGCGGCGCCAAGGGTGATCGACCTTCGCCCTTCCGCCGCGCATCATCTCGGAGTCGGTAAGTCGCTCGGCATCGTAGGGGCGAGGGAACGGTGGCGCCTCCAACTCGGTCCCGTTGAACATACCTTTCCCTTACGAGGGTGGATCTTCCCGGAGTGGGGCGACCGGGTCGAAGCGTCCGGGCTCAGCCCCCCCGAGCGAATCGCACGCCTCAGCGCTCAGCGCGGCCTGCGGCTACGCGCGAAGGATCCGAGCCGCCTCCTCGATCTCGCCTCTCTTCCGGCTTGGGAGCTTCGGCGACCGCGCGAATGGGATGATCTCGACGCTTCCACCGACTTGCTGCTCGACCTCGTCCGGAGCTCGGCGACCTGAGCCTCAGGCTTCGGGCGCGGGCAGGCGCATCAGCTCCCAGAATCGCGCGTTCTCGCCGTCAGACTCACTGACGAGCCACGCATGAGCAGTGAATTCGGTGCCTCGCGGGTCGACACCGATCACGACGTCGCGGATGTTTCCCTGGGCGCTCTCCCACGCCTGGAGAACGAGCGCCCGTTCGAGGCACGTATGCGGCCGGCGGCGCAGCAGGGCGTAGACCCCGCGTCCGGCGCTTTCCGGCAGTGCTCGGGGAGGCGGAGACACGACGACGCCCTCGATGCCGCCGCGGCGCAACCTTCGGCGGGTCCGCAGCAGTGCGAGCTGCGCCCAAAGCGCAGCGCGGAGTGTGTTTCGGTCGACTCTCACTCCCGCTCCAGCAGATTGCGGGCTTCGAGCTCATCCAAGAACCCGGCGACGTCGGCTTCCGCCCGCACGGGGTCGATCCCGAAAGTGCGGACGAGCTCCTCGACAAGTTCAGCTCTCGTCGTGCCGTCAGCGAGACGACGCCAGAGGAGAACGCCGCTTTCGTTTGTGCTCAGGTACATCGAGCTGTCCAGGTCGATGGCGACGACCTCTCTGTCGATCTCTCGCCAACGAACCGCGTCGTTGCGCAGCCGAAGCATCGTCACGAGCGTTCCTCCCCAGGGATCTGATCGTGGATCGAGACACGCTCGGACGCGTTCTTCAACGCACGACGCATGCGGGCCGCTTTCAAACCCCAGCTCTCGTCAGCGGCTGGACGGAGCGTGCGGCCAAGCGCTTGCACCGCGACTCTCAGGGCTCGGTTGGGCGGGAGGACGGAGAACGGTGAGAGGAGCCGCACGACGTGGTCGCGAAAGAGGGTTCGATCGCGCACGGACGAGACGCGCCCAGCCCAAAGTCGAACGTGCCAGGGAAGAGACGGCGCTCCGAACAACACGGCATCGGCACCAGCCTTAGTGACTTGCCAGACGCCGTCGAGTTGCCAGTGGCGCGCAGCTTCCCAGAGCTCGACCGGATCCGCCTCCTGCGAGACCACGGTGGAATCGACGAGGTCGAGGATTCGCCGGAGCGGCGTCCCCATCCATGCGTGCGCTGCAAGTAGGAGGGTGTGATGCGCCGGCGAGGGCGCAAGCACCCCTGAGATGCCGGTCGCCGAGTCGACTGCATCAGATAGAAGCTCCGCATTGGACGGCGGAGGCGCCCAGGGGATCCACACTGGCCGCCGGTGCAGCTCCAGCAGGACGGGCAGGCCGGGCACTAGAAGCGGCCTAAGGTGATGCTTACCTTCGTAGAAGCGATCTTCCGGCCCCACGGGCTGGAAACCGGCTGCGATCAAGGCTCGCTGCGCCGTGCGCGGCTGGTCGACGAGCAGATCGAGGTCGCGGAACGGACGCAGGGTCGGGCTCGGGGAGCGCCGTGCCACCTCGAGCCCCTTCATCAGGAAAAGAGTGCCGTCGTATGCTTCACGCGCTCGCTCGAGGGCGATCTCTGCCGCGAGTGTCACTGCTGCAGAGAGACGCTCGGCGGCAACGAACTCGATTGGGACCGCGTGCCCACGCGCTCGAAGCCGCTGCGCGGCGAGCAGGTGAAGTCGGTGGGCACGGAGGTCGTCCGCTGTGGGAGCGCGGTCGACTACCTCGGCGACAGCGCGCCAGAGCGACCCGTCTACGTTCCTCGTTGCATCGCCCCCGCTCCAGGCAGCTCCATGCTGGACTCGATCCAACATCAGCTCAGTACAAACCCAAGGTGCCAAGGCGCTGCTCGCGTTGCAATGCCAGTCTGAAGGCGAGGATCCCGATCAGAAGGGAGATTGCGGACAAGGGAGCAAGCTTGGCGACGATCGGGAGGGTCTCGGTCCATCCGGCTCCACCCAGTAGTGCGCTTCGCATACCGTCGACCGCGAGCGCGATGGGATTGAGCTCGGCGCCGGTCGAGACCCACTGCGGCAACAGATCGACCGGAAAGTAGAGCCCGGAGGCTAGCGCCAGGAGAACGGCGCCCAGGGCGACCGCATTCCCTCCGCGCCGAAATGTCAGCGTCGCCGCCGCGCTGAGGACTCCGAGGCCCCACACGAATGGGATGAAGACGAGCAACACGATGGTCGCGGGCAGGACGCCGGCCGCCTCCAAGTGGAGGCCGAAGCCAAGCGCGATCGCAGTCAGGAAGAGCGCGGTCTGCACGGGGATGTAGACAAGATCGAAGAAGACGGAGCCGACCTGCAGCGTTGCGGTACGGGTCGGCGTGACCAGCAGGGACTCGAGCGTTCCCATCAGCTGCTCGGACCGGATTGCCATTGCAACCCGCTCGAGCCCGAAGTGGATGAAAACACCGAGCGCGATCCCGATCGCAGCGAACTCGAGGTACGTCACCTGCTCTCCCTGGAACGTTGGTAGCTCGTTGGTGCTGATCATCTTGCTGATGAAGGCGAAGACGAATGCCTGTACCCCCAGGCTGATCAGGTCGGACGCGAACGACATGCGATAGCTCCAGGCGACGAGGAAGTCGCGCCGCACGAAGGCGGGCATCTTGCGGAGCTCTCCGGCGAGCGCCGTCATGACGGGGCGTCCTCGGTAAGAAACCGGAAGGCGTCTTCGATCTCGGAGCGACGCTCGCGGCAGGAGTGAACCTGGATGTCGGCGGCGGCGAGCGCGGCGAGCGCGTCACCGAGCACGACGTTCTCGCCGAGCGAAAGGACGTAGTGTCCCGCATCGCTCCCGCCCACCGGAGCAACACGGCCGCGTCCGCGCAGCGCCGCCTCCGCGGCGGCTCGCACAGCGGCGTCCGACGGCCGGCCGTTCGCCAATCGAACGACGTGATCACGCGGGCGCGCAAGCGCCGACAACTCGTGGACCCCGCCGGCGAACTCGACGCGGCCTCGGTGAAGCAGCGTCACCCGCTCGGCGAGCCCGCGGATCTCCTCGAGCCGCTGCGTCGCCCAGACGACGGCGGCGCCCTGGGAACAGGCAAGCCGGACGAGATTCCGCACGCGTTCTGCTCCTTCCGGGTCAAGGTCATGCGTCGCCTCGTCGACCAGCAGAACGGTTGGGTTCGCAAGTAGAGCCCGAGCGATCGACAGGCGCTTCTGCATGCCGTGCGAGTACGCGCCGACGCGCTCGCCGGCCGCCTCCGCGAGACCGACGTGCTCGAGCACCTCCAGCGAACGCGCCTTCGCTTCGCGGCGGCGCATCCCCTGTAGCCGGGCAAAGAACACGAGATTCTCGAGCCCGCTGATTCGCAGATAGAACGAGCGGTCTCCCGAGGGAACGAAGCCGACCAGGCGGCGCAGCTCGGCCGCATGCCGCCGAACGTTACGACCGAGCAGCTCGACTGAGCCCCCGGTGGGTTGGAGGAGGCCGAGCAGGATTCTGATCAGCGTCGTCTTGCCCGCCCCGTTCGGCCCGAGCAGCGCGTGAAGCTCGCCCGGTCGGACCTCGAAACGTACATCGTCGAGGGCGAGCTTCCGCCCGAACCGACGGGTCAGTTCGCGGGCGAACACGGCCGTGCCGAGCGACTCGCTCGAAGACCCCCCGGTCACGGTGACGCTCCGCTAGACGGCACCGGCCCCGCCCGATTGGGCGGGGCTCGGTGCATAGTCGAGGCAGATACAACGCGTGAGTCGCAACATCCCAGTAGTGGCCGGAGCTTTGTAATGGCCCCGATCCAACGTCACGATCCACCCGCCGCCGTCGCAGCTGCATTTCTGGTCCCTCGGCGGCGCCGCCTCGGGCCCGCGATCGCTACGGAGCGCATTCACCCGGACACCGCCTGGCGGACGTCTGTCCCTACCTCGATCCCGCGGCTCAATCAGCGAGGCGTCGTCGGCCACGACCATGGTTGGTCTCCCGGCGCCACTCGTTGATCCCAGCCGCATTTCCAATCCTCCTTTGCGACCGCAGTGTGAGCCCGGTCCGCAGAGACTCAGCGTATGACGGCCCAGCGGAGGCGAACAGGCCAGAAACGTAAAACCCCGCACCCGATGGGGAGCTAGCCGGATGGGGGTCCTCGGAAAGCAAGCGGGCCGCCCGTCGGAGCAGCCCGCCTGCCAGAAAAGGGGCTTTCGATGGCTCTGAGCATCGCCGTCGACGCGCCCCCCGCGCCGCGAGCCGCGGCCTGCCCGCGTCGCCTGGCCTCCACGGTAACGATTGGCTCGGGCCACGCCAATAGGCCGAAAGTCGAGTCGGCGAACAGGGTTCTCGAGCTAGACGAACAGCCAGGTCGAGCCGGCGGGGGCTCAGCGCCGGACGCGCGCGCTCGCGGTGTTGTTCGCGTTATTGGGGTCGGCGATCGAGCTCGCGACCTGGGCGGTATTCGTGATCCAGCCGCCACCCTTCCCGGTGATCGAGGTCGTGATCGTGAAGGACGCCGTCGCGCTCTGCGCCAGCGAGGCAAGCTCGCAACGGACGACCCGAGTGGAGCCGGTGTACGTGCAGCCGGGGGCCGAGACGAACGACACGCGGGACGGCAACGTGTCCGTGACGACGACATTCTGAGCGGCGTCGGGACCCAGGTTGTCGACGCGGAGCGTCCAGACAGCATTGCCGTTCAGAGCACCTGACTTGGTCAGGGCGAGGTTCGCGCTCGGCGGCGGTGTCACGGCCTCGTAAGTGGCCGTGTACGTGGCCGCCGCGCTGGCGATCACGTTATGGCTCTGTGCTCCGCCGTCCGACCACGACACCCAGGCGTAGTCGGTACCTCCGAGCGTCTGCGACGGGGCGCTGATGGTGTTGTTCGAACCCTCGATCACCGTCCGCGCGAAGGGCGTCGTGCTGCTCGAGCCGCCGACGGTGAGCTGGAGGCCTGACGGGACGCTGTCGAAGCTCAGCACGACCGTCCGTGGGTCGAGCCGCAGCGTCTTCGTGTCGGTCAGGCCACCTGCGTCGGTCGCGGTCAGGCGCAGCTCGAGGTGGGAGGGATACTCGTGGTCTGGGGCGTCGAAGAAGAGGTTGGGATCGTCACCCCGCCACGTCTGCACTGGGTGGGAGTGACAGTCGGCCGGGCAGTGCTGCAGGACGAGCTCCCACGAAAGCGCCGACGCGGGAAGCGTTCCCTGCTGCGGGTCCGTGGCCGAGCCCGAGAAGAAGATTCTGTCGCCGACCTTCCAGGTCGTCCCAGCCGCCGGCGCTGCGATCGTTGCCGTCGGCGGTGTGTTGTCCGCCGAGATGACGACCGGGGCGCTCGTCGCGGGCTGGTTCTGCGCGTCGGTGACCCGCAGGCGCACGTTGAAGGTACCCGGCTGGGCGTAGGTGTGAGTCGGCTGCACGGCTGTGGAGTCGTCGAACGCACCATCGCCGTCGAGATCCCAGGCATAGGTGAGCGGACCGCCCTCGGGGTCGCTCGAGCCGCTCCCGTCGAAGTCGACGGTCAGCGGCGCCGGCCCGTTCGTCGGGGTTCCAGTCGCCGAGGCGATTGGCGGCTGGTTCACGGAGTAGGCGATACGCCGGATCGTGCCGAAGTCGAAGTCCGCGTAGTAGAGCGCGCCGTCGGGGCCGACCTGCAGATCGACCGGGTTCGCGGCCGGGTCCTGGAAGAGTGCCCGGTTGCCCGGGTTGGGGAGGCCGTCGCCGCCCGGGAACATGACCCAGATGCAGTCGCGGGAGTAGTCGGCGAAGAACACCGCCCCGTCGTAGGAATCGGGGAACGGTCCCGTCGTGTAGAAGGCGACGCCGGCCGTCGACGAGCTCGTTTGGGTGCCGTCGGGGTTCGGGCGGCACGACTCGCCGGGGACGACCTTCGCGTTGTGCCGGTACGCGAAGTAGGGCGCGACGACTCCGCCGGGCAGCGCATAGAGGTTCTCGCAGATGCTCAGGTTCGCGTTGTCGTAACCGGGTTGTCTGGGGCTGCCCTCGTAGCAGGGCCAGCCGAAGTTCTCGACCGATCCGAGCGGGTCGGCGATCCGGTTGATCTCCTCCCAGGTGCTCCAGCCGACGTCACCGAGCCAGACCTCGTTCGTCCCCGGCCTGATCGTCATCCGGAACGGGTTGCGCAGGCCATACGCGATGATCCGACGCTCGTTCGGGTCGGAGCTCCCCGCGAGCGGGTTGTCCGGCATCGCCGCGCCGGTGTCGGGATTGACCCTCAGGATCGCGCCGTCGAGCGTGGTCGGATCGGTGGGCGTGCGCAGGTCCTGGCTCCGCAGCGCGCCGCCCTCCGCTGTCGGCGGCGTCAGCGGATCGCCGGGCCCACCCGGCGGATCGCCGCACGGGTTGAGCGGGTTTCCGTCCTGGCCCCAGTCGGCGAAATTGAAGCTGGCCCCGTCGCCGCCGGACACATACAGCGCGCCGTCTGCGCCGAAGGCCAGCGAGCCGATCGAGTGGCTCGGGTACTGCTGGCACCAGTCGTTGATCAGCACCTGCTCGGGGCCGGTCATCTGGTTGCCTGCGGCAGTCAACCGCGACAGGCGCGCGCTGACGACGCAGCCGTCACCGGTTGGATGCGGCGGATTCGGACACGCATCCCCCCACGTCGGGGGCGACCCGCCGATCGGAGCGTCGTAGGTGTAGAGCACGTAGACATAGGGCCGACCGGTCGTGAAGGCGGGGTCGAGCGCGAACCCCAGCATCCCGCGGTCCCAGAAGTTGTGGACGTTGGCCCCGAGGTCGGCGAAGAGGACGGCTGAGCTGTCGCTGAGGCTGTCGAACACCTTGATCCGGCCGCCTTTCTCGGCGATGAAGACGCGCCCGTCGGCGGCAAACTCGATCGCGGTCGGATTCACCAGCCCCGTGAAGGGGAGGGTCGTCTCCTGGAAGCCGTTCGGCAGCGCGCTGGCTCCCGACCCACCGATGGCGAGGAGCGCGGCAACTGCTACCAGAATGAGTAGGGCCTGCCTCCCGACCCGCAGACTCCCGACCCGCGATACGTTGACTGCTCCCTCGTCTCGGGAATGAAGGTTGGCCAAGGTACTTAGACGGTTAACCGATGCCAACCGAGAGTCAACGGGCCGAAAGGCCAGTTTCGTTGTCAAGGAGTGGCGCGGCACTCAGGCGCCGCAGGCGGGACCCAGCCGAGTTGGATCGACGGCGCCGCGCCGTCTTCGCAGTACCGAGCTAGACCTCGTGTTCGTCGGCGGCAAGGGGTCTGGTGGCGTCGCAGGTCGTCGCGCCCTGATCGAGCCAAGTGTCGAGGAGCGGCGATCCGTCGACCCAACGCGCCTCCGCCGAACGACGGGGGGTGGGTGCGCCCGGGGCTGCTCCGCAGCGTCGCCTGAAACTATTGAACGCCTAACCGATCAGCTTATTGACTCCCGCCGCGGCAGTGCCCATCATCGATGTGCCATGTCCACGGAGAGACACCCGCGATTGCGGCCGGGTGACACCGTCGAGGTCCGCCCGCCAGCCG
>Ga0081538_10006620_pt1 | contig 10160 bp, 10 predicted proteins | sample TabmetS5T2R1_FD_71022 | JGI IMG/M metagenome (GOLD analysis project Ga0081538, IMG submission 71022) | Tabebuia heterophylla rhizosphere microbial communities from the University of Puerto Rico - S5T2R1 | ecosystem: Host-associated > Plants > Roots > Rhizosphere ... | reverse complement strand
GTCCATCAACCTGACGAAGCTCGAGTCGCGGCCCACCAAGAAGGGCCTCGGCAACTACTGCTTCCTGATCGACCTCGAGGGCCACGTCGGCGACGAGCTGGTGGCGGACTGCCTGCGCGACCTCCGGTCCAAGGTCGAGGACGTGAAGTTCCTCGGCTCGTACCCCGCGGCCGGCGAGCACGGACCGGCCAGGCGCCGCGACGCGGAGGCCCGGTGGCGCGCCGCCAGCGAGTGGGTCGACGGGCTCCGCCGCGCGATCCGGTAGCGGTCGCCACCCTGCGGGCAGGGCCAAACGACCCCGGGCGGTAGCCTTCGCCCGGTCGGAGCGGTGGCCGAGTGGACGAAGGCAACGGCCTTGAAAGTCGTCGACCCGTAAGGGTCCGTGGGTTCGAATCCCACCCGCTCCGCCGACGTGAGTTCGGCCAAGGCCGCTTCGACCGGAGCCCTTGCTCTCACAATCGGTGGGTGACCCGGTGCCTTGACCGCGTGGTCAAGGTGGTGTTGGCTGGTCGCTGACGAGCATGTCAGCCACGAGGGGGACGGTGATGCACGACCTCGTCATCCGCAACGGGACCGTGGTCGACGGGTCGGGGGGCCCGGTCCGCACGCCGGGCGCCGCGGACGTCGCCGTGGACGGCGACCGCATCACCGCCGTCGGCCCGGATGTCGGTCCCGGGCGGCGCGAGATCGACGCCGACGGCCGCCTGGTCACCCCCGGCTTCGTCGACATCCACACCCACTACGACGGCCAGGCCACGTGGGATCCCGAGATCGGCCCGTCGAGCTGGCACGGCGTCACCACCATCGTTATGGGCAACTGCGGCGTGGGCTTCGCCCCCGCCGACCCGACCAAGCGGGCGTGGCTGATCCAGCTCATGGAGGGCGTCGAGGACATCCCCGGCACCGCGCTCGCCGAGGGCATGACCTGGAACTGGGAGACGTTCCCCGAGTATCTCGACGAGCTCGACCGCATGGGCCGCGCCGTCGACGTGAGCGCGCTCGTCCCTCACGGCGCCGTGCGCGCGTACGTGATGGGCGACCGCGGCGGCCGGAACGCCGAGGCGAAACCCGACGAGATCGAGGCCATGGCCAAGGTCGTGCGCGAGGCGATCGAGGCCGGGGCGGTCGGCTTCTCGACGACCCGCACGCTGTTGCACCGCGCCAAGGACGGCGAGCTGGCCGCGGGCACCACCGCCAGCGCCGATGAGCTGATTGGCATCGGCCGTGCGCTCGGCGAGGCCGGCGCAGGCGTGTTCGAGCTGGCCAGCGACATGATCGATCCCGAGGGCGAGTTCGCCTGGATGCGGACGATCGCTCGCGAGACCGGCCGCCCCGTCACGTTCAACTGCCTGCAGGACGACCTCCGCCCCGAGCACTGGCGCCGCCTGGTGGAGCTGGCCGACGCGGCCACCGCCGACGGCGCCCGGATCGTCCCGCAGGTGGCCGGCCGTCCCGCCTCGGTGCTGTTCGGCTGGGACTCGACTGCCCATCCGTTCGTGTTCCACCAGACGTGGCGAACGGTCGCCGACCTGCCCCGCGATCACCGCCAAGCCCGCCTGCGTGACCCCGAGGTGCGCCAGGCGATGGTCACCGAACGCGTCGAGGTGTCGGGCCTGGCCGCGTTTGTCACGTCTGCCTGGCACAAGCTGTTCCCGCTGGGCGACCCGCCCGAGTACGAGCCGGGGCCCGAGCGCAGCGTCCAGGCGATCGCCGCCCGTGAGGGTCGCACGCCGGAGGAGGTCACCTACGACCTGATGATGGCGGACGACGGCCGGGGGCTGCTGTACATCCCGCTGCTGGGCTACGCCCACGGCGACTTCGACGCCCTGCACGAGATGCTCGTGCACCCGGGCTCGGTGCTCGGCCTAGGCGACGGTGGCGCCCACTGCGGCCTGCTCTGCGACGCCTCCTTGCCCACGTACATGCTCACGCACTGGGTGCGCGACCGCTCGCGGGGCGCCCGCCTGGGGTTGGAGCAGGCCGTGCACATGCAGACCCGCAGCACCGCCAGCCTCTACGGCTTCGACGACCGGGGCCTGCTGGCGCCCGGGTACCTCGCCGACCTCAACGTCATCGACCTCGACGCCCTGGCGATCGACGCCCCCACCGTGGTCTACGACCTGCCCGCCGGCGGGCGCCGGCTGGTCCAGCGCGCCCGGGGCTACGGCGCCACGGTCAAGCGCGGTGTGGTCGTGCGCGAGGACGACCAGTCCACGGGCGAGCGCCCCGGCGTCCTGGTGCGCGGAGCGCAACCGACCCCCTCGGCGTAACCGAACCCGCTCGCAGGCCGAAGTGGCCAGCGTGTTCCGCTCCGCCCTGTGGCGGTGCTAGCGGATCTCAAGGCGACGTCTCGCGGGTACCGGCCGGCACCAGCGACACGTCGAGTTCGAGGTCGACCTCCTCGGCCAAGGCGACGCCGCCGCCCGGGACCGGCGCGTTCCACGTGATGCCCCACTCGGCACGTTGCACCTTGCCCGTCGCCTTCAGGCCGAGCCGCGGATTGCCCAGCACGTCCGGCGCACGGCCGAACACGTCGGCGACCAGCCGAACCGGTTGGGTGATGCCACGGATCGTCAACTCGCCGTGCACCGTGTATCGGCCCGCCGCGAGGACCGTCACACCCCGGGCGTGGAAGGAGATCTTCGGATGGCGCTCGACGTCGAAGAACTCCTCACCCCGCAGTTGGGCGTCGCGCACTCCCATCGCCGTGTCGACCGACGCTGCATCGATGTCGACGTCGATCTGGGTCGCATCAAGGTGCGGCAGGTCGATGACGACCGTGCCGGAGAACGACGTGAAGCGGCCGCGCACGAGCGTGAACACCGCATAGCGGGCCACGAACTCGAGCGCCGAATGAGTCGGATCGACCTCCCACGACCCGGTGAGCGGAAACAGGTCGTCGCCGGCGTGAACGTTGATGATCGCATGCTCGTCGGACATGCCCGACCTCCGCTTCGGAATACGGGGTCAGCAATCCTCGCACACGGCGCCGGGCCGGTCGGCTGCCCGCCCTGGGTATGGGCCGCACCCGCACGGCTCAGACTGTGGCGGTGGCTGGGATCTGGAGTACCTCGATGCCCCGGAGGTCGAGCCACGCCCGTTCGGTCGACTGAACGAGGCGAAGCTGGACGCCTCCGCACGATCGGCAGCGCAGCACGATCCCGGGCGCCCGTACGTAGGCGCGCAGCTCGGCCATGGACCGGGTGTCACGGCAGTGCGCACACGTCGTCATCGCCATGGTGACGTTGAAGGCGAACAGCTCGGCGAGCGCGCCGGCGGTGGCGTTGCCGTCCAGCGGGGTTGTGTCCACGTCAGCCTCCTGTTGGTCCGAATCGCTCGGTCTTGACCCGTGCCGGATCGTGACCCAGCGCGACTAGGGCATCCGCCACCGCCTCGACGAACGGCGTCGGGCCACAGACGTAGCAGTGCGGCCGAATCGAGGGGGGCCATCCCAGCTCGGCGAGCAGGTCGGCATCGACCCGGCCACGGCGACCTGCCCAGTCCGGCGAGGATTCGCGCGTGAGGGTGACGCTGACCGCCCTGTGGGGGCCGGCCAGCTCCTCCAGCCCCTGTCGGTAGATGACATCACCGAGCGTGCGCGCCGAGTAGATGAGGTGCATCGCCGCAGTGCTGCCCGAGGCCGCGTGGTGGCGGAGCATGGCCATGAGCGGCACCACCCCCGAGCCGCCGCCTACCAGTAGCACCGGGGCGGTGTCGTCGCCGTCCCACACGAACCATCCGCCGACGGGGCCGCGCAGCTCGAACCGATCACCCGCGTCCGCGACCGTTGTCAGCCAGGGCGACAGCTCGCCATCGTCGATCCGCTGGACGGTCAACTCGATGCGGTCGATCCCCGGGGGAGAGGCGATGGAGTAGCTCCGCTGTGCGGAGTACCCGTCGTCGGCGGTGAGCTTGACGTCGACGTGCTGCCCAGCCCGATGGCCGCGCCAAGCCGGCACGTCGAGGCGCAGCGTGACCACCTGGGCGGTCTCGGGAATCGTTTCGGCGACCGTGGCCTCCAGCCAGCGCACGCCGATCAGTCGTCCCAGTAGCGCTGCTCGCGCCACGGATCGCCGTAGTTGTGGTAGCCGACGCTCTCCCAGAACCCCGGCTCGTCCTGTTGCTTGAGGCGCAGACCCCGAACCCACTTGGCGCTCTTCCAGAAGTACAGGTGCGGGACCAGCAGCCGCGCCGGACCGCCGTGCTCGGGCTCGAGATCTTCGCCGTCGAAACCGAACGCCACCCACGCCCGGCCATCCTGAAGGTCCTCCAGTGGCAGGTTGGTCGTGTACCCGCCGTCGCTGAAGGCCACAGCGAACTCGGCCGCCGTGTCGATGCCTTCCAGCAAGGTGTCGATCGACACGCCCTGCCAGCGGGTGCCGAGCTTGGACCACTTGGTCACACAGTGGATGTCCACCGTGACGTCCTCGACCGGCAGCGACCGGAACTCGTCCCACGTCCATCGGGCCGCCGCACCCCCGACTTCGTCATCGATCGTGAAGTCCCAGTCCTCCAACGCGGTGTCAGGAGTCGGGCCGGCGCTGAGCACGGGGAAGTCATCGACGAGGTATTGGCCGGGCGGCACCAGCCCAGCACCCGCCTGGCGCCGACGACCCCGGAACCCGCGGCTTACGATCGACACGCCCGCTCCTCCCGCAGAACGACGAGCTGCAACCTACGACCAGTGGTCGCCGACGAGCAACGGCTCTCGGGCCGGAGGCACCATGACCAGTCCAACCCCGCATCCGAGACATGACGCACAGGCCGAGGAGGAGGAGGAGGCAGCCATGAAGCGGATCGGCCACTGGATCGGCGGTCGGGTCGTGCCGGGGACGTCGGGTCGCGAGGGCCCCGTCTTCAATCCGGCTCTCGGCGAACAGACGGCTGCCGTCGACCTGGCCTCCGCGGCCGAGGTCGACGCCGCGGTGGCGAGCGCCAGAGATGCGCATCCCGGCTGGCGCGCCACATCGCTGGCCAGGCGGGCCGAGGTGCTGTTCAACCTGCACGAGCTGGTCGACGGGAACCGCAAGGAGATCGCAGCCCTCATCACGTCCGAGCACGGCAAGGTGCTGTCCGACGCGGAGGGCGAGGTTGCCCGCGGCCTCGAGAACGTCGAGTTCGCCTGCGGCGTGCCCCACCTGCTCAAGGGCGGGTACTCCGAGCAGGCGGCGTCCGGCGTCGACGTCTACTCGATCCTTCAGCCCCTCGGGGTGGTGGCAGGCATCACGCCGTTCAACTTCCCGGCCATGGTCCCGATGTGGATGTTCGCCACCGCCATCGCCTGCGGGAACTGCTTCGTGCTCAAGCCGTCGGAGAAGGACCCGTCGCCGTCGCTGGTCCTCGCCGAGCTCTGGAAGCAGGCCGGGCTGCCCGACGGCGTGTTCTCGGTCGTCCAGGGTGACAGGGAGGCGGTCGACCGGATCCTCGTCCACCCGGACATCTCGGCCGTGTCGTTCGTCGGGTCGACTCCGATCGCCCGGCACGTGTACGAGACCGGCACCCGCCACGGCAAGCGGGTCCAGGCGCTGGGCGGCGCCAAGAACCACATGGTCGTGCTGCCCGACGCGGACATCGCGATGGCGGCCGACGCTGCGATGTCCGCGGGCTACGGCTCCGCCGGGGAGCGATGCATGGCGGTCTCCGTGGTCGTCGCGGTCGGCGACATCGGCGATCGTCTCGTGGACGCGATCGCCGAGCGCATCCCCGCGGTCCGGGTCGGGCCGGGCGACGATCCCACGTCCGAGATGGGACCCCTCGTCACCGGCGCCCACCGCGACCGGGTGGTGTCCTACCTCGACGACGGCGCCCTGGGCGGCGCCCGGATCGTCGTCGATGGACGGAAGACCGTGCCCGAGGGTAGCGGCTTCTACCTCGGGGCCACGCTGGTCGACGACGTCCGACCGGGAACCGCGGTCTACGACGACGAGGTCTTCGGGCCGGTGCTCTCGGTGGTACGCGTCGGCAGCTACGACGACGCTGTGCGGCTCGTCAACGACAATCCCTATGGGAACGGCGTGGCCCTCTTCACCCGGGACGGCGGCGTGGCCCGGCGGTTCCAGTACGACGTGCAGGTGGGCATGGTCGGCATCAACGTGCCCATCCCCGTGCCCATGGCCTACTACAGCTTCGGTGGCTGGAAGGCGTCGCTGTTCGGCGACTCCCACATGTACGGGCCCGAGGGCATCCACTTCTACACGCGGACCAAGGTGGTCACCGCCCGCTGGCCCGATCCGACCACGAGCACGGTCGACCTCGGCTTCCCGCAGAACCGCTAGGTCCGAACGGCGGTCAGTTCAGGGGCAACCGCTAGGATCGCTTGCCCATACCAGGAGAGGTGGCCGAGTCCGGTCGAAGGCGCTTCCCTGCTAAGGAAGTGAGGGCGCAAGTCCTCCGTGGGTTCAAATCCCACCCTCTCCGCTCGCCGCCCGGCCCCGTGCCGGGCGGTTGCATGTGTGCCAACCCGCTGACTCCGCGCAAACACGGCCCGGCGCCGTAGCGTGCTGGGCGATGGACGACCACGAGCGCGCTGTCGACCGAGAGGATGCCGCGGTGCGCGAACGGCTGGAGGCTCTCGGTGCCACGGCCGAGCAGATCGCCGCCGCGGCGCGGGTGCACAATCTGGGTGGCCTTGCGTCCGACCTGGTGCTCAGCCGTGGCGCAACCCTGTCGGCCGGCGACGTGGCGCTCCGGGCGGGAGTCGATGTCGACACCGTCGTGGCCGCCTACCGCGACGTCGGCGTCAGCGTGGCGGACCCCGATGAACCGATGTTCACCGAGGACGACGTCAGCATCTTCAGCCAGCTTGCTCAGGCGAGCCAGGCGGGCATCGTCACCGGTTCGGAGCTGCTGCGCGTCATCGCCGGCGCCCTGGAGCGCATCGCCGAGGCGGCTGTCGCCGTGTACGTCCAAGGCCCCGAGGAGCAGATGGTGCGGCGCCGCGCCAGCGCACTCGAGCATGTCCAGAAGAACACCATCGCCACCGAGTTGATCATGCAGGTGGGCGTGGGCCTGGCGCCGCTGTTCCGCCACCACATGCGTCAGGCGATCGACCGTCAACGGGTGACGCAGACCGGCGTGACCCGGCGCGAACTGGCGCGCCTCGCCATCGGGTTCGTCGACCTCGTGGGATCGACCACTCTCCAGGGCCGCCTCGATCCGGCCGAGCTCGGCGCGCTGGTCACACGCTTCGAGACGCGGGCATTCGACGTCATTGCCGCCGGCGGCGCCCGACTGGTGAAATTCATCGGCGACGAGATCATGGTCGCGGCGCTGGACCCCGTCGTGGGCTGCCGCATCCTCCTTGACCTGGTCGAGGCCTTCACCGATGACGGCACGCAGCCCCGAGGCGGGCTCGTGTTCGGCGAGGTGCTGTTCCGGCACGGCGACTATTACGGCCCGGTCGTGAACTTGGCCGCCCGCTTGGTCGACACGGCCATCCCGGGCGAGGTCCTCGTGGACGCATCGGTCGCCGAGGAGGCCAAGGACGAGGGGCTGTCCTTCGAGCCCGCCGGGCGGCGGCAGGTCAAGGGCTTCGATGCTCCGGTGACGGTCTGGAGCCTGGCCTCGGCCTGACGCCTGCGGGCCCGGTGGCGCGGCCGTTGTGTGAACAGAGCGCGAACAGGCCGTCGATCGGGCGAAACTCGTTTCTCATCGGCGGGACGCGGCTGCATCCTGGAGGACATGGACCAGGACCTCTTGGAACTGGCCATCCGGGCCCGGGGCGGACTGCTCGAGCTTGCGGCGGCCATGCACCACGATGTGCCCGCCATCGACTGGTGGCGGCGCAAGGGCGTGCCCAAGGAGATGCGCGGACTCGTGGCCGATCTGGCGGGGGCCCCCGCCGATTCCGCCGCGTAGCGCCGGCCAGGCCGGGGTCAGGCGGTGGGTCAGGCGGCGAGCGGTTCCAGCGCCGACCCCATGAGGTCGGCGAAGTTGTCGCTGTAGAAGCGGTGGCGCGCGTGATCGTCGATCGCCGCCGCCGCCAGCGACGCCTCGAACCGCTCGATCGGCCGCCGGCCCCCCTCCACGTGGGGATAGTCCGACGAGAACAGGCAGACCTCGGGGCCCGACTGCTGGATGATCCAGCCGACGTCCTCGGTCGGGTACGGCGTGAAGCGGACCTGGCGGCGCACGTACTCGCTCGGACGGAGCGACAGGCTCTGGAGGCGCTCCTCGTGGCGGGCGAAGGCGTCGAAGGCGGACTCCATCTGCCGGGTCCACGACGGCACCCAGATGGCTCCCTGCTCGATGACGCCGATGCGCAGATCGGGGAATCGCTCGAGCACGCCGTCGAAGATCATGGTGGCCAGGGTCTGGGCCGGCGGACCGGGTATGCCCATGTAGTCCACGGAGCGGAAGTTCTCCTCGCCACCGTGGAAGTCGGGCGGGATCGGCAGCCCGTTGCGGAAGTAGTTGTCGTCGATGAGGTCGCCCGTCCCGCCGACGTGAAACACGATCGGGATCCGGGCTTCCTCGGCCCGAGCCCAGACGGGATCGAGCCCGATGTGGCTCGGCGAATGCGTCGGCGGGCACCCCGACGCGACGAGCAGCGCCGCGGCACCGGACGCGATGGCCTCGTCGGCCAGCGCGGGCGCTCGCTCGATGTCGGCGAGCGGCACGTAGCAGCTCGGGAGCAGGCGGGGGTCGACGGCGCAGAACTCGACCATGCCGCGGTTGTGGGCCCGGGCCACGCCGATCGCCAGCTCGAGATCGTCGCCGTGCTCCCAGTCGCGGAGGCGGCGGTTGTGGAACGTGTTGAAGACGAGCTGGCTGGCGAACCCCAGGAGATCGAGGGCCCGCGGCCGGTCCTCGGCGAGGAAGCTTCCGGTGGCCGCGAAGTTCTTGCGGGCCATGATGTCCTCGGCCTCGCTGCTGCGGTACTCGTCGGACCTGTGCCTAGCCGCCAGCCGCTCGAACGCCGCGATGAGGTCACGCTGCTGCTCGGCCGGGTCGCCGGTCTGGCGCAGCTCGTTGCCGGAGGGGTAGCGGAGCGGCGTGATGCGCTCGCGGATGGTGGGGTCGGCATGGTCACGCAGCCAGTTGGGCGTCTCCATGATGTGGGCGTCGGCGTCGTGGACGAGCAACCCCGTCTGGTTGTAGGGCACCCCCACCACCCCCTGTGTATGCGCTGGCCGGGCACGAAAGGGTAGCTGGGCCGACGGTTGGGGGCCGCCTCGGCGTCGCGGTAGCCTTGCTTCTCCGCAACCGGCGCTCGTAGCTCAATTGGAGAGAGCATCTGACTACGGATCAGAAGGTTGGGGGTTCGAGTCCCTCCGAGCGCGCCGCTTTCACGTAGCAAGCCTGAGCAGGTCAATGGCCCCGCATCCTCACCGGGCGGGGTCTTCGTCGTTCCGGTCGGAGCGGAGAGCCGCTGTGACTTCCTGCCACAGGCCCCGGTACTCACCACCGTGGCCTACGTATATGTCCCTGTCGTGCAACGATTCGGCGTCCTCAAGCATCTCTTGGGGCGTGGGGGACGCAGCGCGATCGAGGGTGGAGCTGTTGGAAAGCTCTGGTGCTGACGGGTGCGAGCAGGCCTTGGCCGCCGTCTATTCGGCTGACTACGAGCGGCTGGTGCGCCTGGCGTACCTGCTGACCGGGAGCCGGGTGATCGCCGAGGACCTCGTCCAGGACTCGTTCCTGCGGCTCCACGATCGGTGGGACGACGTGCGAGCACCTTCGGCCTACCTGCGCACCGTGGTGGTGAACGCGTGCCGCGGCCATCATCGCCGCGCTCGCCGAGAGAAGGCGGCGTTCGCCGACCTGGTGCTCGACGGCGTACAGCCGGAGACGCCCGTGTTGCTCGATGCGCTGGCCCGCCTGCCCTACCGCCAGCGGGCGGCGCTGGTGTTGCGCTTCTACGAGGACCGACCCGACGCCGAGATCGCGGCGCTGCTCGGCTGCCGGACGGCGACCGTGCGCTCGCACGTCCACCGTGGACTGGCGGCGCTGAGGAAGGTGATCACGTGAGCGACGACGAGCGAGTCGAGCGCGCGGTGCGCGCCGCATTGCGCGACGCCGCCGAGCAGGTCGAGGCGCGGGTCCCGAGCCCGGGCGACCGGCCGGGACGGCGTGCCGACCGGGGGCGGAGGCTCTACCAGCGCGCCCCCGCCCCCGGCCCCGGCCGGCGGGCTGCCCGCCCCGGGCGGGGGGGCGGGGGC
>Ga0081538_10006619_pt1 | contig 10161 bp, 10 predicted proteins | sample TabmetS5T2R1_FD_71022 | JGI IMG/M metagenome (GOLD analysis project Ga0081538, IMG submission 71022) | Tabebuia heterophylla rhizosphere microbial communities from the University of Puerto Rico - S5T2R1 | ecosystem: Host-associated > Plants > Roots > Rhizosphere ... | reverse complement strand
GGGCCGGACGTGGGGGACGTCCGGCGTCGCTTGCTCTGCTCTCGGGCCATTCGCGCGCTACCTCTCTCTAGAACGGGATGTCGTCGTCCGCTGCGGCCGCTCCGGCCTTGGCGAAGTCGGACTGGTCGGGGGCCACGTCCGACGACGGGATGTACTGGCTCTCGCCGCCGCTCTCGCCGCGGCTGTCGAGGAACTGCACCTGGAAGGCGACGACTTCGACCTTGGAGCGCTTCGTCCCGTCCTGGGCTTCCCAGGAGGACCAGTCGAGGCGCCCGTCGATGCCCACGCGGCGGCCCTTGACGAGGTGCTGCGAGAGCATCTCGGCCTGGTTGCCGAAGACCTTGACGTCGAAGAAGTTCGGCTTGTCGGTCCAGTTGCCAGCGTCGTCGCGCTGGCGCCCGTTGACCGCGAGCCCCAGCTGGAGGACCGGCGATCCGGAGGGAAGGTGACGGAGCTCGGGGTCGCGCGTGAGGCGGCCGACGAGCGTGACGCGGTTGATGTCTCCAGCCATTGGTTCTCAGCTCCTCAGTCGAACGTCTGTTCTATCCTACTGGGTGGTCTGGACGGTCTCGGCGGGGGCCTCCGGCGCGCGCTCGCGCGGCGGCGAGGAGGGCTCGCGGGCTGGCACGGTCGCCGACGTGGGCAGGCGGCGAACGGCCAGGTGGCGCAGCACCCCGTCGGTGATCTTGAGCACGCGGGTCAGCTCGGCGAGCGTCTCCGCGTCGCAGTCGAACTGGAGCAGGAAGTAGAAGGCCTCCGGCTTCTTGTCGATCTCGTAGGCGAGCTTCCGCCTGCCCCAGGCGTCGTCGCCCTGCCAGGAGCCCCCGCGCTGCTTCACGAGCTCGCGGATGCGCGTGAGGATCTCGGCCTGACGCTCGTCGGCCAGCTCGGAGTCGAGCAACAGCATGATCTCGTATGGGTTCACGTTTCCCGTGTCTCCTTCCCTCGGTCTAACGGCCTCGCCTTGTGCGTGCGGCTCGGGAATCAGCCGCACCCGGCGAAGCGAGAAGCTCGTCGAGTATAGCGGCGCCGTACGGCTTGCCCGCCGGCTCGCTGTCGTGAGAGAGTGACGGAAGTGAGACAAAAGGCGAAACTCGCCCTCGTCGCGCTCGCCGGCGCTGCGGCGGGCGCGGCGCTTGCCCGCCTGCGACGACGGCGGAACGCCGAGGCGCCCGCGGGGGCGCCCGGACAGGCGCCCGACGAGCGCGCCGACGAGCTTCGCCGCAAGCTCGCCGAGGCCCGGGCCGCGGTCGTCGACGAAGACGACTTCCAGGCAGCCGGGATGGGTGCCGAGACCGTCGTCGAGGAGCCGCCTCGGCCCGCGCCGGCGCCGCCCGAGGAGCCGCCCGCCGACGTCGAGCCGGCACCGCCGGCGCCCCAGGCGGAGCCCGAGCCCAAGCCCGAGGCTGAGCCCGAGCCCGAGGCGAGGCCTCCGGCGCCCCAGCCGCCGCCGCCTGCCGCGGCCGAGCCGCCGCCCCGCGACGAGTTCGAGGCCATGCGCCGCCGCATCCACGAGGAAGGGAAGGCTGCGGCCGAGGAGATGCGCCGGTCCGCGGACCCGCCCGAGAAGCCCTGAGCACGCATCGGAACGAGCACTCGGTCGTGATCGCGGCGCCTCCGGCGGCGGTCTTCCCGTGGCTCGCGGATTCGGAGATGCGCTGCAGGTGGATGGGCTCGCTGGTCGAGAGCGAGCCGCTCACCGAGGGGCCGCCGAGGCTGGGAAGCCGTTACCGGGACGTCTTCCAGGACCACGGCCGGCGGATCGAGCTCGAGGCCGAGCTCGTGGAGGTCGACGAGCACCGCGCGCTCGTCGTGCACCTCGTCTCCGACCTCTTCGACGCGACGATCTCGCAGCGGCTCGAGGCGGTCGACGGTGGCACGCGCTTCACGGCCGTCATCGAGACGACGTACCGGAAGCTCGCGGCGCGCCTGCTCGCCTCGATCGTGACGCGCCACGCGCAGGGTCAGCTCGAGGAGGACCTGGCCCGCCTCAAGCGGCTCGTCGAGAGCGAGCCCGCGGCGGCGCTGACGTAACCCACCGCCCGTTTCCGGGTAGGACCAGCCCATGCCGGACGTCCGCATCGGCTGCTCCGGTTGGAGCTACGCGCACTGGCGGGGCGTCGTCTATCCGGACGGCCTACCGCAGCGGCGGTGGCTCGAGCACTACGCGACCGTCTTCGACACGGTCGAAGTGAACGCGACCTTCTACCGCCTGCCGCGCCCGGCAGCGGTCTCCTCGTGGGTCGAGACGACGCCGGCCGGCTTCCTCTTCGCGGTCAAGGCCAGCCGCTACCTGACCCATGTCCGGCGGCTCCGCGACCCGGCGCAGGGCATCGAGCGCTTCTACGCCCGCATCGAGCCGCTGGTCGACTCGGGCAAGCTGGGTCCGGTCCTCTGGCAGCTCCCGGAGAACTTCCACCGAGACGACGAGCGGCTGGCGGAGGCCCTCGACAGCTTTCCGGCCGGCCGCCACTGCGTCGAGCTTCGCCATGCGAGCTGGTTCGCCCCGGACGTCTACGCGCTCCTGCGCGAGAGCGGCGTTGCCCTGGTCATCGGCGACCATCCGAGCCGACCCTTCCAGGCCCGCGAGCTGACTGCGGACTGGACGTACGTCCGCTTCCACCACGGGAGCCGTGGGCGTCGCGGCAACTACTCCGAGCGGGAGCTCGACACGTGGGCGCACCGCATCCGGGCCTGGCGCCGCCGGGCAGACGTCTTCGCCTACTTCAACAACGATTGGAACGCATACGCCGTTCGGAATGCGCTAACGCTGCAGGCAATGATTGGAAGGGTTACCTAGGCGACTCCCTGTGTACTTAGGCCACCACGCTTAGCCAACGGCGCCTCATCAAACGACCCAAGAGCTTCCGACAGGGGCACTTTTGGATCTTCCGCAAACAGTGCCTCGATCGAAACGCCGAACCCCGACGCGAGGAGCCGCGCCGTCTTCATCGAGGGCTGGCTGCGGCCTGTCATGAGATTCGAGACACCCGCCTTTGTGATGCCCAGGTAGTCCGCAAGCTCTTCGTGCCTGAGCAAGTGCATACCCGTCAAGCGCCTCACGTTCAACCCGACACTCATGGACACCCCTTCTCTAGAATGGAAACTAGCAGTGTACCAGGAGAACCTGAGAGACCCATAGTTTCATGCAACCGTCGCTAGCCCGCCACACTTGTGCGAGTTTCGGCGAGGGAACAGATGTGACAAGGCGGAGGGGCTATCGCACCTTCCTCGGGCGGATATGAAGGCTCGCTACGTGTGCGTTACATGTCGCCAGATTTATCGTGCCCTCACGTCCGATGGTCGAGCTACTAGGCCGACTGGCGGACGCCATGGATCAAGCTCCCCTCGCGGGTGACGAGCTCACACGCGTGGCTCAGTGCGTCATTGGCGCAGCGAGGCTTCCTCGTGAGCGTCCTCCAGCTGTATGCCGACCGATGCGTGAGGGTGAGCCCCGATGGCTATCACTGGAGCGAGAGTGGTCTAGAAGGGGATCCTGCCGCCCTCCGGAGTGCTGTCGGAGTGCCCCGCGACAGGTACGTAGGTGACCACATTTACTACTGGATCGATGCGGGATTACTGAGCATTCTCGAATCTGGTCAGAATCGTGGACTTGATTTGACTAGCCCCGAAGGGCAGAGAACCGAGTGGCCGGGTGGTGATGTGACTGGCGAGGACACGGCTCTCGGCTACGATCCAGATGAAGCGTTTGGCCTCTTCTTCCCGGCCGAGGAAGGGAACTCTGAACTCGAACGCCCGGTCGACCAGAGGCCACGTATCGCTCCCGCACAGCGGTTCCAACGCCACCGATCACCGCCCGGCTCCACTCGCTACGCACCCTCCTGCTTACGCAACATCACTGCCGTCGTCCTCGTCGGCGGCGCGATCGCGGACGAGCTGCACGCCGCCGGCGAGGCGACACAAGCTCTGGAGGCGCTCCTGACGGTCGCTCTAGGCTGCTGGTGGGGCAATCCGGATCAGACGACGCGTAACCGCGTCGTCGCTGTCGCCAACCGCCTGGCACCGCCTGACGAGCCTGCACTGCTCTCGGTTCTGGCGCTCGCCGATCCTGTCAACCGCGGCCGCGGCGTCCTCGAACGCCTCCGGCAGGCGGTCGCCCCGGACAGCGGCAACCCGCTGGCGATGTTTCACCTGGCGAAGGCACGGGCGTTTGGGCGTACAACTTGGCCCTCCCGTTTCTCGCGGCGGCCATCGACGGCTTCCGCGCCCACCGGGACGACTCGGGCTCGTCGCGAAGGCGCACGTGTCCCGGGCGTGTGCGGCGGTGCACGTGCCGGACGCGCGGGTCGCGACACCCGCCGCGGCAGAGGGCGGACGCTTATCGGAGGAGACCGGGCAGCCGCGCTGGGCTGCTTCCGCGAAGCTCGCGCCGGCGACCATGGCGGCGGAGCGCGGAGACGCCGCCTGGGCCGAGGAGCTGACGGTGGCTGCCGAGCGCGTGCTTGTGCCGATGGGTGCGACCCGATAGTCTCATCACCATGGCGATTAGGGTGGGCGCGTTGGCGAGCGTCGGCATCCTCGTCCGACGGAGCAGTGCGACACCGCTTGGTCGGGCAGCGATCTCCGCTCTCAGCGAGCCAGCTTGGAGGGGAGGCAATGTCCTCTCCCGCATCGAGGAGTAGACAGGCCTAGGCCTGGCGACCACCCGTTCGGTAATGCGGCACTCCCCCCGTAGCAAGCTCGGTCCTGTATCCGCTCGAACAGGAGGAGATCCACTTCACGTGTTCGAGCGTAGAACTCTTGGCAGATGGAACGATGAGCATGGGCCGACTTCTTAGACGTGGACCGGTGGGCTCCGCCCGTCGAACGAACGCTCGGCGATCTCGCCGCGTGTCTCTGGCGACCGGTGTGGCGTTCGGTCTGCTCCTTGCTCTCCTGCCGCTTGCCTCGGCAAGCGCCGTGGTGGGGCCGTTTACATTGGTGCAGACGATTGACACGTCACAGTTTTCCCCGGCGAGCCCGGACCCGGCCGGCCTCGCGTATATGCCGGGGCCCGATCGGCTGATGTTGGCCGATTCCGAGGTCGATGAGATGCCGATCTTCCAGGGCGTGAACCTCTACCAGACAACCAGAACTGGCTCCCTCACGGACACCGGCGTCACGACGGCCTTCTCCAACGAGCCTGTAGGCCTGGGGTTCAATCCGGCCAACAACACGCTCTTCGTCTCCGACGACCAGAAGGACCGCATCTTCCTGAACCGCCCCGGGGCGGATGGACGCCACGGAACCTCCGACGATACGCGCACGTCCATCAGTACGAGCGCCTTCGGCGCCAGCGACCCCGAAGGCCTCGACTTCGACACCGGCTCCGGCCACCTCTTCATCGCCGACGGCACCGATCGAGAGGTGTACGAGGTCTCTCCCGGGGCGAACGGGAGCTTCGACGGCGTGCCGGCGAGCGGCGGCGACGACGTCGTGTCCCACTTCGATGTCGCCGTGCTCGGAATCGCGGATCCCGAGGGCATCGGGGTCGACACGGCGCGCGACACGCTCGTCATCTCCGATCGCGGCACGAATGACGTCTTCGAGGTCAGCAAGGACGGCCTGCTCGTCCAGATGGTCAACACCTCGACCATCCCCGGGATCCGGTCGCCGTCCGGAGTCACCGTCGCTCCTGCAAGCAACGACCCGGACCGGATGAACTGGTGGATCGTCGATCGGGGCGTCGACAACAACGCCGATCCAAACGAGAACGACGGCAAGATCTACGAGTTGTCGGTGACGCCCGTCGATCCTCCGCCGGCGGTGACGATCACCGCACCCCCCGAAGGCGCCACACTCTCGGGCACCGTCACGATCGAAGCGAGCGCCGGCGACTACCCGGGGCCAGTCAGCCAGGTCGAGTTCTTCGCCGCCGGTACGAGCCTCGGTATCGACACGAGCGCGCCATACTCGGCCACGTGGGACACCACCACCGTCGCTGACGGGTCCCACACCATCACGGCCACGGCCACCGCCGCGGGCGGTCAAGCGGCAAGCGACTCGAACACGGTCGCGGTCTTGAACAACGGAAGTCCGATCACACTGGACGTCCCGATCGCGGCCGGCCCGGACGACGTCGAGCAGCGGCCGGACGGACGGATCCGTCTGGCCAATGATGATCTCGAGCTCGTCACCGACGGCGCGGAGGTGCAAACGGTCGGGCTGAGGTTCACCGACATCGACGTGCCTACCGGGGCGACCATTCTCGACGCCTCGGTGCAGTTTCGGGCCGACGAGAAGAGCTCCGTGGCGACGAATCTCAACATCGGGGGCGAAGCCTCCGACAACGCTCCTCCGTTTACGACGGCGAAGTTCAACGTCTCCTCGCGGCCCGATACGACGGCCTCGGTTCCGTGGGCGCCTCCGGCCTGGAGCCTCGGCCAAGCCGGGCCCGCTCAGCGCACCACCGATCTCAGCGCGGTGGTGCAAGAGATTGTTAGCCGGGCGGGATGGGCCTCGGGAAACGCTCTCGTCTTGGTCATCACCGGGTCCGGCAAGCGAGTCGCCGAGCCGTTCGAGGGTGGCTTCCCTCCCGTACTCCACATCGAGTACACCACCGGCTAAGCGCCCGCATGTCGCTGCTCCATGAGCGACGCCCTGTCGAGCTAGGGCGATCGCTCCGCGTAGCGGGAGCGAAGCGCGGCGGGCGCCAGGAAACCCGTCCGTTCGATGAGCCACGGTCCCGCGTAGACCAGGAGCCATCCCCAGATGAGGGTTCGCACGACGCCGCTGGAGTCGTTTCTGACGAGGAGCAAGAGCTGCTGCATGACGATGAGGCTGAAGGCAAGGGTGCGGGGATCGGGCCGCCGCGCCGACAGGCGATGCCAGAGAGTCGTTACGCCCCAGCCGAGGAATGCGTACAAGATGACCACGCCAAAGGCACCGAACTGCAGGTAGGCCTCGGCGGTCTGGAGGTATCCCGTGCCTGCCCAGCGACGGGGATCCAAGATCGACTTCACCCAATCGCTGGGATCCTCTCGGCCGAGCTCGAGACCGAAAACAGATCGAGGAGTTTCCGTGTACGGAACGGGGCCGAACATGGCACGCGCATAATCCCGCCCGTATCGGTACGGGACATTCTCGGGCACCTCCATGACTGTCGCCATGAGCGTCTGGTAGCTGGGGACGGCGCCCGTGAGTACCGCCTCGTGGAAGCTCTGCTCGTACGTCCGGCTGCCTTCCACCCCGCCTGTGGCGGAATCCGCCACCAGCTCCGGTGTCCACTCCGAGGCTGGAGTCTGCCGGAGGACTTGGACAGTGGTGAAAAGAATCGCCACCAAGCCGAAGACGACGAACGAGCGCTTCCAATCGAGTCGTAATCCCAAGAGAAGGCCTGCCGAGGCGAGGAGAAGCACGACTGACAGCATCCCGCCGCGATCACCGGCGAAGAGGCTGATCGACAACGCTGGCAGGGACAAGAGCAACGAGCCCGCATACGAGCGCCGATCCCTGCTCGTTGCGGCGAGGATCAAAAGCGACCACGGCAGAAACCAGGCCAGCGACGCGACAACGAGCTGAGAAAGCTCTCCATTCTTTCGCGCCCCGGCGAAAGCACGATAGCCGCCCTCGAAGATCAAGTTGAGCCCACTCCCTCTCAGCGTGTACGCCGCGAGGACGACGATCGAGACTGCGTAGAGCACGAGCCCAACCCGCCTGAGCGCGACGACGTCGTCATGTACGACTCTGTCGCGCGGGGCGTCGACAGCTCTGCGAGACGGGCGGACGAGCAGGGCGCCTACCGCAAAGGAGGAGAACGCGAGCATGACCACAGGCATCGCAACGAGAACGCTGGCGACGTCGACCAGCTCCCAGAAGCGGAACGCATCGTGACCCTGGAGCTGAAACAGGATCAGCGGACTACAGGTGAAGACGAACGTCATACCGAGGAACAGGGCCGGGAACGAGAGCAGCGGAAGCCGGTGCACGTAGAGAACCGAGGCGATCACCGCGACGCCGAACGCGGTCGTGACGAGAGCGGCTGTGCGGAGCCCGACAGCCGGCAGCGGCTCGTGGTATCGGACGAGCCAGGCCAGCCCAACCGTCGCTGCGGAGGCGAGGACGAAGAGCGTGCCTCGCCAAAATGCGCCGGCCGCGACGCCTTCGGAGGAGGAAGATGGATCAACCGACAGCGCTCTAGACCTGGCGCCAACGCAGATTCCAACGAACGTGAGGATCGCCAGCGCGACGACGAACCAGGAGCCTGCGCTACCGAGTCCTGCGACGTACAGGCCGCTTGCAGCTGCAACGGAGAGAGCGATTGCGGCGGCGGCGACGCCAGAGGGAGCGATGACGCGTCGCGTCCGCTCCGAGACTCGGTGATGCGTCATCGGCTCGGCGACTGATCAGTGCAGGCGAGCTGAATCCCCTTACGGCATCTGGACTCGTGGCAAGGGCACACGGGTCGATGATGCACGCGCGCAGGTCGGATGACAAGACTCAAGGGCGTGAGGGACGCGGGCGACTGGTACGGGCGGCCCCCGCCCCTGCCGCGAGGACGGCTGTCAACGGCTCCACGCGGAAGCGTCGAAACCCGTGGCTGCGAGACTTAGAATAGGTGAGGCCCTGGCGCGGACTAATCTCCGTGGTCGGGTTCCACCCGGGAAGCGACCGTCTCTCGGGTGTTCTGTATGTCAGGTCGGAGGCGCGGTAGTCATCTTATTGAGAGCCACGGAACGGTGTGCATGTGAGCCTTCAAGAGAGTCTCGGGGTGGGGGCAACCTCGGGCTTGCGGCCGAAGGATCGGATGAGCGTGTCGCTTGTTCGGGTCCTCTGCGAGAGCCTGGGCGCTGAAGGTGTTAGCCACTGTCACTGGAAGAGCACTGCTTTTCTCGAACGCTCGGCCACGGCAGAGAACGACCTCGATCTCCTCGTTGATCGGGCCGATGCTTCACGTCTTGGCCTGATTCTCCATCGTCTGGGCTTCAAGGAAGCTCGTGGTCCGCGGACCACGCCCGGCGTTGCGGACTTCTACGGGTACGACAGCGACGCGGAGCGGTTCGTGCACGTTCACGTGCACTACCAGCTCGTCGTAGGTGACGATGTGACCAAGAACTACCGGCTGCCGCTTGAGGATGCGTTTCTGGCGTCAGCGACCTCTCAGGGCATCTTCCGTGTTCCGTCACCGGAGCTCGAGCTTGTCGCCTTCGTGATCCGCATGGTCCTGAAGCATGCAACCTGGGATGCGCTTCTGACGCGACAGGGACGCCTGCCCGACACGGCCCGGCGGGAGCTCGAGTACCTCCGCGCTGCCGCAGATCACGATCGGCTCGGCAGTCTGCTCCGAGCGCACCTGCCTAGCGTCGACGTGACGCTCTTCGCGGACTGCGTGCGGGCTCTCACACCCGGCTGCGGCGTATGGACGCGGGTGAGGACCGGACATCGACTGCTCGTCCGTTTGAAGCCGTACACTCGGCGTCCGCGCTTCCTCGACATCGGTGTCAAGCTCTGGCGGCGCGGGGTGGGTTTCCTAGCTCGTCGCCTCTCACGCACTCCCAAGTTGCGAGCGCAGCTCGTGAGTGGAGGCGCGATGATCGCCGTCGTCGGGGGGGACGGCGCCGGAAAATCCACAGCCGTGGGGGAGCTGCAGGCGTGGCTTTCGCACGATTTCCGGGTGAGGAGGGTACATCTTGGGAGGCCGCCGCAGTCTGCTGCCACGTTCCTGATCCGAACGATGCTCAAAGTCCGCATGCGGCTGGCGCGGGGCCGAAGCACGTCCCCAAGCGCGCTTCGAGTGCTGCTCGATCTGGGAATCGCCCGCGATCGCTGGTCGGCTTATTTGGACGCTCGCCGATTCGCCAACCGGGGCGGGATCGTCGTCTGCGACCGTTTCCCGCTGCGTGACCTGGCGTCGATCGACGGTCCCAGATTGGCAAGCAGGATTGGCGCGCACCGGGGAAGGCTCCTTCGTCTGCTGCTGGCCATCGAGCAGCGCTACTTCGCTGGACTCACGTCGCCTGACGTCCTCATCGCGCTCCTCATCGATCCAGACGTCGCGGTGCAGCGGCGGCCCGACGAGCGTCCTGACTTCGTCCGTCAACGTTGCGAGGAGTTCAGCCGTGTCGCCTGGGGGTCGATGCGCGCGCACGTGATCGACGCGGGACGGCCTCTTCCGGAGGTCCGCGCCGCCGTCCAGCGTTCGGTGTGGTCGAGCCTCTAAGT
>Ga0081538_10006618_pt1 | contig 10161 bp, 11 predicted proteins | sample TabmetS5T2R1_FD_71022 | JGI IMG/M metagenome (GOLD analysis project Ga0081538, IMG submission 71022) | Tabebuia heterophylla rhizosphere microbial communities from the University of Puerto Rico - S5T2R1 | ecosystem: Host-associated > Plants > Roots > Rhizosphere ... | reverse complement strand
CGATGCGGGGCAGCTCCTCGGAGCCGACGGCCTCCGGCCCGCTCGATGCGGGCCGGGGACCCTCCGCAGGCGCCAGCTTTAGGGGACGGTCAGGAGAGCGCGCACCGCGCGCGTGTACGCGTGGTGGCGGGCCATGAGCTCGGCGGTGCCTGTGGCCAGACCGCGGCCAAGTCCGAGGCGGCGGGCGACCATGGGCTGGAGCTCGCGCACCAGTCGATCCTGGGCGCGGCCGGCCAGCAGGTGCAGGTGACACCGGACCTGCCAAAGAAAGCGGCGCGCGTCGGCCAGAACCCGGGGCACTGGAGCATCCGGCCACGCAAGCTCGCTCCGCGCGCCAGAGCCTGTGCCGACATGGTTCAGCCTGGCGAGCCACTGCAGGCGCTGGATATCGCGCAGCGCGCCAGGGCCGCGTTTTATATCCGGCTCTCTCTCGTCATTCGCGGCCGGCCCTTGGGATGCCGGGGGCGCAGGTGCGAGAGCCGCAGCCAACGCTTTCGCGCCGACATTCTTCACCATTTGCCGAACGTCGCCGCCGAGCATGGCATGGAGGGCGCAGGAGCCGGCAAGGAATCGGGCATCGAGTAGGCTCGCGAGCACGATCCGATCGACGCGGGCGAGCTCGATGCATTCGACCGCTGTGCGGGTTGCGTGGCCTACCTCGAAGCCCAGATCCCACAGGCCCGTGAGCACAAAGCCGATCAGGCGTTCGGCGTGGGCGCGGCCCTCCGGATCGCCCAGCAGGAACAGCAGGTCGAGGTCGGAAGCGGGCGCGAGTTCCCGGCGTCCGTAACCGCCGACCGCCAGGACCGTGACCGGTGCGATGGGTGTGACGACTGCATCGGAGCGCACGACCGTCCGGGCCAGCTGCAATAGCCCGATCACGGCACCGTCGGCGAGCCGTGTGCGGCCGCGCAGGAAAGCCGTGACCGACCCGTCGGTTTCGAATCGGGCGCGAAGCGTGGCGTGCGAGCGGTCCACAAGTGGACGCACGCGGGCGAGCCAGCGCCTGCGGTCCAGCGCCTCGGCTGGATCGCGGGCGATCGCGCGCAGGACGTGGCGCACCGATGCGGCAGGCGGTGCTGCATTATGATAACCACGCAGCGAGCTCGTCTTCGATCCAAGTCGGCGGTCGTCCAGCCGCTCTGCCACGGCAAAGCCCGCCTCGATCGTCGTCGATTGCAGGGGGTACATGGCTTTCGTCCTTCGCCACTCCCGAGGTCGTCAGTCCCTGCCGTACCGCACCGCGCCGCTGATCTCGGCGCGCGTCAGGCCGATGTCCTCGAGCATGCGATCGCTCATAAGCCTCAGGTGCCGTGTGTCGCGCCGGATGCGGGCTTCCTGCGCAACGGCGCGGGCGACCCGCGCCGCGACGCCGCCGAACCAAGCCGAGAGCGACCAGGGCTGGGCCGCTGCGTCGGCGTGCTTGCGCGCCAGACCTTCGAGCACCCGGATGTCGTGCCAGATGCCGTAGGCCTTCGAGGCGCGGACGAATGCTGTCAGCTTCCGAGTGATCGAGGCCCCGACACCGTGAGGCGCCTGAGATTCTTGATAGGTAATGGGTCTGCTCGCCACAGTGCTCTCCATTCGCTTGCTTGGCGACCGCCCGTCGGGCTGTCGGTGCTTTGGTCGTCAGCATATGGAGCCGCTTTTTTTCAATCTGATGTCGTGGCGCGGCGAAAATGGTTTCAATTGATATCGGCATGTTACAGGCGCGATGACTGCATCTGACTTATCTGTGGAGTCTCCAACTAGAACTTCAGTTCGCGAGGCCCCGCAGCTTCCGAACCGACGAGAATATCGGTCCTGTTGTGGACTCGAAGTCTGCGCGGCCGGGGGGTTTCAGATGTAATTAGATTCCTTCTCCCCCGAAATTGTTGCGAAACGCTCCTTCCAGACATTCGCACCTGAGAACGACGCAGACATGCGGACTTCGTTCGCAGGCAGTCGATCAGCGAAACAGGCGGAGCCGAACCAGATGTTGAGCTATGTATCGGACGAGCGGGTCGTGCATACCGTCGGCACGATGCCGACTCTTAGCGGCGAGGCAATGAACCACAACCATCTGGCCGGGGCTGCCGAATGGCACGAGGCGCCGATCTCGCACTCGATCAGTGCAAAACATCGACGCGTCATCGTTGCTGCAACCATCGGTAATACACTCGAGTGGTACGACTTCCTGATCTACGGCCTGCTTGCCATAACGATTGCCAAGCTGTTCTTCCCCGCCGGCAGCGAGCTCAGCTCGCTCCTGCTGTCGATGGCGACGTTCGGGATTGGACTGGTGATGCGGCCGGTCGGGGCCATCGTCCTTGGCATCTACGCCGACCGGGTCGGCCGCAGGGCCGCGCTCTCCTGGGCCATCGTCATCATGGCCCTGGGCACGGGTCTGATCGCGGTCGCGCCGACGTACGAGACCATCGGGATCTATGCGCCGCTGCTCATTGTGTTTGCGCGCTTGCTGCAGGGCTTCTCGTGCGGCGGGGAGATGGGCGGCGCGATCGCATTCCTTGCCGAGAACGCGCCGGAGGGGCAAAGGGGCCTCTATGCGAGCTGGCAGGCGGCGAGCCAATCCGCGGGTTTCCTGCTCGCGGCGATCGTCACGATGGTGATGATGCTGTTGATGACACCGGCGCAGATCGAGTCCGGCGGCTGGCGTTGGCCGTTTGTGGTTGGATTGCTGATTGCGCCCGTCGGTTTCTACATCCGATCGAAGCTCGACGAGCCGGAGTTGTTCTTGAAGGCACGCGACGAGGCCCGGCCGGCTGCAGTGGCGGACACGTTGCAGCGCGAGGGCCAGCCCGCGCTGACGGCACTCGGCGTTTCGGTGCTGTATCTCGTGAGCGCGTACGTCCTCCTCGTTTACATGCCTACCTTCGCACTCCGGCAACTTCAGTTGCCCTTCTCTGGCGCGCTGCAAGCAACCGCCGTGGCAAGTTGCCTGGTCGTCGTGTGCGCTCCAATAGCCGGGGCGATTTCCGATCGCATTGGTCGCAAGCCGATGCTCCAGCTTGCGACGCTCGGATATCTGCTGCTGACTTATCCTGCGTTCGCGATGCTCAGTGCATGGCCAAGTATTGCACTGCTCACAGTCGTACAGTCAGGCTTCGCGGTGCTCATGTCGATCTACTGTGGTCCTCTCGTGTCGGTGCTGGCGGAACTGTTCCCGACTCGCATGCGCTCTACCGGTGTCGCGTTGGCCTACAACCTCGTCGCAGTGGTGGGTGGATTTGCGGCCCGTCATCATCACCTGGTTGATTGCGGTGACCGGGAATCCGCAAGCTCCCGCCTTCTATGTGATCGGCGCGGCCGTGATCAGTGGCGCCGCCCTTTTTTGGCTGCGGGATCGGCATGGAGAGCCGCTTCGGCAATGAACCAGCCGATGGTAAGGCCGCATTGCGGCGTCGTACACCGCGGGGCGCGCTGCGACTGGAGCGCAGCGTTCCACGCGACCATGGGAAGACAGCAATGACCATGCGCATTGCATTCACAGTCAACGGGCACGATCAGGCGCTCGAGGTGGAGGCCGAGACGCCGCTGCTCTACGTTCTGCGCGACGACCTGCACCTGAACGCGCCCAAGTTCGGCTGCGGGGCCGCCCAATGCGGGGCGTGCACCGTGATCATGAATGGCAGGGCGATTCGCTCCTGCGTCATGCCGATGGCCGCGGCAGCAAACGCCCGGATCACGACGCTCGAAGGGCTCGGCACCGCCGAGGACCCTCACCCCATCCAACGGGCGTTCATCGATGAACAGGCGGCCCAGTGCGGCTACTGCACCAACGGCATGATCATGACCGCGAAGGCGCTGCTCGATCGGCACCCCAATCCGACGGAGCAGCAGATTCGCGCCGCGCTTGCCGGAAATCTCTGCCGCTGCGGGACGCATATCGAGATCCTCGCCGCAGTGAGGCGTGCCGCGGAAGCCAGAAGGACCGACCGATGGCCGTGATGACGCGTGCTCACCCGACCGACCGCAGACAGTTCTTGAAGGTGGGCGGCGCCTTAGTGGTGTCCATCGGCTTGCCTTCGATGCTGCCGGGCGCGAGCGCTGCGCCGCTCGCCCGCTGGTGGCCTGCCGTACTTCCGGCGGACACCGTCGACTCGTTCCTCGCCATCGGCGCCGATGGCATGGTCACGGTCTATTGCGGCCACGTCGATCTGGGCACGGGCGTGCGTACCGCACTTGCTCAGATCGTCGCCGAGGAGCTCGACGTCTCGATAGGCCACGTCAACGTCGTCCTCGGCGATACCGACAAGACCCCTGACCAGGGCCCGACGATCGCCAGCGATACCATCCAGGTCGCCGCGATCCCGCTGCGGCGCGCCGCGGCGGAAGCGCGGCGCTTTCTCGTCGCCCGGGCGGCGCAGCATCTGAACGTCCCGCAGCAGCAGCTCACCGTTGCCAATGGCATCGTCAGCGTGCGGCACAACCCGGCCCATAGCGTCGCCTACGCCAGCCTGGTCCAAGGACGTCGCTTCGATCTCGGGCTGCCCGGCGATGCACCGGTCAAGAAGCCGTCCGAGTATAGGATCGTCGGCAAGGCAATACCGCGCGTCGACATCCCTGCCAAAGTCACCGGCGCGCTCACCTTCGTGCATGACCTGCGGCTCCCGGGCATGCTGCACGGGCGTGTGGTCCGCCCACCGGTGCCGGGCGTGGAAATCAGCCCGGCGATCGGCGCGACATTGGTGTCGGTCGACCGACACTCGATCGAGCACATCCCGGGCGTGGTCGATGTGGTCGTCCACGGCGATTTCGTCGGGGTGATCGCCGAGCGCGAGGAAAACGCAGAGCGCGCAGCGCGCGAGCTCAAGGTGGCCTGGCAGCCATGGCTGGAAGGCCTCGCCGATTTTTCCAACCTGGAACGGGCAATCCGCCAGCACCCGAGCAAGCCGCGCGTACTCAACGACGAAGGCGACGTGGTTTCGGCGCTCGCCTCGGCGGCCAAGTCACTCTCCGCAACGTATGTCTGGCCCTACCAGATGCACGCCTCGATCGGCCCCTCCTGCGCCGTCGCGGACGTGAGCGGAGGTCAGTGCACCGTGTGGTCGGGCACCCAGAATCCGCACGTGCTGCGCTCGGATCTCGCCGCCCTGCTGGAAGTTCCCGTGGACAGCGTCCGCGTGCTGCGCATGGAAGCGGCCGGGTGTTACGGCAGGAATTGCGCAGACGACGTCGCAGGCGATGCGGCTTTCCTCTCCCGGGCCGTTGGCCGACCGGTGCGGGTGCAGCTGTCACGAGCCGATGAGCATGGCTGGGAGCCGAAGGGAGCCGCGCAGCTCGTGGATGTGCGCGGCGGCCTCGACGCCGACGGCATGGTAGCTGCCTACGACTTCAATACGCGCTGGCTCTCGGGCATGGCCGAGATGCTGCCTTTGCTGCTGACCGGCCTGCGGCCCGCAAAGCCGAGCGTCAACACCATGGGCGACAGGACGGCCATGCCGGCGTACTACGACCGCTACCGCTCGAGCCCCGGGTTTCGCCACTGCCGGGTGGTGGCCAACGACGCCGTGCCGCCGGTCCGCGCCGCCTGGCTGCGCGGCGTGGCGGCGATGCCCAACGTCTTTGCGCACGAATCGTTCATGGACGAGCTGGCGACTGCCGCTGGTGCGGACGCCATCGAGTTCCGCCTCCGGCACCTCGCCGATGAGCGCGGCGCGGCAGTCCTGAGGGCGGCGGCGGAGCGGGCAGGGTGGGAATCCAGGCCGTCGTTCCAGGGCGCCGATCCAGGCGCCGACGTAGTCAAGGGACGCGGTGCGGCTTACGGACGCTACATCCACAGCCCGTTCCCAGGCTATGGTGCCGCGTGGGTCGCGTGGGTTTGCGAGGTCGCGGTGAACCGCGCCACCGGGGACATTCGCGTCACCAGAGTGGTGGTCGCGCAGGATTGCGGGCTGATCGTGAACCCCGATGGCGTGCGGCATCAGGTGCATGGCAACGTGATTCAATCGATCAGTCGCGTCCTGAAGGAAGCGGTGACGTTCGACCGGTCGGGCGTCACCAGCCTCGACTGGGCCGCCTATCCTATTCTGACCTTTCCTGAGGTTCCGGAGATCGAGACCGTGCTGATCGATCGTCCCGAGCAGCCAGCCCTCGGCGTCGGCGAGGCAGCTTCCGTACCGAGCGCAGCGGCCATGGCCAATGCGGTCTTCGACGCCACCGGCATCCGCTTGCGCGAGGTGCCGTTCACCACGTCGCGCGTCAGGGCAAAGCTGCAGGAACAGCATTAATCAGGTGGAGCGCAGGAGGCGCCGCGCAAGCCACGGCTCTTTGCGCTGATCGTGCTGCGCGAGAAACGCCCGCGACGAAGAGGAGGCACGGCTCGGTCAGGGTCCCTCGACAGCACAAATTTAGAAGTCGGCCGGATGTCGGTTCGCCACCACCTCGTTCGTCCTTAGGATGGTCGCTCGAAATTTTCGGACGGGAGATCGAAGACGGTCCGCCCGACGCGCCGGGATGACAGGCATCAACGACGGAGGAAAAGATGGCACTGCGAATGACCAGAACAGATGCGGCAGCCGAGATCCGCGGGCTGATCGAGGATTGGGCGAAGGCTGTCCAGGCCAGCGACATCGACCGCATCATGGTACCCTACGCGCCCGACGTCCTGTCGTTCGATGCCATCGCCCAGCTGCAGTTCAAGGGCGCAGATGCGTACCGGAAGCACTGGGAAGCGTGTCTCGCCATGTGTCCGGGCCCGATGATCTTCGAGATCCACGAACTCGGCATCGAGACCGGCGACGACATCGCCTTCGCCCATTACCTGCTGAAGTGCGGCGCGACCGGGGAGGATGGCAAGGAACAAACCGGATGGATGCGCGCCACCGTCTGTTGCCGCAGGACGAGAGGACGGTGGCTGGTCGCGCACGAGCACTTCTCGGCGCCATTCGATCCGGAGAGCGGCAAGGCGCTGCTCAGGCTCGAGCCCTAGGACGAGGGCAGCCGGCGCGGCGTGACCAGCCGCGCGCGTTTCGCTTCTGGGCCGCGCCGATTGGCTTACCCCGATGGTTATGCCGGAGGCCAAGTGATCGGCTTGGTCCGGAACGGGCCCGCGTGAGGGTTTCCATCCATTCACGAGCCGAGGTCACGCCGATGTCTCTCAAGCTCTATCTCCACCCCCTCGCATCCTTCTGTCACAAGGCGCTCGTAGCCTTTTACGAGAATGGCATTCCGTTCGAGCCGGTCGTCGTCGATCTGGCCGATGAAACGTCGAGGGCGGCCTTCAGGGCGGTCTGGCCCATGGCCAAGATGCCCGTGCTGCGCGACGAAGCGCGGGGTCGCACGGTCGCGGAATCGACCATCATCATCGAATACCTGGATGTCTATTATCCGGGCACGACACGGTTCCTCCCCGCTCACCCTGATGGCGCCTGGCAGACGCGTATGTGGGACCGCTTCCACGACCACTACCTCCAGGAGCCGATGCAGAAGATCGTCACGGACCGGCTGCGTCCTGCGGGCAAGCACGACGCCTTTGGCGTGGAGCAGGCGAAGGCGCAGCTCCAGCAAGCCTACGCGGTGCTCGAACCGGAGATGGCAGCGAAGACCTGGATGATGGGTGACGCGTTCACCCTGGCCGACTGCGCGGCCGCGCCTGCGCTCTTTTATGCGAACACGGTCGTCCCTTTCGGTCCGACGCACCGGAATTTGGCGGCTTATCTCGCCCGCTTGATGGCCCGCCCGTCCTTCGCGCGGGTGCTCGAGGAAGCGGAGCCCTACTTCGGGCTCTTCCCGATGGAGCAGAAGCCTCAGATCGCCGCACCTGGCGCAATGGCCAGCACCTGAGGAGCAAAGTCTCCATGGAAACGCTCGAGATGACCCAGCGTGTCTGGGATTCCAAGGCCCCGGACGTCTATCTCGACTTCTGGACGTCGGCGTATCAGGCGATCGACGACTGAGGTGACTGACAACGATCGACGAGCGCAATCGGTTCGGACCGGGGGACGCCCTGCTGTGCTGCGGCAGACGCCCCCCTCACCTGGGAGGGAGATATCATGCGAGTCCAATCTTACCTGTTCTTCGAGGGCCGCTGCGAGGAGGCGCTCGAGTTCTACCGCCGCGCGCTCGGCGCCGAGATCGAGATGCTGATGCGCTTCAAGGACAGCCCTGACCCCGGCAGTTGCACGGCCGGTGCCGAGGACAAGGTGATGCACGCGAGCTTCCGCATCGGCGACAGCACGCTCATGGCATCCGACGGCCGCTGCCAGGGGCAGCCGAGCTTTCAGGGCATTTCGCTGTCGCTCACGGCGGCCGACGATGCGGAGGCCGAGCGCCTGTTCGCCGCGCTCGCCGAGGGCGGGCAGGTGCAGGTGCCGCTCGAGAAGACCTTCTTTTCCTCGCGCTTCGGCATGGTGGCCGACCGCTTCGGCGTGCCGTGGATGGTGGTCGTGGCGCCTTGAGGGCGGCTCCCTCTGCCCTGAGGGCCAGGCACTAAATCGGGGCCGACAACACGAAGCGCGGCCCCGATGTCGGCTCGCCGCCGCCTCGTTCGTCCTTAGGGCAATCGCTGGAGATGCGTTGGACAGGAGGTCGAACGATGCCAAGGGAGAACGCCAAAGCTCTGGCTGAAGCCCAGATCCGCGGGCTGGTCGATGATTGGGCGAAGGCCATTCGCGCCAAGGACGCAGGCGGGGTGAGGGCCCACTATGCGCCGGCCAGCGTGACGTTCGATCTCGCGCCGCCGCTGATCTCGACGGGAGCAGATGCGCAGGGCCTGCAGGTATGGTTCGCCACCTGGCAAGGCCCAATCGGTTACGAGATCCGCGATCTGAACATCACGGCGGGCGACGACGTGGCGTTCTGTCACGGCCTCAACCGATTGAGCGGAACCAAGACCGACGGCGAGAAGGCCGACGTCTGGTTCCGCCAGACGCTTTGTTTGCGCAAAGTCGAGGGCGAGTGGAGGATCGCGCATCAGCACGAATCCGTGCCGTTCTACATGGACGGCAGCTTCCGGGCGGCGGTCGACCTGAAGCCGTAGTACTTGATCCATGTCCGGCAGCATTTTTCCGGGTGCCAGCGTCACGCCGATCCATTCGCCAGCGGGCTTGACAGGCGATAGGCGTGCGTTTAACCCTGGGGTTAGTTAACCAACAGGTTCAGTACTTAGGAGACGATCGATGGAGCACCGCGTTGTGTCTCAAGAGGACTGGCTCGCCGCACGCAGGCAGCTCCTGCGCAAGGAGAAGGAATTCACGCGGCTGCGCGATCAGCTGAGCGCCGAGCGGCGCGAGCTGCCCTGGCTCAGGGTCGAGAAGGAGTACGTCTTCGACGGTCCGGACGGCAAAGAGACGCTGGCCGACCTGTTCGACGGGCGCAGCCAGCTGATGGTCTACCACTTCATGTTCGGTCCGGGGTGGGAGCAGGGGTGCCCGAGCTGCTCGTTCCTGTCCGATCACATCGACGCCGCCAACTGGCACCTCCCGGAGCGCGATGTGACTCTACTGGGGGTTTCCCGAGCGCCGCTGTCCGAGATCGAAGCGTTCAAGCAGCGCATGGGCTGGCGCTTCAAGTGGGTGTCGTCCTACGGGAACGACTTCAACCGTGACTACCATGTGTCGTTCACGCCGGACGAGATGGCGCAGGGCGAGGTGTACTACAACTACGGCATGACCGAGTTCCCGAGCGAGGAAGCGCCCGGCATCAGCGTCTTCTACAAGGACCCGAGCGGCGCGATCTTCCACACCTACTCGGCCTATGCGCGCGGGCTCGACATGCTGGTCGGCGCCTACAACTATCTCGACCTGGCGCCCAAGGGCCGCGACGAGGCGGCGCTGCCGTGGACCATGGCATGGGTCCGCCACCACGACCGCTACGGCGACTGAGCCAATCTCCTACGCAACCGGTTTGGCAGGCGAACGGAGGCTGCAAAATGGCGGAGAAGGTGCTCATCCTGCTAGGAACCAAAAAAGGCGCATTCATCCTGGAGAGCGACGCCCTGCGACGTTCGTGGGAGCTGCGCGGTCCGTTCTGCGAGACCTGGCCGATGAGCCACGTCATCGCGGATCCGATGAACGGCACGATCTACGCCGGCGGTGGCGATGCCTGGTTCGGCCCGGCGGTCTGGAAAACGACCGATCTGGGCGCGACCTGGACGCACTCCAGCGCGGGTCTGGCCTACGAGGCCGGAGAAGAACCCATCAAGGCGGTGTGGAGCGTGGC
>Ga0081538_10006617_pt1 | contig 10162 bp, 10 predicted proteins | sample TabmetS5T2R1_FD_71022 | JGI IMG/M metagenome (GOLD analysis project Ga0081538, IMG submission 71022) | Tabebuia heterophylla rhizosphere microbial communities from the University of Puerto Rico - S5T2R1 | ecosystem: Host-associated > Plants > Roots > Rhizosphere ... | reverse complement strand
CAACGCGGCCCAGGCGGCCGCCGCCTGGTGGGCGGCCCGCCAGAAGGTCGCCGTGGACAAGGTCCAGGCCCTCGGACAGCGCAGGGTCAGCCGCACCGAGGTCCAGGTGCTGGTCATGGCCGATGCCGGTGGGTCGCGGATGCCCAGCCGCTATGTGACGGTCCGCAAGGGCGCCGACGGCTGGAAGGTGCCGTGAGTCGCACCGTCCGCGCCAAGGCCGGGATGGTGCTGGTGGCGCTGGTGGCCCTGGCCGTGCTGAGCAGCGGCGCCTCCCCCGGCTTCCCGCTGGGCGGCGTGCCCCGGGCGGTGGCCAGCGTGCCCAAGGCCGTCGGCAAGTCGATCGCCAAGGCCCTCGGGGCCAAGCCCGACAAGCCGTCGCCGCCCAAGGGCTCCGGCCAGCGCGGCGCCAGCAGCTTCGCCGTCTCCGACATCCCCCGCCGCTACCTCGGCATCTACACCGACGCGGCCGCGACATGCAAGGGCCTGACCTGGCAGGTGCTGGCGGCCATCGGCAAGATCGAGTCCGACCACGGCCGCTCCCCGGCCCCGGGCGTGCGCAGCGGCGTGAACCGCTTCGGCTGCTGCGCCGGTCCCATGCAGTTCAACATCCGCAACGGCCCGCCCAGCACCTGGGACGGCTGGGGCACGGGCGTGGTCGCGGACGTCTACAACCCCGCCCACGCCATCCCGGCGGCCGCCCGCAAGCTGTGCGGCGACGGCCTGGCCCGGCCCGAGCGCGTCCGCCAGGACCCCTGCCCGGACGTGCTCGGCGGCGCCGCCCTGCACGCCGCCCTCAAGCGCTACAACAACGCCTGCTGGTACGTGCACGAGGTCGTCACCCTGGCCGGCCGCTACACCGCCTCGTCGCCGCCGCTGGCGCCGTCCAAGGACCCGTTCGTGCGCGCCCTCGTCCGCAACAGGCGCATCGCCACCACCGCCAGCCACGGCTGCGACCCCAAGACGGACCTGGCCTCGGGCCGGCTCGACCTGCGGGTGCAGTCGCTGCTGGCGGTGATCGCCGAGCGCCACACCATCCGCCTCAGCTGCCTGCGCACCGGCCACTCCAGGTACGTCAAGGGCACCACCCGGGTCTCCAACCACACCGTCTGGCGGGCGGTCGACATCGACATGGTCGACGGGCGCCCGGTGTCGCGGTCCAGCAGGGCGGCCCGCGTCCTCGCCCTGTGGCTGGACGGGCTGCAGGGGCCGCTGCGCCCGGTCGAGGTCGGCTCGCCGTTCGCCTTCGGCCGTCGCCCCTACTTCACCGACGAGGGCCACCAGGGCCACCTGCACATCGGCTACGGCCAGCTCGTGGGCTGAGGCTCAGGCCCGGGCGGGCGCGCCGTCGAGCAGGGGAGCCAGCGCCGGGTTGTCGATCCCGGCGGCCAGCAGCCGGGCCGAGGCCAGCGCCGCCGGGTCGCCGAGGCGGTCCCGGTGCAGCTGGGCCCGGACGACCAGCTCGCGCATGTCGCCGCGGGCGGCCAGCGAGGCCAGGGTGTCGACCAGGCGGTGGGCCGCGGCCTCGTCGTCGCGGTCGAGGGCGAAGCCGACCATGGTGTCCAGCACATAGGCGCGGACCCACTGGTAGCGGTCGGCGACCCGGCTGCAGCGGGTGTGGGCCTCGCCGAGCCAGGCCGCGGCCGTCGCCGGGTCGCCGAGGCTGGCGTTGAGCAGGCCCAGGCCGCGGGCGGCCATGCCCTCCCAGCAGGGGTCGCCGAGCTGGGAGGCCAGCGACCAGGCGTGCTCGAACAGGTCCCCGGCGGCCTCGAGGCGACCGGCGCGCAGGTCGAGCTCGCCCTTGAGCGACTCGGGCCAGGGGAGGAACGCCATCCAGCGCTGCTCGTGGACCAGCTCCAGGGAGCCGGTGAGGGCGGCCGCGGCCTGGCTGCGCTCGTCGCGCAGCAGGTGCGCCCGGGCCAGGATCGCCAGCGACCAGGCCTGCTGGCGCTGGTCGGCGCAGCGGCGGGCCCGGTCCACCGACCCCTCCAGGTGCTGGAGGGCGGTGGGGTAGTCGCCCATGTCGGAGGCGCTCATGCCCCGCACCCCGCCGATGGCGGCCAGCTCCTCGTCGGTCTCGGCCAGCGTCTCGGCCCTGGCCAGCCAGGCGTCGGCGGTGCGGCGCCGGCCCGCCTGCACCTCGACGTACCCCAGCTCGCGGTGGGCGGTCACCGCCGTGGCCCGGTCGCCAGCCTGGGTGGCCAGCCGGATGGCCTCGTGGAGGGCGACCGCCCCCTCCTCGTCGCGGCCGCGGACGGCATGGACCAGCGCGCCCCCGAGGGCGCCCAGGGCACGGCCATGCAACGCCGGGTCGCCGCAGCCGGCGGCATCGGCGACCGCCCGGCGCAGGCTGTCCAGGCCGGCCTGGACGGCTCCGGCGGCGATCGCCGCCCGGCCGGCGTCGAGCTGGCTGACCACCGCCGCCCGCCCGCTGACCGGCGGCCCGGTGGGCGACCCGGCCGGCGTGGCCGCCGCGTCCCGCAGCGCCGCCGACGGCTCGACCCCGAGCTCCCGCCGCAGGGTGTCCTCACCCACCGCCACCTGCCGCAGCGCCGCGTCCTTGTCCCCGGCGGCGGCCAGGCTGCGGACCAGCAGCTCGTGGTTCCCCTCGTCGAGCGGGTTCCGGGCCACCGCCCGCGAGGCGTACGCCACCGCCTCCTCGGCCCGCCCGGCCGCCAGCAGGCCCATCGCCGCCTGCCGCAGCCGAGCCTCGACCATCCCCGCGACCCGGTGCCGCTCCACCACCAGCCACGACTCGAAGGCGGGACTGGCCGCGACGCTGAGGCCCTCCAGCAGCTCACCGCCCAGGTCCAGCAGCACAGGCAGCTCGTCCAGCGCATCCGATTCCCGGGTCAGCGCCCGGACGTCGACCTCCAGCCCGGGGCCCAGCTCGGTGGCGACCGGATCACCCCCGAACAACACCGGCGCCCCCAGCGCCCGCCGCAGCTCGGCCAGCGTCCACCGCAGCGCGCCCAACGGGTCGTCCGCGTCCCCGAACAGCAGCTCCGCCAGCTGCCGGCGACCGGGCGGCCGCTCGGCCAGCAGCAGGTAGGCCAGCAGCGCCCACGCCTTGCGCCCGCGCGGGGCGGCGACCGGCCGCCCGTCGCGCTCCAGCGCCGGCGGCCCCAGCAGGCGGATGCTCAGCGTCACGAACCCTCCCCGGCGCCATCGTCACCCAGCCGGCCCCGGCCGACAAGCGGTCCCAGCATCCGGGCCGACCGTGTGCGCGACCGTGTGCGTGAGCCTTCCGGCCGGGCCGCCCGGAAGCGGCGGGGGAGCGCTGGGCAACTCCGGCGCGACGTGGCACCATCTGGCGGGTGACCACCACCTCCGCTGCGGCGCAGCACCTGCGCGACCTCGCGCGGCTGCGCCGCGTCCGCGACCGGATCGACCGGGAGTACGCGCAGCCGCTGGACGTCGAGGCCCTCGCCCGCGGTGCGCACATGTCGGCCGGCCACCTCAGCCGCGCGTTCCGGCGCGCCTACGGCGAGTCGCCGTACAGCTACCTGATGACGCGGCGCATCGAGCGCGCGATGGCGCTGCTGCGTCGTGGCGACCTCAGCGTCACCGACGTCTGCTTCGCGGTCGGCTGCTCGTCGCTGGGCACCTTCAGCACGCGCTTCACCGAGCTGGTCGGCGTGCCGCCCAGCACCTACCGGCGCGAGGCGGCGGGCGCGACGGCGGGGATGCCGTCGTGCGTGACGAAACAGGTGACCAGACCGATCAGGAATCGAGAAGCACCGGTCACCGAGCCGCAGCTAGTGTGACCGTCATGGACATCACCATTCACGCGAGCTTCCTCCCGCACGACGACCCGGACGCCGCCCTGGCCTTCTACCGCGACACCCTCGGCTTCGAGGTCCGCAACGACGTCGGCTACCGCGGGAAGCGCTGGATCACGGTCGGCCCCACCGGCCAGCCCGGCACGTCCATCGTTCTGCACCCGCCGGGCGTCGACCCCGGCATCACCGACGACGAGCGCCGCACCATCGTCGAGATGATGGCCAAGGGCACCTACGCCGGCATCCTCCTGGCCACCGCCGACCTCGACGGCACCTTCGAGCGGGTGCAGGCCAGCGACGCCGAGATCGTCCAGGAGCCGACCGAGCAGCCGTACGGGGTTCGCGACTGCGCCGTCCGCGATCCCGCGGGCAACCTGATCCGCATCCAGGAGCTGCCGGAGCCGTCCGGCGATCGCGGGCCTGACTGACAGCTGCGACGAGATCGAGCTCAGGTGCATCTTCAGCAGGTGCCCTTGGCGCTCCGACGCCTCGTCCCCTCCGCCTACCGGCCGGTGCTCGCCAACCGGGAGTTCCGGCGACTGCTCCTCGGCTTCGCGGTCTCGTACCTCGGGGACGGGATGAGCTTCGTCGCGGTGCCGTGGCTCGCCATCGAGCTGGCGCCGCAGGCGACCGCGGGGCTGTGGGTCGGCGGCGCGGTGGCCGCGTACACGTTGCCGGGCGTGGCCGGGGCGCTGGTGCTCGGCCGCCGTCTGCGCCGGGTGTCGGCCAGGCGGCTCCTGCTCGCCGACAACGTCGTGCGCGGCGTGGCGCTCGGCGCCGTCCCGCTGGCCTGGCTCGCCGGGCTGCTGACGCTGCCGCTGTACGTCGCCCTGCTGGCGGTCTCGTCGCTGCTGCACGCGTGGGGCAGCGCGGGCAGGTACACCCTGCTGGCCGAGCTGCTGCCCGACGACCAGCGGCTCGCCGCGAACACCCTCGTCAGCTCGCTCGAGTTCGCCGCCACGATCGCCGGGCCCGCGATCGCCGGTGTCCTCGTGACCTACGTCGACTCCGCGTCGCTCGTGCTCGGCCTGGACGCGCTCACCTACGTGTTCCTGGCCGTGCTCGTGGCCCGGATGCGGCTGCCGGCGTCGGGGCGCGTCTCCCTCGTCGACCAGGCGGCCGCCCGCGGCGGGCTCGCGCTGCTGCGGTCCTATCCCGAGCTGCTCGGGCTGCTGACGCTCACCTGGTTCTTCAACCTGCTGTACGGACCCGTCGAGGTCGCGCTGCCGCTCCACGTGACCGACGACCTGCACGCGCCGGCCACGCTGCTCGGGCTCTACTGGATGCTGTTCGGCATCGGGGCGGTGGTCGGCGGGCTCGCGGTCGGCGCGCTGCGGCGGTTGCCGCTCTGGCCGGTGACGGTCGTCATCGTGGTCGCCTGGGGGCTGGCGCTGCTGCCGTTCGGGCTCGACGCGCCGACGGCCGTCACGGTCGCGTGCTTCACGCTCGGCGGCGCGATCTACGGACCGTTCGTCCCGCTCTCGGTGACGCTGATGCAGGCGAAGTCGCCACCGCAGCACCTGGCCGCGATGCTCGCAGCCCGCAGCGCGACGCTGCTCACCGCCTCCCCGCTCGGCACCGCCCTCGGCGGACCGCTCACCACCGCGCTGGGCCCACGCGCGACGCTGGGCGGCTCAGGACTCGCCACCGTGGCGCTCGGCGTCGTCGCGTGCATCCTCCTGCTGGCCCGACGATGGAGCCGCACCTAGGCCGAGGGACCGCTGCCGGCGCCACCGTGGTGGCCACCGTCACCGACCCGGGGGGAACATCCTCGGGCTGCTTCAGGACCGGTGAGCGCGACGCTCCCGCGCTCAGCGTCGTCGCGAGACCGAGACGGACACGCAGTCGTCTGCGCCGCTCGTTGCCGACAGCCACGGCTCGTCCCCATCTCGCAGCTGTGGAAGGCCTCGACCGACATGTCGTGCGCCCGGCATATGGTTGCTTCGAGCCCATCCCCGATGCTGGTGTCGCCGGTGCGAGCACACGACCAGGAACGACCCCGCAGACGCCGCTCCGAGCTGGAACGGCTGCTCGACCGCACCATCCTCGAACCGACCCACCCCGAGCTCGGCACCTGCTGGCGATTCACCGGAACGACCACCCCCTACGGCCGCATCGCCAAGGCACAGGACAGCTACACCCACCGGCTCGGCTGGAAGCTGCTGCGCGGTCCCATTCCCGAGGGCAAGGAGCTGCATCATCGATGCGGCGTCTACGGGTGCTGGAACCCAGACCATCTGGAGCTCGTCACCCACGCCGAGAACCAATTGCACCTGCGCAAGACCCACTGCAAGCACGGCCACCCGCTGTCCGGTGACAATCTGCGGATCGGCCCGAACGGAGTGCGAACCTGCCGGGCATGCAACGCGGCCAACCAGCGTGCGTTCCGGGAGCGCCACGCCAGCCGGAACCGCTAGCGCGTACTCCCCATAGGATCCGTTATGTTAACTAGCTTCTGCGCGGTCCTCCTCCACCGTGGTGAGGGCGCTTGGGCATGTGGCGGTCCCTTGTCCCGTCTCAATGAACCTGGCCCGCGTCTCACTGAAGTTGGCCCCATCCACTCGTGTCCCGTCTCAGTGAAGTTGGCTTTGTCTCACTGAAGTTGGCCGAGAATGGCCCTCTGTCTCACTGAATCTGCGCTCTGGGCGTTGGTGCACCCCATGGCTGTCTCACTGAAGTTGGCCCCCGACGCGCGTTCTCTCAATCAGAAGCTCCAGCAGGCGGACCCGCTCGTCCATCGCCGCCCCGACATGTCCAAGGGAGGCACGATCGCAGAAGATGGGCAGGGCTACCGATGCGGGCGGGTTCAGCGGCGGTCACGATGCCCATCCGCGCAGTCACACCGCCTGGAGGAGCAGCCCATGCGCCACCAAGCAATCCTGCTACCCGGGATCGTGCTCCCTGCCGAGCTCGCATACCCGGCTCTGATCGAGGCGCTCGGCGCGGACGTCGACGCCCGTGCCAAGGAGCTCGAGGTCTACGCGGGCGAGGAGCCACCCCCCGACTATGAGCTGGAGACCGAGCTCGCGGGGATCCTGCGCGCGGCCGAGGCCGCAGGCTTCTCGCGCTTCCACCTGGTTGGCTACTCGGGCGGCGGCGCGATCTCAGCCGCGTTCGCGGCTCGCCATCCGGAGCGGCTGCTGAGCCTCTCGCTGCTCGAGCCGGCCTGGGTCGGCAACGAGGGCCGCAGCGCGCGCGAGCTAAGCGTGCAAGCGGAGTTCGACCGCACCTGGGAACTGCCCGAGACAGAGCTGATGCGGCGCTTCGTGGAGCTGCAGCTCGCCCCGGGCGTCGAGCCCCCTGCCCCGCCTCCGGGCCCGACCCCACAGTGGATGGCGAAGCGGCCCGCCGGGATCAAGGCGCTGACCGGTGCCTTCGCAGTTTGGGAGCTCGACCTCGACGCGCTCGGGGCCTTCCCCGGGCCGGTCTACTACGCGCTCGGCGCCCGCAGCAACCCCGACTACTTCGGGGCAATGGCGGAGCGGCTCGGCGGGTTGTTCGGCGACTACACCCTCGACGTCTTCGAGGAGCGCCACCACTTCGACCCCCCGCACCGGGCCGAGCCGGAGCGCCTCGCGGCGGGGCTGCGCGAGATCTGGGAGCGCGTGCCCGCTGCGACCGGCTGAGGAGCGGCGAGGATGGGCCGCGTCGACCCGGGGACGGCCCGGGTGACCGCGGTCACCCCGCTGGAGGAGCTCGACACCGCGGTGACGACCCTGGCGGTGGGGGCTGGGGGCGTGTGGGTCGGCGGGGCGCTACATCTCAGCCCGGTGCCCAGGGTCGTGGTGGACCGGATCGACCCACCCAGCGGCCGCCTCGTCGGGGTCTTCACCCTGGCCAGGGCCACCGAGGGGCTGCTGGTGGCCGACCAGGATTCGTTGTGGTTTGCCGCCTGGGGGCCGCCGGCTGCTGCGGCTCGACCCCTCCCGGATGTGACCAACCCGACCAAGGAGGCCCGCCTGCCACCCAGCTGAGCATCGTCGGTGGAGGCTCAGGCCTCGCGGTGTCCATTGCGACCTTGTCGTCGCCGCACTCTTGTGGCCGGTGTGGCATCGGATCCAGGGGGCCCTGAATCGGCGCTTCAGCCGCCGTCGGGTTCACACTGGCTGACTCGCAGAGCTTGGCGCTGAATAGCCCCCAGCTGTCATCCGGCAGAGCGAGCGGCTTGGAGGTCGACTAGGCCGGCCGACGACGGAGGAGCAGGCGACCCCACCATGACCGTGGGCGAGCCGAGCCGGTGCCGACGGGCCGCTGGCGCGTGCAGACTGGGCAGTCAGGTCGTCTGCAGGGCTGGTTGTCGGCGTCGTCCGTGATCAGGCGAACCGCTTCGTCCGTGAAGTCACGGGCAAGCCGGCTAATCAGGTCGTCGCGGCCCTCCCCGACGGCGGCGTTGACCTTCCATACGTAGGTCTCGTGCAGCTCCCGCAGCCGACGGACCTGATCGGGTTCAACTGGCAACTTTCTCGCCTCCACTGCCGGGGAAAGCATAGCTCTGGGTGACTCGCGAACGTGGCCCACCTTCCCACATGGGAAAGAAGATCCAGGGAGCCAGATTCAGTGAGACACGCCGAGAGAACGGCCATCGCGGGCCAACTTCAATGAGACGGGGGTCAGGTTCAGTGAGACAGCGCCGAGAGAATGGCGCTCGCGGGCCAACTTCAGTGAGACGGATGCTGGACGCCGTCTCAGCCGATCTGGTCCGCCGCAGGTCAGCGAGGTGAGGGCGGACCAGATCGGCTGTCCCCACTTGTCCACGTCTCACTTGAGCTGGCCCAATTCGGCCTCGTGTCTCACTTGATCTGGATCTCACTTGATGCCGACGACGGCTTGATACCGAAGGGGCGCCTTCTGGGGTGGTTCCGTTTCGAGTCGCAAAGACTCTAGGCTGCTGCTTGCCTCACCATCGTGGACCAGGGAGCGCGCAGGCGATGCACCGGGGTGACAATCCGGTCGACGGACCGGCCGCACGCAAGGCGATGCGATGGCGGTGGCCGCTCACCGTGCTCGTGGTTGTCGTGGTGGCGTTCGTGGGACTGACCGCCTGGCTGTTCGTGTGGCCGGCGTCGGCCACCCCGGAACGGGCCGACGCCGTGGTGGTCTTCGCCGGCGGACGTGGCGAGCGCCTGCGCGCGGCGATGCGACTGATCAGGGATGGGGTCGCGCCGACGCTGGTGATCTCCAATGGCTGGGATCCCGTGTGGACGGACGCGAACCGGCTGTGCCGGGGCTGGTCGCAGGCGACCGTGTTGTGTCCGACTCCCGACCCTGACACCACCGAGGGCGAGGCGCGCATGGTCGCCGCGCTCGCCGAGCGGAGCGGCTGGCGCTCGATGGTGCTGGTGACCAGCAGCTACCACGTCCGGCGCGCGAGCTGGCTGCTCGGGCGCTGCTACCAGGGCAGCGTCCAGACGGTCGCCGCGCGTCCGCAGCCGACCCTCTCGCTGATCGCGGCCATCGCCCACGAATGGCTCAGCCTGCCCGCTGCCCTGGCGGGGGGGCAACGCTGCTGAGCATGCGAAGCGGCGCCGTCTCCAAGAACCGAGCGCAGGAGCTACCTCACCAGCAATCCTGCGGACGACACGTGGACCTGGATCGACCTGGATCGACCTGGACCTCCTCGACCTCGAGCAGAACGAGGAGGCTCCCAAGAAGTGGTGGATCAGGGGGAACCTCCACCCCCGCTGCGGCGAGATAGTGGTGTGCGGGCACGGACGAGGAGCCACCGGTGGGCCAGGACGGCGGCGGGAGCTTCGAGGAGTTCTTCGCGGCCGCCTATGGGCGGCTGGTCGGGCTGCTGTTCGCCTTCCTGCACGACCGGGCCGAGGCCGAGGACGCCGTCCAGGACGCCTTTGCCAGCGCACTGCTGCGCTGGCCGGTCCGCGCGGCTACCACGACCCCGAGGCGTGGGTGCGGACGGTCGCCTTCCGGCGGGCCATCGACCACCAGCGCCGAAGCGCCCGGCTGCTGCGGGTCCTGGCCCGGCTCGGGCCGCCGTCGTCGGCGCCGCCGGTCGGCGCTGAGCACGTCGACTTGCTGCGGGCTCTGCGCAAGGTCCCTGTGGCCCAGCGAGAAGTGCTGGTCCTGCACTACGTCGCCGAGCTGGCGGTCGACCAGGTCGCGGCCGAGCTGCGGTTGCCGGTCGGCACCGTCAAGAGCCGGCTGGCCCGGGGCCGGGCGGCACTCGCCAACGAGCTGCAACCCGGCGTAGGGACGCCAGACGAGGAGAGCACCAATGCGTGAGGAGGAGCTGCGCTCGCGCCTGCAGGCCCTGGCCGCGACCGGGCGGGCGGCGGCCGAGCCGGCGGCGTTCGGCGCCGTCCGCCGCCGGGCCCGCCGCAAGCTCCAGGGCGCGACCGCGCTGGTCTTGGTGGGCCTGGTGGTGG
>Ga0081538_10006616_pt1 | contig 10162 bp, 10 predicted proteins | sample TabmetS5T2R1_FD_71022 | JGI IMG/M metagenome (GOLD analysis project Ga0081538, IMG submission 71022) | Tabebuia heterophylla rhizosphere microbial communities from the University of Puerto Rico - S5T2R1 | ecosystem: Host-associated > Plants > Roots > Rhizosphere ... | reverse complement strand
GAGACCACCGACGACGGCATGGCCATCGGCCACGCCGCCTTCCGCCCCTTCTCCCCGCCCGACGTCCTCACCGTCGAAGAGGTGGCCAAGTGGCTCCAGGTCGGCGAGGAGGCGGTCACGGAGCTGGCCGAGCAGGGCGACCTGCCCGGGCGCAAGCTGGCCGGCGAGTGGCGCTTCGCCCGCGAGGCCGTGCTCGACTGGCTGGCCCAGCGCTAGGTACTAGCCTTCCCCTCGTGCCACACGAGCGGGACCTGTTCGCCAACTTCGAGCGCATGCGGCGCGAGATGGACGAGCTGTTCGGCGACGTCTTCGACCGCCGCCTCGCGCCCAGCCGCCGGGGCGGGTTCTCGCCCGCGGTCGACGTCTACTACACGGCCGATCCGCCCCGCGCGGTGGTGCGGGCCGACCTGGCCGGCATCGACCCGTCCGAGATCGAGCTCCAGATCCGCGGCCGCGAGCTGGTCCTGGCCGGCCACCGCCGCCCCGAGGAGGGGCAGGAGCGGGTGTATCAGCAGCTCGAGGTCGAGCACGGCCCGTTCCGCCGCGTCGTCGCGCTCGGCGTCGACGTCGACCCCGACGCCGCGACCGCCTCCTACGAGGACGGGATGCTGACCGTCGAGCTCCCGCTCACGCGCCCGAGCGAGGCCCGCAGCGTCCCGATCCAGCAGCGCAGCGAGGACGGATGACCGCCGAGCGACGCAGCGAGGGCAGATGATCGAGGTGATGGGCGGCGACGGGGAGTACGCGGCCCCGGACGCCGAGCTTCCCGGCGAGCTTCCCGTCCTCCCGCTCCGCGACTCGGTCACCTTCCCCGACACGCTCACCCCGCTGGCGATCGGCCAGGAGCGCTCGGTCCGGCTCGTCAACGACGTGCTGGTCGGCAACCGGATGCTGGTGATGGTCGCGAGCCGCGACCCGGAGCAGGAGACGCCCGGGCCCGACCAGCTCTACGACGTCGGCGTGGCCGGGATGGTCGCGCGCATGCTCAAGGTGCCGGACGGGTCGCTCCGGATCCTCGTCCAGGGCGGCCAGAGGGTCCGCATCCGCGAGTGGGTCGGGACCCTGCCCTACCTGACCGCGCGCGTGACCGAGCTGCCCGACGTCCTCCACGAGGGCCCGGAGCTGACCGCGCTGATGCGCAACGTCCAGCAGACCTTCAGCCAGATCATCGAGGACGTCCCGTACCTCCCGGAAGAGCTGCAGATGGCGGTCGCCAACCTCGACGACGCCTCCGCCCTCAGCCACCTGATCGCGGGCGCGCTGCGGATCGGCAGCGAGGAGCGGCAGGCGCTGCTCGAGGAGGTCGACGTCGGCAAGCGCCTGCGCCGCCTGTCCGAGATCCTCGCCCGCGAGCTCGACATCGTCGCCATCGGCTCGAAGATCCAGAGCCAGGTCAACGCCGAGATGGAGAAGGGCCAGCGCGAGTGGGTCCTGCGCCAGCAGCTCAAGGCGATCCAGGACGAGCTCGGCGAGCAGGACCCGGCCGAGGCGGAGGTCGACGAGCTGCGCTCGACGCTCACCGAGCTCGAGCTGCCGGAGTCCGTCCGCACCCAGGTCGACCGCGAGCTCAGCCGGCTGGAGAAGATCCCCCAGGCGGCGGCCGAGCACGGCGTCATCCGCACCTACCTCGAGTGGATGGCCTCGCTGCCCTGGGGCAAGGCGACCGAGGACAACCTCGACCTCGGTCACGCGCGCGAGGTGCTCGACGCCGACCACTACGACATCGAGAAGGTCAAGGACCGCATCCTCGAGTTCCTCGCCGTCCGCAAGCTCAAGCCGGACGCCCGCGGCAGCATCCTCTGCTTCGCCGGGCCGCCCGGCGTCGGCAAGACGTCGCTCGGCCAGTCGGTCGCCCGCGCGCTCGGGCGCAAGTTCGAGCGCATCAGCGTCGGCGGCGTGCGCGACGAGTCCGAGATCCGCGGCCATCGCCGCACCTACATCGGCGCCATGCCGGGGACGATCATCCGCGCGCTGCGCGACGCCGAGTCGTGCAACCCGGTCTTCATGATCGACGAGATCGACAAGATGGGCGCCGACTACCGCGGCGACCCGGCGAGCGCGATGCTCGAGGTGCTCGACCCCGAGCAGAACGCGACGTTCCGCGACCACTACCTCGACGTCCCGTTCGACCTCAGCCGCGTGATGTTCATCTGCACGGCCAACGACATGGACCGCGTGCCCGGCCCGCTGCGCGACCGCATGGAGGTCATCGCGCTCGCCGGCTACACCGAGGAGGAGAAGCTCCAGATCGCCAAGCGCTACCTGGTGCCGCGCCAGATCGAGCGCAACGGCCTCAAGCGGTCGCAGGTCGGCTTCACCGACACCGGGCTGCGCGAGATCATCGAGTCCTACACGCGCGAGGCCGGCGTCCGCAGCCTCGAGCGCGAGATCGGCTCGGCGTGCCGCAAGGTCGCGCTCGAGGTCGCGCTCGGGACGCTCGAGCGCAAGATGTCGGTGACCGCCCCGCGCGTGCGGCAGCTGCTCGGGCGGCCGCGCTTCCAGCCCGACGTCCGCCGCCGGACCGCTGAGCCCGGCGTCGCCACCGGGCTCGCCTGGACGCCGGTGGGTGGCGACGTGCTCTTCGTCGAGGCGAGCGCGATGCCGGGCAAGGGGAAGCTGACCATCACCGGTCAGCTCGGCGACGTCATGCGCGAGTCGGCCGAGGCCGCGCTCTCGTACGTGCGTGGCCACGCCGGGATGCCCGACGACTGGTTCGCCAAGCACGACGTCCACGTCCACGTGCCGGCCGGGGCGATCCCCAAGGACGGCCCGAGCGCCGGCATCACCATGGCGACGGCGCTGATGTCGCTGGTCTCCGGCCGGCCCGTCCGCGACGACGTGGCGATGACCGGCGAGCTCACGCTCACGGGCCAGGTGCTGCCGATCGGCGGGCTGAAGGAGAAGGCGCTCGCCGCCCAGCGGGCCGGGATCAAGCGCGTGCTCGCGCCGCGCCGCAACGAGGCCGACCTCGAGGACATCCCCGAGCCGCTGCGCAAGGGCATGGACTTCGTCTGGGTCGGCGAGATCGGCGAGGTCTTCGCCGCCGCGCTGACCGACGGCGCAAAGCGCCGTTGACGGCTTCGCATCACGGGTATGCTCGTCACAAACGGACCGCGGAGAGGTGGTATGGCACAAGCCAAGAAGAAGGCGAAGAAGGCGGCCGCACAGGCGCGCGCGAACCCGTACCTGCGGCGCCTCGCCGAGGACGAGGACCTGCGCCAGAACATCGTCGACTCCTACGAGTCGGCTCGCAAGGCCTATGCCCGCCTCAGCAACGGCAAGTCGCCCACCAAGCAGATCTTCGACGACAAGAAGTTCCAGAAGGAGGTCAAGAACGCGGCCAGCTCCTTCAAGGACGCCAGCGTCGCGCTCCGCGAGTCGCCGAAGAAGAAGAAGCGCGGCGGCCTCGGCAAGGTGCTGCTCGTCGGCGTCGCCGGCGCCGGCGTGGCGCTCGCCGTCAGCGAGGGCCTGCGCAAGAAGGTGCTCGACTCGCTGTTCGGGGCCGAGGAGGAGTTCGAGTACAGCTCCAGCACGACGTCGAACGCGCAGTCCGGCGCCACGGCCGGCACGACCACCTGAGCCCGGCCGACAACCGTTGATGAGGGGCGCCTACGGGCGCCCTTCCTGTCTCGGACGCCATGGACGGCGTCCGTCGCCATCAGAGGGCCGGCCGGGCATCAGCCCGGGATGATCGGGATGTCCCACCAGTACCAGGCGAGCGCGAAGGCGGTGATCCCGAGCGCGGTCGCGATGGCGGCCAGGATGCGCTGCGTACGCGTCGTCTGAGCCGCCTTCTCCTGCGCGATCTGGGCCTGCACGAGCGACTTCTCGAGCAGCCGCTCGGCCCACACGAACTCGAGCGAGAGCATGGCCAGGCCGATCGGGATCAGCACGAACGCCGGCCCGGGCGTGACGAGCATGATCAGCCCGCCGAGCAGCACGAGCATCCCGACGATGCCGAACCCGATGCGGAAGAGGCGGCTGCGCTCGCGGTGCGTCTCCCGCCGCGCCTCGAGCCTCTCGATCAGCTTCGGCCGCGGGCGGCGCTGCTCCTCCATCGGGCAACAGTGTGCCAAACCGTACCGAAACGCCGGTGGGCCTCCCCTACCGTGACCGGAATGACGGATGATGCGATCGTCGTCGAGGGTCTCGAGAAGTCGTACGGCTCGGTGCACGCCCTCCGTGGCGTGGACTTCGCCGCCCGCACGGGCAGCATCCTCGGCCTGCTCGGTCCCAACGGCGCGGGCAAGACCACCGCGGTGCGGATCCTCACCACCCTCCTGGAGGCTGATGCGGGCACCGCGCGCGTCGCGGGCCTCGACGTGAAACGCGACGCCGCCGCGCTGCGCGCCCAGATCGGGCTCGCCGGTCAGTACGCGGCGGTCGACGAGAACCTGACCGGGTTCGAGAACCTCGAGATGGTCGGGCGGCTCTACCACCTCGGCAAGAGCACGGCCAAGCAGCGTGCCGACGAGCTGCTCGAGAGCTTCGACCTCACTCACGCGGCGAAGCGGCCGGCCAAGACGTACTCCGGCGGCATGCGGCGCCGGCTCGACCTCGCGGCCGCGCTCGTCGCCAGGCCGCCGGTGCTGTTCCTCGACGAGCCCACCACCGGGCTCGACCCGCGCAGCCGGATCGGCATGTGGGAGACGATCGAGGACCGCGTGGCGAGCGGCGCCACCGTGCTGCTCACCACCCAGTACCTGGACGAGGCCGACCGCCTCGCCGACCGGATCGTGGTGATCGACCACGGCCTCGTGATCGCCGAGGGCACGAGCGACGACCTGAAGCGCCAGATCGGCGGCGACCGGCTCGACGTCAAGCTCGAGGACGAGGCCGACGCCGAGGCCGCGATCTCGGCGCTGGCCGAGATGTGCCTCGACCGGGCGACCGCCGAGGGCCTCTGGGTCCACGCCCCGGTGGAGCCGCGCCACGGCGTGATCCCCGAGGCGATCCGGAAGCTCGACGGCGCCGGCGTGGCCGTCGACGACATCGTGCTCCACCGGCCGACGCTCGACGACGTGTTCATCGCCCTCACCGGCCACGCGGCCGAGGACACGACGGGTGCGCCCGACGAGGAGAAGGAGGTCGCGGCGGCATGAGCGTCTCCACGACGTACGAGGACACGATGGTCCTCGCCAAGCGCAACCTGCTGCGGATCCCGCGCCAGCCCGACCTGCTGATCGCCTACACGGTCCAGCCGGTCATGTTCGTGCTGCTCTTCGTCTACGTGTTCGGCGGCGCGATCCAGACGCCGGGCTTCGACTACGTCGACTTCCTGATGCCGGGCATCATCGTCCAGTCGATCGCCTTCGGCGGGTTCGTGACCGCGCTCGGCTTGTCGGAGGACGTCAAGAAGGGCCTGATCGACCGCTTCCGCTCGCTGCCGATGTCGCGCGCGGCCGTGCTCAACGCGCGGACGTCGTCGGACATCCTGCTGAACTGCCTGTCGCTGATCGTGCTCTTCGCGGTCGGCTTCCTGGCCGGGTTCAACTTCATCGACGCGACGATCGGCGAGATCGTCCTCGGGATCGTGCTGTGCCTGTTCCTGGGCTACGCGTTCTCGTGGATCTTCGCGCTCATCGGGCTCTACTCGTCCTCGCCCGAGACCGCGAACTCGATCGGCTTCACGCTGATCTTCCCGCTGACGTTCGCCTCGTCGGTGTTCGTGCCGGCGGAGTCGATGCCGGACGGGCTGCGGCAGTTCGCCGAGGCGAACCCGTTCACCACGATCTCGGACGCCGTGCGGTCGCTGTGGCTGAACACGCCGGCCAACACCGACGTGTGGATGGCGTTCATCTGGTGCGTCGTGCTGACGGCGATCTTCGCCCCGCTGGCGGTCAAGCGCTACCGGACGGTGGCCGCGACCTGAAGGCGCGCCGAGCGGTCGGCGGGCCGCCTCAGCCGCACCTCGACCGTGCCGCCGGTGGCGGCGCGGACGGTGCGGCGGGCGACCCGCCGGCCGTCTGCGCGCAGCGTGACGGTCACGCGCCCGGGCTGCGGGGCGCACGCGCGCACGATCACCCTGCGTCCGCGCACGCGCAGGCGGGGCCGTGCCCGGCAGGCCGGAGCGCTCACCCACACCGGTTGCGCGCCGCGGCCGATCCGCTTCTCCCTCGGCCGCCCCGTCGCGCGCGCCACGAACAGCGCGCCGTCGCGCTCGAAGGCGATGCGCTTGCCGTCGGGCGACCATGACGGCTGGCCGCCCGCGTCCGTGAGCACCCGCCCCGTCGCTGCGCCGTACAGCACGATCGCCCCGTCCGCCCGCGCGACGGCGACGGACGCGCCGTCCGGTGAGGAGGCGGCGCTGTAGACGTCCTGCGTCGGGTCGCGGGCGACGTCGCGCTCACAGGCGAAGTCGGTGTTGACGGCCAGCAGGCAGACGCCGAGCGGGAACGGCGGGGCGCGGCCGGGATCGGTCCGCGTGAGCCGAGGTCCGAACCAGGCGGTGTCGGCCACGGCCCGCGCGACGACGTCGCGGTTCGTGCCGTCCGACAGGAACAGGTACGGCTGGAGCCCGGGGATGCCGGGCGAGCCCGGCGGGCTGCCGACCGGCGCCGGCGTGATCTCGGGCAGCAGCTCGATCGTCGCCACCTGCGAGCCGTCGGGCGAGATCTCGGCGATGACCACCGTCCCGCCGCGCGTGAGCGGGCCGCCCACCTCGCGGCCGCGACCGTCGAGCAGATACGCGAAGGTCTCGCGCACCACGGCGAGCCGCTTGCCGTCGGTCGACGCGGAGAGCCAGGTGTGCGTCGAGCCACGCGTGAGCTGTCGCTTCCCGGACCCGTCCGGCGCGACCCGGCAGACGTCCGTGCCGCAGCGGTAGAGCAGCAGGTCCGCCCCCGCGTTCTCGGTGGCGAGGACGGCGGCGGCCACCGCGATCAGCAGGCAGCGGAGGCGCATCTGCTCGAAGATACGCACGATGGAGGCCGCGAGTTCGAGGATCATCGAGGCGATGCGGCGCTCCGTGGCCGCACGGGGCGCCGCCGGCGCGACGTTCGACCACGTCGCCCGCGAGGCGGGCGTCTCGCGCGGCCTGCTCCACTACCACTTCGGCACCAAGGAGCGGCTGCTGGCCGAGGTCGTGCGCCGCGACGCGGACATCCGGATGGAGGCGCTCGACCGCGCGCTGGCCGAGGCCCACACGGCCGACGAGGTGATCGAGGTGCTGGTCCACTCGCTCGAGGACCTCGTGGATCGCGACCCCGGCTTCGTGGCGCTGATGTTCGAGCTCTTCACCTCCGGGCGCCGGAACCCGGAGATCGCGGCCGAGGTCGCCGCCCTGCAGCGCGCCACCCGCACGCGGCTGGCCGAGCTGCTGGCCGCCCGCCAGGAGCAGCGCGCGGTGCGGCTGGCCGACGAGCCGGAGGCGGTCGCCGCCGTGTTGCTGTCGCTCGCCGACGGCCTCGCGCTGCGGCTGCTGAGCGAGCCGGAGCACGACCACCGGCCCGCTCTGAGGGCCGCCACCGCCGCGGCGCGGACCCTGCTCGCCGACGAGGATTAGGGATATCCCTGATGTAACCCGGTGCGCGCGCGCGAGAGGCTGCCGCGCATGAGGAAACAACGATCGCTCGTCGTCGCCGCAGGGATCGCGGCGCTCCTGATCCCGGCCTCCGCTGCGCAGGCCGCCACGAAGCAGGTGACGATCGGCCCGGCCAAGCCGCTGAAGGGCGTGCCCCCGGTGGCCTTCGACGCCGACTTCTACCCGCGCAAGATCACCATCGCCAAGGGCGACCACCTGCGGTTCAAGTGGACGACCGGCTTCGGCGACGTGATCTTCGTGCCGAAGGGCGAGGACACGCCCTCGCTCGGCGTGCCGCGCCCGGACAAGCTGGTCGCCGACGCCAAGGACGCCGCCGGCAACGCCATGTGGTTCAACGGCCAGCCCAACCTCTCGCCGAACATCCCGAACCTGATGCCGCAGGGCGGCAAGGTGATCGACGGCAGCAAGCTCGTCGGCTCGGGCTTCGCGCTCGACGGTCCGCAGAAGCCGTGGAAGGTCCGCTTCTCCAAGGCCGGCCGCTACACGTTGACCTCGGTCTTCCACCCGTCGAAGAAGCTCAAGGTCACGGTCAAGAAGAGCCGCAACGGCGTCCCCGGCAAGAAGGCCGACAAGCGGCGCCTGGCCAAGCAGGTGAAGGCCAGCACGAAGCTGGCGAAGAAGCTCACGGCCTTCCAGGGCCCCGCGGGCAACGTCGTCCGCGCCGGCAACGACGCGAAGGGCATCGCGCAGATCGCGTTCTACCCCGCGAAGAAGACCGTCAAGGTCGGCGACACCGTCACGTTCGAGATGTCGAAGGACTCGATCGAGCTGCACAACGTGCACTTCGGGCCCAAGGGCTACCTCGACCCGTTCGCCCAGAGCTTCATCGGCGAGGTGTTCGAGCCGTTCGTGGTCTACCGCTCCGACGCTCCCGGCACGCCGGTCAGCTACGACGGCAGCAACCACGGCAACGGCTACTTCAACACCGGCCTGCTCGACGCCGACGCCAAGTCGCCGTTCCCCGCCAAGGACCAGGTGACGTTCACGAAGGCCGGCACCTACGAGTACTACTGCGCGGTGCACGGCAACGACATGGCCGGGGAGATCGTCGTCCAGTGATCCTCCGCAGGCTCATCGGTCCCGCCGCCTTCATGGCGGCGGGCCTGGCCTTCCTGGTCTCCGGCCCCGCCGAGGCGAAGAAGAAGCCGCCCACCGTCACCGTGGGCTCGAACTTCTACGCCCCGAGCTTCAAGTCGGTGAAGGCCGGCGCGAAGGTCAAGTTCAAGTGGGAGGCGGCCGGCTTCGACGTGCACGACGTCAACGTCGAGAAGGGCCCGACCAAGTTCCGCTCCCCGTTGCAGGCCGGCGGCACGTTCACGAGCAAGAAGCTCAAGGCCGGCAAGTACGTCCTCTTCTGCTCCCAGCACCCGGAGGAGATGCGGCTGTCCTTCAAGGTCAAGCGCTGAAGAGGCCGCGGGCGCGCCACAGCGCCCGCGGCTTCGCCCGCGGCCGCAGGCGGCCGGTGGCGAGGGCGAGCCGCGGATCGAGCCGGCCCGCCACGACGTCGACCCAGTCGTCGAAGCGGCAGCGCAGCTCGACGTCGACGTGCGGCGCCCGGCCCGGCGCCGCCGCGGTCGATCCGTTGTCGAGCCGGACGTGCCACGGCTCGGCGTCGGGGAACTCCCACTGGAGGACGAACGGCCCGGGCGGAACGGATCGGGGGTCGACGTTGCGGCGGATGCTGTCGAAGAGCATCGCCATCGCCTCGGGATCGCGGGCCGGGGGGCCGTCGGCCTCGCCGAGGTAGCCGGCCCGCAGCATGGCCAGTCCGCGCTCCGACCGCTCACGCGCGCTCATGTCCATCGGCATCACCTGCGGCCCGGGCAGGTCCTCGACCGGGAGGCCGGCGGCGCGGAACTTGGCCTCGAACGAGCGCGCGCCCTCCTCGTAGATCTGCTCGAGCGTGAAGCCGAAGCACTCGACATAGCGGGTGTCCCAGCCGGGCGGGACGAAGACGGCGAGCGAGACCGGCGTCACGGCGCGCAGCTGCTCGGCGACCGCGTCGGGCACCTCCGGGTCCTCGAGCGAGAGGTCGCGCAGGAGCTTGACGCCGAAGCCGATGTGGCGCTGCTCGTCGAGCGCGACGTTGTGCATGCCGGCCCGGAAGCCCGGCAGCAGGTCGCGCTCGGCCAGGTAGTCGGAGATGAAGTGCTGGCCGGGCTGGGCGAGCGTCGCCTCGACGACGAAGTGGTACATCGTCACGGCCTGGGCGAGCTTGGTCCGCGAGCGGTCGCGCCGCAGCTCGTCGACGACGCGGTCGAGCATCTCGAACGTCTTCACGAAGCCCCAGGTGAGCTCCGGCCGCGTCGCCTCCAAGGCGCTCGCGATCGTGCCGTCGCCGCGCTCGACCACCTCGTGCATGAAGCGGTTGAAGAAGACGGCGTGGCGCGCCTCGTCGACCTGCTGGGTGGTGAGGAAGTACTTCTGCTCCTCGCGCGGGGCGGCGTCGATGAACGGCGACAGGTCGTCGGCGACGGCGTCCTCGCCGTGGAAGAACATCGCGTAGTTCCACAGCGCCGCGCGGCGCTCGTGCTCGGTGAAGCGCTCGCGCCACTGCGCGCGGTCCTCGGAGAAGTCGATCTCTGTTGCGCGCCAGTTGCCCGCCTCCCAGCGCGCGTA
>Ga0081538_10006615_pt1 | contig 10163 bp, 11 predicted proteins | sample TabmetS5T2R1_FD_71022 | JGI IMG/M metagenome (GOLD analysis project Ga0081538, IMG submission 71022) | Tabebuia heterophylla rhizosphere microbial communities from the University of Puerto Rico - S5T2R1 | ecosystem: Host-associated > Plants > Roots > Rhizosphere ... | reverse complement strand
GGCCGAGCTTCCGGCCGGAATATGAGCAGCTGTCGCGCCTCAAGGAGCTGTTCCCGGAGGCGCGCATCGCCGCCTTCACCGCGACCGCCGACAAGGCGACCCGCGCCGACATCGCGCACAAGCTGTTCGCCGGCGCGGGCCGAACCATCGTGCACGGCTTCGACCGGCCGAACCTGCGCCTTGGCGTCGCGCACAAGACCCACTGGTCGAAGCAGTTGTTGGCGTTCCTCGCCGACAAGAAGGGGCAGTCGGGCATCGTCTATTGCCTGTCGCGTAAGTTCACCGAGGAGGTCGCGAGCTTCCTGCAGGAGGGAGGATGGAACGCCATCCCCTATCATGCCGGGCAGGACGGCGAGCTGCGCAAGCGCAACCAGGACCGTTTCATGAGCGAGAACGAGGCGGTGATGGTGGCGACCATCGCCTTCGGCATGGGCATCGACAAGCCGGACATCCGCTATGTCTGCCACCTCAACCTGCCGGCCAGCATGGAAGCGTACTACCAGGAGATCGGGCGCGCGGGGCGCGACGGCGCAGCGGCGGAGACCATGCTGCTCTACGGCTACGACGACCTGCGCATGCGCCGCGCCTTCATCGAGGAGGAATCGACCGACGAGGAGCACAAGCGGCGGGAGCATCGGCGGCTCGATGCGCTCATCTCCTATTGCGAGTCCGCCGAGTGCCGGCGCATCGCGCTGCTCGGCTATTTCGACGAGACGACCGGGCCGTGCGGCAATTGCGACAACTGCCTCAATCCGCCGACCCTGGTGGATGCGACGCGCCAGGCGCAGATGCTGCTCAGCGCGATCCACCGCACCGGCCAGGCCTTCGGCGCCGGCCACGTCATCGACGTGCTGCTGGGTGCCGAGACCGACAAGGTGCGCCAGCGCGGCCACGACCGGCTGCCGACCTATGGCGTCGGCAAGGACTTCCCGAAGCAATACTGGCAGTCGCTGGTGCGCCAGGCGGTGGCCGGCGGGCAGGTCATGATCAACATCGCGAAATACGGCGGGCTCGAGATCACCGAGCGCGGCCGCGCCATCCTCAAGGGCGAGTCGCCGTTCTATTTCCGCGAGCCGGGCAAGAAGCCGGCGCGGACCTCGCGCCGCGCCGCGCGCGAGGCGGCGATGTCCGACTTGCCGGCGCCGGACCTCGCCATGCTGGCGAAGCTGAAGGACCTGCGGCTCAGCCTCGCCCGGGAGCAGAGGGTGCCGGCCTATGTGGTGTTTCCCGACGCGACCCTGATCGAGATGGCGCGAGCGCGGCCCACATCGCTCGACGAAATGCGCCAGATCAGCGGCGTCGGCCCACGCAAGCTGGAACAGTTCGGCACAGCGTTCCTGGCACTGACGCGCAGCGGTGTTGCAGAAGCGGAGTGACAGAAGAGGCGGGCACGCGACGGCGGGGCGTCAGCTCCGCGGCCGGAGCGCGTACCGCCCGTAGGCCACGAAGGCCACCAGCAGCCCCATCACGACACTCCAGACCAGCGGATTGGTAGCAGCCAATTCGAGCGAGTACTGCGCGTACAGCGCAGCGAGGATCAGGGTTTCCAGCGCGAGCACGGCGGCGGCAAGCGGGGTCAGGAGCGGCTTCCATTTCAAGGCGGCCGGGACGATCAGCAGGACCGCGCACACCATCTCGAGCACGCCGAGCGCGCCCCATCCGGCGCGCGAGAGCGCGACCATCTGGTTCGCGAGCTCGTCGGACATGAACAATTTGTATGCCCCTCCCGCGAGGTAGAGCAGAGTGAGCGCAACTTGAAGGACCCACAAGAGGAGGTTCATCGGCTAGGCTTCCTTTGTCGCTAGAACGGATACGGCCCGTCGTAGTCGCCGATGTAGCTGAGGTGCGTGACGAGGCCCGTGCCCGGGCGCCATTGGTGCAGGGCGACGGCCGGGGGATCCATCGAATACATCAGCGGCGCATCGGGCGCGAGGTCGAGCGTCGCCTGATGCGCGGTGCTGGGGGCGACCGAGGCGATCGTGCCGGCAAAGCGTACCTGGATCGGCCGGTGCACGTGGCCGCACAGGATGCGCTCGACATTGGGATGACCCCGCACGATGTCAGCCAGACGCTCGGCGCCGACATTGAGGCGGGCTTCGTCGAACTCTTTCAGCCCGCACTCGAACGGCGGATGATGCATGAAGAGGATCGTCGGTCGATCTGATTCCGCGAGCCGCGCTTCGAGCCAATCGAGCCGCTGTGCGCATAGTTCGCCGTGCGGCTGGCCCGGTGTCAGCGTGTCGAGCGCGATCAGGCGCAGCGGGCCGCTGTCGACCACGTATTGCAGGAACTCGCCGTCCTGCAGGTAGCGGTGATCGGCAAAGGCGGCGCGCAGCGGCGCGCGCAAATCGTGGTTGCCGGGGATGAGATGCACCGGCATGGCGAGCGGCGCCAGCAGATCGCGCAGATGGGCGTATTCCTCTGCCATGCCGGCATCGACCAGGTCGCCGGTCAGCAGCACGAGATCGGGCGCGGGGCGCAGCGCATTGATGTGCGCGACCGCCCGCGCCAAATAGCCCGCGGTGTCGACCCTTCCCATCGCCAGCACGCCCTTGGGCCGGATGTGGGTGTCGGAAATCTGCGCAATCAGCATGCCGGACCTCACAGGAACGCCGCGTAGCGGTGGAGATCGACCGCATAGATCTTTGCGATCTTCTCGCGCGTGGAGTCATTCAGAAAGCACGCATAAGCGGGCCACTCGTTCGCTGCGTCCACGCGCGTGAGCGCGACGGCCGAAAAACCGCGACTGACCGTGGACGGACGCGAGTGATGCAGGCTGTCGATCTCCGCCATTGCCGCGACGAGCGCCTCATACGGCTCCTGCGGCGCCTCAAGTCCGACCTCCGCCAGCGCCTGCATCAGATCATCCTTGTCCGCGTTGATGACGCGGCTCGGCGTCACCAGCTCTTCCAGCGGATGGAATTGCGGCCGGAAGTGAAGGTTGCAGGTCGTGATGTCGATCCGAAGCAGGTAGTCCAGGAACTCCTCGAACGAATAGCCCGCCTCGGGCAGCCGCTTCAATCGGCGCGACATCTTGTTGTCGACATACCCTCGGAACAAGGCTTGACGATAGCTGCTGACAGCACGCTTGTACGGATCGCGGATGATGCGCAGCCAGGTCCAGCCGCCCGCCTCTGCCTGGCTCGCCCACATCCGATACGTCTCGTCCGAGTAGAGCACGCGGATGCGGAAGTCATGCGGCCACTCGCTGTAGGCGCGGGCGGCCTGCAGCAGGTTGCGATGCCAGAGATACCAAAGCAGCACCGTGGTGCAGGCGGACTTGGCCGACCAGATGATGCCGAGCCTGGCCGAGCCGAGCAGAAGCGGCCGCGGCTCGCGCCTCGGCTCGAGCAATAGGCTTGCCACGTCCAGGCCGGCGGAACCCCTGGGTCGCATCTCCGGACTATCGCCGCGCCGGCCGAACAACATCGATCAACCCAGATTTGCCTTCAGGAACGCGACCGTGCGGTCCCACGCCGCGCGCGCATCGTCGGCGTCGTAGTGATCTCCGGTCGGATTGGCGAAGGCGTGGTCGGCGTCGTAGCGATGCACCTCCACCGTCTTGCCGGCCTGCTTCATCGCCGCCTCGAAGCCGTCGACCATGGCGGGATTGATCCACTGGTCGGCATTCGCGAACTGGCCGAGCACCGGTCCCTTGATGGCTTTCAGCTCGTCGGCCGAGCGCGCGACGTTGCCGTAGTAGACGACGGCCGCATCGAGCGGTCGGTCCATCGCGGCCTGCAGCGCCATGCCGCCGCCGAAGCACCAGCCGATCGAGGCGACCTTGCCGTTGCAATCCGGATTCTGGCGCAGCCAGTCGACCCAGGTCGACATGGTCTCGCTCGCCTCCGCCGGCACCACGGCGTTCATCAGGGCCTCGGCCTCTTCCGGCTTGCTGCCCGACTTGCCGCCGTAGAGATCGATGGCGAGGCCGAGCCAGCCTTGCTTGGAAATCTCCGTCGCCACCGACTTGATCTGGTCGTTGAGGCCCCACCATTCGTGCACCAGCATGACGGCGGCCGCCGGCTTCTGTTCCGGCACGGCGAGCGCCGCGGACACCGAGCGGCCCGAGGGAGTCTTGGTGGTGACGGTCTGCAGCGAGGCGGCGGCTCTCGCCACCTTCGCGGGATCTGAGAGCAAGGTCGCGAGGGAAAGGCCGGCGAGGCCGACGACCACCTGCCGGCGCGAGGAGGAGGATTGCGGTTTCATGTCTTTGCCCCATCTCACGGGTTCGCAGCGGCGACCATGGTAGGGCCGCGCCCGCCGACCGGCAAAGGCTTCATTGTCCTAGTGCAATCACGCGCGTGCGAGGGCTCAGGCCTTGCCGGCCGCCCGTTCGATGCGGTGCATGTCGTCGTCGGAGAAACCGAAATGGTGGCCGATCTCGTGGATCAGGACGTGGCGCACCACGGCGCGCAGGTCGTCGGTGCCTTCGCACCAGTAATCCAAGATCGCCCGGCGATAGAGGAAGATGATGTCGGGCTGGTGGCGGACGTCGAAGGTGCTCTGCTGGGTGAGCGGAATGCCCTGATAGAGGCCCATCAGGTCGAACGGCGATTCGATCCCCATGTCGTCCAGGATGTCGTCGCGCGCGACATCCTCGACCCGGATCGCGACCCCGACGCAGCGGCTGCGCAGCTCTTCCGGAATATGCTCGAACTCCTGGTAGGCCATGGCCTCCATCTCCGCCAGGCTGGGCGGCGTGCCGAAATCGCGCGGTTCGTCGTGGCGGATGGTCACAATTGGTACCTTTCGTAGATTCGCACCATCCCAGCACCCCCGTCTCGTCATGGCAAGGCTTGGCCTTGCCATCCACGAGTTTCGATGGGCGCGATCGAGCGACCGCAAGCAAACTCGTGGATCCCAAAGCCAAGCTTTGGGATGACGGGGAGAGGATGCTGTTTCGAGCCTAGCGGAACGTGACGTGATAGCGGTCGAGAATGCGTTGGACCGAGCCGTCCGCAGCCATGTCCTTGAGGCTGCGGTTGAAGCCTTGCATGGCGGCCTCCGCGCCCGGCATGGCGCGGCTCAGGCAGAAATAGTACGGGTTGCGGCGGATTTCCCGATACGTGATCTCGCTCGAGCGCGGGTCGGATGCGATGAAGTGCTTGGTTGTCAGCTCGTAGCCGTAGAGCAGGTCGACATTGCCGCCGACCAGCATGTCGAGCGCGTTCTTGTCGCTCGAGGTCGCCTCCACCGCGGCGCCGGCGGCGATCAGCTCGCCCTCGAGGTTGTAGCCACCGACCGTCGCGACCTTGCGGCCTTTGAGATCCGCGACCGAACCGATGCCGGCAAGCGCATCCGCGGAGCGCGCGAACAGCCCGACCGACACCGCGCCAAGCTCGTCGCTGAACAGCAGCTTGGCCTCGCGTTCCTTGGTGTGGGAGCAGGAGCAGAGCCCGTCATACTGGCCGCGCTCCGCCAGCTCCAACGCGCGCTTCCAGGGCATGAAGGAAATCTCGGTCGACCGGCCGGTGCGCTTCATTGCCTCGCCGACGATATCGATATCGAAGCCGGCCTGGCCATCGTCGGCCGGTTTCTCGATCTTGTGCGGCGGGAAGTTGTTGCAGGCGAGGCGCACGCTCGGCTCGGCGGCGCGACCGGACAGGCCCGTTCCAAGTGCCAACGCAAAGCCGACCAAGGCAACCAATACCCGACGCATCTCAATCCTCAACGACCAGACAAATTCCTTGGCCTCATCTTGCGCCCGCGATCGTTAAGAAAGGCCCCGAGGCCCCAAAGCCCCACGGCGCAAGTCCCTGAACTGGCACCGAAAATCGCCCGGCCTTGACACGGCTCGGGGCATCATATTAAATGACCGTTCAATCAATATGCATGAAATTAAGAAGTGTTTACAATAGCGTAGCAACATTGTGACACATCGGATGCTCCGGTCTTTTCAGCGAGATCGGAGCGCACTCGAGAGATCGGAGAGCCTCATGAACAGCTTCGTCGACATCCGCCACCCGGAACGCATCTACGAGACCGAGCCACTTCCGGCCTGGACCTATCTGAACGCGGAGTTGCTGGAGCTGGAGTATGAGCGCGTCATCCTGCCGTCCTGGCAGTTCGTCTGCCACCAGAACCAGGTGAAGGAGACCGGCGACTTCGCGACCCTCGACCTGTGGCGCGATTCCATCATCGTCATGCGCGGCAAGGACGGGACCTTGCGCGCGTTCCAGAATGCCTGCCGCCACCGCGGCTCCAAGCTGCTGGACGGCGAGGGCACCTGCAAGCACCGCATCACCTGCCCCTATCACGCCTGGTCGTACCAGTTGGACGGGCGGCTGGCGGCGGTGCCGTCGGAGAAGACCTTCCCCAACCTCGACAAGACCCAGCTCGGCCTCAAGGAGCTGGAGCTCGAGGTGTTGTGCGGCCTGGTGTTCGTGCGCATCGCGGGCAACGGTCCGTCGATCGCCGAGCAGTGGGGCGACCTCGCCAAGGAGCTGGCGCCCTATCGCATCGAGGAGATGGTGCCGGCGCAGGGTGTGCAGATCTCCGAGGAGTGGGCGTGCAACTGGAAGGTCGCGCTCGACAACTACCTCGACAACTACCATGTGCCGTTCGGCCATCCCGGCCTGCACCGGCTGATGGACAACCAGCTCAGCTGCACCATCAACCGTCACGGCGTGTCGTTCTCCAAGAGCACGATCCGCGAGCGCGAATCACATGCGTGGTCGGAGCGCGCCTATCAGCGCCTGGCCCCGAAGGCGTTCGACTATCTGCCGGAGGATGTGCGCCAGACCTGGGTGTTCGGCTTCATGCCGGTCAACATCGGCTTCGACGTGTTCCCCGACAGCATGGACATTTTCCAGATCCTGCCCAAGGGACCGACCAGGAGCGTCATCCGCACGCCGTTGTTCGTGCGGCCGGATGCGCGGCGCGAGGCCAAGGTCATGCAATACCTTGCCAACCGCATCAACACGCAGATCGGCCACGAGGACAAGGAACTGTGCGAGCGCGTGCAGGCCGGCCTCTCCAGCTACAACTACCAGCCGGGGCCGCTCAGCGAATACGAGATGCCGGTGAAGGACATGCATGCGCGCATCCGCGCCGCCTGCCCGATCGTCACGCAGAAGGAGCGGCCGATGGACGGCACGCTGCGCCGGCAGAACCTGACGATGCTGGAGGGCGATCAGCCGGCCAACAATGTCTCCGCGATGACGCCGGCGGCCTGAGCGGAGGCATCACGCGGCAGGAAATACACCGGTGAGGATGCCCATCGCCGGGTCAGGGCGAGGGCATTTTCCGCCAGCGAGACCGTGCCGCCTTCGGTCTCGCTCATCACGACGAGGCGCACCGGTACCCGCCTGGCCTCCAACACACTCAGCGCCGTCAGCGAATGGCTGATGGTCCCGAGATAGGAGCCGGCCACCAGGATCACCGGCATGCGGAGATCGAACATCCAGTCCAGCATGGTGCGATCTTCGGAGAGCGGCGACATCACGCCGCCCGCCCCTTCGATCAGCGCCACGTCGTGGTTGCCGCGCAGGAAGCGGCGGCAAGCGGTCAGCACCGCCGGGTAGTCCACGCGTTTGCCTTCCTTGGCCGCGGCGGCATCGGGCGACAACGCCGCGGCATAGCGCCAGGGCGAGATCGCATCGAGCGATTGTGGCGAGACCGGCTGGTCCAGCGCGGCCAGCAGTTGCCCTGCATCGCTCTCCGCCGCCTTGGCCGGATCGAACCCGGAGAGCACCGGCTTGAAAGCGCCGACCTTCAACCCCCGCCCGCGCCAGGCGCGGATCAGGCCGCAGCCAAGATAGGTCTTGCCGATGTCGGTGCCGGTGCCGGTGATGAAAAAGGCGCGCATGGCCTCTGCAATCCCAGGGCTTCACCGCGCTGTCAAGTTTGATAGTGTCTCGGTCACGTGTTGCCGACAAGGGTGAGACCATGACCGAGCCGATCAAAGGCCGCTGTTTCTGCGGCGCTGTCCGATTCCAGTTCAGCGAGGCGCCGATCGCGGTGCGTGCCTGCTGGTGCCGCGATTGCCAGTATCTCGCCACCGGCAATGCCTCGATCAACGCGATCTTCAAGACCGCGAGCCTCACGCTCACCGGCGAGGTCGCCGAGTATGTCAGCACCGCGAACAGCGGCAACACCATGCGCCGGCGCTTCTGCCCCAAATGCGGCACCCAGCTGTTCAGCCACTCTTCGGCACGGCACGAGATCATGGTGGTGCGTGTCGGCGCGCTGGAGGATCGCGAGATCGGCGGCCCGGCCAGCTACATCTGGACCGGATCGAAGCCGAGCTGGGGCCACATCGATCCCGACCTGCCCAATTGCGAAGGTCAGCCGGCGCCGGTGCAGATGAAATAGGCGGGTCTCAGTCGCGGCCCATCATGTGGATCGGCTTGAAGCAGCCGAGTATGAGGCGCTTGGGGTCGAACGGAATTTCCCCGGAAATCTCGAAACGCTTGTCTTCGTGCATCCTTGCTTCGGCGGCATCGAGGGTCGCCTTGTCGGGCCACACCTGCCACGAGAACACGATCTTCTCGCCGTCCTGCGCGGCGACGGCGCGGCGGAAGTCGGTCAGTTTGCCAGTGGGGACGTTGTCCTCCCAGGATTCGACGATCTCGAGGCAGCCGTACTCCTTGAAGATCGCCGCCCCCCGCTCGGCCCACTTGCGATAGGCCTCCATCTTGTCCGCGGGCACGGGAATGACGAATCCGGCGACATACATGGCCTGGGCTCCCTGGAATTGCACCCGGACACTAGCCAGTTTCCGGCTTGCTTGACAGGGTTGGACCCCGCCGATAGCGTCCGGCCGAATACGCCAGCAGGGAGCAAGAAATGGCCGACGCGTCCGCACTTCCGCCGGAAATCCGGCACGACTGGTCGGTGGCCGAAGTCGAGGCCCTGTTCGCCCTGCCGTTCAACGACCTGGTGTTCCGGGCCCAGACCGTTCACCGCGCCCACTTCCCGGCGAACCAGGTGCAGCTCTCCACCCTGCTCTCGATCAAGACCGGCGGCTGCCCGGAGGATTGCGCCTATTGCCCGCAGGCGGCGCGCTACGACACCGGCGTCGAGGCGCAGAAGCTGATGGCCGTGCAGACCGTGATCGCCGAAGCCAAGCGCGCCAAGGAAAGCGGCGCGTCGCGCTATTGCATGGGCGCGGCCTGGCGCGAGCCCAAGGACCGCGACCTCGACGCCATCTGCGACATGGTGCAGGGCGTGAAGGCGCTGGGCATGGAGACCTGCATGACCCTCGGCATGCTCACGGGCGCGCAGGCGCGGCGGCTGAAGGACGCGGGGCTCGACTACTACAACCACAACATCGACACCTCGCCGGACTATTACACCCAGATCATCACCACCCGCACGTTGCAGGAGCGGCTCGATACCCTGGAGCACGTGCGCGAGGCCGGCATGAAGGTGTGCTGCGGCGGCATCGTCGGCATGGGCGAAGGCGAGACCGACCGCGCCGGCATGCTGGTGACGCTCGCCAATCTGTCGGCGCATCCGGAATCGGTGCCGATCAACATGCTGGTGCAGGTGCACGGCACGCCGCTCGACGGCACTGAGAAGCTCGACCCGCTCGACTTCGTGCGCACCATCGCGGTCGCGCGCATCATGATGCCGAAGAGCATGGTGCGTCTGTCGGCCGGGCGCGAGGAGATGAGCGACGAGTTGCAGGCGCTTTGCTTCCTGGCCGGCGCCAACTCGATCTTCGCCGGGCCGAAGCTGCTGACCACGCCGAACCCGGGCCGCGATCACGACAGCCAGCTGTTCGAGCGCCTCGGTATCGAGCCGATGCCGCTCGACTCCACGCCAACCCACGCGCATGGCTGAAGCCGGTCCCCCCGACTGGCTGACCAGCGGTTTCGCGCATCTCTGGCTCCCCTACGCGCAGATGAAGCTGGCGCCGACGCCGATCGCGGTGGTCGGAGCTGAGGGCGCGCGGCTGAAGCTGGCGGACGGGCGCGAGCTGATCGACGGCGTGTCGTCGTGGTGGACTACCTGCCATGGCTACAATCATCCGCACATCCGCCAAGCGGTCGCGGCGCAGCTGCAGGCGGTGCCGCACGTGATGCTCGGCGGACTCGCCACCGAGCCGACGCTGCGCCTCGCCAAGCGGGTCGCCGGCCTGTTGCCGGGCGACCTCGATCACGTGTTCTTCTCGGAATCGGGTTCGGTCTCGGTCGAGATCGCGATGAAGATGGCGG
>Ga0081538_10006614_pt1 | contig 10164 bp, 8 predicted proteins | sample TabmetS5T2R1_FD_71022 | JGI IMG/M metagenome (GOLD analysis project Ga0081538, IMG submission 71022) | Tabebuia heterophylla rhizosphere microbial communities from the University of Puerto Rico - S5T2R1 | ecosystem: Host-associated > Plants > Roots > Rhizosphere ... | reverse complement strand
ATCCGCTCGGGCGCGGACGTGGCGAAGGTGCTCGCGCTCGGCGCCGACGCCGCGTCGATCGGCGTCGCGGCGATCGTGGCGCTGGGGGACAACTCGCCGGAGCACGAGGAGGGCTACGCCGAGATCGCAACCTCGGCCGGCTACTACGACGACTGGCACGAGGGCCGCGACCCGGCTGGAATCTCCACTCAGGACGACGGCCTGGCTGCCCGCTTCGACCCCGAGCTCGGGGGGCGCCGGCTCGCGAACTACCTGCGCACCATGGTGCTCGAGGCGCAGACGATCGCGCGTGCGTGCGGCAAGTCCCACCTCCATAATCTGGAGCCCGAGGATCTCGTCGCGGTCAGCGTCGAGGCGGCCGCGATGGCGCGCGTGCCGCTGGCCGGGACGGCCTGGATTCCCGGTGCCGGGGCCGTTGTTAACACTTGAACCTATTTGTACTACCATGCCCGAGCCGAGGCCTCTGCGTTCATGTCCTACGTCCTGACCTGCCCCAACTGCGGCCCGCGCGAGGTCACGGACTTCACCTTCGGCGGTGAGGTGAACCCGCGCCCCACGGAGCGCCCCGGTCAGCGCGAGCTCGGCGCCTACAACTACTTCCGACGCAACGTCGCCGGCGTGCAGCGCGAGTGGTGGTTCCACCGCGCCGGCTGCGGCGCCTGGTTCCTGGCCGAGCGCGACACGCGGTCGAATCAGGTTTTGTTCACGGAGCGGCCGTGACGCGCCTTCCTCCCCAGCCGGACGAGCGCCTCGACCGCCGGCGCGGGCTCGGCTTCAGCTTCGACGGCAAACCGGTCGAGGCCCTCGAGGGCGACACGATCGGCTCGGCGCTGTACGCCGCCGGGCAGCGCACCTTCTCCCGCAGCTTCAAGTACCACCGCCGGCGGGGCCTCCTCTGCTGTGCCGGCCAGTGCCCGAACTGCCTCGTGCAGGTGGACGGCGCTCCCGGAGTGCGCGCCTGCACCGAGCGCGTACGCGAGGGCATGAGTGTCGAGCACATGAACGCCTCCCCCTCGCTCGACTTCGACGTGATGCGCGCCACCGACCTGGTCGGCGGGCCCTTCACACCGCCGGGCTTCTACTACAAGACGTTCATCCGGCCGCGGCGGCTCTGGCCGCTCTACGAGAAGGTGTTGCGCCACGCGGCCGGGCTCGGCCGGCTGCGCAAGAGCCAGCCCGAGCGCGAGTGGCGGACGGAATACCGCCGGCGGCACGCCGACGTGCTGGTCGTGGGCGGCGGGGCCGCCGGCCTGGCCGCCGCGGGCGCGGCGGCCGAGCTCGGCGCCGATGTGGTGCTGGCCGACGAGGGACCGGAGCCGGGCGGGCGGCTGCTGGCCGAGGGCGGGCGGGCGTACGCCCGCGAGCTCGCGGAGCGTGCGCGCGCCGCGGGCGTCGAGCTGCTGGCGAACGCGCCGGCGCTCGGGGCCTTCGACGGGCTCGTTCCCGTCTGGCAGGCGGACACCCTCCACCAGGTGCGGGCGAGGCGACACGTGTACGCGACCGGCGCGATCGAGCAGCCGCTCCTGTTCCCCGGCAACGACCTGCCCGGCGTGATGCTGTCGGGCGGCGCCCGGCGGCTGATCTCGCTGTACGCCGTGAAGCCCGGCACGCGCGCCGTGGTCGCCACCGTCTGCGACCGCGGCCTCCACGCCGCCCTGGCGCTCCTGGACGCCGGGGTGGAAGTGGCGTGCGTGGCGGACCTGCGCGCGAACGCCGCGACCCCGCCGGCCCAGGCCCTGATCCGCCACGGCGTTGAGGTCGTGCGTGGCGCCACCGTGCTCCAGGCCCGAGGCCGGGGGCACGTTCAGGGCGTCGCACTGGGCGCGCCCGGCGACGGACAGGAGGACGGCGGCGAGCGCGTCGTGGCCTGTGACCTGCTGGTCGTCTCGGGTGGCGGCGCTCCCGCAACATCGCTGCTCTCTCAGGCCGGCGCGCGCACCGCGTACGACCCTGATCGCAGTCTCTTCGTCCTCGCCGACCTGCCCGACGGCGTGCTCGCCGCCGGCGAGGTGGCGGGCGACGGCGACCTGGGGGCGGCGGAGCTCTCGGGCGCGGTGGCGGGTGCCGAGGCGGCGCATTCGCTCGGACTGGGCGAGGCCGACTCCCGCGCACGCGCGGCACGCGGCCGCGAGCGCCTCGCGGGGCGCCCGGCCTGGCCGTCCGCCGTTCCGCCACCGCTGACGAGCGACAGGGAGGGCAGGTGCTTCGCCTGCCTCTGCGAGGACGTGACCGCGAAGGACATCCACCTGAGCGTGGAGGAGGGCTACGACTCGATCGAGCTCTCGAAGCGCTACACCACCACCACCATGGGGCCGTGCCAGGGCCGCATGTGCCAGCTGCCCGCGGCGCGGCTGATCGCCCGCGAAACGGGCCAGGGCCTCGAACAGGTGGGCACCACATCCGCGCGACCGCCCTGGCAGGCGGTGCCAATGGGCGCCCTGGCCGGGCGGCCGTTCGAGCCGGCGAAGCGCTCCTCGATCCACCGCCGCCACCGCGAGCTCGGCGCGAACGTGATGTGGGCGGGCGACTGGCGCCGGGCGTACGACTACGGGGACCCGCGCGGCGAGGCGCTTGCCGTCCACGAGGCTGCCGGCCTGATCGACGTCTCGACGCTCGGGAAGCTGATCGTGCGCGGGCCTGACGCGGGCGAGTTCCTCGACCGGCTCTATCCGAACCGGATCTCCAATCTGAAGCCCGGTCGCATCCGCTATGGAGTGATCACGAGCGACGCCGGGCGCATCATCGACGACGGCACGATCTGCCGTCTCGACGACGAGAGCTTCTACGTGACCACCACCTCGAGCGGCGCAGGGGCGGTCTACGAGTGGTTCTCCTGGTGGCTCGCCGACTGGCGCCTGAGCGTGCACCTGACGGACGTGACCCAGGGCCTGGCGGCGGTGAACCTAGCGGGCCCGCGTGCGCGGGAGATCATGGCCGAGGTCAGCGACGTGGACTGCTCCAGCGAGGCCTTCGCCTATCTCGACGGCAAGCAGGCCGAGGTCGCCGGCGCGCCCAGCCTGATCCTGCGCATCGGCTTCGTCGGCGAGGTCGGCTACGAGATCCACTGCCCGGCAGCTCACGGCGAGCACCTCTGGGACGAGCTGCTCGAGGCCGGCGCCGAGCACGGGCTGCGGCCGTTCGGCCTCGAGCCTCAGCGGCTGCTCCGCCTCCAGAAGATGCACATCCTCGTGGGCCAGGACACGGACTCGGAGTCGACTCCCTACAACGCGGCCATGCCGTGGATCGTGAAGCTCGACAAGGAGCAGGACTTCATCGGCAGGTGGGCGCTCGAACGGGCCGCCGAGGAGCCGCCCGAAACGGCGTTGGTGGGCTTCACGCTCGCCGACGGGCACGTGCCCACCGAGGGCGCCGCCGTGCTGCCCGACGGCGGCGACGGACAGGTCGGCCAGGTCACGAGCGCGCGCCGCTCGCCGCAGCTGGGGCAGGTGATCGGGATGGCCTGGGTGCCCTCGACCCTGGCGACGGACGGCGCCGAGGTGACCATCTCGGACGACGGGCGCCGCCTCCGGGCGCGGGTTGTGACCAAGCCGTTCTACGACCCCGACGGCGAGGTGCTCCGCTCGTGAGCCTCGCCTTCCTCAGCCCCGCGTCCGAGGCGGTCGCGCGCAGCCCGATGGAGCGCGAGGCGCTCGCCGCGGGAGCCCGCCTCGAGCGACGCGACGGCTGGAACGTGGCGGTGGCGTTCGCGGGACCCGGGCGCGAGCAGGAGGTCTGCCGCGAGACGGTGGGCTTCGCCGATCTCTCCGCCCTCGGCAAGATCGAGGTCCAGGCAAGCGCCGCAGAGCTGGCCGCGATCGTGGCCGTCGCGAGCGGTGGCGAACACCTCGAGCTGGGGCGCGCCACGCGTGCCGAAGGCGCCTGGTGGTGCCCGTACACGCCCGAGCGTGCGCTGGTGCTGTGTGAGCCCGGGGCCACCGCCGGGCTGCGCGAGCGCCTCGAGGACGCCGCCGGCTCCGTCCGGGGTCTGGCCAGCGTGGTCGACGTCACCACCGGGCATGGAGCGCTCGCGATCGCCGGCCCGCTCGCGCGCGAGCTCTTCGCGCGCTTCACGGCCGTCGACCTGCGGCCGCAGGTGACCCCGGTCCTCGGCTTCCGGCCGGGCTCGGTGGCACGAGTGCCCGGGGCGATCCTGCGGGAGGCCGAGCAGCGCTACCTGATGCTGTTCGGAGCGGCGCTCGGACGCTACGTCTGGACCGTGGTGGCGGACGCCGCTCTGCACCTGGGGGGCGCGCCGGTCGGCGTCGACGCGCTCGTGAGCATCGAGGAAGAGGCCGGAAGCCATGCTTGACCTCTTTCGCACGCGACGCATGTGGCGGCCGCGTCAGGAGCTGCGCGACTCCTACGACGTCGTGATCGTGGGCGGCGGGTCCCACGGACTCGCCGCCGCCTACTACCTGGCGCGGCTGGGGATCACGGACGTCGCCGTCCTGGAGAAGAGCTACATCGGCTCGGGCGCCGCGGGGCGGAACACGACGATCCTGCGCTCGAACTACAAGACGCCGGAGGGTGCCCGCTTCTACGACGCCAGCGTGAAGCTCTACGAGGGGCTGTCCGCGGAGCTCGACTTCAACCTGCTCTTCTCACAGTGCGGCCACCTCACGCTCGCCCACTCGGACCGGGCGATGTTCGTGATGGCCAACCGGGCCGAGGTCAACCGGCTGAACGGCATCGATTCTCGGCTGATCTACCCCGACGAGATCAAGAAGCTCGCCCCCGCGATGCAGGTGGACAATCCGCACGCCGTGTATCCGGTCCAGGGCGCCCTCTACCACCCGCCGGGAGGGATCATCCGGCACGACGCCGTGGTCTGGGGGTTCGCACGCGCAGCCGACCGCGGCGGCGCCGAGATCCACCCGTACACCGAGGTGACCGGCATCCAGAGATCGAATGGCCGGGTGGAGGCGGTGCAGACCAACCGCGGTACGGTCAAGACGAAGGTCGTCCTGAGCTGCACCGCCGGGTGGAGCACGCTGGTGGCCGACATGGCCGGCGTGGGACTGCCGATCACGACCCACATCCTTCAAGCGTGCGTGACCGAGCCGCTGAAGCCGCTGCTCGACGTGGTCATCGTGTCGTCGCAGATGCACGTGTACATCTCACAGACCGACCGCGGCGAGTTCCTGATGGGCGCCGAGATCGAACCGTGGACCACTTACCGCACGCAGGGCACGCTCAACTTCCTCCAGGAGGTCTCGCGCCACACCCTGGAGCTGTTTCCGCAGCTGGAGCGCGCGCGGATACTTCGCAGCTGGGCCGGCCTCTGCGATCTCAGTCCCGACTACAGCCCGATCCTCGGGAAGACCGAGGTCGAGGGCTTCCACGTCAGCTCCGGCTGGGGCACGTATGGATTCAAGGCTGCGCCGATCGTGGGGAAGACGCTCGCCGAGCTCGTCGCCACCGAGCGCACCCCCGACCTGATAGCACCGTTCGCTCTGGAACGCTTTTATGAGGACAGGCTGGTGTCCGAGCTGGCGGCGGCGGCCGTGAGCCACTGAGAGGAGAGCACATGAAGAGCAGCCTCGAGATCGCCCAGGAGGCCGAGCTCCTTCCGATCGAGTCGATCGCCGAGCGAATGGGGCTACTGCCGGAGGAGTTCGAGCCCTACGGCCGCCACAAGGCGAAGGTGTCGCGGGCGGTGCTGGACCGCCTGAGTGATGCCCCGGACGGAAAGCTCGTCTGCGTGACCGGCGTGACGCCGACGAGGGCCGGCGAGGGCAAGACAACCACGGCCGTCTCGCTCACCCAGGGCCTCGGCGCCATCGGCAAGGAGCCGCTCCTGTGTCTGCGCGAGCCCTCGCTCGGACCGGTGTTCGGCATCAAGGGCGGGGCCGCCGGCGGTGGCCTGGCGCAGGTGGTGCCGATGGAGGACCTCAACCTCCACTTCACCGGCGACATCCACGCGATCGGCGCCGCCAACAACCTGCTCGCGGCGCTGCTCGACGCGTCGATTTTGCACGGCAACCCACATGCGATCGACGCCCTGCGGGTCGACTGGAAGCGCGCTTTGGACATGAACGATCGCGCCCTGCGCGAGATCACGATCGGGCAGGGCGGCCGGGCAAACGGCTACCCGCGCGAGACGGGATTCGACATCACCGCTGCCTCGGAGGTGATGGCGATCCTCGCCGTGTCGCGCGACGTGCACGATCTGCGCGAGCGCCTCGGGTCGATCACCGTCGCCCACAGCTACGACGGCGGCAAGCCCGTCACCGCGGAGGACCTCGGCGCGGCCGGAGCCATGACCGTGCTGCTCAAGGAGGCCCTGAAGCCGAACCTGATCCAGACGCTCGAAGGGCAGCCCTGCCTGATGCACGCAGGTCCGTTCGCGAACATCGCGCACGGCAACTCGTCGCTCGTGGCGGACCTGATCGGGCTCAAGCTCAGCGACTACGTGATCACCGAGTCGGGCTTCGGCTCCGACATGGGAATGGAGAAGCTCTTCAACATCGTCTGCCGCAAGGGCGGGGTGCGGCCGAGCGCGGTCGTTCTGGTGGCTACCGTCAGGGCGCTCAAGCACCATGGGGGGATAGCCGACGACCCGCGCGTGGATCGCGTGCGCGGGCTCGCCGCGATCGCCACGGGGGCGGCGAACCTGAACCGCCACCTGAGGATCGTGCGCGGCTTCGGCCTGCCGTGCGTCGTGGCCGTGAACCGCCGCCCGGGCGACACCGACGACGAGGTCGAGCTCGTCAAGGCGCTCGCGCTCGAGGGCGGGGCTCACGCGGCGGAGGTGAACGACGGCTTCACGAACGGCGGCGAGGGGGCGTCCGCGTTCGGTGAGGCGGTGGCCGACGCCTGCGACCAGCCCAGCTCCTTCAAGCTCACCTATGAGGATGACGATCCAATCTCGGTGAAGATCGAGAAGGTCGCCAAGCAGGTCTACGGCGCGGCCGACGTGGTCTTCTACCTCGACGCCCAGCGCAAGATCCGCCAGTACGAGGAGGACGGGCTCGACAAGCTGCCGATCTGCATGGCGAAGACCCACCTGTCGCTGTCGGCGGACCCCCAGCTGCTGAACGCCCCGGAGGACTTCGAGCTACCGGTGCGCGACATGCGCGCCTACACCGGCGCCGGCTGGCTCGTGCCGCTGGCCGGGGACATCCAGCAGATGCCCGGGCTCGGCAAGGCTCCCGCCGCCCTGAACGTCGACATCGACGAGGAGGGGCGCACCGTCGGGCTGTTCTGAGTCACGTGCGGCTCGGCGAGCACGCAGCGCCACGGCCCGACTAGGTGCGCCAGGGGGCGGTCTAGTATCTGCTCGACATGACGATCGGCGCCGACTCGACCGTCAACGCCGTCCGTGACCGCCGGCCCTCGCTGGTCGACATCGCGGAGGAGGCGCTTCGCACCTGGCTCGCTACCGGGCGCCACCGCCCCGGAGAGCGGCTGCCGCCGGAGCAGGAGCTTTCCGCCCACCTGGGCATCTCGCGCGGGACCCTCCGCACCGCACTGCGGCGACTCGAGGAGAGCGGTGAGATCGTGCGCCGCCAGGGGAGCGGCACCTACGTCGGCCGGGCAACCTCCACCACCCTCGACGAGGGGCTCGAGAAGCTCGTCTCCTACAGCGAGCTGGCGCGCCGCCGGGGTGTGACCCTCGAGCTGGGAGAGCTCACGATCGACGAACGACGGCTCGGCCCCGAGGCCGGTGAGCTGTTCGGCCTCGATCCGGCCACCCCCGCGGTGACGGTCACCCGAGTGCTGCTGCTCGACGGACAGCCGGGCTCGTGGATGCGGGACGTGGTCAACCCGCGAGTGGAGTTGCCGCCGATCGCGCACGTGCGACAGGCGCTCGAGCGTGGGGAGATGGTGCTCGACGTGCTCATGAAGCACGGTGTGCCGGTCGCATATACCCGCGCCCACATCCTGGCGCGGGTTGTCAGCCGGCGCGACCGGGTGGGTAGGGCACTGGGCGTGACCGAGACCACCGCGGCCCTCGAGATCGAGCACGTGACCTGCACGGCCGAGGGAGCGCCGGTGGAGCACTCCATCGACATCTTCCTGCCGCGCAGCCTCGACCTCCACGTGATGCGCTGGCTCGAGGACCTGCCGCCCGTGCCGCCAATCGGGCGGGGCTCTCCGCTTCAGCCGCGGTAGCGATCGGCGCCTGATTCGGTTTCATACGTCGCATGCCAAGCCCGGATGCCAGCGACACCGCCACGATGCGGGCAGTGGTCATCGACGGCTTCGGCGGCCCCGAGCGGTTGCACGAACGCCAAGTCCCGGTGCCCTCGCCCGGGCGTGGGCAGGTTCTGATCGGGCTCGAGACCGCCGGCGTCGGCTCGTGGGACCCCTTCGAGCGGGAGGGCGGCTACGCCGAGATGCTGGGCATGTCGCCGTCGTTTCCTTACGTGCTCGGCTCTGAAGGCGCCGGAACGGTCGCGGCCGTCGGCGACGGCGTGACGAGCCGTGCGGTCGGCGAGCGCGTGTTCGCCGCCAGCTTCTTGAATCCGGCCGGCGGTTTCTACGCCGAGTACGTCTGCGTCGACGCCGGTCTCGTCGCGCCGATCCCGGCCGGCATGAGCACCTCGCAGGCGGCGGTGATGGGCGGTGTCGGCATGACCGCCCTGCGCGGGCTGCGGGACGCGCTCGAGCTGCGGAGCGGCGAGACGCTGCTCGTCCACGGCGCCAGCGGCGCCATGGGACACCTGGCCGTGCAGCTCGGCGAGCGACTCGGGGCCAGGGTGCTCGCCGTCGCGTCGGGCGACGACGGCGTGGCGCTGGCCGCCCGCGCGGGGGCCGAGCTGGCGATCGACGGACGGGCCGAGCACGTTGCAGACGGCGTTCGCCGATTCTCCGCCGACGGCCTCGACGCCGCGCTCCTCACCGCCGGAGGGCCAGAGGCCGATGCTGCGGTGGCGGCGGTGCGGCCAGGCGGGAGGGCGGCCTACCCGACCGGCGTCCAACCGGAGCCGGCCTCGACGCCGGGCGTCGAACCGCAGGCGTTCAACGGCGAGCCCGACGCGGAGCTGCTCGAGCGGTTCATCGCGCTCATCGGTGACCGGCCGCTCGACGTGCACATCGCCCGCGAGTTCACGCTCGACCAAATCCCAGCCGCACACCAGGCCCTGCGCGATCACCACCTCGGCAAGCTGGCGATCACCATCGGCTGAGGCACCTTCCGGCAGCCGCTCGAGCGCCCTGACGCTATCGCCTCAGCGGATCTCCTCCGGAGCTCCGAGCGTCAGCATGGACCTGCCGAACGGGGACAGCGTCGCGTCGAAGTGGCTGACAACCGCGGCGCTGGAGAAGAAGCCGACCACGCACAGCCTGCTCTCCCCGACGTTGTGGATGTCGTGCGGTACGGTCGCTGGGACTAGTGCAACCGCGCCCGCCTGCAGGCGCAGGCGCGCATCCGGGGTTTCGACCTCGGCCTCACCATCAAGCACGAGCACCACCTCCTCGGCGCTGTCGGTGTGCCTGCCGTGGTGCTCTCCCGGCTCGTGCTCGAAGTAGATCACCGCGGTGCTCGCCGCCCCCGTGCCGGTGTGTATTGGCAGGCCGAGCGTGCCGCGCAACGTAGGGTCAGCCTCAGACCAATACTCCGTCAGCTCCACGTCGCCCAATCGCACGGCCAACTCCCCACTCCGCCTTCCCGACCTCGCCACTGAATCGATAAGCAAACATATCCGCCGCTCGAGGCCTACCGCGTCGAGCGGCGCCAGGGAGCGCGCTGGCTCGCGATTGGGGGCGGCCTGCGATCGGCGCTGTACAAATTGGCTCAAATGCTATAGTCGCCCGCGTCGGGCGGCGCGGCCCGGCAGGCCATTCGACACCCTGAGGAGGGGGTATGAGCGACTCCCAGGCCGGCGTCAGCGTCGACGCGCAGGCCCCGCTGACCTTCGGCGGCGACGTCCGCACCGTACTCGACACGCCCAGGTCGGAGATGCCGCCCGCCACGCTCGAGGACGCCCGCAGCCGGCCCGGGCGGCGCGAGAAGATCGAGGAGATCACTCGTCGGATCGAGTCCGAAGGCATCAAGTACGTCTTCTTCCAGCAGGTCTCGGTGACCGGCCGGGTGATGGGGAAGGGCGTCGTGTCTTCCTTCTTCCCGCAGGTCGCCGAAAAGGGCTACCAGCTCGTCTACGGCGCGACCGCCAACCTGTTCGTCGACCGCGTGGGCAACTACATCGGCTTCGGTCCCGA
>Ga0081538_10006613_pt1 | contig 10164 bp, 9 predicted proteins | sample TabmetS5T2R1_FD_71022 | JGI IMG/M metagenome (GOLD analysis project Ga0081538, IMG submission 71022) | Tabebuia heterophylla rhizosphere microbial communities from the University of Puerto Rico - S5T2R1 | ecosystem: Host-associated > Plants > Roots > Rhizosphere ... | reverse complement strand
AGCTGCACCAGCGCCAGCAGGGCCTGGACCCCCAGGTGGTGGCCCGCGCCTGGGCCGCGCAGCTGCGCCTGTGCGGCCGCTTCCGGCGGCTGGCCGCCCGCAAGGACTCCACCAACGTGGTCGTCACCGCGATCGCCCGGGAGCTGGCCGGCTTCCTGTGGGCCGAGATGGCGGCCTGACATGCTCACCAACCATCGGTCACCTCCTGGACCGGCGCCACAGTGACCGCCAGCCGCACGCCGCGCCGGGCGCCGCCGCTGCAGGACCGATCCCCGTGAGTACTCTGCGCCGGCCACGCCGGCGCGTGCTTAGTCAGGGGCACCTTCCTGCGAGTCGCCGACCTGCGGTTTCGACCCGCGTACATCAGGGTGGCGGTTCGCCGAACCACCATGCCCCGGCGCAGCGTGCCAACCAGCGAGCCCGGCCACCACCGCGACCCGTAGCTCCTCACACCAGTCGTAAAGCACCTCAAGCAGCCCTGCGCGAGCGAGCGCTCTCACCTCATCGACGCCGAAATTCTGCCGTCTACCAGGCAAAACCATCACCTTGACAAGCCGCTCCACATCAGTACTCGAGAGGCGCGGCGGGGAGGCGCTGGTCAGCGATCGGTCGGCTGCCGGGGCTCCAAGGCGTCGACGTAGAGCCGCAGGACATCGGAGACGACGGCGAGCAACGGCGTCGGATCAAGGCCCAGGTCGGCGGCACGTTTGGCTTGGGGCAGGACATCACCTTGGAGGAAGCCGTGCAGCAGCCGGCTCAGCTTGGCCCCCAACACCTCTGCCACTGGCGCGGTCTCCAAGAGGTTGGCCACCTCGGCGGCCAACACCTCCATGTCCGGCACAGGAGCCGACGTAGCTTGCGACATAGCTGCTCTGTACCCGGCCGGGTGGCCGCGAATCCCCCGCGCGGATGCCGGCTGCCCATTCACCCGTCCAGGATGAGGCCACAGCACCCGGACGCCGATGATTCTGCTGAACCACCCGATCAGGGCGGGGTCATCCCGCGTCGATCCCCGCTCAGCCCATTCCAGGGCGTCCATCTCGTCGTTCCTCCGCACGGGTCTCGTCGGCATCAAGCGGCTGGAATGCGGTCTCCCCGATCAGCAGGATCCCGATGGCTGCCAGGAGGGCGACGGTGGTGGCGTAGTACGCGGGAAGGAGCGGGTTGCCAGTGCGCTGTACCAGGAGCGTGTCCACAAATGGTGCCGTGCCCCCGAACAACGCGCTGCCCAGCCCATAGGTGATCGCCAGGCCGCTGGAGCGCACCCGGGTCGGGAACAGCTCGGACAGAAACGACGGCAGGACGAAGCAGCCCAGTGCCGCCCCGAGCACCAGGTACCCGAGGGGTAGGCCGACGGGCCCGCCTCGGCGGACCAGCAGGTGGATCGGCAGCGTGAGCCCGAGCAGGCCGATCGTTGCCGCAGCCAGCAGTGGCCTTCGGCCCACCCGATCCGAGAGCCGTCCGAGGGCGGGAGCGGCGGCCACCATGACCACCAGCCCTAGCAACGCCCCCGCCAGCGCACGTGACAGTGGAACTCCGCGCTCGGCCACCAGTTGGTTGGGCAGGTAGATGAACGAGGTGTTGAAGGTCAGCGAGGCCGCGGCAACCAGTGCAAGACCGACCAGCATCTGCCTCGGATAGGCCCGAAGGGCCTCCCTGAGGGGCCATTCGGCGACGGCGTCGGCGCGCTGGACAGCGCGGAAGCGCGGCGTCTCGTCAAGCCGCAACCTCAGGTACAGCCCGATCAGCCCGACCGGCAACGCCGCCAGGAAGGCAAGGCGCCAAGCCCATGCTTCGAGCGTGGCCGGCGGCAGCCACCAGGCGAGTAAGGTCGCCGTGCCGGTGGCCGCAGCCAGTCCCAGCGCCAGGGTCGCCCAGATCCACCCGCCGTACCATCCGCGCCGGTGCACCGGCGCGTACTCGACGACGAACGCGGACGCTGCAGCGGCTTCCCCCCCAGCCGACAGGCCCTGGGCCACACGAAGCACGATCAGCAGGACGGGGGCGAGCAGGCCAATGGCCGCATAGCCGGGGAGCATCCCGACACCGGCGGTGGCCAGGGACATCACGATGATCACCAACATGAGCACCTGACGGCGGCCGCTGCGATCGCCGAGGCGGCCGAACAGGAGGGCACCCACGGGCCGGAAGATGAACGCGGTGGAGAACACCGCGAAGGCTGCCAACAGGTTGGCGTCCCGGTCCGCGCTCGGGAAATAGGTGATCGCGAGGATCGTGGCGAAGGCGCCGTAGAGCGCGAAGTCATACCACTCGACGGCGTTGCCGATGCAGGCCGCAACCAGCGCCCTCCGCGGGCTCGACCTGCGGGCCATCGGGCTACTTGGCGCTGGCGGACGGCCATCGCCCAGGCCGTGATGCATTCGCACGATCCCCCTCAACGACTGGACCGTCAACCTCGGTCAACGCAATCACGGCGTGGGGAGGCTACTCCGAGGCGCACGCGCCAGGAAGACGAGCTCGTCGTCGGAAGCACATCTCATTCTCTCCGGGACGCGAGCGTCGACCGAGTCCAGGCCAACACCGCCGCCACCCTGGGTCAGCAGCGACTGGCCGCCGACGGCGCCATGTTCAGCGCCTGGCTGCAGGCCAGAGCGGCCAACAATCCACGACTCCAGACGATGCTGGTGCGCCGGTTCAGCCCCGAGTACCGGACGGCCTTTGCGGCCTGGCTGGACACCGAGCCGTTCACCAACCCGGACGCGCCACCGGGGCCCGGCTACCTGCCCGAGTACCGCAATCCGCAGATGGAGCAGGCCACGAAGTTGAATGAGGAGGCCGCGACCTTGGAGGAGGCCGGGACGGAGGCGCGTCATACCGCCGAGGAGTACGTCCGCGCGACCGTGCTGTTCGCGCTGGTGCTGTTCCTGGTCGCGGTGGGCCAGCGCTTCAGGCTCCGCGGCGTGCGCATCGCGACGATCGTCATGGCCTTCGGGTTGTTCGCCTACGGCCTCTACGACATCGTCACCCTGCCACGCCTCTGAGCGACCCTCAGATGATTCTGCGGACCTCCCGATCCAGCTCGCGACGGTAGGCGTTGTCCCGGATCGGCGACCCAAAGGCCTCGCCGAGCGTGCCCGCACCCCACAGGATCAGGAGGACGGCGGCGAGAACGCGAACCACGTTCAGCGTCTCCTCCGGCCATGCCAGCAGCACGGCGACAAGCAGCAGGGTCCCCACGCCGCGGAACAGGTGCAGCCACCAGATGGGGTCCCGCCGCCGACCGTTGACCGCACCGACGAGGTCGACGGCGGCCAGGGACAATCCACCGACGACCAGGATGAAGACCAGTACGGTCACGGTGATGGCCGGCCAGGCGAGCACGACGATCCCGGCCAGCACAGCGGCCACGCCCGAGAGGACCAGCCAGGCCCGGTCGCGGCGGGAAGCGCGGGCGACGTGGACCAGCCGCAGCACGCCCCAGCCGGCCAGGAACACCCCCACCAGCCACCGGATCAGCCGAAGGTCGGCCCCGGGATTCACCAACAGGGAGACACCGCCGGCCAGGGCCAGGAACCCGGCCAGCCAGAGCGCCCATCCCTCCCCAACCGCCTTCCTCAGCGGTAACCGGCCCACGGGCGTGGGCTCGGTCTCAGCCATTCTCCTCACCACTCGATCGGGAGGTGCAACCGACCCGGCCAGTCTCGCGAATGCCGGTCGCGCCGCCATCATTCGGAGCGGGTGATCTCTAGTCGCTCTGGCTGCCGTCAGGTCGACGGACCGGCCGTGGGTGAGGCGGCGGGTGAGCTCCCGTCATGAGGTTTCCGCGCGGTCACTCGTCTGTCGTGATGATGTCCTGCAGCTGCTCGGCCTTGTCGGGGGTCCAGCCTGGCGTTGTGAGAACCGTCGCCCAGCCGTCGACGAACTCGCGGGTGTAGGTGTGGCCGTGGCCGTCCGGCACGCCAGTCGACAACGGGAGGTCGGCGGTCACCTGCCAGAAGGTCACCAGCGGGATCCAGACCATGGAATCGAGGACGTCGCGGCCGTGCGGCTCGCCCAGCCAGTCCGGCCGGTCCCAGATCAGGCGCGGGCTCCACCAGACGATCGGGTCCGAGGGGTGCTGCAGGTACAGCACCCGTGTCCCGTCCCAGCGGGTCGACGTCGGCGCGACGCCGGCGGCGACGTCGTTGGCGAAGCGGACGGTCCGGCCATCCTTGTAGACCGGCTCCACCTCGAGGGTGCCCGAGTCGCGGTGGTCGGTGAACTCCCGGTACAGGGTGTTGAAGTTGGGCGGGCCGGCGAACAGCGCCCCGGCGGTCCGGTTGCGCAGGTCGTACTCGCCGCTGAAGGCGGTCTCGCCCCCAAAGGAACCCAAGCTCAGGCCGAACACGAACAACCGCGGGCGGTCGGCGGGCGGCAGCCTGGACCAGCGGTCGTAGACCGCGTCGAACAGCTGGCGGCCCGCCTCCCGGGCCTTCTTCTGGTCGACCAGGTACGACAGCCAGGACGGCAGGTAGGAGTACTGCATGGCCACGACGGCCGAGTCGCCACCGGTCAGGTACTCGAAGCTGTCGATGGCGCCGGCGTCCAGCCAGCCGCTGCCGGTGGTGGTGGCGACCAGCAGGTAGCCGCGGTCGAAGCCGCCGGCTCGCTCCAGGTCCTCCACGGCGAGCTCGGCGCGGTCCTCCACGTCCTCGGCAGAGACGGTGCCGGCGTAGGCCCGGATCGGCTCGGTCCCCGGTGACCCGGTGAAGGCGGCGATCGCCTCGGCCGATGGGCCGGTCCCGGTGATGGTGCGACCCTGGCGGCCGAGCGACTCCCAGGACACGAGCGAGCCTGGGCCACCGGATCGGAGTGGGCTGGTGGGCTGCTTGACGCCCTCGGCGGTGGCGCTGTTGCGGACCGAGAAGCTCCGGTCGGCCAGGGCGGCCAGCCCGTTCAGCAGCAGGCCGCTGGCCACCAGCCAGGTCACCACGATCACGGTCACCCAGCCGAGGGCGTTGGCGGCCCGTGGTCCCATCCACCGCCGCAGCCAGCCGGCGACCCGGTGGTAGAGCCCGCGCAGGGACCGGGACAGGGCGACCAGCCCGGTGAAGAGGGCCACCGCGACCAGCGGCAGCAGCACCAGGAGCAGGAGGTTGGGCGTGGGTGCGCCCATGAGGTCCCGGAGCTGGGCCTGCCACCACTGTCCAAGGACGATGGCGACGACGAGCAGGATCGCGGCCGAGATGGCGAAGACCCGCCAGGCCCCCGGCCGCACAGGGCGCGGGTCGCGGTCGGCGAACGCCCGCCAGGTCCAGGCCCCGGCCACCCCGACCCCATAGCCGATGGCGGCGCTGATGCCGCACACGACACCCTGGAGCAGGGCGCTGCGGGGCAGCAGCGAGGGGGTGAAGGCCAGGCACGCGAAGGCGAGCGCCACCCATGCTCCCGGAAGGGTGTAGCGGAACCGACGCCGGCCCGCAGCCGCCTGGGGCGGGGACGGCTCCGGCTGCGCCCCGGCGCCCGCAGGCCTCGGCGCAGCCTCCTCGGTCGCGCTGGAGGACCTGGTCGGCGCCTCATCTCGTTGGCCGCTCATCGACACCTCACATCCACGCGGCAGCTAGGCAACCAACGTCACGATGACACCCAGGCCGTTGACCGTCCAATGGGCCAGCACGGGAGCCAGCAGGCTGCCGCTGCGCAGCCGCAGCCAGCAGAGCGCGACCCCCGCCAGCGCCGTGAAGACCACGGTGACGACGACCCGTAACACCGTCCCGGCGGCGTCTGCGCCCACCACGGAGGCCATCGTGGCGTTGGCCGTCCCGCCGCCGAGCGACGGCACGACGTGCCACAGGCCGAACAGGGCCGACGACAGCAGGCTCGCGGCGAGCAGGCCATACCGGTGACCCAGCAGCGCCAGCAGCAGTCCCCGGAACGCCAGCTCCTCCGGGAGCACGGTCCCAAGGGGGATCGCGACCAGGACCGTCCACAGCGCCGCCCGTCCGAGGCCGCCCCCACCATCCGGGAGCACCCCCCGGACCAGCCCGGTCACATACGCCAGGGCGTACGCCGTCCCCACCAGCGCGGCCGCGGTCGCTCCCCACCGCAGGCCCGCGGGCCGGCTCGACCGCGCCAGCCCTAGGTCGGCCGTCGTGAGCCCTTGGGCTCGGGCGATCGCGACCAGGCATGTGATCAGCCCCAGCCCGACGGCGACGTGGGCTCCGGGGACGGCCCGATCGACGCCCTTGGCCACGGCCAACGCGACGAGGACGAGTCCTACGGCTCGAGCGCTACCGACACCCATGGAGCGGCTACTTCTCACGTCTCGTCACCGACGGCCCAGCCGCCAGGCCGCTGAGTCGGTTGTCGGCGGTCGCGTGATCGTCTGAAGCTCAGGCTACAGGCCACCTCGCCGCTCCTTGTGATTTCCGCCTTGCAGGGACGCTGGGGCAAGATCGCCCGGCCAAGGCGGCATGCGAGCCACTCCCACCTCCCGCACCGACGCGGACGAGTATGGAGATGCCAGCTTGTGGTGTCCTCATGCGCATGGGGTGATCCAGCGGACCCAGCACGGCCACGGGTGGTCTGGCGGCTGCCGCCGGCTGGGCTGGGAGCCGCCTGGCGCCCGCTGGCCTAAATCAGCCCGAGCGCCCTGGTCGAGAGACAAGCTGTGCGGTCCAGAGGTCTTCCACCGGCCACTGGCTGGCCCACTGGGCGGTGGCGATGTCGTAGTACTGGTGGGTCGCCGCATCCGCCGGGGCATACAGCTCGTGCAGGGCGTGGACGACGAACCCGTTGACGCTCAGCACGCGGATCCACTCGCCGTGGCTAGGGTGGAACTCGACCCCGCCGCCCGGCCATTCCACCCGATGGAGGCCTCGCTGCGGCCGCAGGAGGCGCTCCTGCGCGAAGCCCTCCTCTGCTGGCACGCAGAGGGTGGCCAGGACGCTGTTGGTCACAAAGACCAGCCGGCCACCAGGGCGCAGCAGCCGGGCCGCCTCGGCGACCCAGCGATCCGGATCGCACCACACGCTGGCCCCGTACTCGCTGACCACCAGATCGAAGCTCTCATCACCCAGGGGCACGTTCTCGGCGTTGGCCTCGACCAGGGGGAACACCAACCCGAAGTGCTCCTGGCAGCGGCGCGCGGTGACCAGTTGCGCCGGGGTGAGGTCCACGCCGACCGGTCGGGCGCCGTGTCGGGCCAGCCAGCCGGACAGGTAGGCGGTGCCGCAGCCCAACTCGAGCACGTCCAGGCCGGCGACGTCGCCGAGGACGCCCAGGTCGCGCTCGGGGACCCGGAACAGCCCCCAGGTAGGCTCCTTGGAGGCCCAGGCCCGATAGGCATCCTCGTCGGTGAACTGCGCGTTCACCGTCGTCCACAAGGCACGGTTGCGGGCGATGTCTGCTCCGGCGTCCGGCACGATGCCCCCTAGTCAGCCGAGTCCGACGAGCATGGCACTTCACGCGTGCTTCGATGACCGTGCCGGGCCGGGTGAGCGGCCGTCACCGGTTGGAAGTGCTTCGTCGGCCGGATGGTAGGCCCAGTCGTAGACCACGGCCGTCCCCACGACCAGGTCCTGCACCGAGGCGTTACGCCGGCTGGCCAGGACCCACAGCAGCCCCGCCGGGAACAGCACATACAGCACGGCCCGGGTGAACGAGCGCCACAGGGTGAGGCGGCGGCCGGCGCGGTCGACCACCCGCAGCCCGGCCAGCTGCTTGCCCGCCGACCTCCCGGTCGCCGCCCAGCAAAGGGCCAGGTAGGCGACGGCGATCCCCGCGCCTCCGACGACGCCGAGCCGGTTGGGCACCACCGGCAGGCGCAGCGGTGGGCCGGTCAGCAGGTAGCGGACCACCCCGGCGGCCAGCAAGGCCGACAGCCCCAGCAGCCAGGCCACCCCGAGGTCGACGAGATCGGCCACGACCCGGGAGGCAAAGCCGGCTCGGTGGCCCTGCAGGGCCCTGGCTTGGGCGTAGCGGATGGCTCGGGTCATGACCCCAGTTCCTCGGGGAGCGGGCCGAGCTGGCGCTGACCCTGGCGGAGCAGGACGCGGTCGACGAGCCGGCTGACCAGTCCGTCGACCCGCATCCCCTGCACCCGCAGGGCGTCAACCGTCTCGCTGGCCATGGTGCTGCTCGACTCGCGGATGATCTCGCCCAGGTCGACCTCGTCGATGACCTCCTCGGTCAGCCGGGGAAGGTCGATCCGGGCCACCACGGCATCCAGGTCCACCCGGCCCACGATCGCCTCCAGGTCGATGCGACGAGCGATGGCGTCCAGGTCGATGCGGGCGGCGATCTGGTTGGGGTCCACGCGGTCGAGCATCCGGTCCAGGTCGACCCGGGCCACCACCTGGTCCAGGTCGACCTGGTCGAGGACGGCGACGACCAGCGCGGCGATCAGCGCCCGGACGGCCCCGACGGCCATCTCCTGAGCCCGTCGCTGTTGTGCCAGTCCCCGGGCCGCCCACCGGTCCAGGTCGAGATGGTGCCGGGCCACCGCCACCGACCCCCGGGCCACCGCCCCGGCGGGACGGGCCAGCACCCCCAGCGGCCACCCCAGGCGGCCCACGACGGCGCCCGCGGCGTCCAACGAGCGCCGCTGCGCCTCCACCGCCAGGCCGAACGCGGCCCCGACCAGCAGCCGCGCCACGTCGACCCCGCCATCGGGCACCGGCCGAGGCCCGGCCAGCTCCGAGGCCACCGGCACCAACGCCCGCTCACTGTCCTGCGCCACCACGCCGCTCCCCTCCACGCCGACCCCGACCGGTTCAGTGTCGCGCCGGGCAAGGCGAGCCGGCCTCACCCATTCCAGGTGATCTGGGCACAGGACGCCCCGCGGGTCACCCCGCGCAGCCCTCGACTCGCAGGACCGGCCAGCTCGCCCACACTGGCCATCGGGCCTCCTGCTGACCACGAAAGGGCGGACGGTTCGGTCGGAATGCACCGTCATCCCTGGGCCGGCACTCGACGCGCAGGACGGTGCCGCGACGGGGCGTGCTCGTGACCAGGAGCCGCCCCCTGAGGTCGGCGACTCGGCCTCGCATCGATCGCAGACCAAAGTGTTCGGGACCTACGACGCCTGGATCAAAGCCGCGGCCGTCGTCGGACACCTGGATCGAGACGGTGTCGTCCGCCGTTGCGATACGGACCGTGGCCTTACTCGCCCGGGCGTGCTTGACCACGTTGGCCAGGGCTTCCTGGCCGAGGCGGTACAGCTGCTCTTCGACCCTGGGTTCCAGGGGCAGGCGTTCATCGGGCCCGTCGACCTCGATCACCAGCCCTTCCCGGGCGCCGAGGGCCGCCGCCTGTTTGGTGAGGGCGGCGACCAGCCCCTCTTCGGCAAGGGCGCCGGGCCGGAGCTCGAAGATGAGCGCTCGCATCTCGGCCAACGCGCCCCGGGTCAACTGGCCGATCTGGCTCAGCTCCTCCCCCACCGGCCCAATGGAATCGAGCCGCTCGAGTTCCAGCGCGTGCTGCGCGGTTCGGACATGCAGCGTGGTCGAGAACAGCGACTGCGAGACCGAGTCGTGCAGGTCGCGGGCGATGCGCTGTCGTTCCAGGGCGGCGCGCTCACCTTCGCGGCGCTGCGACTCGGCCAGCTCCAGCGCGGCGCGCCGGCGCTCACTGACAATCGCCGCCAAGCAGAAGGTCGTCAGTGCCGCGAAGGTGATGTAGAGCTGGAGATTCAGCGCGCTGTCGGTGGGCGAAAGCTCGACGAAGGCTCCCTGCGCGTGTGAGGTGGCCAACACCGCGATCACCGCCCCGATCGTGACCGCCAGGGTCGCTCCCGGCGGGCCGAAGCGCAGCGCGGCCCAGATGAAGGCCGGGAACACCATGTAGGTGAGCGGCTGCTGGGCGGACAGGGCGATCACGCTCAACCCGGCCACCGCGGCAAGCATCAGTACTCCCTCACCGGCGCGGCGGCCCCGCCACACCAACGCACGCGGGTGCGTCCAGGCCAGGGCGAGGGGGAGGACCACCAACCCGCCCGCGACCCCGCCCAGCCACCAGCTCCGCCAGAACACGCCCATCTCAGGCCCGTCGATGACGTCGCCTGCCCACCGGACCAGGACCGCGACGGTCGCGGCGAGCGCCTCCCCGACCGCGACGGCGACGAACACGGCGCCAACCTGCTCAAGCCGATCCATCGCCGCCCGCCGGCCGACCAGGCGCTGGAGGATGACCACGCCACGACAGCCCTGGCCACATGGCCCGCCG
>Ga0081538_10006612_pt1 | contig 10165 bp, 8 predicted proteins | sample TabmetS5T2R1_FD_71022 | JGI IMG/M metagenome (GOLD analysis project Ga0081538, IMG submission 71022) | Tabebuia heterophylla rhizosphere microbial communities from the University of Puerto Rico - S5T2R1 | ecosystem: Host-associated > Plants > Roots > Rhizosphere ... | reverse complement strand
TCGCGGCGGGGCACGCGGCGTGCAGCTGGCTGGGCGCTACCTGGCTTTCACGCCCTACCTGTCCCTCGGCCAGGCTCCTCCCCCGCCCCGGGGGGACGACCGGCGGCAGCGGGACAACGATGAGCCGGTCGTCGTGACCGACCTTCGCACGGGTCGCATCGCCTACCGCGCGCAGATCGACAGCCATTTCGCGCTCGGCGCCGACGGAACGCTCGTGCAGACCATGTTTCCGGGACGCTCGCTGATCGGCCGGCTCGGCTGGCGTTCGCCGCAGAGCCCGCGGCTACACCGGCTGCCCAACCGCGTGGCGGTCTTCAGCAGCCGGCCGCTCGCGTACGCCGCGGGCCGGATCGCCTACGTGAGCCGCTACGACGACGATGTGGCGACCCTCTCGGTCAGCGATCTGAGCGGCCGCTCCCGCGACCATGCCTCCTTCCAGGCGCCCGAGCGGCTCGAAGCGTTCGCGTTCGACGGGTCGCGGCTCGCGTTTGCGTCCACGCGCTACCGCCCCGACCAGGGCGACCCCGACGACGGCCTGAGGTCGATCTGCGTCGGCGACCGTATCCTCGTGCAGGCGGCCGCCAGCGTCATCGAGGTCCATCAGGTCACGGCCCCGGGGCGTATCCCAGCGCCGTCACTGTCGCTCGCGGAGCCCTTCCGCAGCCCGGCCGCCGAGCGCCCGGAATGCCCCTACCGGGATTAGTCGGCTCTTTCGCGAGCGCGAGCTGGACGCCCGGTCGAGAGTGCCGCAACGAGGCACACACGAGAGCCAGCCGTCCCGTCGGGAGAGTGCTCCCTGTCGCGGAGACCACTGAAAAAGTCCGCCGATTTGGCGGCCTGTTCCGTCCGGCCTGATCCGTAGCTTTTCCCTGCAAACTGGTGGTTTTCAGGGGAGGTGGGGTGGGATGCTTGCGGTGGTGGATCGGCAGCGGGGCTTGTTCGACGCGGCGTGGTGCTCGGATCTGCTTCCGGGAGACTCGATCTATTCGCTGCTGGCCGAGCATGGCGATCGGATCGTCCGCGACGAAGAGTTCGCCGAGTGCTACTCGGAGCGCCAGGGCCGGCCCTCGATCCCGCCGAGCGTGCTCGCGAAGGTGCTGCTGTTGGCCTACCGCGACGGGCTCTCCGATGAGCGCGCGATGGAGGCGGTTCGCTTCGATTTGCGCTGGAAGGTGGCGCTTGACCTGCCGGTCGACCACCCGGGCTTTCACCCGACGAGCCTGGTCCGCTTTCGCGCTCGGTTGTTGCTCCACGGCAAGGAGCGGCTCGTCTTCGAGCGCTCGCTCGAGCTCGCCGCCGAGCTCGGCCTGATCGAGGGGGAGGCGGAGCAGATCGTCGACTCGACCCCGATGCTCGGCGCGGCCGCGGTTCAGGACACCGCGACGCTCGTGCGCTCTGGGGTCCGAAAGCTCCTCGACGCGGTCGGGGCCGGTGACAGTGAGGCCGCCGAAGAGCTCGCCTCGGGGCTTCGCTTCGACTACTCCCGCCCGCGGGTGAAGCCGGAGGGCGACTGGCAGGATCCGGACGCTCGCCTGGAGCTGCTCGCTGAGGTTGCAAGGGACGCGGAGCGGGCGCTGCGGGCGGTCGAGGAGGACGACGAGCTGATCGCGGTGCACGAGGTCGCCGAGGCGGCGAGGCTGCTGCGCGAGATCGTCGGCCAGGAGTTGGGTCTGTCCGACCTTCTGTGTGAGGTCGGGGTGATCGACCTGGCTTGACGCGCCGGTTTGGGTGCGGCGCGAGCCCCGGAGGGGCGAGCGGCGTGCCCAAACCGGTGGCGGGGCCGGAAAGGACCCCGATGACCACGCAGAAGACGAAGTCCGCCGGCCGCGGCGCTGGCGCCGACCGATCGCCCGCCGGGCCATCCGATGAGGTCGTCGACCGGCTCGCCGGGCTGCTGCCCGCCGAGCAGCTCGAGCGCGCCTTGGAGGGGCTGGAGCCTGACCAGGTGACCGGGCCGGGCGGGCTGGTGTCGCAGCTCGCCGGCCGGGTGATCGAGACCGCGCTGGGCGCCGAGCTGACCGAGCACCTCGGTTACCCGGCCGGCGAGGCGCCGCCGGGCGGGGCGGGCAACACCCGCAACGGCTCGACCCCGAAGACCCTGCAGACCGAGCTCGGCCCCGTCGAGATCAAGACCCCGCGGGACCGCAAGGGCAACTTCGATCCGAAGCTGGTGGGCAAGCGCCAGACCCGCCTGGCCGGACTCGACGAGCGGATCCTCGGCCTCTACGCCGGCGGCATGACGGTCAGGGACATCTCGACCCATCTGAGCGACCTCTACGGCGTCGACGTCGGCCGCGACACGATCTCGCGGGTCACCGACGCGGTGCTCGAAGACGTGGCCGCCTGGCGCACCAGGCCGCTGGAGGCGGTCTACCCGATCGTCTACTTCGACTGCCTGATGGTGAAGGTGCGCGAGGACCGCTCGGTCCGCACCAGGGCGTGCTACCTCGCGATCGGCGTCACGGTCGAGGGCGAGCGTGACGTCCTCGGGATCTGGTGGCAGGAGACCGAGGGGGCGAAGTTCTGGCTCGCGGTGCTCAACGACCTCCACCAGCGCGGCGTCAAGGACGTGCTCGTCTGCTGCGTCGACGGGCTGGCCGGATTCCCAGAAGCGATCGAGGCCGTCTTCCCCGCGGCCTGGGTGCAGACCTGCATCGTCCACCAGATCCGCAGCTCGATGCGCTACGTCGCCTACAAGGACCGCAAACTCGTCGCCGCCGAGCTGAAGCCGATCTACCGCGCCCCGAACGTCGAGGCCGCCGAGCAAGAGCTCGCCGCCTTCGACGAACGCTGGGGCGATCGCTACCCGATGATCGCCGAATCCTGGCGGGCCAGGTGGCAGCACATCACCCCGTTCCTGGCGTTCCCGACAGACCTGCGCCGCGCCGTCTACACCACCAACAGCATCGAGAACCTCAACCGCCAGATCAGAAAAGCGATCAAGACCCGCGGCCACTTCCCCGACGAACAGGCCGCCACCAAACTCATCTACCTCGCCATCCAGCGAGCCGAAACGAAATGGAGGACTGCCTACAACTGGACCAACGCACTGAGAGGACTCAAGATCCACTTTGGAGACCGACTCCCCGACTGACACATGACCCCAGTCGCCCCGGCCTCCACACAGAACATCGGACACCCTCCGACAGGGCCCGCCGACGTTGCGCTGGGCGCTCTACGAGGCCGCCCAGGTCGCGCGGCGCTGGCCCCAGTCGCCCGACCGCGACTACTACCAGCAGGCCGCCGCCCGGCTGGGCGGCAACCGCGCCTGCCTGGCGGTCGCCCGCAAGCTGCTCCAGCGCGCCTACCACACCCTCTCGGAGCTCGGCGAGGAGGCGCTCCAGCCGGCCTAGCGAATCGGATGCGCGCCCGAGCCCGACATCAACCGATCTTGCGCGGCCCGCTCCCAGAAACCCCCTGCCGTCAGCGGCACACCGTGGACGGCCTAGAAAGACCGAGCGGCCGCACAAGCCCCCCCAGCGGGGACACCCCATCAACCATCATGTCGCCGGCCCCCATCGGGCCGCGGACCGAGATAAGGCTGGGCGCCCGCGCGCACCGACCGAACCGCCGCCTCCCCTACCCCCACGCCCCCCCCAAAAACCCACCCAGTCCAAGCAGCCAAACCGGACGCCGCGCTTGACGCGGGGCCCCAGGACAGATAAGGGGGGTGGTGGTGGACCGCGGCCGCGGCTGGGTCGGGCAGTGACGAAGATCGTTCGGCTGCTGCGCTCGGAGACACGCGGGCTTCCTGGATTCCCTACACATGGTGTAGTCAGGTCCGTAAAGTGGCGGCCGCTGCCGGGTTCAGATCCGGCCGGTGGAGACCAACCCGGAAGAAGTGCCCACCGGAAAGCGACAGAGGAGCGCCTAGAGAGCCGCGCGCAGCAGCTCGAGCAGCTCCTCCTCGTTCGGCGGATCAGGCGTGTTCAGGTAGGTCGGATGCTGCGGCACCGCCGCTGCCACGAGCGGCAGGTGCTCGTCCTCCACGCCGAGCGTCGCGAGCCGGGTGTGGCCGGAGCGTGCCGTCAGCTTCCCGGCGCGACCGGCGGCCGCGCCGGGCTCGCCCTCAGAATCCCCGAGCGCCCGCGCCAGCGCGCCCAGCTCCCTCGGCGCCCGGTCTGCCATGAGCCGGGCGAAGTGCGGGAGCATCACCGCGTTCGTCTCGGCATGAGGACTGCCCGCGGTGCGCACGATCGTCTGGCAGGTGGCGTGATGGATCGCGATGCCCGCGCTCGCCGACGCGTAGCCGGCCAGGAGCGCCCCGAGCGCCACGTCACCGCGCGCGGGGGGCTCGCCCGTGAGGCCCACCGCGATCAGCTCGGCGCCGCGCAGCGCCGCAAGCTCGCTGACCGGATTCGCGAGCGGCGTGTAGAGCGCCTCCATCGCGTGCGCGAGCGCGTTCATGGCGCTTGCCGCCAGCGCCGGCGGCGGCTGCGAGGCCATCACCGCCGGGTCCGCGATCACGAGTGACGGCCGCACGAGGCGCGCGCCCGGCACGCCCTTCGGGGTGCGGTGGAAGGGGGTGAGGTCCGCGCCGGAGAGGGTCGTCGGGAGCGCGGCGCACTCGCCGCCGCGAGCGCCAGCGATCGCCTTGGCCGTGTCGATGACTCGGCCGCCGCCGAGCGCGACCAGCGGCCGGTCGCCCGCGTCGGGCAGGAGCTCTGCGGAGATCTCGTCGACGAGGCCGCTCGGGACGTGGACCACGGCGCCGGCCAGCTCCACGAGCACCGGCGCCGTGGCCGCCGCGCGCTCGGTCGTGAGCAGCGCGAAGTCGTCGAAGCCCTCGCGCTCGAGCAGCTCGGGCGCCTCGGCGAGCACGCCCTCGCCGAAGCGGATCAGCCGCTCGCCGTCACGCCACGTGAAGTCCTCGGGCACGAGGCGCATTCTCCCCGTCGAGGGGGCGCGCCGGGTGACGCGCCCCCAACCCACTCAGCGTGGGCCGCCCGAGAGCTGGCAGAACAGGTCGCCCAAGACGCCCTGGCCCGGCTGCGAGGTGATTACGAGCGTGATCGGGGCATTACGGCCCGGGCCGTAGAGCTCGACGATGAGGCCAAGCAGGTTCAGGTCGAGCGGGCCGAGGATGAGGTTCAGGACGCGGCAGCTCGGCACCTGCGCCGCCTGCGCGGGGCTCTCGGTCCCGAGGCTTGCCCGAGCGCTGAGCGCGCGCATCGGCCGTCGCTCGAGACGACTGTTCAGCGAATGCACCGTGCGCTGCGCGAGGGCGATCGATCCCCTGGTGCGCCCGATTCTGATCGTGCTCCTCGAGAGCGTGCAGAAAAGCCTGCCGAGCACTCCGCTGCCCTCGCCGCTGGGCCGCCCGAACAGCCGCAGGTTGACCTCGCTGAGGTCGACCTTCAGGCCCAGCAGCTCGAGCTGGAGATCGTCGAGCTTCAGCGTGAGCACATGACAGCGGCCGGCCTGGGCGGCGACGGCGAGGGTGACCGGCTTACGGGCCGCCTCCGCCGCGCCGGCTCCCTCCACCCGGCTACGCAGCACGCCGCGCGCGACGATGCGCCGGTCCTGGACCACGAACCGCTTTACCTTGACGTCGACCGTCACCGTCCCTCCACGGTCCCCTGCCGCCTGCGCGGCGGCCGGCACCATGATCAGGGCTGCCGTGACCAGCACGGCGCCCACGAGCGCATGAGCTCGCATCGCTACCTCCCTCGAAGAATTGACACTTAGAGGGAGCCGGTACCCGGCGCCTCAGGGAGTAGGCGCCTTCTTTGCCTCCTGCTCGAGTACGCGCTCGGCCGCCGAGACCGCGTTGTCGAGCGCGTTCGAGATCGCTCGCAAATAAGCCTTGCCCGAGGCCTCGAGGATGTCCGTCGATACGCCGACCCCGGACGAGAGCCGGCCGCCGAGCTCGAGCAGGACGTTCACCTCGCCGAGCGCGTCGCGGCCGCCGGTGACCGCCGACACGTGGTACTCCCTGAGACGCGCCTCGTGGTTCGTGGCCGCGTTGAGCGCGCTGAAGAAGGCGTCGATCGGGCCGTCGCCCGTGAACGAGCCGCTCTCGACCTCGCCGTCCGGCATCCGCACCCGCACGCGCGCGAGCGGAGAGCGTGTATTGGAGGCCTCGATGTCGAACCACTCGAGCTCGAACGCGGCCGGCGCCTGCTTCATCTCGTCGGAGACGATCGCCTCGAGGTCGAGCGCCGTGACCTTCTTCTTCTTGTCCGCCAGCTCCTTGAAGCGCTTGAACGCGGTGTTGAGAGCTGCCCCGTCGACCTTGAAGCCGAGCTCCTCGAGTGCGTTGCGCAACGCATGCCTGCCCGAGTGCTTGCCTAGCACGATCGAGTTGGTCTCGAGACCGATCGTCTTGGCATCCATGATCTCGTAGGTGGTGCGCTCCTTGAGCACGCCGTCCTGGTGGATGCCGGACTCGTGCGCAAAGGCGTTGCGGCCGACGATCGCCTTGTTGGGCTGCACCTGATAGCCGGTGATGCGGGACACCATCCGGCTGGTGCGCGCGATCTCGCGCGTGTCGACGCCGGTCCAGAGCCCGTGCGCCGCCTCGCGGACGCGCAGGAGCATCACGATCTCCTCGAGCGACGCGTTACCTGCGCGCTCTCCGATCCCGTTTACCGCGCACTCGACCTGGCGGCAGCCGGCCCGCAGGCCGGCGAACGAGTTGGCCACCGCGAGCCCGAGATCGTCGTGGCAGTGGACCGAGGTGGTCACGTCCGCGAGACCCGGCACGAGCCGGTACAGGGTGCGCCACATCTCGGCGTGCTCGTCGGGAGTCGAGTAGCCGACCGTGTCCGGGACGTTGATCGTCGTGGCGCCCTCGTCGAGTGCGATCTGGAGCACCTCGGCGGTGAACTCGAGGTCCGAGCGAGTGGCGTCCATGGGCGAGAACTCGACGTTCTCGCAGTACTCCCGCGCCTGCGCGACGGCGGCACGCGCCTGGCCCTTCACATCGGCGCGGGACGACTGCAGCTGATGCTCGATGTGGATGTCGCTCGTCGAGATGAAGGTGTGGATGCGCGGGCGCTCGGAGTCCTTGACCGCGTTCCACGCGGCGTCGACGTCCTGGGCGTTCGCGCGCGCGAGCCCGCAGATCACTGGGCCGTGCACCTCGCGGGCGATCGCCTGAACCGCCTCGAAATCGCCCGGAGACGAGATCGGGAAGCCCGCCTCGATGATGTCGACGCCAAGCCGCGCCAGCTGGTGCGCGATCTCGAGCTTCTCCTGCTTGTTCAGCGAGATCCCGGGCGACTGCTCGCCGTCGCGCAGGGTGGTGTCGAAGATTCTTACTCGGTCCTTCTCGCTGCGGTCCATGCTGCTCCTTCTTCCTTCCTGTCTGCCCTGCTGATTCCCCTGGAGTTCGCGCCTACCTGCGGGCGCCACGCGCTATTCCCCCCGAGGGGGGAGGAGAAGGAGAAGTCGCGGCGCGGTCAGGAGCGGCATGTGCGGCCAGGGTACTACAGCGTGAGCACGACCTTGCCGACGTTCTTGCGCTCGTGCACGTAGCGGTGGGCGGCAGGACCGTCGTCGAGCCGGAACTCGCTCGCCACCACGGGGCGGATGCGGCCCTCGTCGAGCCAGGCGACGAGCGGCTCGGTGTACTCGTCGAGTCTCTGCTTCTCGTCCCAGAGCGTCAGCAGGTTGAGGCCGATGAGGGACTTCGACTCGCGCATCAGCTTGACCGGGCTGAAGCGGGGCATCTGGGCGAGAACGCGCAGGGCGCGCACGGGGCTGCGCCGCTCCCCCGCCTGGACCTCGGAGGAGCCGAAGCACACAAGCCGCCCGCCGGGGCGCAGGAGAGCGAAGCTCTGCTTGAAGCTCCGGCCGCCGATTGCGTCGAAGGCGAGGTCGATCGGGTGCTCCTCGCCGGCGATGCGGCGCACCTCGTCCACGACGTCGTGGGTGCGGTAGTCGACGGGGTGGTCGACGCCGAAGCCGCGTATCGCCTCGTGCTTCGCCGGCGACGCCGTGCCGTACACCTCCGCGCCGGCCAGCTTCGCCAGCTGCGTCGCCGCGATGCCCACCCCGCCGGCGGCCGCCTGGATCAGCACGCGCTCGCCGGCGCGTAGGCCGCCATAGCGAAGCAGCCCGGCGTAGGCCGTGGCGTACGCCACCGGCAGCGCCGCCCCCTCCTGGTAGCTCCAGTCGTCGGGCATCGGGATCAGCGCGGCGGTGCTTGTGACCGCCAGCTGGGCGTAGCCGCCGAAGCGCGAACCCCCCATCACCCGCTGCCCGATCTCGAAGCCCTCAACCGAGTCCCCGAGCGCGTCCACGTCGCCGGCGATCTCGAAGCCGACCACGCAGGGGGGCTTCGGGGCGTCGGGATAGAGGCCGACGCGGGCGAGCAGGTCGGAAAAGTTGACCCCCGCCGCACGCACCCTCACCCGCACCTCCCCCGGACCGGGCTCCGGGTCCGGCCGCTCCTGCACTCGCATCACGTCAGGTGGGCCGTGCTCGGTGATTACGAGCGCACGCATGGCGGGCATCATTCCAGGGCGAAGCTCTCGCTTCCGCATGCGAGGCAGGCTCACTATCGTGGACCACATGGAGACCGCCACCGGCGGCGCGACGGAGATCAAGGACTCCATCCTTGATGCGATCGGCAACACCCCGTTGGTCAGGCTCGCGCGGCTCGGCAAGGACCTGCGCCCCCAGCTCGTGGCCAAGATCGAGGCGCTCAACCCCGGCGGCTCGATCAAGGACCGCGCGGCGATCGCGCTGATCGAGGCCGCCGAGCGCGACGGCCGGCTGCGGCCGGGCGGGACGATCGTCGAGCCCACCAGCGGCAACACCGGCACCGGGCTGGCCATCGCCGCCAGCCTTAAGGGCTACCGCGTGATCGCCGTGATGCCCGACAAGATGTCGAAGGAGAAGATCGACCTGCTGCGTGCCTACGGCGCCGAGGTGGTGGTGGCACCCACCGAGGTGCCGCCGGAGTCGCCCGAGTCCTACTACCGCGTGGCCGACCGGCTCACCGAGGAGATCCCGGGCGCGTTCCAGCCGAATCAGTACAAGAACCAGGCGAACCCGGAGGCGCACTACCGCACGACCGGTCCCGAGCTCTGGCGCCAGTCCGGCGGCCGGATCACCCATCTCGTCGCCGGTGTCGGGACCGGCGGGACGATCACGGGCGTCGGTCGCTACCTGCGCGAACAGAACCCGGACATCGAGATCATCGGCGCGGACCCCGTCGGCTCGATCTACTCGGGCGGCGAGGAGGGCGTCAAGCCCTATCTCGTCGAGGGCGTCGGGGAGGACTTCTGGCCGGACACCTACGACCCGAGCATCGTCGACCGCTACATCACTGTCTCTGACCGCGACTCCTTCCTCTGGACGCGGCGGCTCGCCGAGACCGAGGGCATCCTCGCGGGAGGCTCGTGCGGCCTGGCGGTGTACGCGGCCTATCAGGTGGCGCGTGAGCTCGATGACCCCGCCGCGATGGTGGCGGTGATCCTTCCGGACGGCGGCCGCTCATATCTCTCGAAGGTCTTCAACGACGCCTGGATGCGCCAGTACGGCTTCCTGGCGCGAGACCAGGAGCTGACGGTCGGGGACGTCCTGCGTCGCAAGCATGCCGAGGACGAGATCCCGCCGCTCTTGACCGTGGGCGCGCACGCCAAGGTGCGCGACGCCGTCTCGCTGCTGCACGAGCATCGGGTGTCGCAGCTGCCCGTGGTCTCGACGCACGATCCGCAGACGGTGGTCGGCTCGGTCTCCGAGCGCGGGCTCCTGCGTCACGCGATGGACGACCCGGCGCTGCTGGGCGCCGAGATCATCGAGGTCATGGAGCCGCCCTTCCCGGCGGTCTCCGCCGGCGACGGCGTGCGCGAGGCCGTCGAGCTGCTGACCGACCGCCGCGAGGCAGTGCTCGTGAACATGGACGGCCGGGCGGCGGGGATCCTGACCCGGGCCGACCTGCTCGAGTCGCTGGCCCGGTGAGCCGCCTTCCCGACGGCTCCCGCCTCCCGACCCGCGTCGTCCACGCCGGGCTCGACCCGGACCCGAGCTTCGGCTCAGTGATCCCGCCGATTCATCAGACCTCCACCTACGTGCAGCCGGCGCCCGGCGAGTTTGTCGAGGACTACGACTACGCGCGCTCGGCGAACCCGACGCGCGCCGCGCTCGAGCGTGCGCTCGGCGAGCTCGAGGGCGGTCTCGGCTCCTGCTTCTCGAGCGGGATGGCCGCGACCCA
>Ga0081538_10006611_pt1 | contig 10167 bp, 8 predicted proteins | sample TabmetS5T2R1_FD_71022 | JGI IMG/M metagenome (GOLD analysis project Ga0081538, IMG submission 71022) | Tabebuia heterophylla rhizosphere microbial communities from the University of Puerto Rico - S5T2R1 | ecosystem: Host-associated > Plants > Roots > Rhizosphere ... | reverse complement strand
AGCGCAGAGCGCGGGCGGGCAGAGGTGGGTCTGCGACTCGAAGACGTCGAGGTCGTAGGCGCGGCCGAGGAGCGTGAACAGGTTGTCGGGGTGGTCGATGAAGAGCGGCAGCCCTTCCGGCCGCAGGCCGGTCAGCATCGCCGGGACCGCGCCGGTCGTCCACTCGTGCACGGTCGTCGCGTTCCGGTACCAGGTCGCGTCGGCGGCGAGGCGCGCGAAGTTCGGGTAGCGCTCGGCGTCGACCTGCTCGTCGGCGCGCATGAGCGAGACGGTGGGGAGCTCGTCGAGCACGACCACCACGACCGGGGCGCCGGACGGCGTCTGGGCGAGGCGTGGCTCCGGCGGAGTCTCGAGGAGGCGCGAGACTGGCGAGGTGAAGAGGAAGAGGCCGAGGAAGAGGAGCGGCGCCACGCCGAGCACCGAGAGGAGCATGCGCGCCGGGCGCGCGCGGGCATAGAGGAGCGCCGCTGCGGCGCCGGCGGCCGCGGCGCCGGCCAGGAGGAGGAAGGCCGCCGCGTCCAGCCCCCGCAGCGCCTGCAGGAGGAGGAGGGCGACCAGCACGGCGACGAACGTGAGGTGCAGCACCCCCGCGGCCCGGCCGTGCACGAGCCCGGCCAGTGCCTCCAGGCCGAGCAGGAGGAGCGGCGGCAGGAGGACGAGGCCGACCGCGAAGAGCACGACGTCCCAGCGGGTCGATCCCCGCACGGCGAAGAACTCGACGTTCCGCGAGAGGAGGTCGAAGAGGGGCTGGGCGACCGCCAGCGCCGAGAGGCCGGCGAGGTGGAGGGCTGCGGCCCGGAACGACCCGGGAGGATCAGGCGGCCGGAGTCGCACGGTAGAGGAACCGCGTTCCGGAGGGCAGGCTCTCGCGCTGCTCGACGCGCCAGCGCTCGGCCAGCGCCCGCTCGAACACGTCGACGTCATAGTCCGGATTCGCCCCGGGGCCCTTCCGCGCCAGTAGCCGCTGCACCATGGGGTCCTCGCGGGTGGGGAACTCGATCACGAGCTCGCTTCCCAGCTCCGCCAGCCAGTCCAGGAACGCGCGGACCGGAACGTTGCTCGACAGGGCCACGTGGTGGACGAGCGCGAGGCAGAGCGTCAGGTCGGGCCTGCCCCGTGCGGCGAGCGGCCGCCGCTCCTCGCCTCGCCAGCCGAGGCCGGGCGAGGGGTCGGCCACGTTGCCGACGAGCGGGAGAATGGTCTCCGAGCCCTCGTCTCGAAGCGCCCTGTAGAGCGCCTCGACGACGGCGGCATCCGCATCGACTGCGACGGCGTAGTCGGCCTCGCGCGCGGCGAGGCGCGTGTAGCGGCCGTCGTTGCAGCCGAGATCCCACAGCAGCCGTCGCCGGCGGGCGCCTGCCGCCTCGCGCACGAACGCCTCCTTGGCGGCCGCGTCGGCCTCGTCGTAGGGGTTCGCCTCGCCGTAGTCCGACCAGGCCGTGCGGCCCGGGTCCCACTCGAGCCCGTGCACGAGCTTCCGCAGCTTCTTGGCGTTCGCGCGAATCAGCTCGGCGCTGAACCCTGCCCGCTTCAGGTCGCTCTTGACGTCCCGGTCGGCGTAGCGGCTCTCGAGCCTCGCGTGCAGGACGACGTTGGTGAGCACGCCGCGGCGGAAGCGGTCGCGGAAGCCCAGGAGAGCCCGCATCTGCGCCGGCTCGATCCCGTCGAGCGAGCCGCGCAGCCAGGGCTGGAAGGGGACGCCCTTGTACGCCTGGAGGAGCAGGGGGTAGAGGGCGAGGGTGCAGAACTGACGATAGCCCGCCCACGGCTCGCCCTCGCGCAGGCGCTCGAAGGAGCCGATGTCGACGAAGACCGGCTTCGCGCCCCGCCACTGGACGTTGTACGGCGACGCGTCCTTGAGCACGAGCCCGTCGTCGAGCGCCGCGAGCAGGAGGTCGAGCTCGAGGAGGGCGGCGTCCTTGAGCATCCCGAACGGCCATTCGTAGGGATAGGAGACGACGGAGATGCGGTCGTGCTGGAGCACCGCGACGACGCCGGCGTCCTCCAGCTCGGCGGGGAGGCCGTTCGCGTCGGCGACCCGCTCGGTCGCCACCAGCGAGCCGTCGGCGACCTTCTCCCGAAAGAGGTCGCTGGCCGCGAGCGCCTCCCAGTCGGCCAGCCCGCGCTCGGAGAGCGCGCGCAGAACGTGCTCCCCTGCATAGAAGACGCGGCTGTCCGGGTCGCGGAAGGAGCCGCGCTCGACCCGGGGTCCCGCGTCCGCTACGAGTCGTCCTTCTTCCGGATGCCGAGGAAGCCGAGAAACCGGCGCCAGTAGAACTTGCCCGCGACCGCGACGGCGGCGACGCCGCCGACGAGCGCTTGCAAGAGCATCGAGCCGGAGCCCGGGTCCAGGTACGCGAGCAGGCTGCCCATGTGTCGATCTGGAGAATACCGCGGGCGGCCCGCGGGAGGAGCGGAGCACGCGCCCCGCTCCTCCGTAAGCATTGCCCGCCCCGGCGCTACTGCGCCTCGGGCTGGAAGAGGCCGACAACCGCGCCCTGGGGGTCGGCGAGGATCGCGAGCCTGCCGACTGTCGGGACGTCGAGCGGCTCCTTCTTGATCTCCGCGCCGAGCTCCTTCGCCTTCGCGGCCGTGGCGTCGACGTCGGCCGTGCCGATATAGGTCATCCAGCTCGGCGGCACCTGGCCCTCCTCCGGAAGCGGGAAACAGCCCGCGCGGTCGACGCCGCCGGAGCTGAAGAGCGTGTACACGCCGCCCGGGCCCATGTCCTGGTCGCGGGAATCCCAGCCGACGACCTCGCCGTAGAAGCGCTTGGCGGCCTCGATGTCCGTGGTCATCAGCTCGTCCCAGACGAACACGCCCTCGGAGGGCTGAGGATCGCCCTTCGAGGCGTAGAGCGAGAACACGGCGCCCTGGGGGTCGGCGACGACCGCGAAGCGGCCGACCTCGGGGATGTCCATCGCAGGGGACACGATCGTGCCCCCGGCGGCCTCGACGCGCCCGACGGCGGCGTCGACGTCGTCGACGAGCACGTGGCCGAGCCAGTAGGGCGGTGCGCCCTCCTGGGCAGGGCCGAAGCCGCCGTGGGTCGTGTCGTCGACCTTGATCATCGGGTAGTCCCACTCGCCTGCCTGCCAGATCTCGAAGTCCCAGCCGAGCAGGTCGGCGTAGAAGCGACGCGCGGCGTCGGGGTCGCCGGAGCCGTGGTCGTGCCAAATGAAGCGGCCGACCGCTGTATCGACGGTGCTCATGCCGTCTCCTTCCGTTGCTGTCGGACCCGCCCTAGGCTAGCCGCGTCCCGCGCGTCTCGCGGCCGAGCAGGGTGAGCAGCCCGCCGGCGACCATCACGAGCGCGACGAAGGTGAGCGACCAGACCGTGTCCCCGGTCCAGTCGATCAGCGCGCCGAACAGGTACGGCGCCCCGATCGCCGCCCCCTTGCCGACGCCCTCCGCGAGCCCGAACGCGCTCGAGCGCAGCCCCGTCGGGAACAGCTCGGCGGTGAACGGGTAGACGGCTCCCCAGGCGCCGAGATTGAAGAAGCCGACGAAGAAGAGGGCGGCCGTGTACACGGCGGCCGTGTCGGCCACCGCGAACGCGTAGGCGGAGATGCCGCCGAGGACGAGGAACGCGGCCAGGGTCGGCTTGCGGCCGATGCGCTCGACGAGCCAGAAGGCGGCCGCGTAGCCGGGGAACTGCGACAGCGCCGAGAGGGCGAGCAGCAGGTACACGTTCACCGTGAACCGCTCCTCGGTCTGGAGCACGAACGGCAGCCAGAGGAAGAGCCCGTAGTACGAGATGTTCAGGGCGACCCAGACGACCAGGACGAGCGCCGTCGAGGACCGGAGCCGCTCCGAGGCGAACTCGCGCAGAGACGTTCGCTGCTCGACGGGCGGCTCGAGCGCGCGTCCGTCGACGTCGTTCCCGGCGATCTCGGAGAGGACGGCCGCCGCTTCCTTCGTCCGCCCTGAGCGAGCCAGGAAGTACGGGCTCTCGGGCAGGGTCAGGCGCGCGACGAAGGAGAGGAAGGCGGGAAACGCGGCCGCGAGGAAGAGGTAGCGCCAGCCGTTCTCTCCTCCGACCTGGTCGAGGAAGATCCAGGAGAGGCCCGTGGCGAGGAGGAGCCCGACCGGCCAGAAGAGGTCGAGGAGGACGAGCAGGCGACCGCGGCGCTGGGGCGGCAGGTACTCGGCGAGCAGCGAGGGGTCGACGACGAGGATGCCGCCGAGGCCGATGCCTGCGAGGAAGCGGAAGGCCGAGAGCGACCACGGGCCCCAGGCGAGCGCCGTCAGCGCCGTGAAGACCGCGTACCAGAGGATGGAGAGCTGGAAGATCCGGCGCCGCCCGATCCGGTCGGAGAGCCGGCCGAGCACGACGGCGCCGAGCAGCGCGCCTCCCAGCGCCGACGCGGCGATCCAGCCCGCCATGCTCCCGGACAGGCCCCAGATGGAGGTGAAGACCGGGACGGTGAACCCGACGATGAGGATCTCCATGGCGACGAACGTCCAGGCGGCCCCGGTGACGAGCACGGCCCGGCGGTGGAACGCCGTCAGGCCTGCACCTCGCAGGACGTCCTCGACCTGGGACGGTCGGCTCGGCGCGGGTGCTGCGATCTCCACGATGGATCTCCTCACGTAGTTTGCGACGCACAGGCGATAACCCGTACGCCATGAGCGTATCAGCCGGAGACCAGTCTGTGGACCGAGCCGGCCTGCGAGACGAGGTAGAGCTCGCCGTCCGCGTCCTCGCCGAACGAGGTGAGGAGCGGCACCTCCACGCGCTCTCGGCGGACGTCCACCGCCTCGCCGTCCTCGACGCGGAGGCTCCAGACCGTCCCGGAGCAGTAGTCGCCGTAGAGGTACCGCCCGCGGAGAGCAGGAAGGGCGGAGCCGCGGTAGACGAAGCCGCCGGTGATCGAGCAGCCGGCGTCGTGGCCGTACACGGTCACAGGGCCGATGAGCTCGCCGGCTTCGGTCAGGTCGTGGTCCTCGACGACCTCGTCTCCCTCGTAGACGTCCCAGCCGAAGTTCAGGAGGCCGTCGGTGCCGGCCGGGACGTAGTCGACCTCCTCCCAGCGATCCTGACCCACGTCGCCGACGTAGAGGTCGCCGGTCTCGCGGTCGAAGGAGAAGCGCCAGGGGTTGCGCAGGCCGTAGGCGGCCGGCTCCCAGTCGGCGCCGGGGCGGTCCACGTCGAGACGAAGCAGCTTGCCGAGCCGCGACCCGAGATCCTGCGAGCGCTGCTCGGGGTCGAACGCCGCACCGCCGTCGCCGAGACCGAGGTAGAGGAGGCCGTCGGGGCCGAAGGTGAGCTGGCCGCCGTTGTGGTTCTCGTAGGGCTGGTCGACGGCCAGGAGCTCGCGCGTGCGCACGGCGCCCGACTCCGCGGCCCGGTACTCGGCCACGCGCGTGTCGCCGTCGCGATTCGAGTAGTGGACGTAGAAGCGCGGATCGTCCGGGAAGCCCGGATGGAAGGCCAGCGCGAGCAAACCCTGCTCCCCACCGGAGCGCACCTGGTCGCGGATGTCGAGCAACGGCTCGGCCGCCGCCTGGCCGTCCTCGAGCGCCCGGATCGTCCCGGCCTGCTCCACGACGTAGAGCGTCCCGACCCCGGGGGCGGCGACGACCTGCATCGGCGAGGCGAGGCCGGAGGCGACCTCGACGAGCCGAAGCGGCTCGGGCGAGGCGGGGATGGACGGCGTGACGGACGGTTCCTCGCCGGCGCAGGCGGCGACGACGAGCAGGACGGACGCGAGGGCGAGCCGACGCACGCTAGTGGGTGGAGGCCTGCCTGTCGGGTGCGCGCGCGTACGGGTGCTCGTCGGGGACGTGCTCCTCGTGGTAGGCGCTGTCCGCGTTCACCGCCCAGAGGTCGTGGGAGGCTCCGCCGACGATGTTGTCCACGGCCCTGATCGCGGTCAGCATCGAGTGGTCGGAGTTGTTGTACCTGTGGAGCCCGTTGCGGCCGACCTGCTGGAGGTTCTCGATCCGGTCCAGCCAGCTCCGCACCGCCGCCACGCGCTGCGCGTAGTCGCCGTCGTAGATCGGATAGGCCTTCGGCACCCGGACGACGTAGCCCTGCTCGACCTGTGCCGCCTCGGCGAGGCGCAGGCGCTCGAGCTCCTCCGCGGCCAGCTCGATCAGCCGCTGGTCGCCCGCGGCCCAGAGGTCGTCGTTCTCGAAGCAGAAGTACTCGAGCCCGATGCAGGTGCGGTCGGGCCGCGGCACCATCCAGGGGCTCCACGAGCGGTAGTTCTGGATCCTGCCGACGCGCACCGCCGGATCGTGGACGTAGACCCAGTTGTCGGGGAAGAGGTCGTCGCCGGGGAGGACGAGGGCGACCGTGAGGAAGTCGCGGTAGCCGAGGCCTCGGGCTGCCGCGAGCGCCGTCCGCGGGGCGGCCGGGACGACCATCCCCGTCACGGCTCGAAGCGGGAGGGAGGAGACGATCTGGCCGCACGGGATCGCCTCACCGCCGACATCGACGGCGACGGCCCGCCCACGCTCCAGCCGGATGCCCTCGACCGGGCTCTCGGTGCGCACCTCGCCGCCGAGCTCCTCGATCCGCGCGGCCATTGTCTCCCACATCTGCCCGGGGCCGTAGCGGGGGTAGTGGAACTCGCGGATGAGGCTCTTGACGCCGCCGCCACCGCGCGAGAGCGCGTCTCTGGCCGCCGTCGCCAGCGAGAGGCCCTTGATTCGCTGGGCCGCCCACTCGGCGCGGATCTCGGAGGCCGGAACGCCCCAGACCTTCTCCGTGTACGTGCGGAAGAACAGCTCGAACAGGCGCCGGCCGAAGCGGTTCGAGACCCATTCCTCGAGGCTTTCCTCGTTGCCCTTCCGGCGCGGGAGCGACGCCGCGTAGGAGCCGAGCACGCGCGTCAGCTCGACAGGGCCGAGCTTGCGAACGACGTCGCGCGGCGAGAGCGGGTAGTCGAGGAACTTCCCGTTCCAGTAGATGCGGGAGAGGCGCGGACGGAGGAGGAGCTCCTCTCCGAGCAGCTCGAGCCACAGCGACTCCACCTCGGGGCTCTTCGTGAAGAAGCGGTGGCCGCCGAGGTCGAAGCGGTAGCCGTCGCGGACGACCGTCTTCGCCAGCCCGCCGACCTGCTGCTCGGCTTCGAGAACGAGCACCGGCAGGCCGAGCTGGGCCAGCAGGTAGCCGGCGGTCAGCCCGGCCGGGCCGGCCCCCAGGACGAGCGTCGGCTGGCTACTGTCAGCGCCCACGGGAGCTCGCCGCCTCGGTCTTGGCGTACAGGGTCAGGCGGACGCTCGTCCGCGAGGTGTCGGCCGCCGGGGCGACGCGCTCGAGCGGCCGGAAGCGCCGGTCGGAGCCGAGGACGGCCTCGGACTCCTCCGACCGCAGGACGACGAGCCGTGTCCACGGGGCCCGCCATCGTTCCCCGTCTCCCACGGCGGGGGCCACGAGCAGGACCCGCGCGCCCGCCGGGAGCGAGTCGAGCAGGGGCGCGAGCGCGTGCTCCGACGGCGACCGCTCGAGGCGCGGCAGCGCGTTGCGCCAGTCCATGACACCCGGGTCGGCCACTGGGCCGAGTGGGGTGGCGTAGCGGAGGCCGTTCGGAAGGTAGTGGGCGAGGACGGGGACCTGCTCCGGCTGGGTCGAGACGACGAGGTCGCCGGGCTCCAGGCGAGCCGCGACGAGCGCGGACGCGCGCGCGACGTTGCTCTTCTCCGCCGGCGAATAGCCGACGGCCCAGACGGCGCAGAGCGCGGCCACGGCGGCGATCCCCACGGCGCCGAGACGGGCAAGGGCCGCACCGGCGAGGAGGAGCAGAGGGCCGGCGAGCACGGCCAGGTAGCGGCTCGCCCAGCCGGGCTCGAGGTGCGCGCTCGCCCAGCCCGCCGCCAGCGTGACGGCCGCCGCGAGCGCGAGCGCCTGCAGGGCCCTCCGCTCGGCCTCGTCCCGGCCGAGACGAGGGAGGACGACCGCTCCCGCCGCGAGCGCCGCGGCCCCGGCGAGCGCGACGGCAGGCGGCGGGTTCGACCAGGGAGCCCCGGTGTGCTCGAGGTGGAAGGCGAGCGTCGGTACCCAGGGCGCGAACGCGAGCAACGGGAGTCCGAACGCGAGCAGCCCGTCGGCGGCGAGTCGCCGGCGCCCTTCCCGCGGGGCGCCGGCCAGGAGCGCGGCGAACGCCGCCAGCGCGCCGAGGACGAGGAAGAGAGTCCAGTAGTGCGTGTAGAGGAGGAGGGTCAGGACGAAGGCGAAGAGGAGCACGAAGCCTCGTCGGGCACGGACGAAGCCGTGCAGGAACGCCGCCGCCGCCAGCACGGAGAGCAGCGCGACGAGCGAGTACATTCGCGCCTCCTGCGCCTGCACAGTCAGGAACGGCAGCAGGGCGGCGAGCGCCGCGCAGAGCCAGCCGGCGCGGCGTCCGAAGAGGCTCCAGCCGCCCCAGAGCGCGGCCGGGACCGTGAGTAGCGCGAAGACGAGCGACGGCGCGCGCAGGACGGCCTCGCCGGTGCCGGCCAGGTCGATCCACCCGTGTAGGAGGAGGTAGTAGAGGGGCGGCGAGCCGTCCTGGCGCAGGAGGCCCGGGATCTCCGCCGCCGGGTGAGACGCGATGCCGACCGAGATGCCCTCGTCGATCCAGAGGGAGTCGCCGAGGCCGCGCGTGCGCAGGTATGCGGAGAGGCCGAGCAGCGCGAGGAGAGGGAGCGCCACGAGCGCCGGCGGAGGGAGGGCTACGCGGCGCACGCGACGTGCACCTCCCAGGCGCCCGCGCGCGCGAGCAGGCGAAAGCCGGCTGGGAGCGCCGGCGTCTTCGGCTCGTCCGGCGTGAGGCGTGACCTGAGCACGACTCCGGGCGCGTGAGGCTCGAGGTCGAGGTCCGAGATGTGGCTGCCGACGTGCCAGGCGACGAGGGGAAAGCGGGAGCGACCGGCGTAGAGTGGGCCACAGGCCCGGAGCCGCTCGGCGCCTCCCGAGCGCTCCACGGCGACGGCCAGGTCCGAGCGCAGCTCCGCCGCGTAGGCGAGGTCGTCGCCGAGCCTCCGCGCTGCCGGAGCCGAGAAGGCCACTGCGACGGCGAGCAGGAGCGCCGCGGCCGGAGCGACCAGCCGCGGCACGCGCGCCTGGGCAGCGGCGTACGCGCGCCCCGCGCCGGCCCCCGCGAGGACGGCCGCGCACGCAGCGGGCACGAGCAGGTAGCGCCGCTCCCCCGAGTACCCGGCCTCGCTCATGGCCGCGACGATCGCCACCCAGGCCGCGCCGGCGCCGGCCAGCGCGAGCGGGAGCGGCTCGCGCGAAAAGACGGCGAGCACGGCGACTGCTAGTGCCGTGAGCAGCACCGGGAGCGGCAGCATCGTCGCGAACCCCTCGAGCGTCTCGAGCGCCGCGCGCTCGGCCAGAGTAGGTTGCCCCGGCTCGGGGATCCTGGCCCGCTCCGACGAGCGGAGGAGGTTGCCCGAGCCCCAGAGCTCCGGCCCGAACCACAGCAGAGGCACGAGCACCGACAGGCCGGCGGTGAGTCGCCGTGCGCCCTCCTCCACCCGCCAGAGCCACACCGCGTACAGCGCCAGGAATGGCCACACCTCCGGGCGGAGGAGCGAAGCGGCCGCAACGAGCGCGAGCGCCAGCTCGCGGCGCCCTGCCAGGTGACGGTCGACGGCCAGGAACAGGAGGGCGACGAGCAGGCCTTCCGAGCTTCCCCCGGCGACGCCGCGCAGGAAGCCCACCGTCGCCACGAGCCCGAGCGCTGCCACGGCGGCGGCGAACCAGCCGCCGCGGCCGCCGGCGAGCCGGGCTGCGAGCCGAGCTGCGAGCACGACGGCGAAGAGGCCCGCGGCCCGGGAAAGGACGAGCCAGAGCGCCGGGGCGGCGGCGCCCACCGGCGCGAGCGCGGTCGTGACCAGGACCGGCAACGGCTTCCACGCCGGGCCGGCGGCGGTGTCCAGCTCGAGGGCCCCCACCTCCCGGCCCCAGACGAGCCACGCCCACGGATCGTAGGTCGGCGTCCAGGGCGCGAGCAGCGACAGGGCGGCGACCACGAGGCAGCAGGCGCCGGCACCCCAGAGGGAGCGCGGCGTGGGCATCAGTGCGCCTTCAGGTGATGCTGCCCAGTTACTGCGTCGCGAGCACGAAGCCAGAGTTCGCACTCGTCCGAAGCCAAGGCTAGAAGCGTTGGTGAGGGCGAGGGTGGGCTCTGGCGCCGCGTGATCGCGGGGCAGGGGCGGGCGTGTATCGCCTGT
>Ga0081538_10006610_pt1 | contig 10168 bp, 7 predicted proteins | sample TabmetS5T2R1_FD_71022 | JGI IMG/M metagenome (GOLD analysis project Ga0081538, IMG submission 71022) | Tabebuia heterophylla rhizosphere microbial communities from the University of Puerto Rico - S5T2R1 | ecosystem: Host-associated > Plants > Roots > Rhizosphere ... | reverse complement strand
CCCGCCTCGGCGAAGGCCGCCTGCGCGCGGGCGAGCGGCACACCCGCCTCGAGCACGGCGGTCAGGTCGCCGGCGTTGTGCTCGAGGATGCGGTCGAGCCCCGCGGTCGACAAATCGATCCCCGGCTCGCCGCGGTTCGCCGCCCAGCCGAGCTTCGTGCCCCCTCCCCGGAATCTGACCGGCGTGCCGTCCTCCCCCGCGCGGCGAAGCGCCTCCACCACGCTCTCGCTCGCGACCACCGCCATCAGAAGCGCTCCGCCAGCCCGGCCTGCTCGAGGGGGTGACGGCGGTACGGGCCGGGCACCTCTCCGCACAGCCGCGGGGTGGGCATCACCTTGCCGGGGTTGGCGCGCTGCTCGGGATCGAAGGCGCAGCGCAGCCGCTGAAAGGCACCCAGGTCCGCGTCGGAGAACATCTCGGGCATGTAGCGCTTCTTGTCCATGCCGACGCCGTGCTCGCCGGTGATCGACCCGCCTGCGTCCACGCAGGCCTTGACGATCAGCCCCGCGCACTCCTCCGCGCGCTCGGCCTCGCCCTCCTTGCGGCCGTCGTAGCAGACGAGTGGGTGCAGGTTGCCGTCGCCGGCGTGGAACACGTTGGCGACCTGGAGGCCGTACTCGCTCGCCAGCTCGTCGATGCGCCCCAACACCTCGGCGAGCCGTGTACGCGGGATCACGCTGTCCTGAACGTAGTAATTGGGCGCGATGCGGCCCATCGCGGCGAACGCCGCCTTGCGGGCCTTCCAGATCAGCTCGCGCTCCGCCTCGTCGCGGGCCACGCGGATCGAGTCGGCGCCCGCCCGCTCGCAGATCGCCACTACGTCGTCGAAGCGCGCCCTGCACTCGGCCTCGGAGCCGTCGAGCTCGACCACGAGCGCTGCGCCGGCTTCGATCGGGTAGCCGGCGCCGGTGTAACCCTCGGCGGCGCGGATCGAAAGGTTGTCCATCATCTCGATGGCCCCCGGCACGATGCCGCTCGAGACGATCTCGGAGACAACCTCGCCCGCCTGGGTCGTCGAGCCGAAGAAGGCCACGAGGGTCCGCACGCCCTCGGGCTTCGGCAACACCCGCAGCCAGATCTTGGTGGCGATCGCGAGCGTTCCCTCCGAGCCCACGAACGCGCCGAGCAGGTCGTAGCCGGGCGGGTCGAGCCCCTTGCCGCCCACGCGTACGACCTCCCCGTCGGGCAGCACCAGCTCGAGGCCCGTCACGTAGTTGGTGGTGAAGCCGTACTTGAAGCAATGGGCCCCGCCCGAGTTCTCGGCCACGTTGCCGCCGATCGTGCAGACGATCTGGCTCGACGGGTCGGGCGGATAGAAGTGGGTGGGGCCGACCGCCTGCGACACCGCCACGTTCGTCACTCCCGGCTGGACGATCGCGCGCTGGTTGTCGAGATCAACCTCCAGGATCCGCCGCATTCGGCTCAGCGAGATCAGGACGCCGTCGGCCACCGGGGTCGCCCCGCCGGAGAGGCCCGATCCGGCTCCGCGCGCGACCCAGGGAACGCCGGCGCGGTGGCAGGAGCGCACCACCGCCCGCACCTCCTCGGTCGAGCCCGGCAGCACCACCGCGCCGGGCGTCACGGCGTACTGGAGGAGCCCGTCCGACTCGTATGTCCGCAGCTGGTGGCGATGGGTGATGACGTGCTCGTCCCCGAGCGCCGCGCGCCACTCGGCCACGAGCGGGCCGAGATCGGTCCGCTCGGCTACACGACCATCCATTCGAGGACCGGCGTGGATTGCAGGTAGACGAGTGCGCACATGAGGACTACGAGCACGAGGCTCCAGACCAGCACCTTACGGAACAGGTCTCCCTCCCGGCCGGCAAGGCCGACCGCCGCGGCGCCGATCGCCAGGTTCTGAGGCGAGATCATCTTGCCCAGCACTCCGCCGGAGCTGTTGGCGGCGGCGAGGAGTGTCTGGGAGATGCCGGCGTCCTTTGCCGCGGTCACCTGGAGCGCTCCGAAGAGCGCGTTCGACGAGGTGTCCGAGCCGGTGACCGCCACACCTAGCCAACCGATCAGCGCGGACAGGAACGCGAATGCGCCGCCGGCCCCCGCCGCCGACAGGCCGAGCGTGATCGTCTGGCCGGACTGGTTCATCACGTACGCGAGCGCCAGCACGGCCGCCACGGTGAGGATGGCCCACTTGAGCTGGTCGAGGGTGCGGCCGAACACGCCCACGGCCCGGTTGGGCCGCACGCCGATCACCGCCATCGTGACCAGCCCGGAGATCAGCATCAGCGTGCCCGCAGCCGGGAGCCAGTTGAAGTTGAAGGTCAGGCTGGTGAGGGGCTCTCCGTCGGGACTGACCACGTCGAGGCCCGGCCACTCGAACGTCGTCGTCCATGGCGACTCCGCCATCCAGTCCTTGATCACGGCGATCTGGGCGATCGAGAAGACCGCGATGATGATCAGGTACGGCGCGTAGGCGCGGAAGACCTCGAGCGGCGGATCCTTCTTCGTGTCGTCGCGGCGCACGATCTCGCGCTCCATCACGGGGTCGTGCGCTTCGCCGCCCGCCACGGCCGGCCGTTCGAAGCGGCCGGTCACCTCGGCGCGCAGAGGCTCGCCCGGCTGCCAGACGCGCAGGAATCCGACGATGCAGGCAGTGGAGAAGAGCGAGGCCACGATGTCCGTCAATTCGACGGAGATGAAGTTCGAGCACGCGAACTGGCTGAGCGCGAACGCGACCCCGCCGACCACCGCCACCGGCCAGGCCTGGCGGATGCCGCGCCGGCCGTCGACCATTCCAATCAGGATCAGCGGGACGATGAGCGCGAGGAAGGGGGTCTGGCGGCCGACCATCGCGCCGAGGTCTCCCTTGTCGAGCCCGGTGACTTCCGACAGGGTCGTGATCGGGATGGCAATCGCGCCGAACGCGACCGGCGCCGTGTTCGCGACCAGCGCTATCGCCGCCGCCTTGATCGGCTTGAAGCCGAGCGCAATCATCATCACCGCGGTGATCGCGACGGGGGTCCCGAAGCCGGCGAGCGCCTCCATAAGCGCGCCGAAGCAGAACGCGACGATGACCGCCTGGACGCGCTGGTCGTCGGAGATGGCCCCGAACGAGCGCCTCAGGACCGCGAAGTGGCCCGTCTCGACGGTCATGTTGTAGACCCAGATCGCGGTGACGACGATCCACATGATCGGAAACAGGCCAAAGGCAGCGCCTTCGGTCGCCGACAGCGCGGTTTGGCCGACCGGCATGCCGTAGACGATCAGCGCGACCGCCATCGCCACCCCGAGCGCTATCAGCGCCGCCCACTGAGCCTTCATGCGCACGCCGCCGAGCAGGAGGAACAGCGCGATCAGCGGCAGCGCCGCGAATATGGCCGTCAGCCCGAGCGAGCTCGAGACCGGATCGAAGTCCTGCGTGTACACGAAGCCTCCCGTCCTCGTTGGAGAGCGATTACCGGGGGCCAGGTTCCGGGAAACTTCCGGGCGTGCGGTTGGCGCTCTTCGTCACCTGCCTCGGCGACACGCTCTTTCCGGCCACCGGCCGGGCGGTCGTGCGGCTGCTCGAGCGCCTGGGCTGCGAGGTGGACTTCCCGCTAGAGCAGACCTGCTGCGGCCAGATGCACATGAACTCGGGCTACGCGCGTGAGGGGACCGCGCTCGCGCGGCGGTTCGCGCGGGTGTTCGACGGGGCCGAAGCGGTGGTCACTCCCTCGGCCTCGTGCGCGGGCATGCTGCGTGAGCACCTCGACGGCGGCGCGCCGGTCTACGAGCTGTCGGAGCTGCTGGTGCGGTTCGCGCGGGTGTTCGACGGGGCCGAAGCGGTGGTCACTCCCTCGGCCTCGTGCGCGGGCATGCTGCGTGAGCACCTCGACGGCGGCGCGCCGGTCTACGAGCTGTCGGAGCTGCTGGTCGACGTGCTCGGCGTGGAGGAGGTCGGCGCGTACTACCCGCACCGGGTGACCTACCACCCGACCTGCCACTCGCTGCGCGAATTGCACGTGGGGGACCGGCCGCTTCGGCTGCTCCGAGCCGTGCGCGGGATCGAGCTGGTGGAGCTGCCGCAGGCCGCCGAATGCTGCGGCTTCGGCGGCACGTTCGCCGTCAAGAACGCCGAGGTCTCGTCGGCGATGCTCGCCGACAAGGTGCGCGCGGTGCTCGACACCCGGGCCGAGATCGTCTGCGCGAGCGACAACTCGTGCCTGATGCACATCGGCGGCGCGCTGTCGAGGCAGCGCACCGGGGTGCGGACGGTGCACCTGGCGGAGGTGCTCGCCTCGTGAGCTTCCCGTCGGCCGCGAGTGTGGCGCTGCGCGACTCGCAGCTGCGCCGCAACCTGGCCAAGGCGACCGGCACGATCCGGGACAAGCGCGCCGCGGTGATCGGGGAGCTGCCGGACTGGCAGGAGCTGCGGGCCGCCGGGCGCGCGCTGAAGGACCAGGCGCTCGGCTCACTCGACGAGCAGCTCGAGCGGCTCGAGGCGTCCGTGACCGACGCCGGAGGGCGGGTGCACTGGGCGAACGACGGCACCGAAGGCTGCCGGGTGGTGGCCGAGATTGCCCGCTCGCACGGGGTCGACGAGGTCGTCAAGGTCAAGTCGATCGTGACCGACGAGATTCGCTTGAACGAGGCCCTCGCGGCGGCCGGCGTTCGGGCGGTCGAGACGGACCTGGCCGAGCTGATCATCCAGCTGGGCGACGACTCGCAATCGCACATCCTCGTACCGGCGATCCACAAGAACCGGTCCGAGATCCGCGAGCTGTTCGCGCGCGAGCTCGACCTGCCCGACCTGAGCGACGAGCCCGAGGCGTTGTGCGAGGCCGCGCGCCTGCACCTGCGCCGCAAGTTCCTCGACGCGCGGATGGGGATCTCGGGCGCGAACTTCGCGGTGGCCGAGACGGGCACGGTCTGCGTGTTCGAGTCCGAGGGCAACGGCCGAATGTGCACGACGCTGCCCGACGTGCTCGTGACCGTGATGGGCGTCGAAAAGCTGGTTCCCGCCTGGCGGGACATGGAGGTGTTCCTGCAGCTCCTCCCACGCTCCTCCACGGGCGAGCGGATGAACCCGTACACCTCGTTCTGGACCGGCGTGCGGCCGGGCGACGGGCCGCAGGAGTTCCACCTCGTGCTCCTCGACAACGGCCGGACCGACGTGCTCCGCGACCGCGTCGGCCGCCAGGCGCTCCGCTGCATTCGCTGCTCGGCCTGCCTGAACGTCTGCCCCGTCTACTCGCGCACCGGCGGGCACGCATACGAGTCGGTCTATCCCGGGCCGATCGGGGCGATCCTGACCCCGCAGCTGCAGCGGCTCGAGTCCGGCCGCTCGCTGCCATGGGCATCGAGCCTGTGCGGCGCGTGCTACGAGGTCTGCCCCGTGGAGATCGACATTCCGCGGGTGCTGGTGCACCTACGGGGGCGCGTGGTGGACTCAGAGCCGGCGTGGAAGCCGGAAAAGGCAGCGATGAAGGGGTTGTACCGTGCCTTCGCTTCGCGCCGCGCGTATGAGCGAGCGCAGCGGGTAGCGCGGCTCGGCGCGCGGCCGCTCGGGCGTCGGGGACGGATCGAGCGCCTGCCGTGGCCGCTGTCGGGGTGGACCGGCACGCGCGACTTCCCCGAGCCGCCCGCCGAGACCTTCCGCGACTGGTGGCGGCGCGAGCGGGGCGAAGGCGGCGCTCAGGAGCCCGCCCGTCCACGCTATCTGGATTCTGGGCCAAGGTGGCGCCCAATCCAGATAGCGTCGAAGATTGGAGCCGAGCGGACGGGTGGCGACGCCCGCCACACGATCCTCAGTGCAATCCGTTCGGCGCTGGCGGACCGGCCGGCGCCGGCGGACGTGCCGCGCGGCTATCGCCGCGAGTCGGAGCGCTCTCGCGAGGAAACCGTGACGCGGTTCGCCGACCGCGTCAGCGAGTACCGCGCCACCGTGCGCCGCGCGGCCGCGGACGAGCTGGGCGAGGCGCTGGCGGAGCTGTGTGGCGAGGCGGGCGCCCGAAAGCTCGCTGTTCCCCTGGACCTGCCCGGCGCGTGGCGCCCACCGGGCGTCGACCTCCTTCCCGACGCCGGCCTCACTCCGCACGAGCTCGACGAGCTCGATGGCGCCCTCACCGGCTGCGCCCTCGGCATCGCCGAGACGGGCACCATCGTGCTCGACGGCGGCCCCGGCCAGGGCCGCCGGGCGCTAACCCTCGTGCCCGACTACCACCTGTGCGTTATCGCCGAGGAGCAGGTGGTGGGACTCGTGCCGGAGGCCGTCGAGCGGCTCGAGCCGGCTATTGCGGAAGGGCGGCCGCTCACGTTCGTATCGGGACCCTCGGCCACGTCCGACATCGAGCTCAACCGTGTCGAGGGGGTCCACGGGCCGCGCACCCTGCACGTGGTCGTGGTCGGATGAACGGCCTCTTCGTGGGCTATCCGGCCGCTACGCGCGCGCCGCTCTAGCCCGTGCGCACCGTCTACCTCGGCACATCCGACTTCGCCGTGGCGGTGCTCGAGCGGCTCGCCGCGTCGCCACATCGGCCGCTGCTCGTCGTCACTCGCCCGGACCGCCCGCGCGGGCGAGGCAGGAAGGTGGGGCCGCCGCCCGTCGCGGAGGCCGCTGGGCGGCTCGGGGTCGAACTGTTCCAGCCGGAGAGCGTGAACGACGAGGACGCACTGGCGCGGATCGCGGAAGCCGAGCCCGAGGTGGTGTGCATCTGCGGCTTCGGCGCCCTCCTGAAGGAGCCGCTGCTGTCGCAGCACGAGATGCTCAACGTGCACCCGTCGCTGCTGCCGCGGTGGCGGGGGGCGGCCCCCGTCGAGCGGGCGATCGCGGCCGGCGACGAGGAGACGGGGGTCACGATCATGCGACCCACGGCGGCGTTCGACGCCGGGCCCGTCTGCCTCCAGCGCGCCGAGCGAATCCGGCCGGACGACGACTACGCCAGCCTCGCCGGCCGCCTCGCCGACCTGGGCGGGGAGCTTCTCGTCGAGGCGCTCGACACCCGGCCCGCGTGTCGCGAGCAGCCCGAGGAAGGGGTTACGTACGCGCCGAAGATCGAGCGCGAGGAGCGCAGGCTCGACCCGCAGCGGACCGCCGACGAGCTCGAGCGACAGGTGCGGGCGCTCACGCCTCACGTGGGTGTGTACGTCGAGCTCCCGTCGGGCGAGCGGCTCGGTGTGCGGCGGGCCGGTCTCGCGCCCACCTCGGAGCTCGAGCCGGGCGAGCTGGCGGTACGCGAGGGGCGGCTCCTCTACGGCGCGGCCCCGGGCGCGCTCGAGCTTCTCGAGGTGCAGCCGGAGGGGAAGCGGCCGATGCCTGCGGCGGACTGGCTGCGCGGCCATCGGGACCGGCTCGCCGGCGGCTAGGACGCGGGCGCTAACAGGGCGGCTCGCTCCCAGCCGCCCGGCCGGCTACGGTTACCGGGAGCGATGTCGGTCGCCGGGAACCCACAGATCAAGCTCGGGCCCGAGTGCCCTGCCTGCGGCGAGCCCTGGCTTCGCGGCACGAACCTGGCCGGCCGCTACCGCTGCGTCAACTGCCTGCGCCGTTTCGAGCTCCGCTCCGAGTGCCCCAACTGCGGCGCCCACTCGACGATCGCGCGGATGTCGGACACCCTGAACGTGATCTGCCGTAATTGCGGCGGCAGCATGCTGGAGCGGATTTAGATCTAGGCCGGAGCAACCTCCACCGGGATTCCGTTCAGGATCGCGTTTCCCGAGAGAGGCTCGACCATGGACTCGTCCGCCAGCAGGTTGCTGTTCACCCCTGCGTGCTCGGCGGCCACGCGAAGGCGCACACCCGCCGCGTCGTGGCCCCAGCCGTGGGGGATCGACACGACGCCGGGCATGATCGCGTCGGTGATCTCCACCGGCGCCTCGAGCTCGCCGGCCGCCGAGCGCAACAGCGCACGCCGGCCGTCCTCCAGCCCCAGCCGCTGGGCGTCCTCGGGGTGGACGTGCATCGTGCAGCGTTCCTTGCCCTTCACGAGCGCAGGCAGGTTGTGCATCCAGGAGTTGTTCGAGCGCAGCTGGCGGCGCCCCACCAGCACCAGGCCGCCGTTTCGGGGCCGCCTCAGCGCCGCCCGCAGGCGCTCGAGATCGTCCACGATCGGCTCGGGCGCAAGCTCGATCCGGCCCGAAGGCGTTCGGAGCGCGTCCGGGAGTCGCGGCTCGAGCGGTCCGAGGTCCACGCCGTGCGGATTGCGCTCGAGCTGCTCGAGGCTGAGGCCCTCCGGGTCGTTCCCGAAGCCGTCGCCGTAGGGGCCGGCGCGCAGCATGAAGTCGAGCACCCGCTCGGGGCCCCGGCGCGGCTCGAGGGCGTCGAGCAGCTCGCCGGGATCGCGCTCCGCGAGAGGCGAGCCGGGCAGGCCGACTTCGCGGCGCACCAGCGTCTCGATGACCAGCCGATCGAGCGCCTCGACGTCGGCGTTCGGCCCCTGGCCCGCCACAATGCCCGCCAGGCGGAGCAGCAGCTCCCACTCGGGCGGACCGTCGCCCTCCATAACCGCCGGCGAGTAGTTGGCCACGTTGCGCGCGGCAAGCTGGTAGAGCGCGAGGTCGTAGTGCGACTTCTCGAGCGGCTCGGGCCCGGGCAGGATCACGTCGGCGTGGCGGGTCGTCTCGTTGACGTAGATGTCGACCGCGACCATGAAGTCGAGGGTCTCGACCGCCCGCTCGAGCCGGGCCGAGTTCGGAATCGAGACGAGCGGGTTGCCCGCGACCGTGATCAGCGCGCGCACCTGTCCCTCGCCAGGAGTCTCGATCTCCTCGGCCAGGCAGGCGACAGGGAGCTCGCCGTAGACCTCGGGCAGGCCACGCACCCGGCTCGTCCAGCGTCCGAAGCGCACCCCGCGGCCGCTGCCCGGCGCGCCGGACGAGTTTCGCTGCCCGGCCGCCGCACGCGCGAACATCGCGCCGCCCTCGCGGTCGAGGTTGCCGGTGAGCACGTTCAGCACGTCGACCAGCCAACTCGCGAGCGTTCCGAACTCCTGCGTGCAGGTCCCGATGCGGGCGTACACGGCGGCCCGGTCGGCCGCGGCCAGCTCCCGCGCCATGCGGCGGATCTCGCCGGCCGGGATCCCGCAGGGCTCGGCCACGGCCTCGGGCGGGAAGCCCCGCACCAGCTCGCGCACGCGGTCAAGCCCCTCGCACAACCCGGCCAGGCGTCCCGGCGCGTCGAGCTCCTCCTCCACCAGCGTGCACGCCAGCGCCGCCAGCAGCAGCGCGTCGGTGCCGGGGCGAATGAAGTGGTGCTCGTCCGCCTCGTCCGCCGTGCGGCTTCGGCGCGGGTCGATCACGACCACCTTGCCGCCGCGCCCGCGGATCCGACGCAGGCGGCCGCGCATGTCGGGCGCAGTGAGCAGGCTCCCGTTCGACACGAGCGGGTTGGCGCCCAGCAGGACCAGGTGCTCGCAGCGGTCTACGTCCGGGATCGGAATCGACAGCATCGTCCCGAACATGAGCCCCGCCGAGACCTGCTTCGGCATCTGATCGACGGTGCTCGCGGTGTAGATGTTCTGCGAGCCGAGCGCACGCAGCCACGCCGGTCCGTAGAGCAGGGCGGAGAGGTTGTGCGCGTTCGGGTTGCCGACGTAGACGGCCACGGCGTTGCGGCCGCGCTCGTCGAGGATTGGCGTCAGCCGCCGGTCGATCTCCTCGAACGCCTCGTCGAGGGTCGCCTCGACGAGCTCTTCGTTTCGCCGCACCAGCGGGGCCGTGAGCCGGTCGGGGTCCTCGTGCAGCTGCTTGATGCCGTAGGCCTTGGGGCAGATGAAGCCGCGGCTGAAGACGTCCTTCGCATCGCCCCGGACCGACACCACCTCGTGGCCGTCGGTCTCGATCTCGAGTCCGCAGGTGGCCTCGCAGAAGGGGCAGGTGCGATGGTGGAGGGCCATCGGCGGAGCGTACCGGCCCTGGCGCTCGGTCCGGCGGCGCGGTTAAGATCGCCACCGGGTGAACCTGCAGATCCTGCCGCTGGCCATCACGATGATGGCGGGACCGCAGATCATGTCCGCGATCATCTTCGTCACCGCCGAGAAGGCGGTGCCGATCTCGCTGGCCTTCCTCGTCGGGGTGGCTCTCGCGACCACGCTCGGCGTCGTCATCGTGTACGTGCTCGGGAACGCGCTCGACCTCGACCTCGGCGATCCCTCCGATTCGGGCTCGACCGGGTCGGTCCTCCAGTACGTCCTGATCGCCCTGCTGGCCGCCGCGGCGCTGAAGAACTACATTCGCC
>Ga0081538_10006609_pt1 | contig 10168 bp, 5 predicted proteins | sample TabmetS5T2R1_FD_71022 | JGI IMG/M metagenome (GOLD analysis project Ga0081538, IMG submission 71022) | Tabebuia heterophylla rhizosphere microbial communities from the University of Puerto Rico - S5T2R1 | ecosystem: Host-associated > Plants > Roots > Rhizosphere ... | reverse complement strand
GCCCCCACTCGAGCTGGGTCCGCGCCGCCAGGGAGGATGCGCCGAAGCGCTCATGGAGCTCGAGGGCGTGGGCGAAGTGGGCGTCCGCGTCGTCGTGGCGCCCGAGCGTCGCGGCCAGCAGCCCCACGCCCCGGCTCGCCACGCCCAGCGTGCCGAGCGAGTCCAGCGCGATCTGCTCGCGCAGCGGCTCGATCCGGGAGAGCAGAAGGGACGCCGCCTCTCGGTCGGCGAGCCGGGCGGCCACCTCGGCCCAGATCAGGAGTGAGCCGAGCTGCACCGGGTCGCACGGGGTGGAGGCGAGGCGGCTGTCGGCGTGCGCACGCAGCTTCTCGGCGGCCCGCTCCCGATCTCCCGCCTCCAGCTCCGCGAGCGCCGCCATCGCGGTGAAGATGGACACCCCGGGCACGGCTTCGGCCACGTCGGCCAACAGGTCGGAGATCTCGGCGAGCCGACCCTGGTGCCAGCGGATCGGCGCGAGCTGGCCGACGTAGAGGCTCAGCGCGTCGGGCTCGCCGGCCTGCTCGCCGAGGGTCCGGGCCTCGTCCGCCAGGCGCTCGGCCGTGCCCAGGCGACCGGCGAGCTGGGCGCGCCACGCGCGCTGCGTCTCGAGCACGAACGCGAGCCTGGGGTGCCGGAGCTCGCCGGCGATGTCCCGCTGCCGGTCGAGTTGGCGATCGGCCTCGGCGAGGTCACCGGCCTGGACCACCGTGACCGCTCGCCACACCGCCGCCCAGAAGCGCTGGGACGGATCGCCGACGTCATTGGTGAGCGGCACCAGCTCGGCCGTTGTCGCCAACCGCTCCATCAAAGTCTCGGGCCACCACACGGCCGTGATCGTCATCGTGAGCACGTGCGCGAGCGCCGCCGGGTCACCACGCTCGCGCGCTAGCCTCACGGCCTCGTCGCTGAGGGCACGGCGGCGCCGGTGGTCCGGCGACCACAAGAGCTCCGCGGCGAGCAGCGCGAGCAGCCGCGCCCGGCATGGATCATCGGGCGGGGCATGTTCGAGGGCGGCCTCGAGGACCGCGACCCGCTCCTCGTCGACGAAGCCGGCGGAGCTGAAGTAACCGCGACTGTTCGCGAGGCCGGCGCGCACCAGTCGCTCGCCGTCGCCCGCCGCCCGCGCCGATTCCGCCGCCTCGAGCAGCGTCTCCCGGAACTCGGGCCTTCCCGCGTGAAGCTGCGCCTCGCCCAGCCCGATGAGGAGATCCCGGCGCTCGCCGGGGTCGACCGCGACCCCGGCGCTCAGCTCGATCGCCCGCTGGAACCAGTCGAGCGCCTCGTCGGGCGCGAGCTGGTCCAGCGCCGCTCGACCGGCCTCCGCGAAGTAGCGCAACGCCTTCCCCTGGGCGCGCGCGCTGCTGGCCGCTCCCCAGTGCCGCGCCAGGTCCGCGATCGGCAGAGCCAGCTCCCGTTCCATCGCCTCTGCGATTCGCTCGTGCAGACGAGCCCGGCGGGCGGCCGTCAGCTCGCGCTCCAGCGCGTGCGGGATGAGCGCGTGAACGAACGAATAGGCGCCCGAACGGTCCGGCTGCTCCGCCACGAGCGCGGCGGCCGAGGCGGCATCGAGTACGTCGAGCACGTCGTCCTCGGGCATCCGCTCGACGCGCGCCAGGAGGGCCGGCTGAAAGTCGCGCCCGATCGTCGCGGCGGTCGTCAGCACTCGGGCGGCGTCTCCGCCGAGGCGGACCACGCGACCCCGAATGACCTCGTTCACGCTGCGCGGGACCTCCTCCGAGCGCAGCTCGCCCGGGACCGTCCAGCGCCCGTCCGACTCGCGACGGATGGCGCCGGACTCCATGAGGCTGCGGACCAGCTCCGTGACGAAGAAGGGGTTGCCGTCGGTCTCCAGAGTGAGCTCCTCCGCGACGGCTACGCCCTGGCGTTCAAGCTTGTGGCCGGTGGCCACCTCGAGCATCTCGACCACCTCGGACTCGCTGAGCCCCTCCAGTTGGATGCGCTCGATGCGCGGCTCTCGATGGAGATCGCCGAGCAGCTCGGCGAGCGGACCGCCGGGCGTCTCCCGCGGGTCGCGGTAGCCGGCCACGACGAGGAGGCGCGTGGAGCGGAGCGTCAGCTGCACGTGCTTGAGCAGGCTGAGCGTGGGCTGGGACGCCCAATGAAGGTCGTCCAGTATCAGCAGCACCGGGCATCTCTCGGCGGCCACTCCCAGCAGTCCGACGACGGCGCCGAAGAGCAGGTACCGGCCGGCTTCGGCGTCGGTCGCCTGGGGCTCGGGCACGCCGTCCAGACGGGAGCGGAGCGTGGGAACCAAGCGGGTGAGCTCGCCTCCGTGGCGCTCCACGTGACGGCGCAGAAGGCCCGGGCCGGCGGTCTCCACGAGGTGCTCGAGCGCTTGGCGCCAGGGCTCGTACGGCAGCCCGAGATCCTCACTCGTGCGCCCGTAGAGCACCACCGCGCCCTGCCGGTGGACATCGTGGGCGAGCTGCGCCGCCAGCCGCGTCTTGCCGATCCCGGGTTCCCCGGCGAGCAGGGCGGTCCAGGCCTCGCCGTCGGCGGCCGTGCTCCACGCGTCGGCCAGCCGCCGGCGCTCGGGCACCCGCCCCACGAAGCCGGCCACCGGCGGCGCGCTGAGCGCCACGGGCAGCGGCGGGCCGCCGTCCTCCGCCGTCTCCCACGCTACCCGCCATGTCACCACCGGCTCGGGCAGCCCCCTGAGTTCGACGGGCCCGACCCGGGACAGCGGTGGTGTCTCCTCCGACCCCGCGAGCAGGCGGACGGCGTCGGAGATCAGGATCTCCCCGCCCTTCGCCGCCGCGCACAGGCGAGCGGCCTGAACGACGGGTGGTCCGTACCAGTCGCCGCCCTCGGCGCTCGCGTCGCCGACCGCCGCTCCCACGCGCACCGCGAGCGTCGGACCGCCCATGCGGTTGCGACGCTCCACGCCCTGCTGGATCGCGACCGCGCACGCCAGCGCCGCGCCCGAGCTGGGGAACGCGGCCATCAGCCCGTCGCCGAGGGTCTTTACCTCCTCTCCGCCCGCCAGCTCGATCGCGTCGCGCAGGTCCGCGAAGTGGTCGCGCCGCAGGTCATCGCTGCGCGCTCGGCCGAGCGCGCTGGCGAGCTCGGTCGACCCCACGAGGTCGGTGAACAGCAGCGCAATGGTCTTGGTCGATCCCAAACAGAGCCAGTCGGGGACCTTGCCGACCGTACCTCAACTCGGCGCTGACGGCCACCTGACGGTTGCGCCGGCCGCGCCCGCGCGAGAGACTCAGGCGACTCGCCGAGGAGGGCGTATGAAGGTCGTGATCATCGGGGGCGGCCCCGCGGCGCTGGCCGCCGCGTTCGAGCTGACGGAGCCGGGGCGGGGAGATCATGAGGTCACGATCTTCCAGCCCGGCTGGCGCCTCGGCGGCAAGTGCGCCAGCGGCCGGGATCGCGGCCGCGGCAACCGCATCGAGGAGCACGGGCTGCACATCTGGTTCGGCTCCTACGACAACGCGATCGCGCTCATGACGCGCTGCTACGAGGTGCTCGGCCGCGATCCGACCAAGTACGCCTTCACCTCGTTCGAGGACGCGTTCGAGGGGGTGGACGAGGCGGTCCTCTGGCAGCGACACGACGACGAGTGGTCGTTCAAGAAGGTGCAGTTCCCGCGGAACCCGGTGCCGCCGCTGAACTTCCACTCGTTCGCGGTCCAGGCGCTCGATTGGGCCGGCCAGCGATTCCGGGAGCTCCTGGACGAGCGCCTGGGTGACGGCCAACAGGTCGACGTCGGGGCGCTGCGCGATGACCCCCCGCCCCTGCTTCGGCGCGTCGAGGCCGTCGAGCTGGACGAGCCGGGGCTACTGCGGACCGTCGGCCGCGCCAGCAGCCGCGTCCAGCGGCTCGTGGGGCGCGCCTTCTCCGATGTCGCGGAGGACCTCGGCGTGGACGTGGCCGAGGTGGCGGACGAGTTCGCCGACCTGGTGGCGAGGGTCTTGCCCGACTCCTGGCTCGACGATCCCGACGTCCGCTTCTACCTCGACACGCTGGACGTGCTCCTGGCCGTCCTGCGGGGCGTGTGGCGCGATGACCTCCTCACCCACGGCTTCGACGCCATCAACGACATCGACCTCGCCGACTGGCTCTCCGAGCACGGTCTCGCGCTCGACCCCGACCCGATGAGCTGGCCGACGGTCCTGCGGGGCGTCTACTGCGGCTGCTTCGCCTTCGTCGACGGAGATACCGCGCGGCCGAGCATGGCGGCCGGCCGCGCACTCCAGGGGGCGATCCGCTGCGTCTTCCACTACCAGGGATCGGTGCTCCACCGCATGCGCGGTGCGATGGGCGACACGGTGATCGCCCCGTTCTACGAGGTGCTGGCGAGGCGGAACGTCGACGTGCGCTTCTTCCACGCCGTGGAGGAGGTCGTCCCCGACGAGAGCGGGGCGATCGCGGAGATCAGGGGCGTGCGCCAGCTCGGATTCGAAGGCCCGTACGAGCCCCTGTTCGACGCCGACTACGCCGGCCCCGACGGGGTGCGCACGGTGCCGGCGTGGCCCAGCGAGCCCTTGTGGGAGCAGCTGCCCGCGGTGGGGGAGGAGGTGCGGGCCAACCCGCTGCGGCTGGAGCAGGAGATCGACCCGTTCAACGGGACCGAGTTTCGGATGCGAAGGCGCGCGGCGGGCGCCCGCGACGGCGCCGAGGTGTTCGACGTGGCGATCCTCGCGGTGCCCCCGGACGTGCAGCGGGAGATCTGCGGCGCGCTCGAGCGGCGCGACCCGGACTACGCCGAGATGCTCGAGCACAGTCACACCGTGGTGACGCAGGGCTCCCAGCTCTGGCTCGAGCACACCGCCGGCGAGCTGGGTCAGGAGTTCACGTCGCGCTCGCTGATGAGCTGCTACGTCGAGCCGCTCGACACCTACTGCGACATGGCTCACCTGTTGCCGAACGAGCAGTGGCCAGAGCCCGAGCCGGCCCGCCACATCGCCTACTTCTGCGGGGTGCTGCCGGTGGACCCGGCGGCGGATCAGGGGGCCGCCGACGACGACGCCAAGACCCACCTCGAGAGCTTCGTGGCCGACCGCGGGACCCAGCTCTGGCCCGCGGCCAAAGGGCCCGCGGGGGCCTTCAACGACGCGCTGCTCGCCCCGCCGGCCACCGAGCCCACTCCGGCGGAGGCATTCCGCCTCCAGTACTGGCGCGCGAACTTCGCCCCCACGGAGCGCTACGTCCTGTCGCTTCCGGGGACGGTCCAATATCGCCTTCCGGCCAGGGGAACCGGGTTCCAAAACCTGGTGCTGGCCGGCGACTGGACTGTGAACGGCTTCGACGCCGGCTGCCTCGAGGCCGCGATCACGTCCGGCCTCCTCGCCTCCAACGCGATCTGCGGCCAACCGGCGCTCGAGCAGATCCGCGGGCTCAACGGCCCGCCGGCGTGTCCAAACGAGCCGCTCGGCGGTCCGCCCGGCGTCCACTCCCCGCGGCTCGACGACGGTTCGCCGCTGCTCTGGCGCGCGTTCACCGGGGCCGTCGGCGTCGCCCTCGCCGCGGGCGACGAGATCCTTGGGTGGCTGGGCCGGCGTCTGCCCGGAAGGTGACGGCAAACGGCTGACGCGCCCCTCGGGGCGTGATACGTTCGCGCCCGAGCGTCCGCGGCGGCCCAGCGCCACGCGGCGCCGAGTCCAGCGCAGCGAAAGGACAGCCCGTGGCCGACTACTCACCCAACGGCGACGGCGAGCTCCAGCGCGAGTTCGTCGAGCGATGGCGCGACAACGCGTATGGGTGCTTCTCCTCCGGACACAAGTTCTGCCGCGAGGTCTGTCCCGTGATGCAGGTCACCCGCAACGAGAACCACACGCCGACCGCCTTTCACGCCGACATCGTCGCGATGGAGAAGGGCGTGGTCTCGGTCGCCGACGTGGCCGACGACTACGTGCACTGCACCCAGTGCGGGGCGTGCGAGCTGCGCTGCCCGAACACCCTGTTCACCGGCGACTTCTACCGCCATCGCACCCGCACCGTGGACGTGGTGAAGGCCATGCGCGCGCTTATGGTCGCGACCGGCAACGAACGGGAGGGCTGGAAGCTCTGGAACGAGCGCCTCGCCGACGGGACCAACGAGCCGGTGCTCGGCGACGTGCCGGTCAGCCAGGAACACGTCCGCGACTGGGCCGACGGCCTCGACCTGCCGGTCGGGGGCGACACGATCCTGTTCGTCGACTGCGAGGCGGCCTTCTACCGGACCTCCTACGCGCGCGCGTTCGCCCTCCTGCTTCAGCGGGCGGGCGTCGAGTTCGGCCTCATGCGCGAGCAGTGGTGCTGCGGTGGCCCGGCGGCGGAGATGGGGTACGTCGACCTGGCGCGAAAGCACGCCGAGCACAACGTGGCGGACTGGCGCGCGGTGGGGGCGAGGCGGATCCTGGCCCCCGATCCGCACGACTACATCGCGTTCACGGAGGACTATCCGGCCTACTTCGGTGACGCCTACGACTTCGAGGTGGTGCTCGGTGTCGAGCTCGTCGCGGAGCTGGTCCGCGACGGCCGGCTCGCGTTGACTGAGCCGGTCGAGCGCACCGTGACCTACCACGATCCCTGCCGGCTGAACAAGCGCAAGGGGGTGCACGAGGCGCCGCGCGAGCTGCTGCGGACGGTCCCGGGACTCGAGTTCAAGGACGTCGACCACGTGACCCAGTGGTCGTACTGCTCGGGCGGCGGCGCCGGGCTGCCGATCGAGAAGCCGGAGATCACGGCCGAGATCAGCCGCCGCCGCGTGGCCCGCGCCGAGGCACTCGACGTCGACGCGCTGGTGAGCGCCTGTCCTTGGTCGGAGCGCCCCCTGTCGCAGGCGGCCGACGGCGGGCTCGAGGTGATGGACCTGTTCGAGCTCGTCGCGCGCTCGGCCGGAATCGAGATTGGGGGCGCAGCCCACGGCCCGGCCGGCGTCGAGGCGGGGGGCGGGGGATGAGCGTCGCGTTCAAGAGCGCCGTCGACGACGCGGTCCTGGACGAGCTGCGCGCCATCACGGGCGACAACGACCGCGTGCTACCCAACCTCACCTCGCGGGTGAACCGCACGCGAGTGCCCGCCCCGTTCCCGGTCCACCGCTGGTCCGAGTTCATGCCCGACGTCGCGGTGCTCCCGGTGAGCGCCGAGGAGGTCTCGGAGGTGGTCAAGCTCGCGAACCGGCTGCGGATCCCGGTCGTCCCGCGGGCCGGCGGCACCGGGCTGGCCGACGGGGCCGTGCCGCTTCGCGGCGGCATCTGCGTCGACGTGAAGCTGATGAACAAGATCCGCGAGATCGACCTGACCGATCGCACGGTGACCGTGGGGCCCGGAATCAACATGCTGAAGCTCAACGAGGAGCTGCGGCCGCACGGCGTCTTCTACCCCGACGACCCGGCGTCGTATCCGTGCTCGCTCGTCGGCGGGCGGATAGGGACCGGCGGCTGGTCGCTGCTCGGGGCCCGCTTCGGCCACACGCGCGACCTGGTGATCTCGATGCAGGTGGTCTTGCCCACCGGCGAGATCGTGGAGATCGCCGAGGGCGGCGGGCGCAAGCTGCGCAAGTCGTCCACCGGCCTGACGCTCAAGCAGCTGTTCACCGGCCACCAGGGCACCCTCGGCATAACGACCGAGGCGACGCTCGAGCTGGTGCCGCGGCCGGAGGTGGAGTTCGCCGCGTTCTTCGCCTTCGACGACTACATGAAGGCCTATCGCACCACCGGCGCGCTGACCAAGTCGGGACTGGCCACGCTGGCCGGCGTCGTGCTCTTCGACGAGTGGAAGCTGCGCTACCTGCGCCGCGACGACGAGGCCTACATCCCGCAGCCGGGCTGGGTGCGGGCGGTGGTGGCGGTGGCGATGTACGGCACGCGGGCCGAGGTGGAGCCGGCGTCGAGGCGGGTGATGGAGCTCGGCCGCTCCGAGGGCGGCAAGTACCTGGGCGACGAGATCTCCGAGGGCGACTGGGCCTCGCGCCACGACCGCTACGCCACCCCCCTCCACGGGCGCTCCCGGGACGGCCAGGCGGTCCCGATGTCCTGGCACTGCGAGGACGCCGCGCTCAACTACTCGGTGCTCCCACAGGTGCGCGAGGAGTGGCACGCGATCGTCGAGCGCTACATCGACCGCTACGGCATCTTCGACGACTGGGGCATGTTCGCCTACACGAGCGGCCCCTACAAGCCGTGGGCGGACTACCTGGTCGAGATCGACGTGGGCATCTGGGAGCAGCGCCTCGACGACGAGAGCTGGGCCGGCTGGGTGGCCTGCAAGCGCGAGATCGCGGAGGTGGCGCTCAAGTACGGCGGCTCGATCACGGCCTGTCACGGGGCCACGCGCGAGGGCGACGCCGAGCTCGTGCCCAGCGAGATGGGGAGCGCGTGGGAGGTGGTCAAGCGCATCAAGCGCGCGCTCGATCCGAACAACGTCATGAATCCCGGCAAGCAGATGCTCGACGAGGCCTACGAATGAAGACATCGGTTCGCACCCGGCCGAGCCCGGTGCTCTCCGCATGACGACGTCGATTCACGCCCGGCCGAGCCAGGTCCTCTCGGCATGAGCATCTTCCGGCTCGGTGATCAGCGCCCGCCCGAACCGCGGCGGATCAACGAGGACGTGGTCGAGCGCTTCGAGCACGTCTACGAGATCGATCCCGCCAAGATGCGCACCTTCCCGCAACAGGAGCTGCCGGCCTGGGACACCGAGCGCATCGTCGCCGCTCGCTGGGATCACCTCGACTGGATGCACGCCCACTTCGCCGACGCGGTGCTCTCCGCGGGCCTCGGGTCGGAGACCATGCCGGAGGCGGAGAAGCCCGCGCACTCGGCCGCGCCGAGTCCTCGCGACGAAGCGGAGGCGACTGAATGAAATTCAGCTACTGCATGCTGCCCGACTACCCCCTGATGGACTCGATCGACATGATCAGGACCGCCGACGAGCTGGGCTACTACGCCTGCTACTCGGTCGACGAGACCTGGCACAAGGACCTGTGGACGCTGTTCGCCGCGGCCGCGGACAAGACCGAGAACATCCGCTTCGGGCCCAACGTGACCCACGTGTTCCTGCGGGAGCCGACGCTGATCTGCCAGCAGCTGGCGACGCTCGACGAGCTCACCGGCGGGCGCACCGAAGCAGTCGTCTCGACCGGCAACTTCGGCCTGATGGCGCAGTACCACCTCGACTGGGAGAACCGCAAGCCGCTGTCGCGCCTGCGCGAGGGGCTGCACGTGATGCGCACGTTCCTCGACGAGGGCAAGATCGACTTCGAGGGCGACTTCTTCAAGTACACCGGCCTGTTCACCGCCGCCCGGCCGGTGCAGGAGCGGATCCCCCTGCTGATGGGCGGGATGAAGGGGCCGCGCTCGTTTCGCACCGCGGGTGAGCTGGCGGACGGCCTGCACCAGGCGCTCGCGTACTCGCGCGAGGCCTACGACTACCAGGTCGAGAACATGCGCGCGGGCGCCCAGAGCGCGGGCCGCTCGTTCGACGAGCTCGACGTCGGCGCCTGGGTCGTGACGGTGGTGTCCGACGACTCCGCCGCCGCCAAGCACGCCGCGCGGCTGCTCGTGGCGTTCTACATCTCCTCGATGCCGGCGGAGCAGCTGGCCCGCCACGGCATCGACGCCGCGGAGCTCCAGCCGGTCGTCGAGGCGCTCGGCGCCGGCGACATCAAGCGCGCATACGAGCTGTTCACGCCCGACTACGTGGAGAAGCTATCGCTGGCGGGCACGCCGGACGAGGTGATCGAGAAGATCCGCTCCGACATCGAGCCGGCCGGCGTCAACCACATGATCCTCGCGCTCTCGGATCCTCACCTGGTCAAGTTCTTCACCGGGGAGGACGTCCAGGACGTGCCCGACATCCGTGGGCAGCTGAAGCTCGTGGCCGACCGGGTGATGCCGGCGCTGGCCTGAGATGGGGTCAGATCTTGCATTCGCGCACCGGTGCTCGAATGCAAGATCTGACCCCTAAGGGGGACACCAGCTTCCTCGGCGGCGTGCGGGCGGGCATGCCCTTCGCGGTCGCGGCCGGGCTGCTGGCGCTCTCCTTCGGCGTGGTGGCGCAGGGGGCCGGGTTCTCGAAGCTCGCGGCGATCGTCATGTCCGCGATCGTGTTCGCGGGCTCGGCGCAGTTCGCCGCGATCGCCATCCTCGCCTCCGGGGGGACGGCCGGCGCGGCGGTCGGCGCGGCGGCACTGATGAACTCGCGGTTTCTCCCG
>Ga0081538_10006608_pt1 | contig 10169 bp, 7 predicted proteins | sample TabmetS5T2R1_FD_71022 | JGI IMG/M metagenome (GOLD analysis project Ga0081538, IMG submission 71022) | Tabebuia heterophylla rhizosphere microbial communities from the University of Puerto Rico - S5T2R1 | ecosystem: Host-associated > Plants > Roots > Rhizosphere ... | reverse complement strand
ACGCTGGGGACCTTCCTGCGCTCGTTCACCTTCGGGCACATCCGCCAGCTCGACCGCGTCGCCGAGACCGTCCGGGTGCCGCAGTACGGGCAGTATCAGTCGCATCCAAGGGAATGTTGCGCATGCAAGTATCCTTGCAGTGGGGAAGCTAACCTCGACCCCCAAGGAGCGGGCATGCCAGCCATCAGCGCCGACACCGTGGCCCTGCCACGCATCCCCACCGTGGACCCCACCGCGGCCGACCGCTCTGTGCTCTCCGTGACCACGGCGCCCGCTGGCTTTGAGGGCGAGGGATTTCCGGTACGTCGAGCCTTCGCCGGCGTGGACCTGCGCGTCCTTGACCCGTTCGTGCATATGGACCAGATGGGCGAGGTCGACTACGCCCCGGGCGAGCCCAAGGGCACCCCCTGGCACCCCCACCGCGGCTTTGAGACCGTCACCTACATGCTCGACGGCATTCTCCGCCATCAAGACTCCAACGGCGGCGGCGGCCTGATCACTGACGGCGATACGCAGTGGATGACCGCCGGTCGAGGTCTGATTCACATTGAGGCGCCGCCGGAGGAGGTGGTGGTCCGCGGTGGGCTGTTCCACGGCTTCCAGCTGTGGGTCAACCTACCGGCTCGGCTGAAGTGGGCACCGCCGCGCTACCAGGACATCCGCGGCCGGGCGGTGACCCTGCTGAGCTCGCCGGATGGCGGCGCCTTGCTGCGGGTGATCGCCGGCGAGGTCGCCGGGCACCAGGGCCCGGGCATCACCTACACCCCGATCTCGCTGCTGCACGCCACCCTGGCTCCCGGGGGGCAGCTGCGGCTGCCCTGGCGGGCCGACTTCAACGCCTTGGTCTACGTGCTCGCCGGTTCCGGCTCGGTCGGTGTCGAGCGGCGGCCGGTGCGCATGGGTCAGCTCGCGGTCTACGGCCCCGGCGACGTGGTCACCGTCGCCGCCGACCCCGGCCAGGAGAGCCGCAGCCCCCAGCTCGACGTGCTGGTCCTGGGCGGCCAGCCCATCCGCGAGCCGATCGCCGCCTACGGCCCCTTCGTGATGAACACCCGCCAAGAGCTCATCCAGGCCTTCGAGGACTACCAGGCCGGCCGCCTCGGCACGATCCCAGTCGAGCCCCGTCCCGGCCACGAGGTCCTCGGCGACGCCACCGGCTAGCCGGCGCCCTCCAGCCACCGCTGGACCACGGCGTCGATGACGGCGGCGCCGTCGTCGCCGTTGGCCAGGGCCGCGATCCCGGCCCGCCGGTCGGGCAGCAGGGCCAGGCCGGCCCGCCAGCCGCGGTTGGCGCCCTCGTGGTAGGCGAGCCGCTCGCCGCTCTCCAGCAGCCCGAGGCCGTAGCCGAGCCCCCAGCGGCCCTCGGTGCCCGGGGCGGCGGTCAGGGCCAGGCGCACCCCGGCCGGGCTGAGCACTCCCCGGCCCGGCGGCTCCCCATCCGGGCCGGCCAGGGCGGCGGCCAGGAAGCGACCCAGATCGGGGGCGGTGGTGACCAGGCCGGCGGCGGCCTGCTCGGCGAAGGCGAAGTCGGGCACGGGGCGGCCGCCGGCGTCGTGGGGGCGGGCGGTGCCGGCGGTCCGCGACCAGCGGAAGCCGCTGGCGGCCATGCCGAGCGGGTCGAGCACCTCGGCCTCCATGAAGTCGGCGAACGGCCGGCCGGTGAGCTCCTCGACCAGCAGCTGGAGCACGCTGTAGCCGCCGCCCGAGTACAGCCAGCGCCGGCCGGGCTCCTCCAGCAGCTCGACCGGGAAGCCGTCGCCGCTCTCCCCGGCCAGCGAGGCCGCGATCGACGCCACGGGCCGGTCGGCCGGCTGCCCGACGTAGCCGTGCACCGACAGGCCGGCGGTGTGGCTGAGCAGCCGGCCGACGGTGAGGCCGTCGCCGTCGAACGGCGAGGGCGGCGGCCGCCAGCGCCGCAGGCGCCCGAGGACCGGCTCGTCCAGGCCGATCCGGCCCGTCTCGACCAGCCGCAGCGCGCCCCAGGCGGCCACCGGCTTGGACACCGAGGCGGCCTGGAAGCGGGTGCCGGCCGTCACCGGCCGGCCGGCCGCCGGGTCGGCCAGGCCGAAGCCGGCCGCCCAGGCCGGCTGCCCGTGGTGGACGAGGGCCAGGGCCAGCCCGGGCGTGGTCGAGCCGGCCAGCGCCCGCCGGGCCGCGTCCTCCAGGGCGCGCCGCGGGCCGGGCGGGAGCGGGTGCGCGGCCATGGGGTGCATCGCCTACCGTACACGGGGTGGGTCGGACGGCCGGGACGGGAGGTGGGATGGTGGGGCGGCTGCGCGGGATCCAAACGGTGCTGCTGGACCTGGACGGCACCCTGTACGTGGGCAGCCAGGTCGTCCCGGGCGCGCCCGAGGCGGTGCGGTGGCTGCGCGACCAGGGCCTCGTGGTGCGGTTCTGCACCAACACCGACTCGGTCGCCCCGACCGCCCTGGCCGAGCGGCTGGTCGAGCGGGGCTTCGAGGCCGCCGAGGACGAGCTGGTCACCCCGGTGGCGGTGGCGGCCCGGCTGTTCACCTCCGCGCCGGCGGCGCGGGTGCTGGCCGTGGCCGCCGACGGCGTGCGCGAGCTGCTGGGCCGGTCCCTGGCCGGGCCGGGCGAGCCGGCCAGCCACGTGCTGGTCGCCGACCCCAGCTACGGGGCCACCTACGACGACCTGGACGCCGCCTTCCGGGCCCTGCGGTCCGGCGCGGAGCTGGTCGCCACCCAGGTCAACCGGGTCGCCCTCCGCGACGACGGTGAGCACCTGGACACCGGCGGCTGGGTGCGGCTGCTGGAGTACGCCACCGGGCAGACCGCCCGGGTGCTGGGCAAGCCGTCGCCGGAGTTCTTCACCGCCCCCCTGGACGTCCTCGGCCGGGGGCCGGACACCGCCCTGGTCGTCGGCGACGACCTGGCCGCCGACGTCGGCGGGGGTCGGGCCGTCGGCGCGGCCACGGTGCTGGTCCGCAGCGGCAAGGGCGACCGCCCCCAGCCGGGCGCCGACGCCGAGCCCGACGCGGTCGTCGACAGTGTCGCCGACCTGCCGGAGCTGCTCGGCGGCTAGTCCCGCGCCCTCGCGCAGACGAGCGGGACTCGAAGCAGCTCGTCTCCTATGGTTGCGGTCGCCGGAGCCACTTGGCGGCGCTGGCCGCGATCCAGGCCGGGCCGACGACCATGGCCGCGGCCAGACGGACGCTGATGCCGTCGAGGTCGGGCCAGGCCGTCAGGGCCAGGCAGCCGAGGGCGGTGGCGACGCTGTAGGCCGCCCAGCCCCGCTCGCCGGCGGCGGCGAAGCGGCGGGCCACGACCAGGCAGGCCAGGATCAGCGAGAGGAAGGCCAGCGGCGGGGCGACGGCGTGCAGGGCGCCGTGCCAGCTCAGCTGCTCGGGCGCGCCCTCGGGGGCTCCCGGGGGAAAGCCCGCGCCCGGGTCGGCCACGAACACCCCGCCGGCCACCAGGCCGATCCCGTAGAGGCCGAGCAGCCGGGGTCCCCAGGTCGCGGCCCGGCCCGGCTGCAGCACCCGCCGGGACCCCGCCGAGAACGCGATCGCCAGCAGCCCGGCGACCACGAAGTTGGCGATCTGGACCCAGCCCAGGTCGCCAAGGCTGAGCAGGCTCAGCGGGTGGCGGCTGAGGTCGAACCCGTCGCGGGTCAGCACCTGGACCAGGGCCACCCCGGCGAACAGCGGCCCCGAGACCACGCCGCAGGCGAGCAGCGCCGGCGTCGTCCCGGTTGCCTTGGTCTGGGTTTGCATGGCGGTCGCTCCTCGACTCGCTTCCAGAACTAGACCGTACAGTACTAACCTAGAACTGAACTGTCCAGTACTATCCTTGGCGAGGAGGTGACCCATGGTTGAGGAGGAGGGCCGGTCGGCTCGCAAGCGGCGAGCGATCATGGAGGCCGCCACCGCGGTGTTCCTCGGCAACGGCTACCGGGGCGCCAGCATGGACGAGATCGCCGCCAGGGCGGCGGTGTCCAAGCAGACCGTGTACAAGCAGTTCGCCGACAAGGAGCGGCTGTTCACCGAGATCATCCTGGCCACCATCGACCAGGTCGGCGAGCCCTTCCACGCCGAGGTCATCACCCTCGGCGACACCGACGACCTGGAGGGCGAGCTGGGCGTGGTCGCCCGCCGGCTGATGGCCGCCGTGCTGGCCCCGGACGTGCTGGCGCTGCGGCGGCTGGTCATCGCCGAGGCCGACCGCTTCCCCCGGCTCGGCCGCGCCTACTACGAGCGGGGGCCCGGCCGCACCGCCGAGGCCCTGGCCGTCCATTTCCGGCGGCTGGCCGAGCGGGGGCTGCTGTGGGTGCCGGACCCCCTCGTGGCCGCCCAGCAGTTCAACTGGCTGGTCACCTCGATCCCGCTCAACCAGGTGATGCTCTGCGGCAGCGACGTCCGCTTCAGCGAGGCCGACCTGGAGGGGTTCGCGGACGCGGGGGTGCGGCTGTTCCTGGCCGGCTACGGCCGGTCCTGATCCTGGGCCCGGGGGCCGAGGGTGGCCATGGCGCGGCCGTCGCGGCGGACCTCGACCTGGCCGGCGGCCAGGACATAGAAGCGGTCGCCCTCGTCGCCCTGGCGAACGATGGCCGACCCGGCCGGGAGCCGGAGCGGGGGTCATGGCCGCGGCCACACGCTCGGCCACCTCGGGGGCCAGGGGGGCGAACATCGGGATCTCGCGGAGCAGGGCGAGCTCGGTGGCGTGGACCGGGGCCACCGGCTCGGCCCTGGCCAGGCCGGCCCAGACCGCCACGGCGCCGGCCAGCATCAGGATGCCGGCCGCGAGCACGGTGAGGCGCGGCCCGAACAGCCGATGGCGGCCGGGCCGGGACCAGGCCGATGGCGGAGAGCGCCAGGCCCCAGCAGGCGAACCCGACCACGATGGGCACGACCAGCCGCCGCCCGACCAGCAGGACGGTCAGGGCCGAGCCGGCGATGGCCCCGGCCCCGACGGCGCTGTTGAGCAGCCCCACCCCCGAGCTGCCCAAGCCAGTGCGGCCAGGCCGTAGACGAGCGGCGCCGGGGCCTCGGCGAGCAGGGCGGCGGCGGTCGCGGCCATGGAGGCGGCCTGGGCCAGGTAGCCGCCGAGCAGGACCCGCTCGCGCCGGTAGCGATCGCCGGCGATCGAGGCCAGGGGCGCGACCAGGGCCGCCGGGACCAGCTGGACGACGGCGACCAGCCCGGTGGCGGCCGCCCCGCCGATCTCGTAGGCGTAGGCGAGGATCGACACCCAGGTCGCCCACTCGGCCACGTTGAAGCCGACATAGGCCAGCTCGACCCGGAGCAGCCCAGGGTTGCCGGACACGGTCCGGACGACGCCGAGCAGGCGGGAGAGGTCGGCGAGCACCGCCCGCATCCTGCACGATCCCGCAGGCGCGATCCAGCCTGGGGCGGAGCCTCAGCCGCCGTAGGGCGCGGGCAGCAGCACCCGGAACGAGGCCCCGCCGCCGGCCCGTTCCTCGACCCAGGCCTGGCCGTCGTGGAGGCTGGCGATCTGGGCCACCAGGGCCAGGCCGACCCCGGACCCGGGGGCGTAGGTGGCGCCGCCGGGGCCGCGCTCGAAGGGCCGGAAGATCGACTCGCGCTGCTCGACCGGGATCCCGGGGCCGGCGTCGTCCACGCACAGCAGGGCGCCCCGGTCGCCCGGCTCCACCCGCACCCAGATGGGCGTGCCGGGGTCGGTGTGGCGGGCGGCGTTGGCCAGCAGGTTCTCGACGATCCGCTCGACCTTGGCCGCGTCGGCCAGGACCTGGATGGGGGCCAGGTCGAGGCTGACGGGGTGGGCGTCGAGCAGCTCCTCCCCGGCCTCCTTGACCACCCCGGCGACGAGGCTGGCCAGGTCGACCCGCTCGCGGCGCAGCTCGACGATGCCCCGATCCAGGCGGTCCAGGTCGAGCAGCCCGGTGAGGATCCGGTCCAGCTTGCGGGCGTTGGCGGCCAGCCGGCCGAGCAGGTCGTCGGCGTCGGCCGGGCTCAGCTGGCCTCGGCCGCGCTGCAGGGTCAGGGAGATGCCGAGCACCGAGGCCAGCGGGGTGCGCAGGTCGTGGGAGACCGCCTGGAGGAAGCCGCTCTTGAGCTCGTCCAGGGTGCGCAGGTGCTCGGCCGCGGCCCGTTCGCGGTCGAGGGCGGCGGCCAGCCGGTCGGTGGCCACCCGCTCGTGGTTGAGGGCGGCGCAGAGCCGCTCCTCGACCTGGCGGCGCTCGGTGACGTCCCTGGCCACCACCAGGTGCCCGCCCGGCTGGCGCTGGCGATCGGGCAGGGCCGAGATGGCCAGGTCGTAGATGCGGCCGCCGCGGGTGACCTCCTTGATGGCCTGATCGACGCCGGCGGCCATGGCCTCGGTGACGGTGGCGCTCCAGGTCGGCAGGAGCTGGTCGACCGGCTGGCCGACGGCCTCGGCGACCGGCCGCCCGACCAGCCGCCCGGCGGCCGGGTTGGCGTCCAGCACCCGACCGTCCGGGTCGAGCACCAGCACCGGGTCGCTGATGGTGCGGAAGATCTGGCTGCGGGCCACCGGCCGCAGGTCGAGCAGGCTGAACTGGTAGGTCCCCCAGACCAGCACCGCGGTGGTCAGCACGAAGGCGAACGGCGTCAGGTCGACCTGCCGGAACGGCGCAACCCTCAGGTTGAACAGGAGGTTGAGCATGATGGGCAGGAGGATGGCCGCGACCAGCAGGATGCTCTGGCGGCGGTACAGCCCCGACAGGCGGCTGAGGGTGACCACCAGCAGGACGGTGGCCGCCCAGACGAGGGCGTTGTTGTAGAGCAGGTGGGGCCAGAACAGCAGCCCGGCCTCGGCGGCCTGGCTGGTCGCGGCGGTGGCGCCGGCCGGGTAGTAACGGATCAGGTCGTGGGTGCCCTGGTTGGCCAGCAGCAGCAGCACGGCCAGGGGCTCCAGGGCCAGGGCCGGCCCCAGCCAGCGGGGCCAGCGGGTGTGGCCGGTGCACTGGAGCACGAAGGCCAGATAGGCCGGGGGCAGCAGGACGACGCCGACGTACTTGAGGTCGCCCCAGGCCTCCCGGCCGGCCAGGTCGCCGGCGCTCAGCTCCAGGGCGTAGCAGACGCTCCACAGCACCGCGCCCAGCAGCACCGCCAGCAGACCGACGATGGTGGTGGTGGACCGGCGCCGCCAGACGAGCAGGATGGCGACGGTGACCAGCACCGCCCCGGCAGTGAGGGCCTCGCTGACAGGCATCATCAGCACGTCCGCGCGATCTAGGGACCCGACGATGGTGGTGGTGGACCGGCGCCGCCAGACGAGCAGGATGGCGACGGTGACCAGCACCGCCCCGGCAGTGAGGGCCTCGCTGACAGGCATCATCAGCACGTCCGCGCGATCTAGGGACCGGGTCGCCGGTCGACGGCAGCCTCAAATTTCACCTCGTTGCCGCCGTTCCCGTCAACGAGGCGCGGTCGTCAGCGGGCGCGCAGCTGGTCGTTGAGGTCGGCCAGCTCGGCCAGCACGGCCTGGATGTCGCCGATGGCCCGGGCCAGCAGGAGCCGGGCGTCGGCGATGGCCTCGTGCGCCTCTGGGTCGTCGGCGTCGGCCTGGTCGAGGGCGACCAGCAGCTGGCGCATGGCCGTGCTCAGCTGGACCTGGGCCTCCACCCCGAGCCCCCACAGCCGCCGGGAGCGGCGGCGGTCGGCGACTCCGGGGAGCGGTGGCGCGGGTGGTGGCACGGTGACGGGCCTGAGACGGCGCTGCATGCGCAGAAGCTAAATACAGGATGACCCCCGAGACCAGGCTACGGCGCGGAGATTGCGCCGGTCGGCGCGCTTTGTCTTGAGAACTGCCGACGGCCTTGCCGGGCGGATGGGGGACGCCGCCGCTCCCCTACCCCACCCTGACGTCGAGGTCGGCGGTGTCCGTGGCGGCGAACCGTAGCAGGCGCAGGCCCTCGCTGGCCACCGCCTCGCGCTCCGGGCCGGCCCGCCGGCCCATCGGTCATCACCCGGCCGCGGTCGGCGCCGGGCCCGGCCATCAGGCCCGCATGCGCAGCACGACCAGGGCGAGGAGGCCGCCGAGGACGGCGACCACGCCCAGGGCGGCCAGCGCCACCGGCAGCGGCGGCAGCTCCAGGGCGAAGAACACCCGCAGGGTCGGCACCACCAGGACCACGGCGAAGCCGGCGGCCATGGCCGCCAGCAGCAGGGCCCGGAGGCGGCTGAGGGGCCGGGCGGCCAGGGCCAGGACGACCAGGCCGAGGCCGGCCAGGGCCAGGGTGGCGGTGGTGCGGGCCTGGTCCTGGGGGACGTCGGCCACGTCGGCGACCTGGTAGGCGACCAGGGTGCCGAGGGCGGCGACGAGGCCAGCCGGGACGGCGAAGGTCAGGGTGCGGCGGACGAAGCCCGGGCGGGCGCGCTGGCTGCACGGCTCCAGGGCCAGGAAGAAGCCGGGGATGCCGATGGTCAGGCTGGAGATGAGGGTGAGGTGCCGGGGCAGGAACGGGAAGACCAGCCCGGCCAGGCCGACCGCCAGGGCCAGCACGGTGGCGTAGACGGTCTTGGTCACGAACACCTTGGCCACCCGCTCGATGTTGGCGATCACCTGGCGACCCTCGGCCATCACCGCCGGGAGGGTGGCGAAGCGGCCGTCCATCAGCACCAGCTCGGCCACGGCCCGCGAGGCGGCGCTGCCGCCGCCCATGGCGATGCCGAGGTCGGCGTCCTTGAGGGCGAGCACATCGTTGACGCCGTCGCCGGTCATGGCGACCACGTGGCCGCGGGCCCCGAGGGCCTCGACCATGTCCCGCTTCTGGCGGGGCACGACCCGTCCGAACACCGAGCGGCCCTCCAGCAGCCCGGCCAGCTCGGCCTGGTCCTCGGGCAGCCCGCGGGCGTCGACCGGCCGGTCGGCGCCGGCGATGCCGACCTGGCCGGCGATGGCCCCGACGGTGCGGGGGTGGTCGCCGGAGACGACCTTGACCTGGACCCCCTCGGCGGCGAACCAGGCGATGGTGTCGGCGGCGTCGCCGCGGACCCGGTCGCCGATCACCACCATGGCCCGCGGCTCCAGGGCCGCCGGGGGCCGCTCTCCGTCCAGGGCCTCGGCCGAGGCCAGCAGCAGCACCCGCCGCCCCTCGACGGCGAACTGCTCGGCCTTGCGGAGCAGGGCGCGGTGGCCATCGCGCCGCCCCGGACCCTCCGTGGCGAGCAGCACCTCAGGGGCGCCGAGCAGGTAGGCGCCGTGGCCGGCGAAGCTGGCCCCGCTCCACTTGCGGGCCGAGGAGAACGGCACCGCCGCCTCGGGCCGCCAGCCGTCGGGGGCCGGGAAGGCGGCGGCGACGGCCCGCAGGGTGGCGTTGGGGTTGGGGTCGGCGGCGGCCAGGGCGCCCAGCGCCGCCACCGCCTCCTCCTCCGGGGTCCCATCGTCGGCCACCAGCTCCTGCACGGCCAGGTCGCCGGCGGTGATGGTGCCGGTCTTGTCGAAGCAGATGACGTCCACCCTGGCCAGGGTCTCGACCGCCGGCAGCTCGCGCACCAGCACCTGGCGCCGCCCCAGGCGGACCACCCCGACGGCGAAGGCGACGCTGGTCAGCAGGACCAGCCCCTCGGGGACCATGGCCACGGTGCCGGCCACGGCCCCGCTGAGCCCGGCCCGGATCCCGTGGTCGAGCCGCAGCTGGCTGAAGAACAGCAGCGCCGCCGTGGGCACCAGCACCCAGGTCACGTACTTGAGGATCTGGTCGACCCCGGCCCGCAGCTCGGAGCGGGCCAGGGTGAAGCGGCGGGCCTCCTCGGCGAGCCGGACCGCGTAGGCCTCCCGGCCCACCTTGGTGGCCCGGTAGCGGCCGCCGCCGGCCGCCACGAAGCTGCCCGACAGCAGCCGGTCGCCGGGCGCGCGGGGCACCGGCTCGGACTCGCCGGTGAGCAGCGACTCGTCGACCTCCAGCCCGGCCGCCGCCAGCACCTCGCCGTCCACCACCACCTGGTCGCCGGCCGCCGCCTCGAGCACGTCGTCGAGCACGACCTGGCCGACGGCCAGCTCGGCCACCCGCCCGTCGCGGACCACCCGGGCCCGGGGGGCATTGACCACCTCCAGGCGGTCCAGGGTCCGCTTGGCCCGCACCTCCTGGACCACCCCGACCACCGTGTTGGCCACGATCACCAGGCCGAACAGGGCGTCCTGGAGCGGCCCCACGACCAGGATGACGGCCAGCAGCGAGCCCAGCAGCAGGTTGAAGCGGGTGA
>Ga0081538_10006607_pt1 | contig 10169 bp, 13 predicted proteins | sample TabmetS5T2R1_FD_71022 | JGI IMG/M metagenome (GOLD analysis project Ga0081538, IMG submission 71022) | Tabebuia heterophylla rhizosphere microbial communities from the University of Puerto Rico - S5T2R1 | ecosystem: Host-associated > Plants > Roots > Rhizosphere ... | reverse complement strand
AGGCGGGGGGAGTCGAATTGGCCGAGTGTCCACAAATCGGGCGGTCCACGCCACATGCAATCTCGGTCGATCCTGGCTCCGCTTGGCCTTGCCCTCGCTTGCGCGATCGCGATCCATCCCGCCGTCGCCGTGGAGCCGGTGGCGGTCGCGGTCGCGGACTTCGACTACATCGACCCGTCCGGCGGCGTGATGGAGCAGGAGCGCGTGGCCACCGAGCGCTTGCGCACTCTGGCGCAACAGGTGCGCGAGGGGCTGGACCAGAGCGGCCGCTACCGGGTCGTCACGCTGGAATGCGAGCCCGCGCCGTGCTCGGCCGGCCGCACCGATCCCGCCGAGCTGATCGCCAAGGCGCAGGCGGCCGGCGCGCGACTGCTGGTGTTCGGCGGCATCCAGAAAATGAACGCGATCATCCAGTACGGGAATGCCGAGGTGGTGGACCTGGAGGCCGACCGCCTGGTATTCGACCGCAACATCGCCTTCCGCAACGACAACGACGAAGCGTGGACTCGAGCCGCGAAATTCCTGGTCGCGGAGCTCATGAAAGAGAATCTGGTTCGCTAGATGATGTGGCGGTGGCTCGGCGCATTGGCGCTTTCATTCGCCTTGGCACCATCGGTTCATGCCGCCGACCCGGTCAAGCTCGCCATCGCCGATTTCGACTACACGGACACATCGGGCGAGGCGCAGGACCAGGCCGCGGCGCATGCCGAGCGCCTCAGGAATTTCACCCAGCTGATCGACGATGAGCTGTCGGCGAGCGGCAAGTATCAGGTCGTCGCCCTCACCTGCGCGAAGCGGCCTTGCTCCGCCGGCGCGATGGACGCGCAATCCCTGACCGACGCCGCGCGCCAAGCGGGCGCCCGCCTGCTGCTTTATGGCGGCATCCACAAGATGAGCACCCTGGTCCAGTTCGGAAAGGCGCAGATCGCCGACCTCGAAACCGATCAGGTCGTCTACGACCGCACGATCAGCTTCCGCGGCGACGACGACAACGCCTGGAAGCGCGCCAGCGAGTTCCTTGCCGAGGACCTGGTCTCCAAAGACCTGCCTTGACGAGCGGGCTCGTCCGCAATCCAGCCAAAGCCATGCCTGCTGCCTTGCACCGGAAGGGCATCCAGCATCGTCGCCGTCGGAACGAGCTTTCTCGCATGCGTGCTTCGCACCGCGCGGTTCAGCGCACCGACGAAGACCTCGAATTGCTTCGCATTGGCAGGATCGCCGAACAGCGAATACTCCAGGACCGGCTCCTTGCCGTGCGTCGCAATCTCCAATCGAACGGATGGCAGCTCGCCCAGCGTACGGAACTCGGGATTGTAGTGTCGAAACGCCGACTGCCGGTGCCGGGGCGTGCGCTCCTCGCCGGGTCGAAACTCGATGTCGATGATGAGCCCGAGCGGGATGGTGCAGTCTTGATCTTCTTCGATCGACTTCAACCGCAGCAGCCCGTGGCGCCGGTCGATCGCGGCGATCGCGTCCGGTACGGCCAGTTTCACAAGTATCTCCGCACGGAAGTCCGTCTTGCCTTTCGAGCCGACGACATCGACCTTGGAGGCGCCCGCCATCAGCGCAAGACTGCGCCGCGTCCGAACGGCTCGCCACCAGCATTTCAGCGCTGACCGGGTCACGAGGGAGGCGGCGGCGGAACCGAACACAATGAAGCACCAGGTCGCGATGCGCGCAGTCCAAAGCACCCACGCTGCGCCCCAGCCGGTATGCCGGACGACGTAGCTGCTGATCTCCTGGTCGAGAAGATAGATCGGATAGAGGAGGGCCAGCTCAAGAACGACGACGACCAGCCCTCTGGCAAGGACGCCAAGCTTCGCTTTCACCCCAGTACCTGCAATTGCTGCGGGCAACGGGGTGAAAGTGGTCTCTCACTAGGTCGGTTTCAAGATGCGCCGCCGGCAGGCGCTGGCGCCTCGCTACTTCCGCAGCTCCCCGCCCGTCGCCTTGTTCACCGCCGCCACGATCTTCGCGCTCAGCGCTTCGATCTCCTGGTCGGTCAGCGTGCGCTCGCGCGGCTGGATCGTGACCGAGAAGGCGATCGACTTCTTGCCGTCAGGCAGCGTACCGCCCTGGAACAGGTCGAATACCTTGGCGTCGGTGATGAGGGCCTTGTCGGCGCTCTTCGCGGCGCGCGTCAGCTTGTCGGCCGGCACCGTCGCGTCCACCAGGAACGCGAAATCGCGTTCCAACGGCTGGAACGGCGAGGCATCGAGCAGCGGCCGCGCCGGGCCCTTGGAGCGCGGCAGCGGAATGCGCTCGAGGAACACCTCGAAGCCAACGGCCGCACCTTTGATGTCGCAAGCCTTCAGCACGTTGGGATGCAGCTCGCCGAACTGCGCCAGGACGGTGGGGCCGAGGCGCAGCACTGCCGAGCGGCCGGGGTGATAGTAGCCCGGCGCTTCGGGCAGGACCTGCAGGTTGTCGACCGGCGCGCCAAAGGTCTGCAGCAGCGCCAGCGCGTCGGCCTTGGCGTCGAACGCGTCGACGCTGCGCGGCCTACCTTCCCAGTTGCGCGGGCGATAGAAGCCGACGCGCACGCCGGTCGCGCTGAGGATCTGGCCCCTCTCGGTGTCATCGAGATAGGACGGGCCGACCTCGAACAATCCTACGTCGGGAAAACCGCGCGCCGCGTTGCGCGCGGCCGCCATCAGCAGGTTGCCGAGGATCGACGGCCGCATGGCGTCGAGGTCGGCGCTGATCGGGTTGGCGAGCATCACCAGCGGCGCATTCGCACCCTTGGGTTGGAACAGCTTCGCGACTGCGCTCGGCATGAAGCTGAAGGTCACGGCCTCGAGCAGACCGCGCGTCGCCAGCAGGCGCTTGGCCATCGGCACGCGGCGCTGCTGCGGCGTGACTGCCGGATGCGGCAGCGCGGACAGCTTGGGCATCGAGACCACCGGGATATTGTCGTAGTCGTTGATGCGAACGACTTCCTCGACCAGGTCTGCCTCGCCCTCGATGTCCAGGCGCCAGGACGGCGGTGTCACGCGCCAATGCTTGACGCTGGTCTCTTCGACCCCGAAGCCGAGCTTGGAGAGAATGTCTTTCTGCCGGCTCGTGGGCACGTTGACGCCGCCGAGCGTCGCCGCGCGCTCCGGCCGGTAGCCGACGACGCGGTGCCATTCCGGCCGCTCGCCGGCACGGGTGACGTGACTCGCCTCGCCGCCGCACAGCTCGAGGATCAGCCGGGTGCCGACCTCGATGCCCCAGTCGGCGGATTCCGGATCGACGCCACGCTCGAAGCGGTAGCGCGCGTCGGAATTGATGCCGAGCTTGCGCCCGGTGCGCGCGGTGACCACCGGATCGAACAACGCAGCCTCGAGGAACACGTTGCGGGTCTCGGCGGTGACTCCGCTGAACTCGCCGCCCATGATGCCGCCGATCGCCTCGACCCGATGGTCGTCGGCGATCACCACCATGCCCGGCTCCAGCTCGTACTCGAAGCCGTCGAGCGCCAGCACCTTCTCGCCCGCCCGCGCCATGCGCATGGTCGGATTGCCCGTCACCTTGTCGGCATCGAACACGTGCAGCGGCCGGTTGAGGTCGTAGGTGACGAGGTTGGTGATGTCGACCAGCGCGGAGATCGGGCGCAATCCAATCGCGATCAGCCGTTCCTGCAGCCATTGCGGGCTGGGGACGTTCTTCACGTTGCGGAAATAGCGGCCGACCGCGAGCGGGCAGGCATGGCCGACATCGGTGCGCTGCCATTTCAGCGGCGGCTCGAACGTGCCCTTGATGGGAGTCTGATCGAACGGCTTCAGCGTGCCGAGGCCGGCGGCGGCGAGGTCGCGCGCGACGCCGTGCACGCCCAGGCAATCGGCGCGGTCCGGCGTCAGCTTGATCTCGAACACCGGGTCGTCATAGCCCATGTAGGCGGCGAAGCTCTTGCCGACCGGCGCATCGGCGGCGAGGTCGATGATGCCGTCATGGTCCTGGCCCAGGCCCATCTCGCGCATCGAGCACAGCATGCCGTTGGAGTCGACGCCGCGGATCACGCCCTTCTTGAGGTCGAGCTTGGTGCCGGGGATGAAGCTGCCGACCGGCGCGAACACGCCCTTCATGCCGGTGCGCGCGTTGGGCGCGCCGCACACCACCTGCACCACGCCCTGGCCGGTATCGACCTTGCAGACCCGCAGCTTGTCGGCGTTCGGGTGCTGCACCGCTTCCACCACGTAGCCGATGGTGAAGGGCGCCAGGTCCTTGGCGCGGTCCTCGATATGCTCGACCTCGAGCCCGATCATGGTCAGGGTACGCGCGATGGTCTCGACATCGGCATTGGTGTCGAGATGCTCCTTCAGCCACTTCAGCGTGAACTTCATCGCGTCAGCCCCCCGGTCATCGAGGGCACGTCGAGCGGCACGAACCCGTAATGCTTCAGCCAGCGCAGATCGGCGTCGAAGAACGTGCGCAGATCGGGGATGCCGTATTTCAGCATGGCGATGCGCTCGATCCCCATGCCGAAGGCGAAGCCCTGGTATTTGTTGGGATCGATGCCGCAATTGGCCAGCACCTTCGGGTGCACCATGCCGCTGCCCAAGATTTCCAGCCAGTCGTTGCCTTGCCCGAGCTTCAGCTCGCCGCCCGAGCGGTCGCAGCCGATATCGACCTCGGCCGACGGCTCGGTGAAGGGGAAGAACGAGTTGCGGAACCGCACCGGCAAATCCTCGATGCCGAAGAAGGCGCGCACGAAATCGACCAGGCAACCTTTCAGGTGCCCCATGTGCGTGGTCTCGTCGATCACCAACCCCTCGACCTGGTGGAACATCGGCGTGTGGGTCATATCCGAGTCCGATCGGTAGCAACGGCCAGGAACGATCACGCGGATCGGCGGCGTCTTGGACATCATGGTGCGAACCTGCACCGGCGAGGTGTGGGTGCGCAGCACCATCGCCTGCTCTTCGCCCGCCTTCTTGGGGAGATAGAAGGTGTCCTGCATCTGCCGCGCCGGGTGGTCCGGCGGCATGTTGAGCGCGGTGAAGTTCTTGAAATCGTCCTCGATGTCCGGACCCTCGGCGATCTGGAATCCCATTTCGCCGAAGATCGCGACGATCTCGTCGATGGTCTGGCTGATCGGGTGCAGGCGGCCCTCGGTCTCCGGCCGCGCCGGCAACGTCATGTCCAGCGTCTCGGTCCGGAGGCGCTGGTTCAGCGCCTCGTCCTGCAGGGCGCTCTTCCGCGCCTCGATCGCCTCGGTCAGGGCGTCCTTCAGCTGGTTCAACGACTGGCCGGCGCTCTTGCGCTCCTCCGGCGACAGGCTGCCCAGGGTTTTCATGAGGTTGGTGACCTCGCCCTTTTTGCCCAGCGCCTCCACCCGGAGGTTCTCCAGCTGATCCAGGGCTCCAGCGCCGGCGATCGCCGCCAGCCACTTGTCCTTGAGCCCACTCAGATGTTGCATCGATCCCATCCTTAACTTTCGCGCCATCCAGATACGAGAAGGGGAGGCCCGGAGCAAGTCCGGCCTCCCCTCCATAAAGCGTTATGGTCGGCCGGCTATTGCAGCTGCAGCTTAAACTGGTCCAGGAGCATGAGGTTGAGCGCGCCGGACAGCAGGTCTTGGCGCTGGCCGTTCAGGCGCAGCTCCTCGAAGGAGACTTTCTTGGTCTGGCGGTTGTGCAGATACACCAGTTCCACCTTGCTGCGTTGCCCGGCCTGGCCCAGCCGGTTGATCTCCGCCGTCACGGCGATGATGTCGTCGCTATCGTAGACTTTGGAGGGTTCCGCCGTCCACTCGATCGTGGCGCGGGCCCCGGCCAGATCCATCACGAGCTCCTCGTTGGACTGGCCGGGCAGGGTCTTGGCGCGTTTGACGGCTGCGATGTCGGAGTCGTAGCTGTCGCACCCCAGCAGGGCCAGGGCAGCAGCCAGCGGTACTAGAAGGAGGTATCGCCGAACGCAGCCCGCCAGCATTGCGCCCCTTACGCCTTCTTGAGTGCCTCTTGCGCCTGCTTAGCAATGGCTGCAAACGCCGCCGGTTCCCGGATCGCCAGATCCGACAATACCTTGCGGTCCAGCTCGATCCCGGCGCGCTTCACGCCATTGATGAACTGAGAATAGGTCAAACCGTGCTCGCGCGCACCGGCATTGATGCGCTGGATCCACAGGCCGCGGAAGTCCCGCTTCTTCAGCCGGCGGTGGTCATAGGCGTATTGCAGGCCCTTTTCGACCTTCTCGAGGGCGATGCGGTAGTTGTTGTTGGCCCGGCCGACATAGCCCTTGGCCATGTCGAGGACCTTCTTGTGCCGCGCATGCGTGGTAACGCCGCGTTTGGTGCGTGCCATGATCTGTCTCCGTCGCGCTGAGGAAGTTTAGAGGCCGTTGGGGAGGAAGAAGCGAATCACCTTCTTCGCGTCACCCTCGAACATCACTTCGTTGCGACGGCTCTGCCGCTTCATCTGCTTGGACTTGCGACGCAGAAAGTGCCTCTTGTTGGAAGGCTTGAACTTGACCAGGCCCGAGGCCGTGAGCTTGAAGCGCTTCTTGGCGCTGCTGTTTGTCTTCATCTTGGGCATTTTCGTTTTCCTTCAATAAGTTAACTGCGGCGATGGCGCTTGGGCATGCCCATACATGGCCCAGAGGCGGTTTCCGCCGGACGCGCGGTTATACAGATGGGGTTTCGGCTTTGCAAGCCAGCGGCGCCTAGGACATTTCACCTAGGTCTATTGGGTCGATGCTCCAACAACCCGGCGCGACTGCACTTCACGAAATACACGGCCCAGAAGCAAATTCCTGCCAGCTCGATGCAGTCCTCGGTACCCCAGGGCAAGCCGAAGGGCGTGTAGTGGGTGGCATCGATCATGATGGCGACCGCGAACAACGTCATGGCCACGCCGAGCAGAAGGAAGGGGGACTTGAGGAACTGGCGGAGACTGGTGGCAACCAGCAGCAGCAGGAGCACGGCGTACAGCGCGAATATCAGCTGCTCCGGCACATCGAAGCGATAGCTGCTTTCATGCAGCATATAGAGGTCGTCGGCGGCGAGGAGCAGTGAGAGCAATCCGCCCAGGAACAAGAAGCGCGCCGTTTGCCCGCGGCAAAACATCGACGTGTACAACGCGATCCAGCCTGCGCCGCACATCAGGATGATCCCGGCGTGCTCGAGCGCACCGAAATAATTGGGCTGCTGCGCAATCGCATTGGCATCGCGAACCAGGACCGAGAGCGGCTGATCCGTCACCGCGAGCACAAAGACTCCGCCCGCCAACAATGCCGCGGTCAGTCCCGCAGCCAGCAGCGCCCAAGGGATCGCAGACAACTGTGCAGCCAGCACGTCACGAGCGAGTGGCGAGACATGACCATGTGCGCTCGAAGAGGCTTGCCGGGGGGTCGCGGAATTGTGTGAGGGGAAGCCGCCAATGCTGCCCATGCGACACAAGTATCATGAAACTGACACGGTTCTTGTGACCAAGCCGTAATATTCCGCTGGCCTTGGCGGGGGTCCGACGCCTTTTTTGACGATGACTGGCGGTCTGCTTCAGGTGCGGCCGAATGCCTTCCGCAGTTCCTCTTTCGCCCGCTCCAGGACCCGTACTTTGCGCTGGGGCAGGCCCCGGCCGGCTCGGTTGATGTAGAAATTCAGCATCGACATGGCGGATTGGTAAGGCGTCGCCTTGCGCCGCTTGCTGCGCTCGGCGGAGCGTTTCAGCGACAGGGCGATCCGATGCGGATCGCTGGACTTGAAAACCGATTTTTCCAGGTCCAGCGCGTTGCTGTGCTTGGTCACCCGCGCCGACCAGCGGCTGGTCGGCTTGCGCGCCGCCGTCTTTCGCCGGGCAGTTTTGCGCTTGGCTGCCTTACGCCGGGCGGTCATGTCAGCCCCACTTGCGCCCCTTCTGCGGGGCCTGGACATTAGTGAGGCCGGCTCGCCGCGGCGCCAAGGTCGGGCTGACATCCGCTGGCATGCCCGTATGGCCGTGAATGGTGAAGCGGTCGGCCTTGATGTGCCTCGGCTCCGAGCCGAGCATGGTCAGCACCCGCCGCGCATCGACGGTGTCGCCGATCAACGTGCCGCGCTCGACGTGTGCCTGGTCCTTGGCGATCAGCCATTCCTGGGTGCTCCAGGCTCCGCCGGCGCGCCTGCCGGCGACCCGCTCGATCCCGCCTTCGCCGCCGATATCCTGGGTTTTGAACTCCACGAACGCCTCCTTTGGCTGGACTTCGATGTGAAAGAACCTGCGCCGCCGCGCCGCCGATTTCGAGCGCCGCCGCGCTGTCGATTTCCCACGCAGCTTGGTCTTCGCAGTCTTCGCGCGTGGCCTTGTTCTCGTCTTTGATCGTGTTGCGGTCTTGGTCCGCGCGGATGCGCTCTTGTTCCGGCGCGCCTTCCGCGCCTTGCGGATGTTCTTGCGTGATGCGGATTTCCGGCGTGCGGTTGCCATCCGAGTCTCCTTGGCTTGTTGCTTCCGGATGCTCAGCCGCGGCGCTTGAAGAACTGCACTTGGCGCTCGTGCTTCTCCGCCGCTGCGCGCGATCCGAACGTGCCGAGGTTACGGCGCTTCCCGGTCTTGGGATTCACCTTGCGCGAATAGAGGCGATATTCGCCTGACTTGAGCTTGCGGATCATGCGGCGCTCCTCGCGGCAATCCGGCGGGCTCTAGTGGTAACAAAGGTAACGGGCGAGGGTTCCTAGAAGGGGGCGCCGGGCTTGCCGGAGATATCCCAATACATGCCGAGCACGCGCCGGCGCATCCAGTCGCGGTCGGAGCGCCGCTGCAGATTCTCGACCACCTGCGAGGTGCGGGCCTGCCGCTCTTCCGACGGCAGGTTGAGGGCGTCGCGGATCGCCCAGGCCAGCGCCTGTGCATCGTTCGGCGGCACCAGCCAGGCCATGGAGCTGCCTTCGACCAGCTCTCGGGCGCACGGGTAGTCGCTGACCACCAGCGGCCGGCCCAGCGCCTGCGCCTCGATCACCACCCGGTTGTAGGTGGACGGCGTCAGGTACGGCGCCACCACCAAGTCGGCCAGCATCAGGGCCGCCGGCATGTCGCGGCACTCGTCGGCCAGGAAGATGCGGTCATCCAGTCCCATCATCTTGACCAGCTTGCTGAGCTGCTCGCGATAGGCGCCGCCATCCGACGTAGAGCCGACGAACAGGCAGCGCAGGTCGATGTCCTTCATTTCGGTCAGCGCTTCCAGCAGCAGCGCATGGCCTTTCTGCGGCACATAGCGCGCCGGCAGCATGATCACCGGCCTATCGTCGGGCAGCTGCCAAGTCTGCGCCATCTGGATCATGCGCTGCGGCGTCACGCGCTGCGGATCGTAGCGCGTGAGATCGACGCCGTACGGCACCACGCTCACGCGTTCTCGCAGCTCCGGCAGCGCCTCGGACAGCAGGTTGGCGGTGAGGTAGGAAAGCGTCAGGACGTGATCGGAATTGATCAGCGCCGCGCGCGTCTTCTTCGACAGCGTCGCGACCTCGCCCGGGCCGTCGCAGAAGGTCGTGATCATCTTGGCGCCGGCCTTGCGCGCGGCGGCTTCGCCGACCGCCGCCAGCGTCGCGTTCTGCGCGTGCACCATGTCGACCTTCTGGTCGCGGATCACCTGCGCCAGGCGGCGCGTCACGTTGTAGCCGGAGATCGGATTGCGGCTGGTCAGCGATTCCGAGATCGGCGTGATCTTGTGGCGCGACAGCTCGTAGGTCGAGGTGGCCTCGCCGTCATAGGCGATCAGCGCCCGCCCGCCCGATTCCACCAGTCCGCTGGACAGGTCGATCGCCAGCCGCGCGCCGCCGCCGCCGTCCAGCCGGCTGATCAGATGCAGCACGGCCGGTGCGTTCGGGTTCGGCTTTGCTTTGCCGCGGGATTGCAGGACGGAGGTGTCGCTCGACATTCAGCAACCAGAGAGGCACTTTCGGCTTGGATGCGGCACCATACGTGCCGAAGAACAGGGCGGCAACAGAATTGGCACCTGAAATTTCCGATGGCGGCTCCGAAGCGCCGCGATATCTCGATCTTTCCGGACGGCGGCTCGCCTATCGCAAACGGCTCGCAACCGATCGCACACGGGATTGCGCAGGAATCCTATTTCTTCCCGGCTTCCGCTCCGACATGGCGGGAACCAAGGCAACCTTCCTCGACGAATTCTGCGCCGCGCGCGGGCTGCCCTATGTGCGATTCGATTATTCCGGCCACGGCGCCTCCAGCGGCCGGTTCGAGGATGGCACGATC
>Ga0081538_10006606_pt1 | contig 10171 bp, 10 predicted proteins | sample TabmetS5T2R1_FD_71022 | JGI IMG/M metagenome (GOLD analysis project Ga0081538, IMG submission 71022) | Tabebuia heterophylla rhizosphere microbial communities from the University of Puerto Rico - S5T2R1 | ecosystem: Host-associated > Plants > Roots > Rhizosphere ... | reverse complement strand
ATGTCCCCCTCCTCCTCCGTCATGTTGAAGATCATGCGGTCGCGGAGGATGCCCGCCACGTTCACGACGATGTCGATCTTCCCCCACTCCTTCACCGCCTGCTCCACCATGTCGGTGGCCTGGCGGAAGTCCGAGACCGAGCCGAAGTTGGCGACTCCCGTCCCGCCCGCCTTCTTGATCTCGTCGACCACCTGCTGCGCCGGGGCCTTGTCGGTGCCCTCGCCGCCGAGCGCCGCGCCCAGGTCGTTCACCACCACCTTGGCGCCCTCGGCCGCCATCGCGATGGCGATGCCGCGCCCGATGCCCCGTCCCGCTCCTGTCACCAGCGCCGTCTTGCCGTCGAGGAGTCCCATCAGGAGTGCTTCTCCTTTCGTCCGTTGATCGCACGTTTTCCGCCGCCCGAGGCGGCTCGGTAATCGCCGAAGCGGCTGTCGCGCTTCGTGAGCGCGTCCTTGAGGTTTCGCCGTAGCTCTTTCCGGTACTCAACCGACTCGGGCTGGTGGAAGGCCAGGGCCTGGAGCTCGGTTCCCGCGCGGATGGCCGCGCGCATGCCCATGATCTCCATCGCCCGATGGATCGACCGCTTGTTGATCTGCTGGAGCGCGGTGGGAATCTTCGCCACGCGCTCGGCGAGGTCGAGCACCGCCGCATCCAGCTCCGCGGCGGGGAAGGCGCGGTTGGCGAAGCCGATGCGCGCCGCCTCCGCGCCGGAGATAGGATCGCCGGTGAGCATCAGCTCCATGGCCCGCCGCATGCCCACGAGCCAGGGGTGGAACTGGGTGTCGGGCGGGCTCATGAGCCGCACCGGCGGATAGCCGATCTGGGCGTCCTCCGCCACGTAGACGAGGTCGCACGCGGAGGCGAGCTCGCTGCCCCCGGCCAGGCAATAGCCGTGCACCTGCGCGATGACGGGCTTGGCGAGATCCCAGATCTCGAACCAGCCGTGCACGACGTGCCGCGGCCACGAGCCGTCCCCCTCGGCGGTGGGATGGGGACGGCCCTGGGTGAGGTCGGCGCCCAGATCGTAACCCGCGGAGAAGCAGGGCCCGGCCCCGCGCACGATGCTCACGCGCACGGCGTCCTCACGGTCGGCGGCGCGGAGCGCCTCGAAGAGCTCCGTGCGCAGCTCGTTGCTGAGCGCGTTGCGCTTCTCGGGCCGATTGAGCGTCAGGCGCCGCACGAAGGGCCGTGGCGAATCCACGGCGATGAACCGGAGCGCGGCGGCGGAGCCGCCCCTCATGCGGGCTCCGCGGGGAGGGAGCTCAGGAAGTCGCCGAGCACGCGGTCGAACGCCTCGGGCTGGTCCAGATTGGACGAGTGCCCGGCGCCCGCGATGACCTCCAGGCGCGCGCCGGGAATCTTGCCCGCCATGTAGCGGCAGGGGGCGAGGAAGGGCTCGTCCTGGTCGCCGACGATGACGAGGGTCGGGACCTTGATGGTCGGCAGCGAGTCGATGACCCGCGGGCCGTCCTGGGCGAGCATGCCGCGGGCGGCATGGGCCAGCCACTTGGCGGAGCGGTGCTGGCCCATGGCCTCGCGCATCTCGCGGCTCGCGCTCGCGAGCACCTCGAGCCCCCGCGTCTCCAGCTCGCCCGCGCGCCGGAACGCGCGCTCGTTCCAGCCCGCGCGCGCCTCCGCGTTGCGATAGCCGGGACCGGTGTCGCAGAGCACCAGCGCCCGGGTCATCTCGGGATGCCGGGCGTGGAAGGCCAGCGACATGTAGCCGCCCAGCGACAGGCCCCCGATGACCGCCCGCCGAATCCCAAGGTGGTGCAGAAGGCCGTGCATGTCGCCCACGGTGAGATCGGCCGAGTACTGCGCGGGGTCGTCGGGGCTCTCGGTGTCGCCGTGGCCCCGCATGTCCCACGCGATCACGCGCCAGCGGTCGGCGAAGGCGCGCCGCTGGCCGTCCCACATGCGGCCGGTCGCGCTGAAGCCGTGGGAGAGGAGGAGCGCCGGCCCCGCGCCGCTCTCGTCGTAGCGCAGCCGGACGCCGTTGACCGCCGCGGTGGCCACGCTAGCGCCCCCCCGGCGGCGCGCCCGCGTCCCGCGCCACCGCGATCTCCTTCGACTGATCGCGCGAGCGCGTGGGGCTGATCACGATCTCCTCGATCACCGTGCGCGCGGGCAGGGTCACGCAGAGGAGAATGGCCTCGGCCACGTCCTCCGGCATCATCATGGTGGCGCGCGCGGCCGCGTCGGGCGGGGCGGGCCGGTTGTTCAGGATGGGCGTGTCCACCTCGGCAGGCATGATGGTGGTGGCGCGGATGCCCTGATCCCGCAGCACGGTGTGCACGTGGCCCATCATGTTGCGCTGCGCCGCCTTGGCCGCGCCGTACACCGAGCCGCCGATGAGGCCGGGGCGGAGCGCCGCGTAGGACGACACGGTGACGATGGTCCCGCCGCCCCGCTCGATCATGCCGGGCAGCACGGCCTGGGTGAGGACGAAGGCGCCGGTGACGTTCACCGCCATCACCTGCTCCCACTCTTCCAGACTGATCCAGCGGAGGTTCCGGACCTTGCTGGAGTGGCCGGCATTGTTGATGAGGACGTCGACGTGGCCGTATTGCGCGAGCGTCCACCGGGCCAGCTCCTGGGCCTCGGCCGGCTTGGACACGTCGCCGGCATGCGCCACCGCCTGCCCGCCCGCGCGCGCGATCTCGGCCACGACCTCCTCGAGCGGCGGCTTGCGGCGCCCGCTGATGACGACGCGCGCGCCCTCGCGCGCCAGCATGAGGGCGGTCGAGCGCCCGATGCCGGTGCCGCCGCCGGTGACGATCGCGACCTTGCCGTCCAGTCGGCCCATGGCGCGCTCCTAGTAGCCCGGAAGCTTGCCGGCCTTGACGCCCGTCTTCTTCACCGCGGCCGCCTCCTCGGCGGCCTTCTGGGCGAGGAAGCGGCTGTCGCTGGCCAGCGTCACGAACTGATACCCCGCGGCGACCATCTTGAGCGCGTAGGCGGAGGTGCTGTTGTGGATACCCGCGATCACGCCGCGCTTCTTGCACGCCTCCACGATCTTCTGCTGCGCCTCCACCACCGGCGCGTCGGTCTGGTCCAGGCGGGGCTTGCAGCCGAGCGCGAGCGAGAGGTCCGAGGGCCCCACGTACACCGCGTCCACGCCGGGCACGCTCAGGATGTCGTCGAGGTTCTTCATGGCCTCCGCGGTCTCGATCATGGGCATGACCACGATGTCGTCGTTGGCGTGGTCCCCGTAGTCCGCCCCCGCGTAGATCGACGCGCGCACCGGGCCCCACGAGCGATGGCCGCGGGGCGGGTACTTGCAGTGCCGCACCAGCGTCTCCGCCTCTTCGCGCGTGTTGATCATGGGGCAGATCACCCCGTACACGCCGGCGTCGAGGATCTTCATGAGCCGGGCGGGATCGTTCCAGGGCACCCGCGCCATCGGGACCACGTTGGTGGTCGAGATGGCCTGGAGCATGGTCACGGCGACCTGGTAGTCCACGACGCCGTGCTGCATGTCCACCACGAGGGAGTCGAAGCCCTGGTGGGCCATGACCTCGGCGGAGAACGCGCTGGGGATGGCGAGCCAGCCGTTCACGACAGCCTCGCCCTTGGCCCAGATCTTCTTGAGGGGGTTCTCTCTCACGGGGATCTCCTTGGGGATGTCCTGAGGATCGGTCGACGACAGCGCACCCTAGCACGCGCGCCGGGGCGGCGGCAACGGCCTCAGCGGTGGAGCGCGCGCAGCGCCTCGCGCATGCGATCCAGGCCCTCGGTGAGCATGGCGCGGGGCGAGCCGAAGTTCAGGCGCGCGAAGCCCGCGCCCGGGGGACCGAACGTGACGCCGTCGTTCAGCGCCACGCGGGCCTTGTCCAGGAAGAACGTGAAGGGATCGCCCCCGGGAATGCCGGCGCCGCGGAAGTCGAGCCAGGCCAGGTAGGTGCCCTCCGGCGGGTGCACCGTCACGCCGGGGAAGTGCCGGCGCACGTAGTCCACCGTGAAGTCGCGATTGGCCTCGAGGTAGCGCATGAGGGCGTCGAGCCACGGGCCGCCGTCGCGGTAGGCGGCGAGGGCGGCGGCGAAGCCGAACACGTTGGGATTCGAGACCAGATCCACCTTGGTGGCGATGAAGCGCTCGCGGAGCCCGGCGTCGGGGATCACCGCGATGGCGCACTTGAGCCCGGCGAGGTTGAAGGTCTTCGACGGGGACATGAGGGTCACGGTCCGGCGCGCCACCTCGGGATCGAGCGAGGCGATGGGTACGTGCTGCTGCCCGCGGAAGAGGAGATCGCAGTGGATCTCGTCGGCGATGATCCATACGTCGTGGCGCCGGCAGATCTCGGCCATCCGGGTGAGCTCGGCCCGCGTGAAGACGCGCCCGACCGGGTTGTGCGGATTGCAGAGGATGAAGGCGCGGGTGCGCGGGGTGATGGCGCGCTCGAGGACGTCCCAGTCGATCTCGTAGCGGCCGTCGGGGCGGCGGGTGAGGAGCGCCTCGTCACGGGTCAGCGCCATGTTCCCCGGGCAGCGCAGGATGGGCGGATAGACGGGGAGCTGCTCGAGGAGCCCGTCTCCGGGCTGGGCGAAGACGCGCGCCGCCATGTTGAGGCCGGCGATCACGCCGGGGAGGAGCACCACCGCCTCCGGCGCGACCCGCCAGCCGTAGCGGCGGGCGATGCGGTCGGCGGCCACCTCGAAGAACTCGGGCTCCTCGTACACGTAGCCGAACACGCCGTGCGCGGCGCGCTCGCGCAGGGCGCGCGTCACCGGCTCCGGCGAGGCGAAGTCCATGTCGGCGACCCACAGCGGGAGCACGTCCTTGTCGTACTTCTTCCACTTGTTGCTGGCGGTGCTGCGGCGATCGATGACACGGTCGAAGTCGAACTCGATGGACATGGAGGCCTCCCGGCCGCCTATACTGGGCTCGCTGCGCGCCTTTGTCCAGCGAGCCGCTCACCCCGGGACCACGGAGGACCGCCATGGCGTATCGCATCAACCACATTCACCTCAAGGCGCCGGATCCGCGGCGCACCGCCGAGTGGTACGTCACCGCGTTCGGATTCACGATCACGAGCGACGAGACGCGGGTGTTCGGCGACCGCTTCATCCGCTGCGCATCGCCGGACGGCGGTGTGAACGTGAACATCTCCGGCGCGCGCACCGGCGAGACGCTGGGGCCGGGCGACGCCAACCCCCATCACGGCCTCGAGCACTTCGGCCTCGACTCCACCGACATCGAGGCGGACATCCGCCGCCTGGAGAGCCTCGGGGCGCGAAACCTGGAAGGGCCGATCAACATGCCGAACGGCGGGCGCATCGCCTTCCTGCGGGGTCCCGACGACACGCGGCTGGAGCTGGTGCAGATGCCGGGCCGCACCGGCCACTGCTGCTAGCGCGCCGGCGCCCGGCTAGACGTGGGCCTTCACGGCCCAGGCGCGCGCGACGAGCGCGATGCGGCCGCCCGCGTCGGCGGGCAGGGTGGCTCGAAGCCGCTCGCGGAGGGCGGCGCGGCGGTCCTCGGGCAGGTTCACGCAGTAGCTGGGGGCCGGGCCCTGGCCGCCGAGAAACGGGGTCCAGTAGTCGTCGAAGTCGCGGAACACCGTGGGCACGTCCAGCGCGCGCGTGTCCACGTCGCGAAGCCCCGCCGCGCTGAACAGGCCGGCGAGGGTGTCGGGGCGGCAGATGGGGAAGCGCGTGCCCTCGTCGAGGGGCCCCGCGGCGGGATCCAGCGTCACCGCCGCGTCCCAGAAGCGCCGCATCAGCTGCATCTCGCCCGCGTAGTCCCAGACGTACAGGCCCACCGACCCGCCCGGGCGGGTCACGCGCCGCATGTCCGCCACCATGCGGGCGGGCTCGCGGACGAAGTTCAGCACGAGGCCGGACACGGCGGCGTCGAAGGCCCCGTCCTCGAAGGGCAGGGCCTGGGCGTCGGCCACGCGGAAGGCGCAGCGCGGGTCGCTCACGTGGGCGCGCGCATGCTCCACGAAGCCGGCGGAGGCGTCGACGCCTTCGACCGTCCGCGGCGCGGCCTGCCCGAGCACGGTCTGGCTCAGGGCCCCGGTCCCGCATCCCACGTCGAGCCAGGCGCGCCCGGCGGGCACGGCCAGCCACTCGAGGAAGTCACGCGCGACCAGCCGGCTCCACCGGCCCACGTAGGGCTCGTAGGCGGCGCCGAGCGCCCAGACGTCGCTCATCCCGCGAAGTCCTCCGCGTGCGGCGGCCGGAACACGAGATCGAAGGCCAGCCACACGAGCTTGGTGATGGGGTAGGTGACGATCGGCAGCACCACCATGCCGACGATGCTTCCCCAGTAGAGCGCGTTCCACGGCGGCGTGGGCCAGGTCAGCAGCAACGTGGCGAGCACGCCCCCGGCGAGCAGAGTCTCTGCCGCGATCAAGTTGAAGAGCATGGCGCCGATCCAGTAGTCCGTCTCGCCCCGATCCAGACGCAGCCCGCAGCGCGGGCAGCGGGCCCGCACGGTGATCCAGCGCTCGGTCACGCCCCGCGCGCCGCAGAGCGGGCAGCGCATGAAGAGCGCGCGCAGGCCCGCACGGAGCGCGAAACCCACCTTGGAGGGCGGAGCGCCCATCCGCGCATCCCTCCGCGTTCCCTCAGCGCTGGTACTTGGTGGGCGCCTTCCGCGGCGGGAAGAAGATGGGCGTCGGCATGCGCCCCACCGGGACCTCGATGAGCACCGGCCGGTCGAGCTGAATCGCGTCGCGGACCAGAGTCCCGACCTCGCCGGGATCCTTGGCGCGCATCCCGTGCACGCCGAAGGCGTCCGTCAGCTTCATGAAGTCGGGATTGTGCAGCGCGGCCCCGTAGGCGCCGCCCCACCACTCGTCGAGGTCGCGCGCGACATTGCCGTAGGCGTTGTCGTTGAAGACGATGGCGACCACGTTGATCTTCTGCTGCACCGCGGTGGCCAGCTCCTGCACGTTGTACATGAAGCCCCCGTCGCCGATCACCGCGATCACCGGCCGGCTGGGGCAGGCGACCTTGGCCCCCAGCGCCACCGGGTACTCGAAGCCGAGATTGCCGGAATACGAGGACGTGAGGTAGGTCCGCCCCTCGTAGGTCGGCCAGAACGGGCGCGAGTAGTAGCCGATCTGGGTCATGCCCGCCACGAGAATGGCGTTCTCGGGCGTCCCCGCGCGCAGGCTCTTCAGGATGCTCCCCTGGGGCTCCTGGGCGAGCGCCGCGGTCTCGGTGCGCAGCGTCTGGTACTCCGCCTTGCGGGAAGACCGCGCCGGCGTCGCCGCCCGCACCGCTTCCACCATGGCCTCGAGGGTGGCGCGGGCGTCGCCCACGAGCCCGAGGGTCTTGCGGTGATTGCGCCCGATCTCGTCGGGATCGATGTCGATGTGGATGACCTGCTGGTCGGGCTTGGGCACGGCGAGCGCGAAGCGCGTGCCCACCGCGAGGATCACGTCGGCCTGCAGGAGGTGATTCCGCACCGGCGACTGCGGCCACACCGTGGCCCCCAGCGACAGCTCGGAGTTCTCGTTGATGGCGCCCTTGCCCTCGGCGCTGGTGATGACGCCCGCCTGGAGATACTCGGCGAGCGCGGTGAGGGCCTCACTGGCGTCGCCGAGCACCACGCCGCCGCCCGCGTAGATCACCGGGCGCTGGGCGGCGACCAGCATGTCCACCGCGCGGCTCACGTCCGCGGCGGGCGCCCCGTGACGCACGGGGCGAACGGGGTCGAGCATGACCGCCTCACCCTCGTCCTCCATGGTCTCGGGCGGCATCTCGAGCTCCACCGGACGCGGGCGCCCGCTCGTGAGCTGATGCATGGCCGCGCGCACCGCCGCCGGGATCTCGGCCACCTCGAGGACGCGGCGGCGCCACTTCGTGATGGGGCGGATGCAGTCGAGCTGGTCGTTGACCTCGTGCAGCACCCCGATGTCCTTGCCGATCTGGGACTTCGGGACCTGGCCCGAGAGCATGAACACCGGCGAGGAGCTGGCGTACGCGGTGTTGAGCCCGGCGGCGGCGTTGAGCAAGCCCGGCCCCGGCACCACCAGCGCGGTGCCGACCTTGCCGCCCGCGCCGAGCAGCAGGACCTTCACGCGGCGGCGCGCTCCACGAGGCCTGGGCAGATGGGCTCGACGGCGCCGAGGAACCGCTCCTCGGCCGGCCCGATCGCGGCGACGGAGAAGGCCTCGGGCGAGAGCAGCACCTCGGCGAGCTGGGCGACCGCGTCCGTGTCGACGGCCTCGATCTCGGCCAGGATCCGGTCGAGGTCGAGGAGCTCGCTGTCGGTGATCAGCGACTTCCCGAGGCGGCTCATCCGGTTCGACGTCAGCTCCATGGCGAGCATGATGCGGCCCTTGAGGTTCTCCTTCGCCCGCTCGAGCTCGTCCTGGCGCGGGCCGTGCTCGGAGATGTCGGCGATCTGCTCGGCGACGATGCGCAGGCACTCGCCGAGGTTCTCCTCGCGCGTGCCGACGTAGACCCCGATCTGGCCCGTGTCGGCGTACTGCGACGAGAACGTGTAGACGGCGTAGGCGAGGCCGCGCTTCTCGCGGATCTCCTGGAAGAGGCGCGACGAGGCCGACCCGCCGAGCACGCCGTCGAGGATGGACGCCGTGAAGCGGCGGCGGTCCGAGCGCGCAATCCCAGGTGCCGCAAGACAGACGTGGTACTGCTCCGTCGGCTTCGACTGGAAGACGAGCGACGGCTGCGGCGGCGCGACGAGCGGCGTCCGGGCGGCAGGGCGGCGTGCGGGCGGCGCCGCAGCCTTCTTCCGCATGGTGTCGACCGCCTCGACGAGACGGTCGTGGTCGACGCTCCCGGCCGTGGCGACGACGACGTTGTCCGGCCGATAGCGGCGGCGGTGGAACGCGCCGACCGAGCGTCGCGACACGCTCGAGATCACGTCCGCGGATCCGAGCACGGGCCGCCCGAGCGGATGGTCGCCGAAGACGGCCCTCGTGACGAGGTCGAAGATCAGCTCCTGCGGCGAGTCCTCCACCATCGCGATCTCCTCGAGCACCACCTCCCGCTCGGCGTCGAGATCGGCGAGGCTCGGCGCGAAGACCATGTCGGTCATGACGTCGAGCGCCGTCTCGAGGTGCTCGTCGAGGACGCGTGCGTAGACGACCGTGTAGTCGCGTGCCGTGGCGGCGTTGAGCTCGCCGCCGAAGGTGTCGAAGATCTCGGCGATCTCGAGGGCCGAGTACGAGGCCGTGCCCTTGAAGAGCATGTGCTCGAGGAAGTGGCTGACGCCTGCGTGGGCGTCGTCCTCGTCGCGCGACCCGGCGCCGATCCAGAGCCCGATCGCCACCGAGCGGACGCTCTCGAGCGGCTCCGTGACGACGCGCGTGCCGCCGTCGAGGGTCGTCACCAGGTAGTTCTGCACGCTCGCATCCTAGGAGGGTTCGGCCTGCCGGTACGCGCCCCCGGGATTCCCGGAGACACGCGCGAGCGCCGCGAGCGCCTTGAGCGGCGGCCTGGCGAGGCCGCGCGCGCCGCGGACGTCTGCGATGTCGCCGCGCACGAGCCGCTCCACCGTGCGCCACACGACCCGCGAGCGCGCGAGGCGGAACGTCACCCGCGGGAAGCGGTCGAGCGCCGCCTTGACGCCCCAGGACGCCCAGAGATGGGTCGCGAGCATCCGGGTCAGCCGCTCCCCGTACGCGTCGAGGCTCTCCGCGCGGCCGGCGAGCAGGTCGAGGACGGCCTCCGAGACGAGCTTCCCGGAGAGGAAGCCCTCGAACATCCCGTCCCCGGAGACGGGGTCCACGAGCCCGGCGGCGTCGCCGATGAGAGCCGCGCGCCCGCGCGCGAGGGTCGAGCCGGCCGAGCGCAGCGGGAGCCGGTAGCCGCGTAGCCCTTCGAGGTCGTCGTAGGCGATGCCGTGCGCCTCGCAGAGGTCGCGGAGATGAGCGCGGAGCTGCGGTCCCTCCTCCTCCCAGCCGCCGAGGCCCACGTTCACGTGGTCGCCCTTCGGGAACACCCAGCCGTAGCCGCCCGGGACGACGCCGAGCTCGAGCACGGCGCAACCCCGGTAGCCGTCCGTCCGCAGGCGGTCGTACCCTATGTTGCCTTCGATGGCAACTCCGACCGCCTGGTTCCCGCCGAGCCCCAGCGCCCGGCCGCAGATCCCGTTGACGCCGTCCGCGCCGACCAGCGTCGCGGCGTGCAGCCGCTCGCCGTCCGCCGTCACCTCGACACCTTCGGGGCCCGCGTGGGCGCGCTCCACCTT
>Ga0081538_10006605_pt1 | contig 10171 bp, 11 predicted proteins | sample TabmetS5T2R1_FD_71022 | JGI IMG/M metagenome (GOLD analysis project Ga0081538, IMG submission 71022) | Tabebuia heterophylla rhizosphere microbial communities from the University of Puerto Rico - S5T2R1 | ecosystem: Host-associated > Plants > Roots > Rhizosphere ... | reverse complement strand
GCTCGTGCTCGCGGGAGGCGCCGCGGGGGCGGTGGCGGTGGTGACCTTCGTGCTCGCCCTGGTCGGCGTAATGGGATTCGGGATCCCCATCCTGGCGGTGATCGTCGCCGTGGTGTGTGCGTTGCTGTTCCGCCGCACGGTCTCCGCCTGACCCAGTACTTGGTGCTGCCCGGGCAGCACCTAGAGTTCTCCCGTGGCGCGCGTGGGTGCAGCGGTGCCGGTCGAGTTCCCGGGCGTCGAGCGCGGACCCCTGCGCCACATTGCGGTCCGTGTGGTGTTGGCTGTCGCGCTGATTGCGTTCGTCGCGCTCATCACCTATCTGGGCCGCGACGGATACGTCGATCCCGACGACGATTCACTCAGCCTCCTCGACGCCTTCTACTACTCCACGGTCACCATCACGACCACGGGCTACGGGGACATCAGGCCCGTGAGCGACTCGGCGAGGCTCGTCACCACCGTGCTCGTCACGCCCGCGCGGGTGCTCTTCCTCATCATTCTCGTGGGGACGACGCTTGAGATCCTTGCGGAGCGCAGCCGAGCCGCGTACCGCCGGATGCGATGGAGGAGGATGTTGAATCAGCACGTGATCATCTGCGGTTTCGGAAGCACGGGGAGGAGCGCGGCCAAGACTCTCCTCGGGAAGGGAGTCGAGGCTACGGCGATCGTCGTGGTCGACCCGCTTCCAGAGGCACGCGCGCACGCCACGGGCCAGGGATTCGCCGCGCTCGCCGGCGATGCCGCAGAGACCGACGTGCTACGTGAGGCCGGCATTCACGAGGCACGATCCGTCGTGGTCGCCGTGGCGCGCGACGACAGCGCGGTGCTCGTCACCCTCACCGCGCGGGAGTTGAACCCTGACGTGACCATTGTGGCGGCGGTGCGCGAGGAGGAGAACGTGCACCTGCTGCATCGGAGCGGCGCGACCTCCGTGATCACGAGCTCCAGTGCCGCCGGCCGCCTGCTCGGGCACGCCACCGACGGTCCGCGCGTGACGGAGGTGCTCGAGGACCTGCTTTCGGTCGGGGAGGGGCTCGACATCGCCGAGCGCCCCGTCGAGGACGGGGAGATCGGCCCGCTCACCACGTTCCAGGCGAACGGGCTCGTGGTCGGCGTGATCCGGGACGGCGAGCTGATGCGCTTCGACGACCCGCGGGCGGCGCACCTCCAGAGGAGCGACCGCGTGGTCTACCTCCACAGCCACCGTACGGCTTGACCCCGCTCAGGGCTCCGGCGGGCGCTCCTTCTCCCACCAGGCGTGGATCGAGTCCGCCGCCGCGCCCATGATCCCTGCCTTGAACATCGGCGTGTCGTTCACGCTCGGCAGGGGCTCGTCCGGCACGTCGACCTCGAGGAACTCGCACAGCGGCTCCCAGCCGTCCTGCGGCTTCCATACGAGCAGCCGCTCGGCGGGCACGGTGTCCTTGACCTCCTGGTTCCAGCGCTCCGCGGCGGTCTTCATGGCCTCCGGCTCGCCGTTCGTGCCGGCAAACGGGCCGCGGCCGTCCCAGAACATGTCGACCATCAGGTCGACCCAGGCCTTCCAATCGGGGTCGATGTGGTAGCGCGCCTGGGCGAGGTGGTACATGAGCGAGTCGCCGAAGTAGATCTGGCAGATCGTGTCCTCCATGCTGCGCGTCCAGCTGTCGTGGTCGCGCACGCTGAGCATGATCTTGGCGTCCGGATAGACCTCCATCAGCTCCCGCCAGTGGAACGCGGAGGGCCAGTCGGTGGTCGACGGTGCGTCGCCCCAGATCTCGTTCCACGGGGATTCGCCGTCGTACGCCCGCCGCCACAGCGCGACCCCTTTCGGGAGGTCGGCCATCATGTCGCGCATGTGGTAACAGGGTGCGAGGCCGAGCATCTCGAGCGCGATCTTCTGCGTCGTCGTGGCCGTGCGGGGCAGGCCCGCGCCGATGAGTTTCATGCACACTCCTGGTCGCTTGCGGCGCGATCCTAGTGTTAGAGGCCGTCTTAGGCGGGCTCGATCAGCAGCAGATCGCCGAACTCGTGGCGCAGATAGCCGGCTCCGGCGGCGGCCCGGTAGGCACGCTCGAGCAGCTCGGGGCCCGCGATCGCCTCCAACATCCGTAGATGTGAGGAGTCGCTGTCGTGGAAGCCCGTCACGACCCCGTCGACCGCCCGCACTGCCTGGCCGGGAGCGATCACGAGATCGGTCCAGCCGCCGGCCGGCCTCACCCGTCCGTCCCCGCCGACCGCCGACTCCAGGGCGCGCACGACGGTGGTGCCGACTGCGAGCACCCGGCCCCCCAGCCTGCGGGCGAGGTTCACCCGCTCAGCGGTCCAGGCCGGAACGCGGTAGCGCTCTGGGTAGGGAGCCTCGTCGCTCTCGAGCGACGACACGCCGGTGTGGAGCACCAGCGGCGCGACGTCGATCCCACGCGCGACCAGCCGCGCGATCAGCTCGGGGGTGAACGGGCGGCCGGCGCTCGGCATCTCCGCGCTGCCCGGCTCGGTCGCGTACACGGTCTGGTGCAGCTCCAGCGGCCAGTCGCCGTCGAGGTGGCGGTAGCGGATGGGGCGGCCGTTGTGCTCCAGGTAGTCGAGCAGCGGCTCGGGGAGAGTCAGCGCCGTGACCCAGAGCCGCGTGCCCAGGTACGGCTCGACGAGCTCGGCTCGCCCGCCCGCGGGGAGGGAGAGCCGCTCCCCCGCGCGCGCGTCGCGCGCTCCGACTTCGTCCCGGCGCAGCTCGACCACCCAGCGCCCGCGGAGCTCGTGCGGGACCGGCGTCGAGAGGTTCAGCATCAGCGCCTCTCCGTCCGGGCGGCGGGCGCGGAGCGCGGCGGGCAGCGTGCGTGAGGTGTTCACGACGAGCAGGTCGCCGGGCACGAGGAGCTCCGGCAGGGCGGTGAAGGTCGCGTGCACGAGGCGGCTGGGCGATGCGGCGAGCAGGCGCACCCCGTCGCGGGAGAGGCCGCGCGCCTCCGGCGGCCGGCTTGCCTCGGCCGGCTCCGGGAGGATCGCCGCGAGCGCGCTCACGCCGCGACCGCTGCGAGCTCCCGCGCGAGATAGCGCCCGCTCGGCAGCTCGCCCTCGATAAGGCTGAGCAGACCCGGGACGCTCTCCTCGGGCGGCGGCCTATCCGAGATGTCCTCTCCTGGGAAGGCCTCCTGGTGCATCCGGGTGCGCATGTCGCCGGGATCGACGGCGTAGACCCGTAGCCCGGGGTGCTCCGCGGCTAGCACCGCGCTGAGCCGCTCGAGCGCGGCCTTGGAGGAGCCATAGCCTCCCCAGCCCTCATAGCTCTCGACGGCGGCGTCGGAGGTCACGTTGAGGATCCGCCCGCCGTCGCCGAGCAGCGGGAGCGCCATCTGGATCAGGCCGATAGGAGCGAGGACGTTCACGCGGTAGACGTCCTCGAGCGCGGCCAGCGGGTACTCGCCGAGGCGCGGCTGAGGGCTCGGCCCGAGCAGGCTGGCGTTGTTGACGAGCAGGTCGAGCCGCCGTCCGGCCGTGGCGACGAGCGCGGTCCGATGCCAGGCGTCCGCGACGTCGCCCACGAGCGCCGTCACGTCAGTGACCGCCGCGAGCTCGGCGCGGGCCGCGGCCAACGCGTCGGGTTCCCGGGCGTCGATCACCAACCGCCACTCCCGCTCCGCGAGTGCGCGGGCAAGGGCGAGCCCGAGTCCTCGTGAGGCGCCGGTGACGATGGCTGTCGGCATCGCCACCGAACGTACGTCCCCGGCGCGCGGGCGCCCATTGGAAATTGGGCCTAGGTCGGAGGGCTTAGTGCTTAGGTGGCTACTCCACCCAACGCTCGCGCACGGCGTGGAGGGCCACCTGGGTGCGGTCGGTCAGGCCCAGCTTGCCGAGGATGCTGCTCACGTGGGTCTTGACCGTCTTCTCCGAGATGCCGAGCTCGAGCGCGATGCGCTTGTTCGAGCGGCCGCGCGCGATCAGGCCCACCACCTCGCGCTCACGCGGCGTGAGGCTGTCGGGGGTCCCGGGGCCCCCCGCCGCGGCGACCTCCTCCATCAGCCGCGCGGCGACCGCAGGATGAACGAGGCCTTCGCCGGCGTGCACCGTGCGGATTGCCTTCACGAGCTCGGCGGGCTCGATGTCCTTCAGCAGGTAGCCGGCGGCGCCGGCCCGCACGGCGGGGAAGAGCTTGTCGTCGTCGAGGAAGCTGGTGAGCGCGATCACCCGGATACCCGGCCGTTCGCTCACGATCCTGCGGATGGCCTCCACGCCGTCCACCTCCGGCAGCACGAGGTCCATCAGGACGACGTCGGGCTCATGCTCGGCGACGGCGTCGAGCGCCTGCCGGCCGTCCGCCGCGTCGGCGACGACCTCGATGTCCTCCTGGAGCTCGAGGAAGGTGCGCAGCCCCTGGCGCACGACGGCGTGGTCGTCAGCGACCAGTACGCGAATCAACTGGTACCTCGAGCGTGATCGTGGTTCCCTCTCCCGGCGCGGAGTCGATGCTGAGCGCACCGCCCAGCGAGGCCGCGCGCTCCTCCATCGAGGTGAGGCCGAGCCGTCGCGAGCGATGGGCGGTCGCGCCGGGATCGAATCCCACGCCGTCGTCGCGGACGATCAGCACCAGGCGCTGTTCGCCCTCGTCCAGGAGAACCTCCAGGCGCCCGGCCTCGGCGTGCCTGAGCGCGTTGTGGAGCGCCTCCTGGGCGATGCGGAAGACCTCGTCGTCCACGGCGGGCCGCAGGCGAGGCTCGCCGGCGGCCTCGAAGTCGATGTCCTGCCGGTGGACCCGCCCGAGCAGCTGAACGTGCTTGCCGAGCGCGGCGGCCAGCCCCTCGCTTTCGACCGCGGGCGGGCGCAGCTGGAAGATCAGCGAGCGAAGCTCCTCGATCGCATCCTGGGTCAGGTCCTGGAGCTTCTGCACCTGGCCCCGCGCCGAGCCCGGGTCGCGGTCGAGCAGCGTCGCGGCCGACTGCGCCGCCAGCACGATCCCGAACAGCTTTTGCACCACCGAGTCGTGGAGGTCGCGCGCCAGCCGGTTGCGCTCCTCCACGAAGCTGAGCTCGCGCCCGCGCTCGTAGAGGCGGGCGTTCTCGATGGCGATGGCCGCGTGGGCGGCCAGCATCTGTATCAGGCGCTCGTCGTCCTCGGTGAAGCCCGGAGCGTCCTCCTTGTCGGTGAGGTAGAGGGCGCCGAGCACTCCGTTGCGCGAGCGGATCGGCACCCCGAGGAAGGAGGCCATGAGCGGATGGGCGCGCGGCCACCAGCCCCGGAAGCGAGGATCCTGCTTGATGTCGTCCGTGCGGTAGGGGCGGTCGGTGTCGAGCATCGCGCCCAGCAGGCCGTGGGTGCGCGGCAGCGGGCCCATCGCGGCGATCAACTCCTCGCTCATGCCGGCGGTGATGAACTGGGCGAAGTTGCCCTGGCCGTCGGGGATCCCGAGCGCGGCGTAGCGGGCGCCCGCGAGCTCGCGCGAGGCGCCCACGATTCTTCGAAGGACCGGCTCGACCGCGCGCTCACCCGCGATGGCGTGCACGGCCTCGCTCATGGCCTCGAGGGCGATGCCCGACCGGTCCTGCATGCCTTCCTACGCTACTCGTACACGACCAGCTCGGGCCGCGGGCGCAGGCGCAGCACCCGTCGCGGGGGCATGAGGTTGGTGTCCTCCTTATAGAAGAGCTTGAAGCCGTGGTGGCGGTCCCGGCGGGCGCGGGTGAGCTCGCGGTACTTCGCGATCTTGTTGGCCCGGTCGCCGAAGCCGTCGACATTCACGGTCAGCGCAACGCCGGGATGAGCCTGCAGCCGGTCCTCGTTCCGGAGCATGTCGTGAGTGAAGCGGTGCACCACGAGCAGCTTCTGCGGCAGGTTGCCCTCCCGGACGATGCGCGAGAGGTAGCGAGACACCTCGTTCACGGTCGCCGCGTCGGTCGAGCCGATCTCCTGACCGGGCACCTGCCCGGGAGCCATGCTCCACTCGGGGTCGAGCGCCAGCGAGACGTCCGGCTCCCGGAGGAAGCGCCGGAAGGCCTTCGCCTCGCGCATGAACGGCGCGCGCCCGGGCTGCACGTCGAGGATCAGAAGCGCCCTGTGGGCTCGCGCGGCGCGCAGGTAGCGGCGGATGGTTCGCGAAGTCTGCCGCTGCGAGTGATCCCCGTCCTCGCCGGGAGCGGACTGGACGATCGTCGCAATCAGCTCGAATGCCGGCAGCAGCGGGCGCCCGGCGCGGCGGTAGGGGCGAGCCTGACGCTCGAGCCGCCGGCCCGCGGCCGCCGGTGTGCCGATGCCGAGCGTTCCCAGCTCCTCGTGCTGCGGCGCCCCGTAGAACGCGACGACCGTATGGGCGGGGAAGACCCGCCGCCCGCCGCGCGGCAGCTCCGGCGGCGCCTCCGCACGCGCCGTCGTGGGCTCCGTGTCGTCCGCGCCGCCGAGGCCCAGGCCCAGAAGGACGCCGGCGCCCGCGGCGAGAGCGACACCGCAGCCGGCGAGGGCAATCCGGCGCTGTCGCCGAGTACGCCGGCGTGCCTCCTCGCGCCGCCATCGGCGCATGGCATCCGGATCCACGCTTCGGCTGTCTATCAGCTTCGCTCGCGATCGACCACGAGCTCGCGGCGCTCCGCTGCGAATTCGAGCTGGGTGGGCTCGCCGCCCAGCTCGGCCCAGCGATCCATCGCGCTGCCCTGGAGGGCGTCAAGGAAGTCGTCGCTGTGCAGCGGATCGTGGTGAAACACGACCAGCCGCTCGGTGTCGACACGCCGAGCGAACGCGAGGGCGTCGAAGAGCTCCGAGTGCCCCCAGCCGATGCGCGACGGATACTCGGCGCTCGTGTACTGGCCGTCGTGCATGAGGACCGTGGCGCCCTGTGCCAGCTCGTAGCCGGAGATCCACTCCGGATCGTCGCGCTCGAGATCGGCGCCGAGAGCGGGCTCGTGGTCGGGGATGTAGCAGAGCGAGACGTCGCCCTCGGTGACGCGATAGCCGAGCGTGGGCCCGCGGTGCGCAACCGACGCGGCGCGAATGGTGGCCGACCCGATCTGCCATTCGGTGTGCGGCGCTTCGTTGAATGAGACGTGACAGGGCAGCTCGCGCACCTCGACCGGCGACAGCGGGGCGGAGATGTAGCGGGCGATGCGGTCGCGCAGTGAGGCGTCCGGCGCCTCCGGTCCCCAGATCACGATCTCCGAGGTGGGGTTGAATGCGGGCGCGAAGAACATCAGGCCCTGGATGTGGTCCATGTGGAGGTGGGTGAGCAGGATGTTGATGCGGCTGTCGTTCTCGCCCAGGGTCAGCCCCATGCTCCGGATCCCCGTACCCGCGTCGAGCGCGAGCGCCGTTCCGTCGGAGAGAGTGATCTCCACGCACGAGGTGTTGCCCCCGTAGCGGACGGTCTCGGGGCCGGGTGAGGGCACGGAGCCGCGCGCCCCCCACACCTTGACCCTCATGGTTCCTCCTCCAGCCAGAAGAACACCATCGCTCCGCGCGTCCCCTGCACGGTCAGGATCGGCACCGCCGCCGCCTCGATCTCGTGCCGGACGCCCTTCATCGACTGGATCCGGTAATGAGCGGTGGTCGGACGCCCCTCGCGCAGCGCGATCGTGAGCGCCACCTTCTCCGGGGGAACTCGCTCCCCGGCCTCGTCGAACGGCCCGAACTCGGTGGCCCACCGCTCGGGCCCCATCCGCCCGACCTCCTCGAAGCGCACCCCGAGCAGCACGCTGGCGGCGTCGTTGAAGAAGACGACAATGCCCTCCTCGTCCACAAGGAACCCCGGGGTGGTGATGTTGGCGATGAGGCTCCTGGCGAGGATCAGCTCAACGGGGCGCTGTTCTTCCGCCACGGGAGAACGATAACCGCGACCAGGCCGGGCAGCGGCTAGCGGGCGAGCCGCTCGCCGGCGCCGTCACGCTCGGCGGTGGCGAGCACGGAGTCGGCGAACGCCGCGTCGAGGGCTCCGACGCCGAGGTTGCAGGCGACGACGAGCTCGCCGCCTGCGCTGCCGCTCTCCAGCGCCTCGCCGACCGTCGCCTGAGCGCGCGGCCAGCCCGCGAAGTGCCCCTGCGCCCGGTAGTAGTCGTACTGGTCGACGTCGTCGACCAGGAAGGGATCGGCCGCGGCGACGACTTCGGGCTCGAGGTAGAAGTCGAAGTCGATCGGCAGCAGCAGCGACGCGCCTCCCAGCCAGCCGCGGTCGAGGACCGGCCGCGGGCTCTTGACGATCGGGCCGGCGCTGATGACGACCTGGGCGTCGCGGACCGCCGAGCGCGCGTCGGCGTGCACCCGCACGTCGGCCGCCGCCGGCGATTCGGCGTCACCCGTCAGCCGCGGGTCGTAGACGTGGATGCGCGCGCCCGGGTTCAGCGCGGCGACGACCCCGGCGTGGTAGCGGCCCTGCTCGCCGAAGCCGAGGATGGCGGCGGCGTTCCAGCCGTCGGGCGCGAGCGCGCGGATGCAGACCCCGCTGGCCGCCGCGGTGCGGGCGGCGGTGATCTCGCCGGCGTCCATGATCGCGCGCGGCAGCCCCGTTTCGGGCTCATTGACCACGATCAGGCCGGAGATGTACGGCAGGCCGCGGCCAGGGTTCTCCGGGTAGCCGGACACCCACTTGAGCGCGGCGACGTCGCGGTCGCTCAGATACGCGGGCATCGCGTGGATGAACGCGTCGGGTCGGGGATGCACGCCGGGCTTGGGCGGCATCTCGACGCGCCCTCGCGCCATCGCCCGGTAGGTGTGCTCGACGAGGTCGACCTGCTCGAGCACGCCCGGAAGGGATGCCTTCACCGCCTCTCGGGTGAGGTAGACGAGCGGCGGCGGGGCAGCGGTCAAGCCGACGCCTGCGCCGCGCTGCGCCCCGGGTCGGACACGAGCGTCATGGCGCCGGAGACTAATCGGGGAAGGAGGTCGGTGAGGGCTGGGTGCGGCGCCGTCGCTGCCGCGCCGGAGGTCCAGGTGTGCACGCGTTCGACCTTGTGCGGCATATGGCCGCGAAAGGTCGAACGCACGGGCCTGACCGACGACCCACACCGGTGCGGGAGGCGGCGACGACGTTGATCAAGGAGGGCATCGAGTCCGGCGGACCGCCGGTAGCGCTCGAGCGCTTCCGGCGCGTGCGCTCACCGCGCTGCGGGCATGGGCCAAGGCTCACGTGCTTCAGTCGGCCGTGGCCATTGCGTACTGCGGACTGCCGGTGGGCCGGTAGACCTGGATCGTCACCCCGCTGGAGGTGGGTCGCGATTCGACCAGGTCGAGCGCGGTGTCCGGACCGGTGGCGGGGAACAGCCGCGTCCCCTGGCCGACGACCAGGGGATAGGTGAGCAGGATGATCTCGTCGACAAGCTGGTTGTCGAGGAGCCAGCGGACCAGGTTGCCGCTGCCGTGCACCTGCAGCTCACCCGCCGGCCTGGCTTTCAGCTCGCCGATGGCCGCCGCGACGTCACCGGAGAGGACGGTGGTGTCCGCCCATTGCGGGTCGGTGAGCGTGGTCGATGCCACGTACTTGGGCCGCGTGTTCAACGCCACTGAGATCGGGTTGCTGCCCTGGTTTGCCCCCCAGGAGCCGGTTCCCCAGGAGCCCGCAAAGATCTCGTAGGTCCGCCGGCCGAACAGGAAGGCGTCAGCGCGCTGGTAGACGTCGGCGAGGAACGACTCGGCCTCGTTGTCGAAGAGCGGCAGAGCCCATCCGCCGCGCTCGAATCCGCCCCTGCGGTCCTCTTCCGGCCCGCCGAGGCCCTGCATCACTCCGTCGACCGAGACGTTCGTCGTGGTCGTCAGTTTCATGGGTTCGTCCTTTCTCTCGTGGTGGTCTTTCTCGTTGTGACCCGCACCGAGGCGCGGATCTCGAGGCAGCCACCTGCCCGGCGAGCTTGTTCGACGATGCGCACACAGCCCGCGACGTCGGACTGCGCTGCTGACGGGATCGGTTCACGGGGTCCGGTCAGCGAGGCGTTTGCGCCGTTCGACCTCGGCCTCGGTCGGCTCGTCGAACTCGAACGATCCGAGCTCGATGTCGCCCGCCCTTTGGTAGGTGTTGATCGTGACGCCGGTGGTCGACTGCCTGCTGTCGACCAGTCGCAGTCCCGCTGGAATGGCGCCGTCTCCGAACAGACGCTTACCGGCTCCGATCACGAGAGGGAAGATCCACAGCCGGAACTCGTCGATGAGGTCGTGCTCGAGCAGCGTTTGGATGAGTCCCGGGCTGCCGTGAACCTGGATCTCGGGGCCGTCTTCGGTCTTTAGG
>Ga0081538_10006604_pt1 | contig 10176 bp, 10 predicted proteins | sample TabmetS5T2R1_FD_71022 | JGI IMG/M metagenome (GOLD analysis project Ga0081538, IMG submission 71022) | Tabebuia heterophylla rhizosphere microbial communities from the University of Puerto Rico - S5T2R1 | ecosystem: Host-associated > Plants > Roots > Rhizosphere ... | reverse complement strand
CCGGGTCGCGGCGGTCGCCGAGCTGGCCACCACCAACGACGGCCGCTGCCGGGCCATCCCCCTCCGCACCGTCGGCCCCACCCCCGGCCTCTCCGCCACCGGCCGCGTCCCCCACTGGGCCGATCGCCTCGACCCCGACGTCCTCCCCGCCTTCGAGCCGACCCACCCCGCCGGCCGGGTCCACGTCCTCTGCCCGCGGAGCCGTCGCCGATGAGGCCGGCGGATCGAGCGCTGCCGGTGGGCCGCGGCGCATCGACGCGGCGGTCGCCTTGGGGAGAGCGCTTCCGGCGACGAGTCATGCCTTGGGAGCGAGCCAGGTTCGGCGGTCGGTCGAGCGGTCGGATGCCCTTTCCAGGTCCGCCAGGGCCCGGCCTCGGAGGCCGGCGGGCACGGCGGGAACGCCTGGCGGATTGGTCGGACCAGGCTGGCGGGCGAGGCAGGTGGGCCGGTGGACGGGGCCCGAGCCTCCACCCCGCCGCGACGGCCCCTGCCGATCGGGCGAGTCAACAGAACCATCCGGTTCGACCGTTGGCGCAGCTGTTCCGGCGGCTGCCCCGCCCGGGGCGGGCGGCGGCGGTGCGGCCGCAGATGGAGGCGGCTGTCCCTGAGGTCATCGACGTCCTCCGCGCCACCGTGGCCGCCGGCATCAACCCGCGGCGGGCGCTGCAGGCCGCGGCCGAGGGCGCCCCGCCGGGGCTCGAGGCGGTGCTCGGCCAGGCGATTCGGGCGGCGGAGCTGGGCGCCGGGGCCGGCCATGCGCTGGCGACGGTGGCCCGCGCCGAGGGGCTGACCGAGTTGGCGCTGGCGGGAGAGGCGCTCGACCTCGCCGAGACGACCGGCGCCCCACCCGGCCCCGTCCTCGCCGGCGTGGCCACCGCCGCCGCCGATCGCGTCCGGACCAGGCAGGCGCGGATGGCGGCCACCGCCCAGGCTCGCCTCTCGGCCCGGGTCGTCGCCGCCATGGCCCCGGTCTTCCTCGCCATCCTCGCCCTCACCTCGCCGACCGACGCCGCGTTCCTGATCCGCGAACCGCTCGGCTGGGCCGCCCTGGCCACGGCGACCACCTTCGAGCTCCTCGGCATCTGCTGGTCAGACCGCATCGTCCGGGGGCCAGCGCCGTGACGACGGCCTTCCGCAGCCTGGTGGCGCTCGCGGCGCTGGCCGCGGCCGCCTGGCCAGCGATGGGCCGGGTCGCGCGTCGGCGCGCGGCCACCCGGCGGCTGGCCATCCGGAGGGCGGCGGCGCCGGCGGTCCTGGACCTGCTGGGCGCGGCCCTGCTGGCCGGCCTCAACCCCCATAAGGCGGTGCTCCGGGTCGCCGAGCGGGCTCCCGAGGCGCTCCATGAGGATCTGAGCCTGGCCGCGGCCGTCCTGCGCCTTGGCGGGACCCCGGCCGCCGCGCTCCGCGCGGCCGCGGACCGATCGGGACTCGACGAGCTGCGCGCCGCGGCCGCCGCCCTGGAGGCCGCCGAGCGCTGGGGCGCCCCGCCGGCCGAGGCCCTGGCGGCCAGAGCGGAGGCCCTCCGCAGCCGCGCCCGCCTCCACGCGGAGGCCGAAGCGGGCCGCGCCGCCGTCCGCCTCGCCTTCCCGCTGGTGCTCTGCTTCCTGCCCGCCTTCGTCCTCCTCACCGTCGTCCCCACCGTGGCCGGTGCCCTCCGCGCCCTGGCCCCCTGAGCCTCTCTGAGAGGAGCCGCCATGCCCGCCACATCCCTGCCGTCGTCGGCCCGCATCCCGCCGTGCCGGATCGGCGCCGAGAGCGGCAGCCAGACCACCGAATACGCCCTGATCCTGGTGGTCGCGGCCACGATCGCCTCGCTCGCCCTGGCCTGGGCCCGCAACGGCGCCATCGCCGATCTCCTCGACGGCGTCCTCGACCACGTCCGGACCCTCTTCGGGATCGGCTGAGGTCATGGCGGTCCTGAGGCAGGCTCGTCTGGCCGACGCCGCGACCGCCTTGGCAGCGGTTCGCCCGGCGACCAGCCGTCGTCGACCCGACGCCGGGTCGGCCACGGTGGAGCTGACCGCGGCGATCCCGCTGCTGGTGGCGGTCACGCTGGCCATGGTCAGCCTCCTCGGCCTGGCCCGCGACCAGGTCCTCGCCCAAGGCGCCGCCCGCGAGGCGGCCAGGGAGGCCGCGATCGGCGGCGATCCGGCCAGGGCCTCGGCCGCCGCCCGGGCGGCGCTCCCACCCGGCCGTCCCGCCCGGATCACCATCACCGCGCCCGACCCCGACCGAGTGCGGGTCACGGTGGGGTTGCCCGTCGAGCTGCCCTTCGGCGTCCAACCGGTCGTCGTGCGCGCCACCGCCGTCGCCGCTCGCGAGCCCGGCCCACCTCCGCCGCCGACCGACCGGTGAGCCTCGGCGGGGTGGGAGAGGAAGGAGGGGCGACCCTCGTCGGCCTGGCGTTGACGGGGCTCGTGCTGCTGGCCGGGGTGGCGGCGGTCGACGTCGGAGTCCTGGCCGGGGCGAGGGCGGCGGCGCAGACGGCGGCGGACATGGCGGCCCTGGCCGCCTTGACCCCGCAGGACGGATTGGCCGCGTCGGCCGCCCAGCGTCGAGTCCGGGTGCAGGGCTCCACCGCGTCGGCTGCCCAGCGTCGAGTCCGGGTGCATGGCTCCGCCGCGTCGGCTGCTCAGCGTGGGACCATCGCCCAGGGCGCGGCGGGCGCGCAGGCGGAGGACTGGAGGGAGGGGAGGGCGGCCGAGATCGCGGCGGCGAACGGCGCCGAGCTGGTGAGCTGCGACTGTTCGGCGGTGCGGGCGGTGGTCAGCGTCCGCCGCCGGCAGCGGCTCGTGCCCGGTGGGCTGACGGTGGTGCTCACCGCCAGGGCTCGGGCCGTGCTCGGGCAGCCGCGAGCGGCCAGTCGAGCTACCGTTCGGGCAATCGATCTCTCGAGGGCAGCGGATGGGAACCAGGCGACTCGTCCCCGCGATCCAGCCGGCGGCGATGCGGCCGGCCGACCTGCGCGCCAACGCGAGCGCGGCGACGGCGGCGGTGCTGTTCGGAGCGTCGGTGGTGGCGGTCCGGGTCGCTGTCCGCGAGGTGCCGCCCATCAGCCTCGCGGTCCTCCGGATGGGCCAGGGCGGGCTCCTGCTGGCGGCGGTCCTGCTCGTGGTCGCGCCCGGGCTGCTGCGGGTCCGATGGGAGCGGCTGCGCCTGTTCGCGCTGCTGGGGCTGGTGCTGTTCGCGGCCTTCCCGCTGACGTTCAACATCGGGCTGCGGTACACCGAGGCGTCGCGGGGTGCGGTGATGCTCGCCACCATGCCGATCTGGAGCGCGCTGCTGGGCAGGATCGCCGGGGAGCGCCTGGTCCGGCGCCAGGTCGTCGGCGTCGGGCTGTCGGTGGCCGGCATCGCCCTGGCCTTCGTCGAGCCCGGCCGGGCGTTCGGCGGCGACCCGATGCGCCTGGTCGGCGACGGGCTCCTGCTCCTGACGGGGCTGCTGGGCGCGATCTACGGCCTGGTCGCCAAGCGGGTCCTGGCCGTGGACAGCCCGGCCACCGTCACCACCTACGCGATGCTGTTCGGGACGCTGGTCCTGCTGCCGGCGGCGATCGCCGAGGGCATGCTGCCCGCCATCCGCGAGCTCGACTGGCAGCTGGTGGGCCTGATCGTGTTCCTCGGCGTGCTCGGCGGGGCGGTGGCGTTCCTGTTGTGGACCGCCGCCTTGACCCGCCTGACACCCACGCAGGTCGCGGTCTACGTGAACCTGAACCCGGTGGTGGCCGCCGTGCTCGGGATCCTCCTCCTGCACGAGCGGCGCAGCGGCCCGTTCGCGCTCGGCTTCGTCGCCGTCGTCACCGGTGTGCTGCTCGTCAACTGGCCGGCTCGCCGGACCTGATCGTGGAGGCGACCCGCAACTCGGTCAGGTAGCGCTTGGTGATCCGGCCGCCGTGGCGGCTGTCGATCAGGTCGGCGATGCAGCCGAGCAGGCCGGACCGGGCCTCCGGATCGAGGTCGCGGTGGCCGGAATAGGTGCGGAGGAGGTCGAGGTAGGTGGCGGTGGTGTAGGGGAGCTCCCACTCGTAGCGGCGGAACCGCGCGGGGCCGAACCGGCGTGACCGGTCGAGCTCGTCGCTGACCTGGGGGATGTCGGCCGCGGGCTGGAGGGCGACGCCGCCGGGAGGGGTCTCGGGGTCCCAGCGCTCGTAGCAGGTCTGCGCCCGGGCGAAGAACGACGCGTCGCCGCCGGCGATGTGGCTGGTGGTGATGGTCGCCAGCCAGCCGCCGGGGCGGAGGGCGTCGGCGGCCTTGACGACCCGCACCGCCGGGTCGATCCAGTGGAACGCCGTCGCGGCCAGGACGAGGTCGAACGGCTCGGCGGGCAGCGGCCAGTCCTCGAACGCGGCCGTGATGACCTCGACGGCGGGGAAGCGGGCGAGCTTGCGCCGGGCCGCGGCGGCCAGGTCCGGGCCGAGCTCGACGGCCACCACCTGGCAGCCCCGCTCGGCCAGGGGCAGGGTCGCCTGCCCGGTCCCGGGACCGATCTCCAGGACCCGGGAGCCCGCGCCGACGCCCGTCAGCTCGGCCAGGTCGTCGAACAGGGCCGGCGGATAGCCCGGCCGGGCCCGGTCGTACAGGTCGGCGGCCTGGTCGAAGGTCGCCCGGCGCCGCTCCCGGTGCTCCCGGCTCACGGTCCGCCCGGCGCCCCGCTCAGCGGCGGCGCCGGGGCTCGGCTCAGCGGCGCCGGGGCTCGGCTCAGCGGCGCCGGGGCTCGGCTCAGCGGCGCCGGGGCTCGGCTCAGCGGCACCGGCGGCGGGTCCCTCGTCGGCGGCGTGGCTCCCGGCGCTCGCCGGCCACGACCGCCGGGTGCGGCGCTCAGCGGCGGCGGGTCTCCTCCTCGGCGGCGCGGGCGTGCTCGTCGGCCGCCGTGGCGTGCTCATCGGCGGCGCGGGCGTGCTCGTCGCGGGCCACGCCAGGATCGCCGCCGTCGTCGGTGAGCCGCTCCCGGATCGCCCGGATGGGCTTGGGCGGGCCGGAGGTGCCGCGGTCATCGGCGCCGGATCGGTCCCCGGTCGATGGATGGTCGTCGATCGCGGTCGCCCCGGTCCGGTCGCTCGCGGAGACGGCCGCGACCCGGTCCCGGTCGGCAGCGGTGGCCGCGGCCCGGTCGCGGTCGGCGGCGGTGGCCGCGGCCTGGTCGCGGTCGGCGGCCACGCCGGCGCGGACTTGGTCGGCTGCGGACTCGGCGCGGTCGCGCTCGGCGACGGCGTCGGCGCGGCTGCGCTCGACGCCGTCCAGCTCCTCGCGGGCGCTGGCCAGGTCCTTCTGGAGGCGGGCGTTCTCGCGCTCCAGCTCGTCGACCCGGCCCTCGGCGTCACGGCGGCGGGTCCGCAGCTCCTTGCGCCGCGACCGCCGGGTCCTGGAGGCCCCGAAGGCGAGGAACAGGAACAGGGCGACCAGGAAGCCGAGCGCCGCGGCCAGCACCAGCAGCTGACCCTCGCTGAGCTGGCTGAAGGACCGGTCGAACAGGGTGGCGGTGCTGGGGTCGGTGTTCTCGAGGCCGGCCGCGGCCAGCAGGACCACGACAAGGAAGGCAAGCAACAGGAAGAGTACGGCCATTCGGTGCCTCCTCAGGACCGGAGCTCAGCAATCGAAGATGTTCGTCTCCTAGCTGCCCAGCGACCCCGGGCGCCAAACGGGGCAAGCTCCGCGCCCGGACCGCTCGAGGATGGTGCCCCGAGGGCCTAACGGTCGCCGAACGGCGCCGTCGGCCGGTGCGGGGAGCGGCGGCTCAGGCCGAGGTCTCCGTGAGTCAGGGGTTCAGGCCGAGGTCTCCGTGAGTCAGGGTTCAGGCCGAGGTCTCCGTGAGTCAGGGTTCAGGCCGAGGTCCTCGGGGTCGGGGATCCGCGACCGGGCCGCCTCGACGGCCAGGCGGGCGGCGGTGTCGGCGTCGCCGGCGACCGGGAAGGCCTCGACCGGCTTGGCGTCGAGCTGCAGGGACCAGGTGGCGAGCCCGATCACCGGGACGCCGGTGCGCAGGGCCAGGGCGATCTCGGAGAGGGTCCCGAACCCGCCGCCCACGGCCACCAGGGCGTCGCTCGCGCGGACCAGGAGCAGGTTGCGGCCCTGGCCCAGCCCGGTCGGCACCGAGACGCTGAGGTGCGGGTTCGCGTCGTCCCGGTCGAGCCCGGGCAGCAGGCCGACCGTGGTCCCCCCGGCCGCCCGGGCCCCCCGGCAGACCGCCTCCATGACCCCGCCGCCGCCCCCGCACACCACCACCACGCCCGCCTCGCCCAGCCGCCGCCCGAGCCGCTCGCCCTGCTCGACCAGCGCGCGCTCCGGCTGCGACGCCCCCGCCACCCCGATGTAGAGGCTCACGGCTCAGCCAACCGCCGCGCCCGCCCGAACCGCCGCCCCCAGGTCCGCCAGGAGCTCGTCCAGCAGCCGCACAGCCCCCTCCTTATCAAGGGGATTGTTACCGTTGCCGCACTTCGGTGACTGGACGCACGAGGGGCACCCCGTCTCGCACGGACACGACCCAACCGTGTCCCGCGTGGCGCGGAGGTGGTCGAGGGCGCGGCGGTGGCCCTGTTCGGCGATGCCGGCGCCGCCGGGGTAGCCGTCGTAGACGAAGATGGTGGCGGCGCCGGTGTCGGGGTGCCAGGCGGTGGAGAGGCCGCCGATGTCCCAGCGGTCGCACATGGCGAACAGCGGCAGCAGGCCGATCTGGGCGTGCTCGGCGGCGTGGGCGGCGCCGGGGATGTCCCTCGCCCCCAGGGCGGCCGCGTCCAGCAGCTCCGGGGAGAGGGTGTACCAGTAGGCGACCGTCTGCAGGCGGGCCGGGGGCAGGTCCAGGTCCTCGTAGCCGAGCAGCTCGCCCGAGCCGACCCGGCGGCGCTCGAACCCCACGACCTGCTCGGAGACGTCGACCCGGCCGAGCCAGAGGGTGGAGCGGGGCAGGTCGACCCGGCGGGTCGGCTCGACCACGGCGATGTCGATGTCGCTGCGGGCCTGGGTGTACTCGTCGCCCTTGGCCTCGGTGACCAGGGCGGCGCCGGCCTCGAGGTCGAGCTCGGCCACCTTGAAGTGCTCGCCCTGGTGGAGGTAGACGGCGCCGCGGTGCACGGTCGAGGGCGCCCGGGCCCGGTCGACGGTGCCGATGATCTGGCCGGAGTCGGCGGCCACGATGGTGACCGGGCTGCCGCCGGCGTTGCGGATGTCGACCTGGTCCGCCTGGCTGCGGCCCGACCCGGGGCGGAGCCCGTCGCGGCGGCGGCGCAGTGCCCCCTCGGCCTCCAGGGCGTCGGCCAGGGCCCTGGCCGTGGCGCCGCCGAACAGCTCCAGGTCGGCGTCAGTCAGCGGCGCCTCGAAGGCGGCGCAGAGCAGGTGCGGGGCCAGCACGTACGGGTTGCCCGGGTCGACCAGGGCGGCCTCGTGGGGGCGCCCGAACAGGTCGGCGGGATGGTGCAGCAGGTAGGCGTCGAGCGGGTCGTCCTTGCCGACCAGCACGGCCAGGGACGGCTCGCCCTGGCGGCCGGCCCGGCCGGCCTGCTGCCACAGCGAGGCGACCGTGCCCGGGTAGCCGTCCAGCACCACCGCGTCCAGGCCGCCGACGTCCATGCCCAGCTCGAGGGCGTTGGTGGTGGCCAGCCCGAGCAGCCGGCCCGAGACCAGGCCCTGCTCCAGGTCGCGCCGCTCCTCGGCCAGGTAGCCGGCCCGGTAGGCCCGGACCCGCCCGGCCAGGCGGCGGTCGACCTCGGCGACCCGGCGGCGGGCGAAGGTGGCCACCAGCTCGGCCGACTTGCGTGAGCGGGTGAAGCACAGGGTCCGCACCCCGGCCTCCACGGCCGCGGCCAGCCAGGCCGCCGACTCGGTGTTGGCGCTGCGCCGCAGCCCGGTGGTCTCGTCCAGCAGCGGCGGCTCCCAGAGGGCGAAGTTGACCGGGCCCCGGGGGGAGCCGTCCTCGGTGACCGCCTCGACGGGCAGGCCGACCAGGCGGCCGGCCAGCTCGGCCGGGTTGCCGAGAGTGGCCGAGGCCAGCACGAAGGTCGGGCTGGCCCCGTAACGGGCGGCCAGCCGGCGCAGCCGGCGCAGGACCGCGGCCACGTGCGAGCCGAACACCCCGCGCAGGGTGTGGGCCTCGTCCACGACCACGTACGCCAGCCGGCCGAGGAAGGCCGCCCAGCGCTCGTGGCCGGGGAGGATGCCCCGGTGGAGCATGTCCGGGTTGGTCAGCACCAGGTTGGCGCTGCGCCGGATCATCGGGCGGTCGGCGGCCGGGGTGTCGCCGTCGTAGGCCGACGCCCTGATCCCGGCGAGGGCGAACGAGCGGACGGCGCGGAGCTGGTCGCGGGCCAGGGCCTTGGTGGGGGAGAGGTACAGGGCGGTGCGGTGGCCGTCGCCGAGCAGGGCGTCGAACACCGGCAGCTGGTAGCAGAGGCTCTTGCCGGAGGCGGTGCCGGTGGCCACGACCACGTTGCGCCCGGCCCGGGCCAGATCGATGGCGGCCGCCTGGTGCGACCACAGCGCCTCCAGGCCCCGGGCGGCCAGCCGCGAGCGGACCACCTCGGGCAGGTCGCCGGGCGCCTCGGCCAGCCGCGCCGGCCGGGCCGGCAGGCGCTCCAGATGCACGAGCTGGCCGCGGTAGTCGGGGTCGCTGGTGAGGTCGTCCACCAGCGCGACGGGGTCGCTCACGGCGTCATGGTAGCCGCGACCCGGACATCGCCGACCGGGCGCGCCCGACCCGCCCCCACCGGGAGCGGGGCCCCAACCGGGAGGGTAGCCCAGCCGCGGGAAGCGAGTCGGCGGCTGTCCACAGCCCCCTGGACCGTCAGCCGAGCTCGCCGGCGCGGAGGCGGCCGAACAGGGCGTAGGCCCCGGGCAGGAGGCGGACCACCGAGGCGCCGCCGGCGCTGCCGGCCACGCTGGGCACCTGAACGTTCCTGACGTTGCCGGATGGGACCTTGGTGGCCAGCAGGGCCAGGCGGAGCAGCTCGGGGAACGGCACGTCGGTCTTGACCTCGTCGCGGAGGGCGCCCAGCCAGGTCATGACCCTGGCCGGGTCCTCGGCGACCTGGCGCTGGAAGGTGGCCAGGCCGCCCAGCAGCAGCTGGCCCTGATGGCGGGAGCGGGCGAAGTCGCCGCCGGGCAGGGTCTTGCGGGCCCGGGCATACGCCAGGGCCTGGCTGCCGCTCAGGTCCTGGCGGCCCTTGTCCAGGAACGCGCCGGCGAACGAGTCGCGCAGGTCCATGTCCACGTTGACGGTGATCTTGCCGACCTTGTCGACGATGTCGGTCAGGCCGTCGAACGAGGTCAGGGCGTAGTAGTCGATGGTCAGGCCGGTGAGCCGCTCGAAGGTGGCGACCAGCAGCCGTGGGCCGCCGAAGGTCATGGCCGCGTTGATCTTGTTGGTGCCGTGGCCGGGGATGGGCACGTAGCTGTCGCGGGGGAAGCTGACCACCGCGCCGCGCCGCTCGACCGTGTCCAGGACGACCAGCTGCAGGGCGTCGGCGCGGCCGCTCTCCATGGCCCCGCCGCGCCCGAACCTGGGCGCGCCCGCGTCCGACCCGATGGTCAGCAGCACGATCCGCCGCTTGAGGGTCGGGGTGGCCGAGCCGGCGTGGGCCTTCTGGACCGTCACCGCCGGGGCCTCCTGGGCGGTGGCCGGGCGCCGGGGCTGGCCGGCCACCACCAGGCCGGCGGCCAGCGCCGCCACCAGCCCGAGGGCGGTGATCCAGGCCAGGCCTCGCCGCGCCGGGGCGCTCCCGGGGTTCACTTCGGCGGCCCCGTGCGGCTGTCGAAGGCGGCGATCCGCCAGCCGTCCCCGGTGGCCAGCAGCTGCAGCACCGAGCGGAGCTGCACCTGGCCGCTGCCCTGGGCGGTGTCGGCGGTAGCGTCGAAGGCCAGCTTGACGGTGGCGGCCGCCGGGCGCCGGCTGCCGTACAGGACCACCGCCCGGGCGCTGGCCCGCTGCGGCCGCACGGCGCTGACGTCGGCCGCGGCCGCGCCGAGGGAGAGCGCGTCCAGCTGCTTGCGGGCCGACGCCCGGACCGGCTGGTCGAACAGCTCCAGCAGGCCGTCCCAGCGGGCCTCGTCCCCGGCCGCGTCCACGAAGGCGACGGTCAGGTAGCGGCCGAGGAACCGCTCCAGCCCGGGCGCCGCCTGCTCGGCCGCCCGCCGGGCGCTGGGCCCGCCCGGCGGCACCTTGGCCGTGGTCACCAGCTGGACCTCGAGC
>Ga0081538_10006603_pt1 | contig 10176 bp, 9 predicted proteins | sample TabmetS5T2R1_FD_71022 | JGI IMG/M metagenome (GOLD analysis project Ga0081538, IMG submission 71022) | Tabebuia heterophylla rhizosphere microbial communities from the University of Puerto Rico - S5T2R1 | ecosystem: Host-associated > Plants > Roots > Rhizosphere ... | reverse complement strand
AAGGCGGAAGAAACGCTATGACCGCGCTCGCGAGACAGACCGTGCCGGCGCGGCCGACGATCGTCGTGACCGCCGCAGATCTCGCTCAGGAAGCAGTGGCGCTGCTTGCCGATTTTGATCTCGTCTATGCCGGCAAGACACCGGACGAGGAAACGCTCGTCCGGATTTGCACCGAACGGCAGCCCGTCGCACTCATTGTCCGCTACAGCACGATCTCGGCGCGCATCATGGACACGAGCGCAAATCTCGCCGTGATCTCCAAGCACGGCGCCGGCATCGACACGATTGATCTCGAGGCAGCGAAGGCGCGCAACATCGCTGTGCGCGCGGCCAGCGGCGCCAACGCGGCGGCGGTAGCCGAACACGCGTTTGCGCTGATCCTCGCCTGCGCGAAGGGCATCGTCACCATGGATGCTCGTTTGCGCGCGGGGTTCTGGGACAAGGCAACACATAAGAGTTTCGAACTTGCCGGCAAGACTTTGGGCCTCATAGGCTTCGGCGCGATCGGACGGCGTGTCGCCGAGCTCGGCCGTGCTGCCTCGATGCAGGTGATCGTCCATGATCCGTTCGTCGCAAGCGCCCCCGATGGCGTGACGCTGGTGTCGCTGCATGAGGTTCTTGCCTCGAGCCATGTCGTTTCGCTGCATTGCCCGCTGACACCCGAGAATCGGAACTTCATCAACCGCGACGCCATCTCGCGGATGCGCGACGGCGCAATCCTCGTGAATACCGCACGCGGCGGCCTGATCAACGATGATGCACTGATCGAGGCCCTGAGCTCGGGCAAGCTGCGGGCGGCCGGCCTCGACAGCTTCCAGGTCGAGCCGCTGGTCGGCGAGCACCGGTTCAAGAATGTGCCGAACGTCGTTCTCTCACCGCATATCGGCGGCGTGACGGCCGATGCGTATGTGGCCATGGGCGTCGGCGCCGCACGCAACATTCTCGATGTTCTTGCCGCGAGGGCCCTCAGCCTTCCAGCGCGCGGCGGATGACTGCGACGATCTCCGGGATTTCATCGGCCGCGTGATAACAGCCGAAGCCGACGCGAAGGCGCGATCCGCGCACGTCGGTGACGATATTGGCCGCCGCCAGGCGGTCGTGAATGGCTTTCGCCTCCCTGCTCTCGAAGGCGAGGAAATTTCCATGCGTATGGTCTGCGTCCAGGGGCGTGATGAGCGTCGCCTCGAGAAACGGAGCGATGTGCGCGCGCTGCACCGCCTCGAGGAAGAGCGATTGCAGGCGAACCGCATGCGCGTGGATCGCGTCGACGGTAAGGCCGATGCGGTCCATCCAATCGAAAACGGCGGTCATGCGATAGAGCCCGCTCGGATCGAAGGTGGCGCCGAGGAAGCGTGAACCGTTGGCTGCGTAGGCCACTTGCTGGTGTGACGCGTCGCTCAGGCTGCCCATGGCCGCGTACCAGCCGGTGTCGCGTGGGCGCGGCGCAAACGCCGGCGGGCAATGCATGAAGCACGCGCCCTCGCCCGACATCGCGTACTTGTAGCCCCCCGCGAGATAGAAGGCGCGCGCGGCAACGTGGGAGAGGTCCGTCGGGACCGCCATGAAGCCATGATAGCCGTCGATCACGACCAGCGCGTCGGGTGACGCCACGCCCGTGACCAGTGCATCGAGGTCGCCTGCGCTCGCGCCGGAATTGAAGAAAACCTGACTGACGAACACGAGGTCGACATCGCGTGCGGCTTCGGCTGCGAAGCGCGCCGGAAAATCGGCGGCAGGTTCAGCCACGACGCGATGGACGACAACCAGGCCATCCTCTTCGAGCCGCGCGATCTGGCGCTGGAACGAATGAAACTCCGCATCGGTGGTGAGCACACGGGCCGGACGCCCAAGTGGAAGCGCGGACAAGAGCCGGCAGACGAACTCATGAGTGTTGGGCGCGAACGCAACCGTGGCGGGATCAGGAAGGCTGAGAACGTGTGCGATCTTGCGCTGCAGCTTCGGGATCAGCGTTTCAAAAATCGGATCCCATTTGCGATCCGCGAGGCGGGCGGCGTCCACGGCGGCCGCCCCGTGCGCGTGCACCGCGACGTCCGGCCAATAGTGATGACTGTGGGCGGCCAGATGGATACGGCCAGGGGCGGCGCCCCGAAAGATCGAGAAGTGGGCGCGCAGGTCAAGGCTCACGGCTTGCTCCGGTCCGCGTAGACAAAGCCCATGCGCTCGCGCAGCTCTGCCGGCAGCGGCGGCAAGGCCGAGCGCGGAATGAGATAGGTGGAGAGCTGGAACAGGTCGTTGAAGATGCGGTGGCGATCCGCGGTCGCGCTCAGATACTCGTAGCCGGAGGAGCCGCCGGTGCCCACCTTCACGCCGATCATGCGCTGGACCATGAGCGCGTGGCGGTAGCGCCAAAGCCGCAAGGATTCCTCGACGTCCATGAGCGCCGCGAGCAGGCGAAACGGCAGCTGCAGCACCGGCTGGTCGCGATAGACCGCGATGAACAGTGCAGCCTGCACGGCGGCCAGTGACAGGCGCCAATGTTCGTGCCCCTCGTCGGGAGCGAAAAGGGCCTTGAAGCGTTCGAGCGCCGCGACAATGGCGTTGAGCTCCATCTCGCGTTGCGCCTCGCTCATGAACTCGCTCGCGTGGATGCGCGCGACGTCGGCTTCCAGCATGCGCACCACCGCGTCGCGATAGGCATCATGGAACACGTAATCGCGCTGCGCGACGAACGGCATGCGCGCGAGCCAGCGGTCCAGCTGGTCGATCAATTTTGGCCCGTCGAGCGCGCGCTCGATGCGCGCCCTGTCGGCCTCGGACAGCCCTGCATCGAAGGGTTTGCCGCCGATCAGCAGGCGATCCTCGCTCTTCAGGCCGAGCCGGATTTCGATCATGCGAAACTGCGCGGACTGGAAGCCTGAGGCCGGAATCAACAGATCGCGGAAGTCCAGGAAGTCGAGCGGCGTCATGGTCTCCAGCACGTCGAACTGCTGCACCACGAGCTTGAAGATCGCGTTGATGCGTTCGACGCCTTGCACGATGCGCCCGAGATGGGTGTCCTCGAGCGGCGCGTGGGAGAAATCCTCCTGCACCCGGTCGAGCTCGTGCAGGATCTGCTTGAACCAGAGCTCGAAAGCCTGATGCACCACGATGAACAGCATCTCGTCGTGGGCCGGCCGGCCGCGCCGCTCGCTCTCCCGCATCTGGCAGGAGAGCAGCCGGTCCAGCATGATGTAGTCGCCGTAGTAGCAGGGAGGCTGCGCGTCAGCTTGCGTGGTCATGCGACGTCCTCCTCGAGCAAGGAGAATACACCGGCCGGGCATTCTTGCGAGAGGGTTTCCCGGCGGTCCCTAACCCGTCTGTGCGGCGCTCGTGAATGCGCCCTCGCCCCTTGCGGGAGAGGGCAAGATGGCGTCAGCTCCACGTTCTGCTGGGTGAGGGGTCCGCGGCGTTTCCAATCGCGATGCGCGTCGTGTGGCTACCCCTCATCCGCCCTCGCTCCGCGAGGGCACCTTCTCCCGCAAGGGGAGAAGGGAAGAGTTGCCCTTTACACACCCAGCGCCACGATCGGCTGAGCTTCGCGATACTGCGCCGCCAGCCGGATCGGCGCATTCACGGCGCCAAATCCCGCGTAGTTCCGTCGCTGGACGATCTCGAAGAAGAAGCGTTCGTCGAACACGCGGGTGTAGACCTGAAAGAACTCGCCAGTGGCGTCGCGATCGTAGAGGACGTGGTTGGCGCGGAGCGCCTTGGCCAACTCCGGCTCGAGCTCATACTTCGCTTCCAGGTCGTCGTAATAATTGTCGGGAATATCGAGCAGCGCAACACCGCGCGCGCGGATGCGGGCGATCGTCGCGAAAATGTCGTCCGACGTAAACGCGATGTGCTGCACGCCCGGGCCGAAATGCTGCGACACGAACCGCGACGATAAGGTCCGCGAGGCGGTGGAGCCGTTCAGCACGACTCTCACGCTTGCATCATCGTTGATGAGGGCCTGGCTGTGCACCAGGCCGACCGGATCTGCGACCTCCTGCTGCGGCAACCGCTTCAGGTCGAGGACGCCGGTGTAGAACAGACCCCACGAAAGCATCTCCCCATCCGGCATCGAATAGGAGATGTGGTCGACCGACATCAAACCATCTCCCTCGCCGCGCGTCGGGATGGCGTCAAAATCCCTGCTCCAGTTCTCTCCCTGACCCGTGACGAAGTAGAGCAGACTGCCGCCGACGGTGCGCACTGCGGGAATCTCCAGCTCTCCCGGTCCGACCGGCTGGCGGAAGACCGATGTCTTCAGGCTTTCGGCACGCGCCATCATCCGCTCGACATCGTCCACCTGCATGGCGATCGCACAGACGCCCGAACCATGCATGGCGTAGTGGGAGTGCGCGAATCCCTTGGACTCATAATTCACGACCAGATCGATGCCACCCTGAGACCAGTGCTCAACTGCCTTGCTGCGGTGCTTGCCCGAGAGCGCGAAGCCGAGCTGCGACAGCAGGTCCGTGAGCTGCTTGCCGCGCGGCCGGTCCACCGCGAATTCGATGAAGCCGACACCCCTGGTTTTCGCCTGTGCCGGCAGTTGCTCGGCAGCTTGCGGCGCGTCTTCGTCCTGCAGCAGCAGCAACGAGCGGAAGCCGTCGAGGGCCGCGCTGGTCGCAGGTCCCGCACGAAGCTGGTCGCTGAAGATTTCCAGCGACAGCGGGCCGCGGTAGCCGGTCGCCGCGACCGCGTCCATGAACTCGCCGACGGGCAGAGCCCCCTGCCCCGGGAAGCAGCGAAAATGCCGGCTCCACGACAGCACATCGAGCTCGAGCCGTGGCGCGTCGGCGAGCTGGATCAGGAAAATCCGGTCGCCCGGAATGGAGCGGATCGCCGACAGCGGCAGATCCGGGACGAGCGTATGGAAGCTGTCGAGGATGACGCCGACGGCGGGATGATCGGCGCGGCGCACCACCTCCCATGCATCGCGATAGTCGTTGATGTGCCGCCCCCAGGCCAGCGCTTCGAAGCCAATACGAAGACCGCGCGACGCGGCGCGCTCTCCGAGCTCGCGCAGATCGGCGGCGGCGCGGTCGATGCCGCCGAGCGATCTCGGCGAGACGTTGCTGCAGACCAGCAGAAGGTCCGTGCCCAACTCCTGCATCAGATCGAACTTGCGCTCGGCGCGACGGAAATTGCGCATGCGCTCCGGCTCGGGCATGCCCTCAAAATCGCGGAACGGCTGGAACGCGCAAATCGACAGGCCGAGATCCTTGCACATCGCGCCCACCTCGCGCGGGGTGCGATCGAACGCCAGCAGATCGTTCTCGAAGATCTCGACCGCGTCGAAGCCGGCTTCCGCGATGGCCTGCAGCTTCTCATCGAGCGTGCCGCTGACCGAGACGGTGGCGATCGAGCGCTGGGCCATGGGTCACTCCTTAGGTCATTTCCGTGCAATGCCGGTCAGGCGCCGGCCTCCGCCATCACGCCGCCGAGGAACAGTTGTCCGATGCGCGGATCCTTCAGAATGCGCTCCGCGGTATCGACGATCCGCGTCCGTCCAAGCTCGAGCACGATGCCGAGATCGGATATTTCGAGCGCCGAGCGCGCGTTCTGCTCGACCATCAGCACGGTCACCCCCTTGGCGCGCAGCTCCTTCAGACTGTCAAAGGTCTGCTGCACCATCAGCGGCGACAGGCCGATCGAGGGCTCATCGATCAGGATCAGTTTTGGATCGAGCAGAAGGCCGCGCACGATCTCCAGCTGCTTCTGCTCGCCGCCCGACAGGGTCGACGCCTGCTGGGTCGCCTTCTTGCGCAGCACGGGGAAGCGATCCAGCAGCGTCTCGATCCGCCGCTTGATATCGGTCGGATCGCGCCGCGCCGCAACCGCACCGAGTTCGATATTGTGGCGGACAGACAGCTCGGGGAAGATGTTGCGCCCCTGCGGCACGTAGCAGACGCCGGCATTCAACAGCTGACGCTGGCTCATGCCGGTGATGTCCTTGCCGTCGAAGACGATCTTGCCTTCCCGCAGCGCCAGCAGTCCGAAGATCGCCTTGAACACCGTGGACTTGCCGGCGCCGTTGGGTCCGATCATCGTCGCGATCGTCCCCTCCGGCACGCTGAAGGTCGTGCCATTGAGGATTGTCATCTTGCCGTAGCCGCCGACCAGGCCTTGCACGTCCAGGATGGTCCTGCTCATCGATCCTCCTTCAATGACCGAGATAGGCTTCGATCACAGCCGGGTTCGCCCGCACCTCGTCCGGCGCGCCCACGGCCAGGACCCGCCCTTCCGCCATGACGACCACGCGCGAGCACAACGACATCACGAATTCCATGTTGTGCTCGATCACGACCAGCGTCACGCCCAGCTCGCGATTGACGGCGAACAATCGATCCTTCAGGTCCCCGAGCATCGTCAGGTTGACCCCACCCGCAGGTTCATCCAGCAGCACCAGGCGAGGTCCTGCGATAAAGGCCATCGCCGCATCGAGCAGCTTCTGCTGACCGTAGGAGAGGCCGCCTGCCTGCTCGTGCGCGAGATGATCCAGCTTGAAGAACGCGATCAGCTTGTCGGCCTCGGCTCCGACGCCGGCGTCCGATGCGCCGAACAGCCGCGAGAGCATGTTGCCGCGATGCTCCTGCCCGGCAAGAATGAGGTTCTCGCGCACCGACAGCTTTGGAAAGACCTGCAGCAGCTGAAACGTCCGGCTGACGCCGAGGCGGTTGATGTCGCACGGCCGCATGCCCGTGGTGATGCGGCCGTCGACCTTCACCTCGCCGCTCGACGGCACAAGCTGCCCGAGGATGCAGTTGAACAGCGTCGACTTCCCGCAGCCGTTCGGGCCGATCAGGCCGAGGATCTCGCCTTCATTGACATGGAAGCTCACCCCGTCGACGGCCTTGATGCCGCCGAAGCTCTTGTGGACGTCCGAGACAGCAAGGACCGGGGTCATCGCACGGTCTCCAGTTTCGATTGCTCCAGATTGGGCTGCTCCAGTTTCGACTGCGCCGCGGCCCGCATTGCGGAAGCAGCCTTGGTGCGGCGTTCGGTGAGGATGCGATCGGCGATACCGAGAATCCCGGTCGGCGAGTAGATCAGAAGCAGGATCACGGCCAGCGCATAGAGCATCAGATAGTAGCCTTCCGTGAATCGCAGCCACTCCGGCAACAGCACCGCGATCGCCGCGCCGACGAACGGGCCGAAGAAGAAGCCGGCGCCGCCCACGATCACCATCAGCAACAGATCAAGCGACAGCGTCAGGCCGAACGGAATCGGATCGACGTATTGCGTCAGCGGCGCGTACAGCACGCCGGCGATACCGCCCAGCGCGGAGCCGATGGCGAAAGCCATCAACGTGTAATGCCGCGTGTCGACCCCGAGTGAGAGCGCGCGCACCGGGTTCTCGCGCAACGCCTGGAACGCGCGTCCCCAGGGCGAGCGGATCAGCCACCATACGGCGAGCGAGACGATGGCGAGCGAGCCCAGACACACATAGTAGAACGGCAACGGCCGGTTGGTCCGGTAGCCGAAGATTTCCGGGCGGGTGATGTTGCTGATGCCGTAGATGCCGTTGGTCAGCCATTCCTCGTTCCTGAACAGCAGGAAGGCGAGCGTCGAGAACGCCAGCGTGACGAAGGCGAGATAGTGGTGCTGGACGCGCAGCGCCGGATAGCCGAGCAGCCAGCCGATGGCGAAACACAGCAGGATGGCCACGACCAGCGCCAGGATCAGCGGGTAGCCGCTCGTCACGAGGATTGCACCGCTGTAGGCGCCGATGCCGACGAAGGCGCCCTGGGCGAGCGAGATCTGTCCGGCATATCCGAGCGTAAGGTTCAGCCCCATCGCGGCGATGGTCATCACGCACCACTGGCTGAGGATGTAGAGGCCATAGCGGTTCAGCGTCATCGGCACCAGGATCAGCGCCGCAACGATCGCGACACCCAGCACGATGCGGAGCCATTTGAACGTTGCGCTCATACGGTTCGCTCCTCAGCGCGGCCGAGCAGGCCCTGCGGCCGGTACAGGATGATGGCGATCAGCAGCGCGAGCGGCACTGCGGCGCGGTACTGGCTCGAGACATAGGCGGCCGCCAGATTGTCGAGGACGCCGATCAGCAGCCCGCCGACGATCGCGCCGCGCACCTGGCTGAAGCCGCCGACGATCGCGGCGATGAAGGCGGAGAGACCCAGCACCTCGCCGCTAGAGAACTTTGCGAGATAGATCGGCGTGATCAGGAGCGAGGCGATCGCCACCAGAAGCGCGTTGAGCAGGAACGTCAGCATGATCATCCGCTCGACGGGTACGCCGATGATCCGCGCCACGGTCGGGTTTTGCGCCGCCGCCTGCATCTGATGCCCGATCGATGTGCGCGACAGCAGCGTCGTGAGCGCTACGACGACCAGGATTGCGACCAGCAGCACGGAGACGCTCTGCAGCGACACCAGCCGGCCGAACACCGAAATGTCGCCGACCGGAACGATGGACGGGAACGGCGAAGCTTCGGCGCTGAAGAACTGCTTCACCGCCTCCTTCATCCCCACCGCCAGCGCCATGGTCGCGATCGCCAGCGGCAGCACGCCGTGCCGCAGCATCGGATCGACCAGCAGCAGCTTGAAGCCGAGCCCGAGCAGGATCAGCGACGCAATGAGACCGACGACGACCGCAAGCCAGAACGGCGCGCCGGCGTGCATCACGGCCAGCATGAAGAACGCAGGGACCATCACGAACTCACCCTGCGCAAAATTGATCGTCTGCGAGGTCTGCCACAGAAGCGTAAAGCCTACGGCGATCAGCGCGTAGATGGCGCCTGTGGCGAGACCCGCGATCAGCAAGTCGATCAGATTGGACATTCCCTCGTCCCCGTCTTGACGTTGGAAAAATCGCAGGTCTCAGCAAGCGAGGAAGTCTCCTCGCCTGCCCTGCAATTCGATGTGAACTCTCAGTTCAGCTTCGGCAGAACTTTCGTCACGACCTGCTTGCCGTCCTTGATCTCGACCAGAAAACCCTGCCGGTCGAGATCGCCGTTCTGGTCGATGGTGACGTCCATCAGGATACCGGGCTCGTTCGCCGCCTTGATCGTCAGTCCGTGCAGCGCGTTGGCCAGGCCCTTGGGATCGACCTTCCCCATTTTCTCCGTGCCCGCTTTGATCATGTAGATGGCGAGGTAACCCTTGAGCCCGTTGTGATCGGGAATGTAGTTGTACTTCTTCTGGAATTTTTCCCGGAACGCCTTGATCGTGTCGAGCGGCGCATCGGTCGTGAGCCCGACATGACCGCGCGCGCCGTTTGCCGCTTCACCAGCGAGCTCGACCACTTTCTGACCGATCAGCGTGGTCTCGCCGACCAACGGCACGGTGACCGATTGCCGGCGGAATTCTTTGAGGATGCGCGCGCTCTCTTCCTCATTGAGGTAGACGAAGACGGCGTCAGGGTTTGCTGCCTTGATCTTCGCTACGTCGGCCGCGAAGTCCGCCTGCCCCGCCTCGGACGACTGATCGGCGACGACCTTGATGCCGAGCTTGTTGAACTCTTTTGTGATGGTGTCGCGTCCGCCGCGGCCAAAATCGTTGTTCACCCAGGAGATCGCAACCGTCTTGGCCTTGATCTCGTCGGCGATGTATTTGGCAACCTTCGGCATCGACGATTGCTGGCCGAACGAGGTGCGGAACAGGAACTTGTGGCCGGCCTGCGTCAGTTCGGCGGCCTCGCCGCCCATGATCTGGACGATCTCCGCTTCGGACGCGAGCGGCGCCGTCACTTTCACCGATCCGGAGTAGCCCGGCCCCAGCAGCGCGTAGGGCTCACTGTCGAGCGCCTTCTGGACTTGCGCGCGGGCTGTCCCCGGGTTGGACTGCGAGTCCGCGTGCGTAACCTCGACTTTTCGGCCGAGGATGCCGCCCTTGCCGTTGATCTCTTCCAGCGCCAGATCGATGCCATTCTTCCAGTTGGTGCCGACGGTGGCGCCGCCGCCGGAAAGCTCGGCGACGTTGTTGAGCTTGATGGTCTGGCCGATGGCGGTCCCGGTCAGCGCGACCGCAAAGGCTACGCCCAGCAGTATCGATTTCATGTTGAAGTCCTCCCTTTGATTTCTGCCGTCTTAGGCGGCTCAAGCATTGACGCGTTGTGCGATCACTTCATCGAAGGCCTGTCCCATCTCGTCGACCGAGGGGCGCACGCCGGTAAAGATCTCGAAGGCATCCGCGGCCTGATAGATGGCGAGCTCCCGGCCCGTCA
>Ga0081538_10006602_pt1 | contig 10176 bp, 9 predicted proteins | sample TabmetS5T2R1_FD_71022 | JGI IMG/M metagenome (GOLD analysis project Ga0081538, IMG submission 71022) | Tabebuia heterophylla rhizosphere microbial communities from the University of Puerto Rico - S5T2R1 | ecosystem: Host-associated > Plants > Roots > Rhizosphere ... | reverse complement strand
AGAGTCCCCGCGGTCCGACCACGACCGCCAAGGCGTCTTCTGCGTCCGCGACCCGATTCAGCGCCGACCAGTTGCTGCCCTCCGTCATCTCCGACCTGCCTTCGGCGGCGAGACCGGCCTCACTCGCGAGCCTTGCACCTTCGTCCGCGCGAGCCTGCGCCGCGCGTCGGGACTCCTCGTGCAGGCGGTCGGCGGCGGTTCCGAGCACATCCAGCGAAACGCCGATCGCCCCGGCCGCGACCGTCCCAGCCGCTGACGGAAACACATTGGCGACAACCGTCCGGCGGCCGGGGAAGAGCCGTCCGGCCTGCTCGATGGCGTGTTTCGCGAATTCCGAGCCGTCGTAGCCGATCACGAGTGGACGCCGATCATCGTCCCCCGTCGGAGTCACGCTCTTACGGTACTGCCTCATCGTGGCGCAGCTTCCAACTGGAGTCATTCATGGCCCCGTCGCCACTTCGATTTTGATCGCGGGCGGTGGCGCCGCCGGCCTAGAGACGTTGATGGGCCTGCGCGCGCTGGCCGGCGAGCGCGTCGACCTCACTCTCGTTGCCCCCGAGACGAGGTTGTCCATCGACCGGGCGCAGTCGAAGAGCCCTTCGAAGTCGAACGTGCGGTGCGTCCGCCTGCAGGGCGCCGCGGACGACGCGCACGCCGCCTTCTGCGCCGGGACCATCGCAAGCGTTGACCTGACCCCGGAAGATCGCGGGCACAGGGGGATACGTTCAGGTTCGAGTACGACGCGTTGGTGCTCGCGATCGGGCCGAAACCGTGGCGGCTTTGCCTCTGGCCATGACCTGGGACGACCGCTCCGATGTCCGGACAATCGGAGGGCCGGTGCGGGACTTCGAGCACGGCTACAGCCGACGCTTGGCGGTCGTGAGGCCGCCTGCGACCTGCTGGCCGCTTTGCGGCTACCAGCGAGCCCTGTTCATCACGCGCGTACCAGACCGGCTGACACCGAGCCGAGCAGTGCGCTAGTGAGCACGTTGCGGCCGCGGGCGCCTGTGATGATCAGCGCTGCGTCTCGGTCGCGACCGACGCGGGCGAGCTCCTCAACCGGATCGCCCTCCTCGACCGCCAAGCCGACCTTGAGGTCGAGCGGCGGCCGATCCTGCTCGGCGCCGAGCGCCGCCACCGCGGCCCCGTACAAGTGACTGGCCAGCCGGTCGTCTGGTCGGACGTCCTCGTCTCGACGGCCGGCGACGTGGAGGAGCACCAGCTCGCGGCCGAGCCGGGCCGCTAGGGTGGCGCCGACCCGGGCGGCCCGCAGGCTGTGCTCGGCGCCGTCGTAGCCGGCCAGGATCGGTCCGGCCGCCTCCAGCGCCGCCGCCAGTGGCACGGCGAGAACCGGGCACGGCGCTCGCGCGGCCAGCAGGCTCGACACGCTGCCGATCAGAATCCGGTCGAGTCCGCCGCGCGCGGCAGTGCCGGTTACCAGCAACTCCAACGTCTACTCGGTCGCCATCGGCATCGTGAACTTGGCCATCCCCGCCGACCGGCGAGCCGCAGCTAGGGCGACGGGTGCCGGCTTACGTCACCGCAGATCGGGTAGGGAAACCGGGTCGGCCGCCACATGAACGAGACGCCCCCGCCTGATCGCTTCCCGTATCCTCGGCACCTCGTCGTGGGCAGCTTCGCGAGCGAGCAGGCGCTGGCGAACGCCCGCGACGCGCTGAAGCAGCGCGGCTTCGAGTCAGACAGTTGGGATGTGCTGCACGGCGAGCAGGACGCTCGCAGACTGGACCCCGAAGGCACGGCCCACGGGATCGGCGGCGAGCTTTTCCGGGCGCTGCAGTCGGCGTTCAGCTTCGAGCACGAGCACGCGCGCGAGCACGCCGAGAGACTGCGGTCCGGCGAGTACGTGCTCGGGGTCTCCGTCGGACGCGACCAACACGCGAAGCAGCGCGCTGCCCAGGCGATGCGCGTCAACGGCGGCGATTTCATCAACTACTACGCCGACACGAACATCGAGGCGCTCTGAGGCGATCATCGGTCGCGAGGGAGCTACGCAGCGAGCAAGGCCGCCATCGCGAACGTCGCGGCAAGCCTCGCCCAGCTCGTCGGCGAGCGCGGCATCCGCATGAACAGCGTCGCCCCGGGCCCATCTGGACGCCGCTGATTCCCTCTACCATGCCGCCGGACGCGGTCGAGACCTTCGGCAAAGACACACCACTCGGCCGGCCCGGGCAGCCTGCCGAGCTGGCCCCGGTCCACGTGCTGCTGGCCTCCGAGGAGGCGAGCTTCATCTCCGGCGCCCGCTGCCCGGTGACCGGAGGCCGGCCGATCATCTGAGCGCGAGCAGCGGCGTTTGCTCGCCGGCCGGCCGGGTAGCCCGAGCGGGATGGCAGCCCGGGGGTGGTCGCCTCGTATTAGTCTGCATCCTTGCTCCGCCGGCAACTTAAATGAGCCGATGACCGTGGCTCACGCGCAGGGACCGCTAGGTCCGCGGCTGCGCCGAGAGCGAGCGACATGAACGCCGAGAAGAACGACCTGCGGCGAGCGGAGGGTCGCGAGCGCCTCCCGGCCGTGGTGACCATCGCCGCCCTACACGGGGCCGGGGGAAGCACCGTCGGTCCGCGCGTCGCCGAGCGGCTCGGCGTCGAGTTCCTCGACCGGGCGATTCCGACCCGCGTCGCTGAGCAAGCCGGTCTCACCCAGGACGCCGTTAACGCAGCGGACGAGAGACCACGGAGCGGCGTCAACCGCGTCGTCGCGACGCTGGCGCGCGTCTCGAACGCCGCCACGGCCAGCAGCCAGGACGTGGAGCGACTGGACCTGGAGGAACGCAGGATCAGGGCCGAGATCGAGGAGTTCCTCGCTCGTGCACAGCAGTCAGGCGGTGTGGTCGTGGGCCGCGGCGGGGCGGTTGTGCTTCGATCGGTGCCGGGGGCGCTGCACGTGTATCTCGGCGGCGCCGAGGGGGACCGCATCGAGCGGACGATGAGGCTCGAGGATGTCGCCCGGGAGACGGCCGAGCGCCGCGTACGCGCCCACGACCGCGCTCGCCGGCAATACGTCAAAGAGGCCTACGGCGTCGATGGCGACGATCCCAGCCTGTATCACCTGATGATCGATGCGCCCGCGCTCGGCACCGAGGCATGCGTCGAACTCATCGTCGCCGCAAGCCGCTCCCGTACCGGCCACTCGATCCCGACCGCAGAGAACTGAACCCTTCGATGCTGCGTCCCCGCGAGACCGCCACCCGCGAGCAGAAGTCCCTTGACGGGCTCTGGCGCTTCGCCCTGGACCCTGACGGCGCCGGCCGGGCGGAGGAGTGGTGGAACGGGCCGTTGCCGGGCACGCTGGAGGCTCCGGTCCCGGCCAGCTTCAACGATCTCTTCCCCGACGCGTCGGTGCACGACTACGTGGGCGAGGTCTGGTACCAGAGGCGGGTGCGCATCCCAGCGCGCTGGGCGGGCGAGCGGATCGTGCTGCGCTTCGAAGCCGCCACCCACGGCGCAGTCGCCTGGGTGGACGACAACCGGGTCGTCGAGCATCAGGGTGGCTATACGCCGTTCGAGGTCGACGTCACCGACGTGGTTGAGCCGGGCGCTGAGCACCGGGTCACGGCCATGGTCGACAACCGCCTGACCTTCCAGACCATCCCACCGGGCGTAGTCGACGAGACGCCGGACGGGCCGCGCCAGCGCTACTTCCACGACTTCTTCAACTATGCCGGACTGCACAGAACGGTCTCGCTCCACACCACCCCCGAGTTCCACGTCAGTGACGTGACCGTGGTAACCGGCCTCGACGGGTCTGCCGGGACCGTGGCCTACGAGGCCGAGGTGGCGGGCGCCGGGGGGCACGAGGTGCGGGTCGTGCTGCGGGACGCCGAAGGCGCAAAGGTCGCACGAGCGGCCGGGGGTTCGGGCGAACTCAGGATTGAGGACGTGCAACCTTGGCGCCCGGGCGAGGGCTATCTCTACCAGCTCAGCGTCGAGCTTTGGAGCTCAGATGATGCTCTCGTCGATACCTACCCGCTGGCGGTCGGTGTGCGGACGGTGGCGGTGGACGGCACACGCTTTCTCATCAACGGCGAGCCGTTCTACTTCACCGGGTTCGGCAAGCATGAGGACAGCGCGGTGCGCGGCAAAGGCCACGACCGCCCGTTCATGGTCCACGACTTCGCGCTGATGGAGTGGCTGGGGGCGAACTCGTTCCGCACGTCGCACTACCCCTACGCCGAGGAGGTGCTCGAGTACGCCGACCGTCACGGCATCGTCGTCATCGACGAGACGCCCGCGGTGGGGATCAACAGCGGCCTGGCCGCCGGGGCCTTCGGAGCAACGCCGTTCACGACGTTCTCTGATGAGACCGTCAACGCGGACACTCAGGCGGCGCACCGCGAGGCGATCCGCGAGCTCATCGCGCGCGACAAGAACCATCCCAGTGTGGTGATGTGGAGCATCGCCAACGAGCCGGAGTCGGACACTCCGGAGTCGCGGGCCTACTTTGAGCCGCTCGCGGCGGAGACTCGGCGGCTCGATCCGACGCGCCCGGTCGGGTTCGTCAACGTGATGTCGGCGACGCCGGACGTAGATGTCATCACCGATCTGTTCGACGTCGTGATGCTCAACCGCTACTACGGCTGGTACGTGTCCGCGGGTGATCTTGCGGCCGCCGAGCGAGGGCTCGAGGCCGAGCTCCTCGCCTGGGTCGAGCGGGAGGGCAAGCCGATCATCATGACCGAATACGGCGGCGACGCCATGATCGGCGTGCGCAGCCTCACGCCGGCTCCGTGGACCGAGGAGTACCAGGGCGAGCTGCTCGACATGTTCCATCGCGTGTTCGACCGCGTCGACGCGGTCGTGGGCGAACAGGTGTGGAACTTCGCCGACTTCGCCACCGCGCCCGGGGTCCTGCGGGTCGACGGCAACAAGAAGGGCGTCTTCACCCGCGAGCGGCGGCCCAAGGCCGCGGCGTACCTGCTCCGCGAGCGGTGGCGGGCCCGGCGTTGAGCGCCGTCGCCGCGACCGAGAGGACCGCAAAACGGGGACAACGGCCAGCGAAGCTGAGGCTGTCCCAGTACCTGGGGTACGGCGCCGGGGACGCCGCGAACAACCTGGCCTTCTCGATGTCCTCGATGTTCCTGCTGCTCTACTACACCGACGTCCTCGGGATCTCCGCTGCGGCGGCCGGGACGCTGTTCCTCGTCGTCCGCGTCTGGGACGCGTTCGCGGACCTGTTCGCCGGACGCGTGGTCGACACGACCTCGACGCGGTGGGGCAGGTTCCGTCCGTTCCTGCTTTTCGGATCGCTTCCGCTGCTCGTGCTCAGCGTGGCCATCTTCACCGTGCCGGACTTCAGCGCGACCGGCGAGCTCGTCTACGCCTACGTCTCCTACGCGCTGTTCGGCCTGGCCTACAGCCTGGTGAACATCCCCTACGGCTCGCTGGCCACCGCGATGACCCAGGAGCCGGAGGAGCGCGCCAAGCTGTCCAGCTTTCGGATCGTGGGCTCCAACCTCACGATTCTGCTGCTGGCGGTCATCGTCTCGCCGCAGATCGAGGGCTCCGACGACCTGCAGCGGTCGCTGACGATCACCACGTCGATCTTCCTCGTCGTCGGCATGGCGCTCTACCTCTTCACCTTCTTTACGTCGAGGGAGCAGGTCCAGCACGACGAGGCCAAGGTCACCCTGCACCAGGCCGCGGAAACAGTGAAGCAGAACAGACCGTTGGTGTTGCTCTGCCTGTCCGGGCTCGTGTTCCTCACCGGCTGGTACTCGCTGCAAACGGTGGCGATCTACTACGCCCGCGACGTGCTGGGCGACGCCAACCTCTACATCGTCATCACGATCGTGCAGACGGCCGGAGTCTTCGCCGCCGCCGCGCTGATCCCGCGCCTCGTGGGGACGATCGGGAAGAAGCGCGCGTACCTAGTCTTCGGCGTCGTCGCGATCGTCGGCGGGCTCGGCGTGGGCTTCGCGCCGGCATCGATCCCGGCCATCGCCATCGCCTTCTTCGGCGTGCTTGGCATCGGCCTGGGCGGGGTCAACACGCTCATGTTCGCCCTCGCCGCTGACACGGTGGAGTTCGGCGAGTGGAGGACCGGCTTTCGGATCGAGGGCGGCATCTATTCGGTGTTCTCCTTCACCCGCAAGGTCGGCCAGGGCGTCGGCGCGGCGGTGGCGGCCTTCGTCATCGGCATCGGCGGCTACGTCGCCGGGGCCGAGCTGCAGCCGAGCTCGGCGGAGGACGCCATCAAGGTCGCCGCCGGCCTCCTACCCGCCGGCTTCATCCTCATCGCGCTCGCCATCATGGCCGCCTATCCGCTGACCGACGACAGATTCCGCGAAATCGTCGCGGAGCTGGCCGAGCGCCGAGCACGGGACGATCATGCAGGTTGAGCAGCTGACCGACCCCGTGGCCTACCACGGCGAAGGGCCGGTCTGGTCCGAGCGCTGGGGCGGGCTGCGCTGGGTCGACATGCTGGCCGGCGACATCCTGTCCGTGGGCGCAGACGGGACGGTCAATCGCCGCCACGTCGGCAGCGTCGTCGCTGCGCTGCGGCCCCGCCGCCGCGGCGGTGCCGTGCTCGGCGTCGAGCGTGGCTTCGCGCTCGAGGATGCCGACGGCGGTCTCACCCATCTGGGCGAGATCTGGCACGGGGACTCAGTGCGCATGAACGAGGGCGGCTGTGATCCCGACGGCCGCTTCTACTGCGGGTCGATGGCCTACGACCAGACGCCGGGCGCGGCTGCGCTGTATCGCCTCGACCCCGACCTGTCGGTGCACGTCGTGCTCGAGGGCGTCACTGTCTCCAACGGGCTCGAGTGGAGCCCGGACGGATCGCTCGCCTACTACGACGACACCGCGACCCACCAGGTCAGCGTGTTTGACTACCAGGCCGCATCCGGCCTGACCGGACGCCGGGTGTTCGCCGAAGTCGACGGCCGTCCCGACGGGCTGACCGTCGATTCACAGGGCGGTGTCTGGGTCGCGCTCTCGGACCGGGGCGTTGTGCACCGCTACGCGCCAGACGGCGAGCTCGTCGAGGTGGTGGACGTCCCGGCCAGGAAAGTGACGGCCTGCACCTTCGGCGGCGATGCCTTGGACGAGCTGTTCATCACCACCTCTCGCGAGGGCCTGGCGCCCGGCGACGACCCGCTGGCCGGCTCGCTGTTCCGGGCGGACCCCGGCGTGACCGGCCTACTCGCGCGCGAGTTCGACGGGTAAGCGTCGTCGTGATTCGCGCGCTCATACTGCTCGGGGCCACGGGTGACCTCGCGGGCCGCTTTCTGCTGCCGGGCCTGGCCGCGCTCGAGGCGGCGGGAAGGCTGCCGGACGACTTCCTCGTCGTCGGCGCCGCTCGGGAGGCCTGGGACGATGAGACGTTCCGCAAGCACGCAACGCGGTGCCTCGAGCAGCATGCGGAAGACGTGCCGGCGCCGGCGCGCGAAGCAATCGTCGGCGCGCTGCGCTACCGCAGGGGCGACTTCACCGATCCCGACAGCGTCGCACGGGTGCTCCAAGCCGGCGAGCTCGGCGCCCGAGCGGCGCCGCTTGCCGTGTACTTGGCGCTGCCCCCGAAGCTGTTCGCCCCAACCGTGACCACCCTCGCTGCCGTCGGCCTCCCGCCGGCGAGCCGAGTCGTGATCGAGAAGCCGTTCGGAGAGGACCTCGAGGGCGCGCGGGAACTCAACGAACTGTTGGGCCGGGTGTCCGGCGACGCCGGCGAGCGGGCCCTGTTTCGAGTCGACCACGTGCTCGGGCTGGCGACCGTTCAGAACCTCCTGGGCCTGCGAGTGGGCAACCCGCTGCTCGAGGCCGTCTGGAACAGCAGGCACATCGACCGGGTCGAGGTCCTGTGGGAAGAGGACCTCGCGCTGGAGGGCCGGGCCGGCTACTACGACGGGACGGGGGCGCTCAAAGACGTCATGCAGAACCACATGCTGCAGGTGTTGGCCCTGATCGCGATGGAGCCCCCCGCCGGCGCCACTGAACGAGATCTTCGTGACCGCAGGGCCGAAGCCCTACGGGCGATGCGTCCCCCGCCTCTCGAGTTGATGACATCGCTGACGCGGCGTGCCCGCTACACGGCCGGGCGGATCGGCAATCGGGCCGTCCCGGCCTACGCCGAGGAGGACGGCGTCGATCCCGGACGTCGCACCGAGACCTTCGCCGAAGTCGTGCTCGAGGTCGGATCGGAACGCTGGGCCGGCACCCGCTTCGTGCTGCGCGCCGGTAAGGCGATGGCCCGGCGCCGCAAGGAGGCAGTCCTCCGCTTTCGGAAGGGCGAACGCCTGTCGGGCGGCGCGGCGTCCGAGACCGCCGGCAACGAGCTGCGGATAGGGGTCGATGGGCCCGTGGACATTGCCCTGCGGCTGACCGGGAGCGAGGCCGGCACGCCACCCCGCCCTGTGCCGCTGACCCTCATCAGCCCGCCGCCGGCATCGGACCTGCCCGCCTACGGCCGTGTGCTGCTGGACGTCCTCGGGGGCGGCAGCGCGCTGTCCGTGCGCGGCGACGAAGCCGAGTTGGCGTGGGGCGTGGTGACCCCTGTGCTCGAGGCCTGGGCCGACGATGCGGTGCCGCTCGAAGACTATTCGGCGGGGTCGTCCGGACCGCCTCGGCGCGATTGAGGTCCCTTCCGATGGTGCCGCAGGGCCGAGTATGCGGCCGCGCCGGCCGCAGTCAAGGCGCGCAGCCAGCCGGGACGTGAGCGGTGGAGGCGCGCCGGACTACGAGGCGCCGGCGGCGGAGTGGGGACCTCGAATTGCCCCGTGCCTTCGCGGATCGCCTCGAGAGCGTCCGCCGGATCGACGCCGGCGAATGCCATGACATCCGCCGCAACCGCCCGCACGGCGACGGCGGCCGCCCCGTCGGAAGCCGCGTCGCCGTCGACGGAGCGCCGGGCCACGTCCAGGGCACAGTCGGCCGCGCGCTGTCGCACCTCCCGGTCGCCGGGCGCCTGCGCGAGCTCGCCGACCACGCGGGCCAGGGCGTGGACGTCAGACGCCCGCGGGCGCCGGTCGCTGCCGCCCGTGGTTTGAACCGCGCGCGCGAGCATCAGGGAGCTGCTCCAGAGCAGATCGAGGTGCCGGGCGTTCTCGGTCTCGCGCACCACCGGCGACCGCTGGCCGCGCCAGACCGCCGAACGGCGGGCCATGCCGCCGCTGACGCCCCTGACGCGGCTGAGCTCGGCGAGCTCATCGGGGGCGTCGCGGAGTGTGCTCAGCGCACGCTCGGCCCGCTCTTCGTCGTGGTGCTCCAGCGAGCCTGCCGCGAGCTCGAGCGCTTCGGCGAGGACCGCGAGCGCCCTCGCCTCCGCGCGGCGTACCAACGCGACCGGCTCAGGCGAGAACAGAACCTGGCTGAATACGAGCGCGACCCCCGCGCCGATGAACGCGTCCAACACGCGGTAGACCCCCGGCTCACCGTCGGCGACGGCGATAGTGAGGATCGCGCCGACGGCGGCTTGAGCGATCATGATCCGCGTGCCTCCCAACGCGCGGGCAATCAGGGTCGCGATGAAGGTGGCCACGGCGAGGCGAACGTAGTTACTGCCACCGAGGGTGAGGAGCGTGAGCTCGCCGACGACGATTCCGACAATGACGCCGAGCACGAGCCGCAAGGTGTTCCGGCCGCGCTCACCCAGCGGCGCGTTGAGAGCGATAAAAGCGGCGATCGGCGCGAAGAACGGGTCATGGTCGCCGCCGAGCTGGTTAGCGATCAGCCAGGCCACGGTCGCCGCGGCCGTGCCCTGCAGCAACGGCCAGGCCAGTGCCACCCAGCTCCGCGGCCATCGCCATCGGCCGGTCACCATGACACGCCAGCTTCGCACGGAGGCAGCACGGCCTCCGACCTCATACCGCGCCGTCGGAGACGTCAGAGCGACTCGACGTAGGCGTCGGCGTAGTAGTTGACGAAGTCGCCGCCGGCGCTGCGCATCGCTTCGCCCGCGCGCCGCTTGGCGTCTTCATCCAGTCCAACGAAAACTCCGAGAACGTAGCCGCCGCCTTGCAAGTGGTCGGCATGGCGCCGGGCGTGGTCGCGCTCATAGCTGGCCGCTTCCTGGAGAGCGCGGATGGCCCTGCCGGCGACGCCGTGCGCGGTACCTTCGGGATCGAGGCTCCGGGCGTCCTCCTCGCCCTGCAGGACCTCGTAGCTGTCTGAATCGAAGCCGACCCGCTCGAGCGCCTCAGCCGCATGCTGCAGGTCTTGCTCG
>Ga0081538_10006601_pt1 | contig 10180 bp, 9 predicted proteins | sample TabmetS5T2R1_FD_71022 | JGI IMG/M metagenome (GOLD analysis project Ga0081538, IMG submission 71022) | Tabebuia heterophylla rhizosphere microbial communities from the University of Puerto Rico - S5T2R1 | ecosystem: Host-associated > Plants > Roots > Rhizosphere ... | reverse complement strand
CACCGAGGGCTCGTCGTGAGGAATCCGCTCGACCTCCGGGCCGTCGCGATCTGGGGCCAGGATCGCCACCGAGATGGTGTCCTTGTGGACGTCCAGACCCAGGTGGGTCGGGCGAGGTGCGAGACACTGGGCACGGCCGGCTCCTTCCCTATGTGGCTCCGTCCGCGCCATCGTGGATGACCCACGCGTAATCATCTGCGGACCGGAGCCGGCCGCTCCATGCTGACTAGCCAGACGGATGGCGCTGGGCAGAGCGCGGGCTGGGTCTCCGAACCAGAGGCTCGATCAGCTGTGCGCGTGGACGGTGCCGGCGCCACCGTCCACGGTGACCTGCTGCCCGTCGCGGAGTCGGGTGGTGGCATCCCCGGTGGCGACCACCGCGGGGATGCCGTACTCGCGGGCGACCAGGGAGGCGTGGGCGGCCAGGGTGCCGCCATCGGTCACCACCGCGACGGCACGGGCGAACAGCGGCGTCCAGGCCGGGGCGGTGGCCCGGGCGACCAGGACCTCGCCGGCTTGGAAGCGGTTGAAGTCGCCAGGTCCATGGATGATGCGGACCGGGCCGCTGGCCCGGCCGGGGCTGGCCGGCTGCCCGACGATGGCGCCCTCGGGCGTCGGGCCGGTGGTGCGCACGGCCTCCACGGCGCCGAGGAGTTCCTTGGCGAGCAGGCGGGGTGGGCGGCCGATGGTCAACGGCGCCAGCAGGCGCCGCTGCCGCTCCCAGACAGCCCGGCGCCGGCCAACCACATCCTGCAGGGGGGTATGGGTGTCGAGCTGGGCGCGGGTCAGGAAGAACACGCCCTCGGCCCGGTCGATCACGCCGTCCGCGCGCAGCGTCTCGCCCAGGCGCAGCACGCAGCGTCGCAGGAGCGGCCAACCCAGGGTGAGCTGGCGGGCTTGTTGCTCGCGGAGGACCGCGTAGCGCTGGGTGACCTGGAGCAGCGCCTGGAACCGCGCCTGCAGCTGCGGCCGGTCGCCCAGCGCCGAGACGCATTGGGCGGTGAGGGCCTTCCGACGCGCCGCCAGCTCGCGCTGACGGTCCTCGGACGGCCGGGGTGGTGGCCAGCCGAGCTCGCCGGCGGTGGGGTGGGCCCAGTCGAGGCTCTGGACCGCGTGGCCGGCCAGGTCGGGTTGGCTGGCGGGCAGCCCGACCAGCAGCTCCTGGACACTGGCGTTGACGGTGGGGGCCAGGTGCTGGCGGTAGAAGCGGGCCAGGGCGCCCTCCATCTTCCAGGCCGCGCCGCCCACCACCGCCAGTGACCACAGCTGCTCGCCGGCGGCCGCGCCGACCTCGTCAATGATCTCGCCCAACTGCTCAGGTGAGGCGGTCGGGAGCTGCTGTTCGCCCTTCTGGATCAGCCGCTGGTAGCGGGGCAGCAGCTCGGTGCGCCACTGGGTGGCCAGGCGTGCCAGCAGGCGCCGGTCGGCGGCGACCGGGTCGCGGCTAGGGCCCAGGACCGCGTGGCGCATGAACCGTAGCAGTCGGCCGCGGCCCTGCAGGAGGGTGGTCGCGATGGTGCGGGGCGACAGCGCTGGGGTGGCCAGGTAGTACCAGCCGTTGATCGCCGCATGGGGAAACGGCAGCGTGGCACCGACCTGGGCGCGGCTGGCCTGCTGCTCGCCATGGTCCAGTCGGTCCAGCAGCCAGTCGGCGAACAGCGGGGTCATGGGATCGGGGAGCCACTCGCCCAGGCGCAGGTTGCGCATCCAGTAGCCGGGGGCGGGCGGGGTCCAGTCCACCGGGTCGGGCAGGGCGGTCATCGGCCGGGCCTGCAGCAGCCACAACCCGCCCACGGCCCCATGGGCGCTGCCGCCGAGGGTGGGGTCGGTGGCGATGGCCCATTCCAGGTCCTGGGGGCCGCCGAGGTGGGCGTGGACGCGGCGGGCGAGGGTGGCGATCTGGCCGGCCTGATCGGCGGTGATCGCCTGCTCGGTCGCCCGCGTGCGCCTGGCCTGACCGTCGCGGACGACCCACTCCTCGCCGGTGGCCTGGCCGGCCACTAGCCGCTCACCCAGGCCGCGCACGGCGGTGATGACGACCTCGTCGCGGTCGCCGCTGACTGGGTTGGCGGTGAAGGCGACCCCGGCCGCGTCGGCTGGGACCATGACCTGGACCAGGACTGCCATCCCGCCGCCGGACCCGGGTGGGTCGGCTGTGACTGCCTGGGGGTGGGCCTGGCGGTAGGCGGCCACCCGGGCCGAGGCGGCCGAGTTCACCACCTGCTGCACCGCGTCGGGCAGCTCGTCCAGGCGTACGTCCAGGACGGTCTCGTACTGGCCGGCAAACGACGCGCCGGCCAGGTCCTCGGCGATGGCGGAGGAGCGGACCGCGAACCGTTGCTCCGGGTTGCCGAGCTCGGCGGCCACGGCGTGCAGCCGCCGGTATGCCTGGTCCCAGTCGGCGGCGGCGGCCGCGGTCACCACCACTCCAAGCGGCACTGGGAACCCCGCTCCGGCCAGGCGGGCCAGGCTGGCCGCCTTGGTGCCCAGCAGGGCCCGCGCCTGGGTGGGGTCAAGGTGGGCGGCCTCGGTGAGGCTGAGGACCGGGGGGTGCGGCTCAGGCTGGAGCTGGCGTGGAGGCGCCTGGGGCGGTGGCTGGTCGGCCATTATGCTTGCTCCCGTTTGTTCGACGTGGGCAGGTGGTGGCCGTCGCCGGGGGTCATGGCCCGCAGCCACATCCCGACCAGTTCGTCGACGACTCCCTCCAGGGGCAGGGCCACCCGGGGGCCAGCGCCGGACCGGGATTGGGTCGAGGCCTGCATGAGCAGGTGCATCACGATCGGGCCGGCCAGGGCCTGCATGGCCACGACCGGATCCATGCGGCGCAGGCGACCGGCGGCCATCTGCTGATCCAGGTAGCCGGCCACCAGCGGCAGGGTGCGCATCGCCTGGACCGCATCCTGGTCGGCGCCGCCGTGGCGGTCAGGATCGCTGCGGGAGAGCTCGAACAGTAGCTGCAGCAGCAGGCCGATATGGCCGTCCATGGCCGCGGCCATCGTCTGGGCGATGGCGGGGATGACCTCGGCCGGGGGCCGCTCGCCCATGGTCTCCAGCACGGCCGCGATCGGCTCGAAGGGCGAGAAGCGTCGGACCAGCTCGGCGAAGAGTGCCTCCTTGCCGGGAACCAGCCGGTACAGGGTGGCGCGGGAGACGCCGGCGGCGGCGGCGAGCTCGTCCATGGACAGCTCGGCTAGGCCGTGGCGGCCGACCAACTCCAGGGCGGTGTCGAGGATGCGACTGCGCACCGTTGGCGGCGGCTGGAGGCCGAGCTCCCGGAGCAGCTGCTCTTGGCTGCCGAACAGCCGGTACAGGGTGGCGCGGGAGACGCCGGCCCGAACAGCGAGCTCGTCCATGGAGAGACCGGCCAGCCCGTCCTGGCCCTGACCTTCCCCAGATCCCGGTCTCTGGTGGGTGGGGGTGACTGCGGTGAGGGCCGCCAGGACCTCCTGCTTGGAGATGGCCGGCGTCGGCATGAGACGATACTAGACGAGATGTACCGCCTCGTCCAGTATCTAGTCGCGACTCGAGGCCCAGACAGCAAGTCGAGCACCCGCTCGAGGACAGGACCGCAGCTCCACCGTCATCGGCGCCCACCCGACGTTTGATTGACAGATGTCGATGCATAATGGCATCCTCGCATCGACGTTCATCGATTCGAGAGGAGCTGTTGGATGGCGACCGCCACCACAGCCGACCCAACCACCACGGCAACAGCGTGCTGCGTCCCGTTGGGAGCGCCATCGCTGTCGGACGACCAGGCCGAGGCCACGGCCCGGGTGTTCAAGGCCCTGTCCGACCCTCACCGGGTCAGGATCGTCAACCTCCTGGCCACCAGTCCCGAGCCGGTGTGCGTGTGCGAGTTCACCGGGCCGCTCGGGCTCAGCCAGCCGACCGTCAGCCACCACCTCAAGAAGCTCGTCCAGGCCGGGCTGCTGGACCGGGAGCAGCGCGGCACCTGGGCCTACTACTCGCTGCGATCTGACGCGCTGGGCGGCCTGGCCGCCGCCCTCGACCTCCAAGGAGCCGGCCGATGACCACCACCCAGCCGACCGACCAGGACGTCCTGCGCGAGCAGGTCCGGGCCCGCTATGCCGCCGCCGCCACCAAGGTCATCGGCGGCCAGGGCGACTGTGGGTGTGGGCAGCCGGCCGACTGCGGCTGCGACAGCGGCTGCTGCGGCGCCGCCGCGACTGCCGAGGAGCCCGGGTTCGGGGCCGAGCTGTATGCCGCCCTGGACCGCGACCAGCTCCCCGACACCGCCCTGTTGGCCAGCTTGGGCTGTGGCAACCCGACCGCCGTGGCCGAGCTCCACGAGGGCGAGACCGTTCTGGACCTGGGCTCGGGCGGCGGCATCGATGTGCTGCTGTCGGCCAAGCGGGTCGGGCCCACCGGCAGGGCCTATGGGCTCGACATGACCGAGGAGATGCTGGCCCTGGCCCGCCGCAACGCGGCCGAGGCCGGCGCCACCAACGTCGAATGGCTCAAGGGCCAGATTGAGGCCATCCCCCTCCCAGCCGAGACGGTTGATGTGGTGATCTCCAACTGCGTGGTCAACCTGTCCACCGACAAGCCGGCGGTGTTCGCCGAGACGTTCCGGGTTCTGAAGCCCGGCGGCCGGATCGGGATCACCGACGTGGTCGCCGAGGACCACCTGAGTGCCGAGGAACGGGCCGAGCGGGGCGCCTGGGTCGGCTGCATCGCCGGCGCCCTCACCAAGACCGAGTACGAGAACGGGCTGTCCGCGGCGGGCTTCGCCGAGGTGTCGGTCACCTTCACCCACCCGGTCGGCGACGGGCTGCACTCGGCCATCATCAAGGCCGCCAGGCCAGCCGACGCCACCTCGGCCGCGGCCACCGCTACCCGTCGCGAGCTTCCGGTCGTGCAGCAGTCCGACTGCTGCTGACCTGACCCGACCAGCGTCCGGACGAGGCCTTCCCCCTCGTCCGGACGCCAGGAACGTCCCAGCGTTGACCGGCTCTGGGACCACCACGACCTACTGCATCGATAGTTATCAATGTAAGGCCTCGAGGAGCACCCGATGGCACCCAGCAGCGGCTACCACCCACTCGTGGTCGAGGACCCCGACGCGGCCCTCGGCGCCCGCTCCGGCCTGCCGGTGGTGGTCATCGGGGCCGGTCCGGTCGGCCTGGCCGCCGCCGCCCACCTGCTCGACCGGGGCCTGGAACCCCTCGTCCTTGAATCGGGTCCCCAGGTCGGCGCCAACATCGCCCAGTGGCGCCACGTGCGGCTGTTCTCCCCCTGGTGCCTGGCTCTGGACCCGGTGAGCGCGGGCCTGCTGGAGCGGGCCGGCTGGAGCGGCCCCGACCCCGACGCCCTGCCCACCGGCGCCGACCTGCTTGAGCACTACCTGGAGCCGCTGGCCACCCTGCCCGCGCTGGCCGGCCGCATCCGGCTGAGCACCAGGGTGGTTGCGGTCGCCCGCGACGATCTGGACAAGGTCCGCGGCCCCGGCCGCGACCGGCTCCCGTTCCAGGTCCGGATCCGCGACCGGGATGGGCGGCTGGCTGACTTGCAGGCGCGGGCGGTGATCGACGCCTCCGGGACCTGGACCCAGCCCAACCCGCTGGGCGCCTCCGGGCTGCCCGCCCTGGGCGAGCCCGACGCTGGGGGGCGGATCACCTATGGGCTGCCCGACGTCCTCGGGTCCGACCGTGCCCGGTACGCCGGGCGACGGACGGTGGTGGTCGGCGCCGGGCACTCGGCGGCGACCAGCCTGCTCGCCCTGGCCGAGCTCCAGCAGCAGGCGCCGGGCACCGAGGTCGTCTGGGCGGTCCGCTCGGCCACCCCACGGCCGCTGGTCGGCAAGGGCAGCGCCGACGCCGACGAGCTTCCCGCCCGGGGCCGGCTCGCCACCGACCTGGCCGCCCTGGTCAACGACGGCCGCATCGAGGTCGTCAGCGGGTTCCGGATCCACAGCGTCGAGCCGGCCGGCGACCGCATCCGGCTGGCCGGCGATCGCTTCGAAGGCGACGATGTCACTCAGGCCCAGGACCTGGTGGTGGAGGCCGATGCGGTGATCGCGGCCACCGGGTTCCGCCCCGACCACGCCATCGCCGCCGAGCTGCGCCTGGCCCTGGAGCCGGCCCTGGAGAGCGCGACCGCCCTGGGCCCGCTGATCGATCCCAACGTGCACACCTGTGGCACCGTGCCCGCCCACGGGATCGCCGAGCTCGCCCACCCCGAAGCCGGCTATGTGATCGTGGGCATGAAGAGCTACGGCCGCGCCCCCACCTTCCTGCTGGCCACCGGCTACCAGCAGGTCCGCTCGGTCGTGGCCGCCCTGGCCGGCGACCCCAGTGGCGCCCTCCACCATGACCAGGGGCCACCGGCGGCGGCCCTGTGCACCCACAACCGCGACCTGCTTGCCAGCGCCCAGCGTCGCCACCAACTGGTCCCGCCCGTCCCTGGAGTGCCCAGCGAGACGCCGGCTTCGCTGGGCGGGACGGCGGTGGACTGGAGTGGTGCCACCTGCTGTGTCTAGCTCGGCCTGGCCTGAGCGCCAGCCCGACCTCGGGGAAAGGGTCCACGGCTGTGGGCACGCGCTGCCACTTGCCCCGGTGTTCTGATCAATCTATGTTGATCCGGATGGCTACCACGACGGTCATGTCTTCGGCCTCGCCGGCGAGTCCGGAGGCTGTGCCGATGGAGCTGGCCCGGGCCCTGGGTGACCCGCTGCGCTGGCGAATCATGGAGCTGCTGGCCACAGAGCAGCTGTGCGTGGCCCACCTGGCCGAGGAGCTGGCCACCGCGCAGCCGCTGGTCAGCCACCACCTCAAGGTCCTGCGCGAGGCCGGGCTGGTGGAGACCGACCGCTACCGCTACTGGACCTACTACCGGCTCCAGCCCAATGCCCTCCTGCGCCTGGCCGCCACCCTGGGCCTGGTTGCCGACACCGCCCCGAGTGGGACCGCCTGCCGCCGCCAGGTCCCTGGCGCCAATACCGCGCCACCGGCTGCCGCCCGTTCCGCTGTGCCCCAGGGAGGCCGGCCCATGCCCTTCCGCGACACCCCCATGGACCCCATCAGCCGCCAGACCTTCGCCCGCTCGATCGAGTCCCTGGCCGAGGAGTTCCGCGGCGTCTACTCGCTGGAGACCGTCGAACGCTACGTCAACGAGGCCATCGACCAGCTCTCCGGCGCCCGGGTGGTCGATTTCATCCCCCTGTTCGTGCACCGCTTTGCCCGCGAGCAGCTGCGCGCCCTCGCCCAAGCCGAAGGAGCCATCATGAGTGACGTCCCCGAGGTGCTGTTCGTGTGTGTCCACAACGCCGGTCGCTCCCAGATGGCTGCCGCCCTCCTCGACCATCACGCCAAGGGGCGGGTGCATGTCCGGTCGGCCGGCAGCGACCCCGGCGACAAGATCAACCCGGCCGTGGTGGCGGCCATGGACGAGTGGGGCATCGACCTCTCCCAGGAGTTCCCCAAGCCGCTGACCGACGAGTTCGTCAAGGCCGCGGACGTGGTCATCACCATGGGCTGTGGGGACGCCTGCCCGATCTATCCGGGCAAGCGCTATGAGGACTGGGAGCTGGAGGACCCGGCCGGCCAGCCGGTCGAGGTCGCGCGCCGCATCCGCGACGACATCGACACCCGCGTCCAGCAGCTGCTCGCCGAGTTGGTGCCCGCCGGCGCCTGACTCGACCCGTCAACGGGTTTGAGGGGTGCGATGCGGCTGCTGGTGATCGGAGGCAGCGACGCCGGGATCAGCGCCGGGCTCCGGCCTCAGCACAGCCGGTGCCGCTATCAGCACATGGGTGTTGCTGCCTCGCCGGTCTACGTGCGCGTGCGTCCATTACGGGTCAGCTTCGTCTTTGTTGGCGACCCCGATCGCAAGGGAGCCAGCATGACCGCACAGGCCACCACGACCCCGACCAGGACCCTCCAAATTGAGTTCCTGTTCCTGGACCTGGACACCTGCACCCGGTGTCGAGCGACCGATGCCACGCTGCTGGAGGCCATCGGGCGGACGCGTCCGGCGCTGGATGCCGCCGGCGTGGCCGTCAACCTCACCAAGACCCTGGTCGCCAGCGAGGCCCAGGCACAGGCGTTGGGCTTTGTCAGCTCCCCGACCATCCGTATCAACGGCGTCGACATCGCCGGCGAGCTGGTCGAGAGCGCCTGCGACAGCTGCAGCGAAACCTGTGCTTGCAACGGCGGCGTCGACTGCCGGGACTGGCTGTGGCGGGGCGAGCGCAGCCACGAGCCGCCGCTCGGGCTGATCGTTGAAGCCATCATGGGCCACGCCGGCGGCTCCGGCCCCGCCAGCCCGCCCGCGTCGCCGCCAAGCTCAGACACCGTTCCGGCCAACCTGCGTCAGTACTTCGCGGCCACCGCGGCTGCCAGCGGCTGCTGTGGCAATGGGGTAGCCGGCGCGGCCTGCGGCTGCCAGGCTTAAGCCGGAGCGCCATGACCGCCACGCCTACCGAGCTGGAGACCGCGCGCGAGGACGCGCTGGCTGCCGTGCGGGCGCGGCTGCATAGGTTCCTGGCCCGACGGGTGGAGAGTCCCGAGGTCGCTGACGACCTGACCCAAGAGGTCCTGCTCCGACTGCTCCAGCACCAGGCCCGCGCGGTGGAGAACCCGACCGCCTGGCTGTACCGGGTCGCCCGCAACGTGCTCATCGACCACTACCGCAGCCGCGGCAGCTACCGGCGCCTCCACACCGCTGAGCTGGCCATCGCTCCCACGGTGCTGGCCGAGGAGCCCTTCGCCGACGACCCCCAAGCCGCACAACGCGAGCTGGCCGGCTGCCTGCGTTCCCTGGTCGACCAGCTGGCCGAGCCTTACCGCTCGGCGGTCACCGCCGTCGACCTCGATGGGCGGACTCAGCCCGAGGTCGCCCGGGCGCTGGGGCTCAGCGTCTCCGGCATGAAGTCACGGGTCCAGCGCGGTCGCCGCCAGCTACGCCAGCTGCTAACCGAGTGCTGCCGGGTCCACACCAGCCCCACCGGCGGCATCAGCGACTACGAGCCTGGCGCCCACTGCGAAGACGACTCCACCGGCCAGGGGAATCAGCGGTGCCGTTCCGGCTGCCAATGAGGACCCCTCGCAAGAGGCGCTCAGCGCGACCGGGCCCCACACCCAGCCGGTCAGCGTCCTTCTCCACCATTCGCGTTGCCAGGTACTGCCACTCAGATCGAGGTGGCGGTCTGGCCTGACAGGCACCTGTGCGTCCTCTGGGCAGCGGGTTCGTCTACAACGGCGAGCCCAACCACCAAGGAGCAAGTGATGCACACCCAGGCCATGGCCGAGTCGATCCCCTGTCCCGAACCAGCCTGTCCAGCCATGGCGACGATCATCGACCACTGGAGCTGGCCGTCGACCAAGGGCCCGGTCGAACACGTCAGGACCCGCTGCCCCAACGGCCACGTCTTCACCCCAACCACCGACTCCCTGCCTGCCAAGCTTCTTCAGCTCGCCACCACGGTCCCCGCCCATGCCCTCGGCTCATAGGCCGCTGCCCTGGCGTGGCTGACATCTGCGGACTGGAGATCATCACAACCTCACAGGAGGACCTTGATGCCGCGGTTCCTGGACCACCACCCGACCATCCCGGTACCGAGGAGCTGGCCGCGATGACCAGGCACATCGGAGATCGCGCGGTGGTGCTCGGCGCAGGCATGGCCGGGCTGCTGGCCGCCCGGGTCCTCGCCGACAGCTACGGGCAGGTGACGGTGATCGACCGGGACGAGCTCCCCGACACGCCGAGGCACCGGCGGGGCGTCCCCCACGGCCGCCACCTGCATGCGCTGGCCGCGCGCGGGCAGCAGACCCTGGAGGAGCTGTTCCCCGGGCTCACGGCGGAACTGGTCGCCCGCGGGGCGCCGGCTGGGAACCTGCTGACCGACGCGCGCCTGTACCTCAGCGGCCATTGGCTCCGGCAGGCCGACACCGGACTGGTGCTCCTGTGCGCCAGCCGGCCGTTCCTGGAAGGGAGCGTGCGGGCCCGGCTGCGGGCCCTGCCCAACCTTGTGTTCCTTGACCGCTGCGACGTCGTCGGGCTGGCCACCACCGCCGATGGCCGCCGCGTGACCGGGGCGCGGGTGCTGCGCCGGGCCGACGGTAGCGCCCAGGAGGTGCTGGGCGCCGACCTGGTGGTCGACGCCACCGGTCGTGGCTCGCGCACCCCCGCCCGGGTGGGGGCGCTCCGGTCCCCCCCC
>Ga0081538_10006600_pt1 | contig 10181 bp, 10 predicted proteins | sample TabmetS5T2R1_FD_71022 | JGI IMG/M metagenome (GOLD analysis project Ga0081538, IMG submission 71022) | Tabebuia heterophylla rhizosphere microbial communities from the University of Puerto Rico - S5T2R1 | ecosystem: Host-associated > Plants > Roots > Rhizosphere ... | reverse complement strand
GCCCCCTCCCTGCTGCCCGGCCCGCCGCTCCGCCTCCCCGTCCTGCCCAACTGGCTCGACGCCAGCGTGGGCGCGGCGATCGCCGTCGGCTACCTGACCTTCAGCTGGTCGGCGACGGGCCGGTCGGTGGGCAAGCAGCTCGCCGGGCTACGGGTGGTGGACCGTGGTGGCCAGCGGCTGTCGCTGCGGCGCTCGTTCGCCCGGGCCGTGCTGTACGTGCTCTTCCCGGTCGGGCTGCTGTGGGTCCTGGCCAGCCGGCGCAACGCCTCGCTGCAGGATCTGGTCGTCGGGACGGCCGTGGTCTACGACTGGGCCTACCACCCGGCGGACGAGGCCCGCCCAACGGGTGACACCCACTCACCCGGCCCGGCCCCATCGACGTAGGACGAAGGCTGGAGCCTCAGGACAGTCGGCGTTCCAGTTCGCCTGGGTACTCGGGGAAGTAGCGGGAGATGTCGCTGAGTGAGAACCGCCGCAGGATCGAGGTGGCCGGCTCGCGCTCGAGGAGGAAGCGGAAGGACTCCCGCACGACTCGCTCGAGGTCGTCCTCGCGGAGCTGGAGCCGCTCACCGAGCCGCTCGGGCACCGTCACCTGGTGCGTTGTCTCCCGCTGGCCGTCGCGGACCTCGACCCGGAACGCCCGGGGCGCCATGGGGGTGATGCTGATGTCTGCCATGTCGGGATCTCGCGCGTTGGTTCCCTGGGGGGATCGTGGCGACGATCCTACGGCAACCAGGTATCGCCTGACCGCCCGCCCGCGACCCCGCGGCCCTTCCAGGAGCGCACGCATGCCAAGCTTCCCCAAGACCCTGCCCGCGGCCCGCACCCCACCCTCGGAGGCGGCGCCCGCCCTGCGGTGGGGCGTGCTGGGGACCGGATGGATCGCCGACCGGTTCATCCGGTCGCTGCGTCGCCACACCCGCCAGCGGCTCCTCGCCGTCGGGTCCCGCGACGCCGACCGCTCGGCCAACTTCGCCGGTCGCCATGGCCTGCCCCGCGCCTACGACTCGTACGAGGAGCTCGTGGCCGACCCCGACCTCGACGTCGTCTACATCGCCACCCCACACCCGGCCCACCACCCCTGCGCCACGCTGGCGCTGGAGGCCGGCAAGCACGTCCTGGTCGAGAAGCCGCTCGCTCTCAACGCCGCCCAGGCCACCGAGATCGCCCAGCTCGCCGCCGACCGCGGGCGATTCTGCGCCGAGGCGCTGTGGACCTTCTTCCTTCCCAAGCTCGACATCGTCCGCCAGCTGCTGGATGACGGCGCGCTGGGCGAGGTCCGCACCGTCCAGGCCGAGTACGGCGAGCACTTCACGGCCGAACACCGCATCCTGCGGCCCGAGCTGGCGGGCGGACCCCTGCTGGACCTCGGCACCTACCCACTGTCCCTGGCCACCTGGGTCCTCGGGCCGCCCCAGCGAATCCTGGCCGCCGGCCAACCCCACCCGTCCGGCGTCAACGGCCAGGCCGCGGCCATCCTCTGCGACGCCCGGGGCAACCAGGCCGTGCTCCACACCACACTGTCCAGCAACACCCCCACCGCGGCCACCATCGTCGGCACACACGCCACCCTGACCCTGCCGGGCCCCTTCTACCAGCCCGGTGACCTGCTGCTGACCTCCGCCGACGGTGACCAGCAGCTGAGCTTCAGCGAAGCCCGGACCGCCCACGACGCCCTCCACTTCGAAGCCGCCGAGGTCGCCCGCTGCATCACCGCCGGCTGGCTGGAGTCCCCGATCCGACCGCTGGGCGAGTCGATCACCACCCTCCAGGTCATGGACGAGATCCGCCGACAGATCGGCGTCACCTTCCCAGGCGAGCACTGACCTGCTCGGCGGTGGAGTGTCGGCCTCCGGTTCCGGCCGGACCTGTCAACGCACCGGCGTCGTCGGGGCGTGTGAAGGTGAGCATGGATCATCCGGTGACCGCGGCGACAAGGGGTGACGGGTTGCGCTGGCGCTCAACCGAAGGGCACCGGGCCGAAGGACGCCACGCTGAGGGACTCGATGCCGGGTTCGTCGCCTTCGCGCGCCGGCGCGGTCCGCATCACCTGCGCACCGCGGTGCTGCTCACCGGCGACTGGCACATCGCCGAGGACCTGGTGCAGACCTGCCTGGCCAAGCTGTACCGGGTGTGGCACCGGCTCGACACCGGCGTGGACCCGGATAGCTATCTGCGCCGCATGCTGGTCAACACGCAGCGCTCGTGGTGGCGGACGCGCTGGCGGCGGGAAGCCCCGGTCGAGGTCGTCCCCGACCGCGCGATCGGGGGTGACGTGCAGGAGCGGCACGCCCTGGCGGACACGGTCCGACGGGCGCTGGCCGCCCTGCCGGCGCGACAGCGCGCCGTGCTGGTGCTGCGCTACTTCGAGGACCTGCCCGAGGCGCAGGTCGCCGACCTGCTCGGCTGCTCGGTCGGGACGGTCAAGACCCACACCAGCCGTGGCATCGGCCGGCTGCGCGAGCTCCTGGGCGACGAGCTGGTCCTGGATGGCTTGGGCCGCCGGATCTTCGTCCAGATCCCGACCGAGCTCGTGGGCCGCCAACCGGGGATGCCCGAGCGCGCCCGCTGGTTCCTGCGGAGCACCGGCGCCCGGGACGACGCCGGCATCTCCAAGCTGGCGGACTTCGGCAGGCGGGCGCTGCTGAGCCCACAGCAGGCGCTGGAGTGGGCACAGTCCGCGAGTGACGTGCGCGAGGTCGGCCCGGTCTCGGGTGACGGCTGGACCGGCACCCGCTACGCCTTCACCATGAACGACGGCAGTGGCGGGTGACCGGCAGGGTTGACGTCGACGGCGATGGCAGGGTGCGCCGGCTGGAGTTTGTCTCGACCTCGACCGACGCGGCCCACGGCGTGGCGGGCACCCTCCATTGGGTGCTGACCTTCTGGGATTTCGGGATCCGCGAGCGAGTCACGCTCCCGCCGGACAGCCAGGTCTACCGCGATCCCGCGCCCGACCGGGAGGAGTTGGCGAAGCGGCTCAGGAACCAGCGCAGGTAGGCCTGCGGCCTGCCCCGGCCGGATCACCATGGCCAGATCGACCTGTTGAGCTTCGCTTGTTTGATGGCCTCTGAGCTCGGCGCCCGCGCTGACCTGGGTGGCTACCGACGGGCCGTATCGCGCCCGGTGGCGCGCCGGCGCAACGAGCGGGCCACGACCGTTCCCGGCTGAGCGTCGGCGGCCGGGGCGGGCGCCGCCGTCACCCGGGCTGGCCCTTCCCCGGTGGGCGCCCGTGGCGGAGCTCGTCGATGAGCTGTTGGAGGGTGTGGCGGAACTGGGCGTAGGCGTCGGGGCCGACGGCCTGGGCGCCGCGGGCGCCGAGGTCGGCCATGATCTGGTCGGACAGGCCCATCACGGCCCGGCCCCGAGGAGTGGGCACGACCAGTTTGGCGCGGCGGTCGGTGGGGTCCGGGGTCCGCGTGACGTAGCCGAGCGCCTCCAGTTCGTCGACCGTGCGGCCAATGAGCTGCTTGTGGCGGCCGGACAGCGCGGCCAGCTCGGTGGCGCGGCTGCCTTGCTCGTCCAGGTAGGCCAGGACGAGGCCGTGGCGGGGGCGCAGGTCGCGGTAGCCGGCGGCCTCGAGGCGCCGGTAGAGCTCGTCCTGGACGGCGAACAGCAGCTGGGCGGCCAGCATGCCCAGCCCGGGATCCTGGCCGACCAGGTCCCGGCGGCGGGTGGGGGTGGCGACGGCGCCGCTCTTAGTGTACATTCGTGATCGTCACATGCTGTTACTGTATCTGGTTGGGACCAGATGGCAGTCTAGCAGGAGGCCGGGCCCATGCCCCAGACCACCCCCGCCATCCGACACCTCACCCCCGACCACGTCGCCACCTGGTACCAGCAGCAGGATGTGGAGATGGTCGTGGGCGACGCCAACGACCCCTCGACCCCGCCGGTGGTCATCGGCTTCGCCCGCTACCGCAAGGGCGCCGCCAACGAGATCACCCTGCCCTATGACGAGGCGCTGATCATCACCCGCGGTGTCCTCACTGCGCGCCGCCCCGATGGGACCGCCACCGCCGCCGCCGGCGAGGTCATCTTCCACCGCGCCGGCACCGAGGTTGTCTACCAGGCCGACCAGGACGCCGAGCTGGTCTATGTCAGCCACCCCGCGCTGCCCATGGAGCCTGTGGCGGGCTTCCACCCGGCAGGTCGTGCCCTCGCCGCCCAACTGACCCCGGACAGCCCACCGACCGAGTCCACCCCTACCGACAACGTCGCGCTGCTCGAGGGCATCTGGGGGCCGATGGAGCGGGGCGAGTCCACCGACTATCAGCCCTTCTTCGACCACCTCGACGACGACATCGTGTTCACGACCTCGGTCGGGGGGCTCCGCGGCAAGCAGGCCGTTGTCCATTACTTCACCCACGCCGGGGAGCTGCTGGAGTTCCGGCCCTTCGAGCGGCCGCAGGAGTACTTCGGGGACGGTGACCGGGTCGTGATCGTGGGCGAGGAGACTTTCCGGGTCAGGGCCAGCGGGGTCACCGCCCGCACCCCCTGGGCCTGGGTCTACGACCTCCGCAACGGGCTGATCACCCGGATCGAGGCCATCGAGGACCTCTCGGTGGTCGTCGACGCCGTCACCGAGGCCCTGGCCAGAGCACGAGCGGCAGCGGCACGGGCGTGAGCGGCCATGACCGCACCGACATCGCCGTACCGGTTCGCCTGGCGGGCCGACTTCTTCAACCAGGCCCTGAACCTGCTGCATGCTGAGGCCTTCGACCATGCGGTCCTGGACTACGACTGGCTGGCCCAGGTCCGCGGCCACAGCCTGGGTTGGGTGTGCGCCTTCGACGCCGACACCCTGATCGGCTTCGTCAACGTCGCCTGGGACGGCGACGACCATGCCTTCATCCTGGACACCGCCGTCCTGGGCCGCTACGAGCGGCAAGGGGTGGGGACGCGGCTGGTCGCGCTGGCCACCGAGCGCGCGCGGGCTGCCGGCTGCCAGTGGCTGCACGTCGACTTCGACGAGGAGGGACTGCGCCGCCTGTACTTCGATGCCTGCGGGTTCCGCCCCACCATCGCCGGCCTGATCGACCTCACCACCGACGCGCCGACCACGGCCTCGGCCTCGTGAGCCCGGCTGTCCCGCGCGGGACTCGGCGCACGGAGCCAGCGGCCCCGGCCGGCGGGGGGGCCACGGTGGTGGCCCCGGGGCCGTTGGAGCGGGCGCTGGTGTGGATGGGGTTCCCGCTCGTCGGCGCGGGCGCGGGCTGGCTGCTGGGGTGGCTGGCCGGGTGGGCGTCGTCGCTGCCGTGGGTCCCGTTCCAGGGGCCGCTGGAGCTGCTCGCCTCGGTTCCCGACCCCCAGGCCAGGATCGGGAGCCTCGCCCTCGGGCTCCTCGGGGGCCTGGTGGTCGCGGTCCTCGCCGAGCGCGACTACGTCAAGGTCACCGTGGCCGACGACCAGGTGACGATCGTGGTCCGCGAGGAGGGCAAGCGCCAGCTCTGGCGGCGTACCCGCCGGCAGGCCGAGAGCCGGACGACGAGCCGACGCCATGATGGCGCAGCGCCGCCACAGGTCGAAGTGGGCCATGGCCCTGTTGGGCTCGCCCATGGACAGCTGCAGGTCGGCGCTGGCCACCCTGCCGACCGGGATGCCGCCTCCGACTCTCAACCCGCCGACGCTGCTACCCTGCGGGTTGCATACCATGCAAGCGCGGAGGCCCCGCATCCCGCGGGGCCTCCAGCCACATCGGGACCTGCCGACCGCAGGTCGTCGGTACCGCCCAGCGATACGATGCGCTTCGTCCGCATCACTCCGTGGCTACAGAACAGGCCTTGGCGACCTGGTGGCCGATGATGCGGACAAGCAGCTGGTGCGCTGCCGCTAACCAACCCGCGATATCTCCCAGACCCACGAGCAGCCCCGTGCCGCAACGACCTGAGTCCGGCACGGGCGACGCCAGTGCTGATCGTCGGCCCTGCTACGACACCCACGCCAGCGCATCTCGCAAGCGAAAAGGACAGCGACAATGATCGAGGTGCGGTTCGTCTACCTGACCGGGCAGAAGCGGCCGGCGTTCCGGAACGCGCGGCTGACAGGCAGCTGGAACAACTGGGCCGACATCGCGATGGCCGAATTCCAGGCCGAGGACGGCTGTCCGGCGTTCGCGGCCACAGTGCGGTTCGACGACGGCCAGGCCGGCCAGTGGGTGCAGTGGGGGGTGCGGCTGGATGGGCCGGCGGGGGCCAACGCCTGGGGCGTCATGACCGAGGTCCCCGACCCTGCCTCCCAGCAACGCCACCGGGAGTTGCAGCTGCCAGGGCCCGGCGCCAGCCACGAGGAACGCCATTACCTGACCGTCAGCCGGCGCCTGGGCGCCCAGAAGCTGTACACCAGCGCCTCAGCTGCGCCGAATCTGCGGTTCGCGGTGTGGGCCCCCAACGCCCGCAATGTCGAGGTCGTCTTCGCAGCCCCCGACCATGGCTATATCGACGACAACGGCCGCGGCATCGACCCCACGCGCCCGGCGGTGCCGCTGCGGCGGAGCGGCAGCGGGATCTGGGAGAGCGACCCGGTTGCCGACTTCGCCGCCCATGTGGGCGTGCCCTACATGTTCCGGATCATCAACGCCCAGGGCCAGACCGTCTACCGCACCGACCTGCACTCGCGCTGGCAGCTCGGACGGGGCGGGGTCGACCCAGCCCGCCAAGATTGGGACGGCGACCCACGAACCCTGGACGGCCGGGTCAGCTGCAGCGTGGTCATCGACCAGGACATGGTCCGCGAGGAGTTCGAGCCCACCAGCTCACCGGCGGCGCTGCTGGAGGACGAGGAGTTCTGGCGAAGCGAGCTCACCCCCGGGCGGCCACTGCCCACCCGTCTCGAGGACCTGGTCATCTACGAGCTGCACGTCGGGGCGCTGGGGTTCGCACGGCCCGACACCGGCACCCTGGCCGACGCCATGCAGCTGCTGGACTACCTGGTGGATCTGGGCGTCAACGCCGTGGAGCTGCTGCCCTTGGCCGAGTTCTCCGGCGCCTTCAGCTGGGGCTATGGCAACACCCACCACTTCGCGGTCGAGTCCAGCGCCGGCGGCCGCGACAAGTACAAGCACTTCGTCCGGGCCTGCCACCAACGCGGCATCGCCGTGATCCAAGACGTGGTCTACAACCACTTCGACCAGCATGCCGCCCGGGCCGAATGGCAGTACGACAGCACCCAACCCGAGCAAAACAGCTACTACTGGTATGAGGGCGACAGCGGCCACCACCCCTATCCCGAAGGCGGCTACCTCAACAACGGATCCTCCGGCTGGGCGCCCCGCTACTGCGAGGAGCCGGTGCGCCAGCTGTTCATCAGCAGCGCCGCCGAGCTGATCGAGGAATTCCACATCGACGGGCTCCGGGTCGACCTCACCCAGGCCATCCACCGCGACAACACCATCAACCTCCCACACGGCTGGGGCGTGGCCAATGCCAACCTGTTCGGGCAGAAGCTGCTGCGCGAATGGAGCCGCACCCTGCGAATGCTCAAGCCGCAGGTGCTGCTGATCGCCGAGGACCACACCGACTGGCCCAAGGTCACCCAGGACCCCCGCGTCGGCGGGCTGGGCTTTGACAGCACCTGGTTCGCCGAGTTCTACCACCACCTGATCGGCGACGCCGACATGGCCGGCGGGGCCACGCGGCTCCTCCGCGAGGCCGGGTTCGGCCACGACGGACCCCTGGCGATGGGACAGTTCGCCGACCGCCTATGGCGGACCCAGTTCGACAAGGTCGCCTACCCCGAATCCCACGATGAAGCCGGGAACGCCCCCGGGAGCGCCCGGACCAGTGTCGTCGCGGTCAACCATGCCCCGCTGGTCGACGCCACCCGCCGGTTCGCCGAGGCTCGCTGCCGGGTCGTGGCCGGGCTGGCGATGCTGTCGGCGGCCACCCCGATGTTCTTCATGGGCGAGGAGATCCTCGCCCAGCAGCGCTACACCTATGACAACACCAGCCAGAGCAAGGAGGACCTGCTCGGCCAGCGAGCCGGCCCCGGCGCGACCATGTTCCGCTTCTACCAAGACCTGATCCGCCTGCGGCGCGCCAACCGGGCCATCCGCTCCCGCCACCTCGACGTCATCCACGTCTCCGACCCCAACCGCGTCCTCGCCTTCACCCGCCGGGACGGCCAAGGCGAGGTCCTGGTCATCGCCAGCCTCAACAACCATCCCTTCCTCGACGGCTACGCCATCGCCAGTGACCCGGTCCGGCTCCCATCTGGGCTGTGGCAGGAGACCTTCAACAGCGACGCCGAGGTCTACGGCGGCGCCAACGTCGGCAACCTCGGCGCCGCCATCCCTGCCGACAACGGCCACCTCCGGCTGGTGATCCCAGCCAACGGCTTCCTGGTCCTGCAGCGCCGCTAATCAGGCCGGGCATTCGGCGGGACGCATCGGGGCAGGAGCTGATAGCTGCCAGCTCCGTGTGACCAGCATCACATTCCCCAGCCAGCCCGTGTCAGCCAGGTTCTTGGCCATCAGTTCCTTCACCGGCGCGAGCCCGTGGCCGGCCTTGCTACCCAACCAATGCCTACGGGGTCTTGGGTATTGGTCGCAGGGTGGCGTTCGGCGGTGGTGAACCCGACGGAACTGCCTCGGGCGACTCCATGCTCCACAGCTGCACCCACAGGTGACGGCGGCCACGCGTCCGCAGTTCGGCACGGGCACCCGACCGCTCGGCGGCAGCCAGCAGCGCTCTGGCTGACACGTGCGTCCCCCACCAGGCTTTGGACCACACCCGGCGGCCCTGTGCCGCATGGGCGAGATGGCCCGCCAGGTCGATCGCCCAGGGCACCGGGCCAGGATGGCGCACCTGCAACGCGCCCTGCCCACCGGGCCGCAGCACCCGACCGGTATCCTGGACATAGCCCAGGACGGCCGCCCGGTCCGGGACGTGCTGCAGGGTGATGTAGGAGAAGACGTCATCCACCGAGCTGTCGGCGATGGCGCTCAGGTCGGCACCAGAGCCAAGCACCCACGCGACGTTGTCGAGGTCGGCCAGGTTGGCCTGGCCCTGTCGGAGCATCTCATCCGACACGTCCAGGGCCACCACCCGTCCGTACAGTTCGGCGAAGCGCCGCGTCATTCGTCCCGCCCCGCAGCCGATCTCCAGCAGCACCTTGGCCTTTGACGGCTGCAGCCCGCAGAAGGCGACCAGCTCGTCCACATCGCGGCGACCACGCTCGAAGAAGGGCTCCCGCGCCGTGGCGATGTACCACTGGGCGTCGTGGCGTGCGGCCTGGTTCCACCAGGTCCTGGAGTCAGCCAGCGGGATGCCTCCGTCGGTCGATCCTCCGACCGGGCAGAGCCTGACCGGCGACCAGGCCCAAGTCAACCAGCGCTAGGTCACCGGCGGGGAGCGGCCTCGCAGGCGCGCGGTCTGGGAGTCTGCCACCTGACACCTTCATGACCAAGGGCCCCTTTCGGCCTTGGTGATCCGACCGTCGAGGTGAACGGGCTCCGGGCGCACAGCCGTTCCCCCGGACCGGGCGGTGAGCGGCGCCCCCACGGCTCCCCCCATGCCGCCCCCCGCCGCTCATTTCCTGTATCGCGCGAGCCGATCCGCCATGACGCACCAACCGGATGCCGGGAAGCGCCTCGGGGGAATGGGGCCCAATCGGCCCCGACCCGGCCGCCGGACGTTTGCAGGGCCCTCGGCGGGCTACGCTGGGACGCCGACATCCCTAACCGGCCCCGAGGTACCGGGCTTGAGCACGCCAATCTCTGACACTCGGCAGCGGGATCTGGTGGCCCTCACCCCGCTCATCCGGCGAGTGGTGGCCGCCAGGGTCAGGGACCCGCAGGTGGTCGACGACCTGGTCCAGGAGACCTTCGCCCGGCTCCTGCAGGCCGGGCCACGCCTCGACAACGGCGCGCTGGCGCCCTTCGCGGTGGTGCTGGCGCGCAACGTCGCCGTCTCCTACGTCCGCGCCCGCTCCACCGAGGCCCGCCACCGGCACCGCCTCGTGGACCTCGCGGAGCCGGACCGCCCCGACGAGCGGGCGCTCCGCGAGGAGGAGGCCCGGGCGGTCGCCGAGGGGCTGGCTCACCTGCCGGCCCGGGACCGCAGCGCCCTGGTCGCCAGCGAGGTCGAGGGCGCCGACACCGCCACCCTGGCCGCCGAGCTCGGCTCGACCCCTGGCGCGGTGGCCGCCCAGCTGGCTCGCGCCCGGGCCAAGCTGCGGGTCAA